>Ga0153956_1001649_pt1 | contig 18807 bp, 18 predicted proteins | sample TSFL040MetaG_FD_104704 | JGI IMG/M metagenome (GOLD analysis project Ga0153956, IMG submission 104704) | Attine ant fungus gardens microbial communities from Florida, USA - TSFL040 MetaG | ecosystem: Host-associated > Fungi > Mycelium > Unclassified | place: USA: Florida, Wekiwa Springs...
ATCGCGATGAAGCTCGACGAGGGCGAGGCGATCGTCGATGTGCAGATTGCCACCGAGAACGACGACGTGCTGCTCACCGCGGCCGGTGGCCAGTGCATCCGTTTCCCGATCACCGATGTGCGCGTATTCCAGGGCCGCACCTCGATGGGCGTGCGCGGCATCAATCTTGGCGACGGCGACAAGCTGATCTCGCTCACCATCCTGCGGCATATGGATGTCAACGCGGACGAGCGCGCGGCTTATCTGCGCCGCGCCAACGCGGTACGCCGTGGCGGCGTCGAGGATGAACCGGGTACCGACAGCGAGGAGGCGACCGGCGCGATCGAACTCGGCGAGCAGCGTTATGTCGAGATGTCGGCCAGCGAGCAGTTCGTGCTGACCATCAGCGAGAACGGCTACGGCAAGCGCACCTCGTCCTACGAGTATCGGACCACGGGACGCGGCGGCAAAGGTATCGTCGCGATGTCGGTCAACGGCCGCAACGGCAAGCTGGTGGCATCCTTCCCGGTCGAGGACAGCGACCAGATCATGCTGGTCACCGACAAGGGCCAGCTTATCCGCTGCCCGGTGGAAGGCATTCGTATCGCGGGCCGCTCGACGCAGGGCGTCACCGTGTTCAATACGGCGGATGAGGAGCGCGTGGTGTCGGTCGAGCATCTGACCGATGACGGCGAGCAATCGGGCGAGGAGCAGGCCTGACGGAGGGGGCGGCCTGCCGGAACGGTTCGCGGCCATTGCGGGCCTGAAACGGAAAAGATCGCTAACCGTAAAGGAACCGGCTCGCTTGCGGCCCTTCGCCGGGCGGGCTAGTGGAGTGGATATGGCTCGTGTCGCAATTTATCCGGGGTCGTTCGATCCCGTTACCAACGGCCACGTCGACGTGGTGCGCCAGGCGTGCACCCTGGTCGATCGGCTGATCGTGGCCATCGGCGTGCATCCGGGCAAGGCTCCGCTGTTCGCCATCGAGGAGCGCCGCGCCATGATTGAGGAAGTGTTCGCGCCGCTTGCGGCTTCGTCGGGCTGCGCGATCGAATGTGTGACCTTCGACAACCTCACCGTCACGGCGGCCCAGAAGGCCGGCGCCTCGATCCTGATCCGGGGGCTGCGTGACGGCACGGATCTCGATTACGAGATGCAGATCGCCGGCATGAACCAGACCCTGGTGCCGGATGTGCAGACGATTTTTATTCCGGCCTCCGCCACGGTTCGCCCGATCACCGCCACGCTTGTGCGCCAGATTGCGAGCATGGGCGGCGATGTCTCGGCTTTCGTCCCGAAAGCGGTCGCAACCCGTCTCAAGGCGAAATTCCCGCAATAACCTTCGCGCGGTCCGGCCGCTTTCCGATCGACCCTCTCGCGCGACGTGCACTCACATCTTTTTTCCAACGCCCACGGAGTTTTCATGATCAGACTTCTTGCCGTCCTCGGAGCCTTGATGCTGGCGGCGCCGGCCTTTGCCCAGAAGCTGCCTGCCAACCTCGACAAGGCCAACGCCATTGTCATCGACACCAGCAAGGGCCGCGTCGTGGTGCAGTTGCGCACCGACCTCGCGCCACACCACGCCGAACGCATCAAGCTGCTTGCGCGCGAAGGCTACTACAACAATGTGCCGTTCCATCGCGTCATCGACGGCTTCATGGCGCAGACCGGCGACGGCAAGAACTTCAACGGCACCGGCGGTTCGAAATACCCCAACCTGACGGCGGAGTTCTCCAACGTGCCGTTTACGCGCGGTGTCGTCGGCATGGCACGCGCGTCCGATCCGAATTCGGCGAACTCTCAGTTTTTCATCATGTTCAACGACTATCCGTCGCTGAACGGCAAATACACCGTGATCGGAAATGTCGTGTCGGGCATGGACGTCGTGGACAAGCTCAAGCGGGGCGAGCCGGTGCAGAACCCCGACAAGATGCTCAAGGTGCAGGTCGCCTCCGACATCAAGTAATCGCCGGATCATCTGCGGCATTCACTCGTTCAAAAGGAAACAAAAACCATGGCAGACAACGACAACACCCTCATCCTCGAAACCACGCAAGGCGAAGTCGTCATCGAAATGCGTCCCGATCTCGCGCCGGGCCATGTCGAGCACATCAAGAAGCTCGTGCGTGAAGGTTTCTATGACGGCATCGTGTTCCATCGCGTCATCGAAGGCTTCATGGCCCAGACCGGTTGCCCGCACGGCACAGGCACCGGGGGATCGAACTATCCGAACCTCAAGGCCGAGTTCAACAGCGAGCCGCATGTGCGTGGCACCGCGTCCATGGCGCGTGCGGCCAGCCCGGATTCCGCCAATTCGCAGTTTTTCATCTGCTTCGATGACGCCCGCTTCCTCGACAAGCAGTATACCGTGTGGGGCAAGGTGACCTCCGGCATGGAGAACGTCGACAAGATCAAGCGCGGCGAGCCGGTGCAGAACCCGGACAAAATCGTCAAGGCACGCATCGCGGCCGACGCCGCGTAACGGCCGTTCGGCGATTTTTGTATTGTCTCATGCCCGGCCTTGCGCCGGGCATGATTGTTTTGGACCGTCCTCAACATAGAAGTTGCCCGGCGGTGGCTGGGGGGCCATAACGGGCCACCATGCGTACCGACCTGTTCGATTTCGATCTTCCCCCCGAAAGCATTGCGTTACGGCCCGTCGAGCCGCGCGAGAGCGCCCGGCTTCTGGTGGTGCGGCCCGGCAAAGGCTTTGAGGATGGCACGGTGCGCGACTTGCCGGATCTGCTGCGCGCCGGTGACCAGCTTGTCGTTAACGACACCAAGGTGATCGCGGCGCAATTGGCGGGCCGCAGGATCGGCGGGGCGGCCGAGCCGCGCATTGATGCGACGCTGATCAAGCGCATCGACGGCTCGCGCTGGCAGGCGCTGGTGCGGCCCGCGCGCAAGCTGTCCGAAGGTGATGTCGTGCGTTTCGGCAATGAGGGGCGGGTGTGCCTGCTCGGCAATCTCGATGCCACCGTCGAGGCCAAGGGCGAGGCGGGCGAGATCACGCTGTCGTTCGCGTTTCATGGACCGGTGCTGGATCAGGCGATCGCCGATCTCGGTGCGCCGCCGCTGCCGCCCTATATTGCCTCGCGCCGCGCGCCTGACGACAAGGATGTCGGCGATTACCAGACCATGTTCGCCAAACACGAAGGCGCGGTTGCGGCTCCTACGGCGGGGTTGCATTTCACGCCCACGCTGGAGGCTGTATTGGTTGCACGCGGCATCGGTATCCAGCGCCTGACGCTGCATGTCGGCGCGGGGACGTTTCTCCCCGTCAAGGCCGACGACACCGACGACCACAAGATGCATGCCGAGTGGGGCAGCGTCTCGGCGGAAACCGCGCGCACTCTCAATGAAGCTCGGGCCAAGGGCGGGCGCATTGTCGCGGTCGGCTCCACCGCGATGCGGCTGTTGGAAAGCGCGGCGACGGAGGATGGCATCATCCAGCCGTTCACCGGCGAAACCGCGATCTTCATCACACCGGGTTATCGCTTCCGCGGGGTCGACGTGATGATGACGAATTTCCATCTGCCGCGCTCGACGCTGTTCATGCTGGTCTCGGCCTTCTCCGGGCTGGAGACGATGCGCGCGGCCTATGCCCACGCCATCGAGAAAGGTTATCGCTTCTATTCCTACGGCGATGCCTGTCTCTTGTTCGCCGATACGGGCCGCGCCGCATGAGCCTCGCCAATCACTTCAAGCTGCTTGGCCGCGACGGAGAGGCCCGCACCGGCGTGCTGACGACGCCGCATGGCGAGGTGCGCACGCCCGCGTTCATGCCGGTCGGCACCGCGGGTGCGATGAAGGGCATTCACTGGCGCGAGATCCGCGAGACCGGCGCCGATATCGTGCTCGGCAACACCTATCATCTGATGTTGCGGCCGACGGCGGAACGGATCGCGGCGCTCGGCGGCCTGCAAAAGTTCACCGGCTGGAACGGGCCGATGCTGACGGATTCCGGCGGCTTCCAGGTGATGTCGCTCTCCAAGCTGCGCAAGGTCACGGAGCAGGGCGTCCGCTTCAAGTCGCATATCGACGGCGCGGTGCTGGACCTGACGCCGGAACGCGCAATTGAAGTGCAGCGGTTCTTCGGATCGGACATCGCCATGCAGCTCGATGAGTGTGTGCGATTGCCCGCGTCGCGCGCCGAGGTCGAGCGCGCGATGCAATTGTCGTTGCGCTGGGCGGAGCGCTGCAAGCGCGCCTTCGAGGGGGCGCCTCCCGGCCATATGCTGTTCGGTATCGTGCAGGGCGGCGACGTCGCCGAACTGCGGCGGCAGAGCGCCGCGGCGCTCGGCGATGTCGGCTTCCACGGCTATGCGGTCGGTGGCCTTGCCGTCGGCGAGCCGCAGGCTGTGATGCTGGCGATGCTCGAGGAGTCCACGCCGTTGCTGTCGCAGGATCGCCCGCGTTACCTGATGGGCGTCGGTACGCCGGACGACATGATCGAGGCGGTGGCGCGCGGTATCGATATGTTCGATTGCGTATTGCCGACGCGGAACGGCCGCCATGGCCATGCATTTACGCGGCGTGGCGTCATCAACTTGCGCAATGCCCGCCATGCCGACGATCCGCGCCCGCTGGACGAGGAAAGCCCATGGCCGCCCGCGCGCAGCTATTCGCGCGCCTATCTGCATCATCTGGTAAAGGCGGGCGAGGCACTTGGCGCGATGTTATTGTCTGAGATCAATATCGCCTATTTCCAGACGATGATGGACGGTATCCGCGAGGCGATTGCGACCGGCCGGTTCGAGGATTTTCGCAGTGCAACCAAGGCGGGCTGGGCGGCGGGCGACCTGCCGCCGCGCTAAAATCGGCTAAACCTAGAAGTCGCCGTGCTTTGGCGCGTCCGGGCATTCGGCCAACACATGCTTCGTCACGAAGCCGTGGCCGCAGGTGTCGCAGGTCCAAAGGTAGCTCACGACATTGTCGGAAAACGCCGAGGCTTCGGCGGCCACCATGGTATCGGCGCAGATCGTGCAGATCATGCGTTCCGCCCCGCGCGGAAATGTGAACGGCGCGAGTGTCGGCCGGATTTCAGCAGTCGCCGGCATCATGACCTCCCTCAGGTTAGCGTCGTCGATTGGCGGTATGCTGAAAACGTACACCCGCACTTTGAAGAAGGCGCAACACAAATACGTTGGTTTTGCGATTTGTTGTATCGCAATGCACACATCCGCGTGTTCTGGCCTTTGCGTAAGCGGAAAAAGACAGATTTAATGATCGCCTGTTTTGCAACTCATTTCGCCAGGAGTGCGCCATGAATTCGCCGCCGGACAAGACCGCTTCCAAGTGCCATGTCGGGCGTGGGGGCATCTACGACAGCATCGTCGATGCGGCGGGCTGCACGCCGATCGTGCGGTTGCGGCGGCTTCCGGAAAAGCATGGCGTCAAGGCCACGATTTTGGCCAAACTCGAATATTTCAATCCAGCGACCAGCGTGAAGGACCGCATCGGCGCGGCCATGGTGAAAGCCATGGAGGAGGCCGGAGCCATCAACAAGGATACGGTGCTGATCGAGCCGACATCCGGCAACACCGGAATCGCGCTGGCCTTCGTCGCAGCCTCGCGCGGCTATCGTCTCAAGCTCGTGATGCCGGATTCGATGTCGGTGGAGCGACGCAAGATGCTGGCCTTTCTCGGCGCGGAAATCGTGCTCACCCCCGCGTCGCAGGGCATGAACGGCGCTATTGCGACCGCCGAGGAACTGGTGCGCACCACGCCGAATGCGGTGATGCCGCAGCAGTTCAAGAACCCCGCCAATCCGTCCGTGCATCGCCAGACCACGGCGGAGGAAATCTGGAATGACACCGCCGGCAATCTCGATATTTTCGTGGCCGGTGTCGGCACCGGCGGTACCATTACCGGCGTCGGCCAGGTGCTGAAGCCGCGCAAGCCCTCGCTGCGGATCATCGCGGTCGAACCGGAGGAAAGTCCGGTGCTGTCCGGCGGCAAGCATTCGCCTCATAAGATTCAGGGACTGGGGGCGGGCTTCATTCCGGACATCCTCGATCGCTCCGTGATCGACGAGATCGTGACCGTGAACAGCAACACGGCGATCGAGACGTCGCGCTCGCTTGCGCGCATGGAAGGGATCGCGGGCGGCATCTCCTCGGGGGCGGCGGTTGCGGCCGCGCTTGAACTCGGCAAGCGGCCCGAAAACGCGGGCAAGACGATTCTTGCCGTGATTCCCTCCTTCGCGGAGCGCTACCTCTCGACCGTGCTGTTCGAGGACATCTGACGCACCGCCTCCGGAGGTCCATTGGCCGCCTTTCGCCGTTTCGCGATATCCGGCACCGTGAAACGCTCGTGAAGCGAGATATTTTGCGCTGCACCCACGAAGCCTTGGCGTTAGCCATTAGGCTAAAATGCATGCCAAGTAGATGTTTACCGTTTCAGCCTAGCATACACTTTCAGACGGCACGGGTGAGTCAGCGATTCGGCCCGAATGTTTTTGCGTCTTTGCATTTTCATGACCGTCGAATGTGTTGATGGGATGGGATGGGATGGGATGTGATTTGAGATGACAAACCCGCAGCCGCTTCATGCGCAAGCCCTGACTGCTCCGGAGAAAGATCGGGAGTCGACGGTTTCTGAGAAGCTGGTCGATGAATTGGGAAATGGTCTCGGCAATCTTGGCGTCGAACTCGCCGATGTGCTGGGAAATCTGCACGATGTCGCAAGCCGCGTGTCGCGGCAGTCCGAGCAGTTTGGTCACTTGCAGCAAACCGCCGACACCATGGTCGCCGCCAATCGCAACATCGACGGCGCGGCGCGCACGGTGCAGTCGTTCACGTCCAATGCTGCCGCCGAGATCACGGAGTCCCGCGAAGTCGTTACCAACGCGGTTGGCAACATTACCGAACTCGTCAGTGCTGTGAGCCGGATTGAAGATAGGCTTGCGGCGGTCAGTCAGGTTTTGTCGCAAGTCGGCAAGGTATCGAGCACGATTGAAACGATCGCCAAGCAGACCAACCTTCTCGCGTTGAACGCCACCATTGAGGCCGCGCGCGCGGGCGATGCGGGGCGGGGCTTCGCGGTCGTCGCCAACGAGGTGAAGAGTCTCGCGGAGGCGACACGGCAGGCGACATTGCAGATCGGCCAGACCGTGCAGAATCTCGACGGCGAAATCGGGCACCTAATTGAGGACAGCGAAGTTGCGACCCGTTTTGCCAAGGAGGCGGGCGAGGGCGCCAATCATATTCAAGGCACGATCAACCGTGTCCATGAAGGCTTTGTCACCGTTGAGCGCGACATCACCGCGATTGCGAGCGCCGCCGCCGCCAACATGGAGCATTGCGATGTGGTGCTCACCGAGCTGGGCGATCTCGCCAAGGGGGTCGACCTGTCGTCCAATGACCTGAAGCATGCCGACGACCGCGTCGAAGGCTTGCTTGGCGCCTCCGAGACGCTGATCAAGGCTATCGCCGAGAGCGGCGTCGAGACTTCGGACACGCCCTTTATTCAGGCGGCGGTCAAGACGGCAGTCAGGGTCGGCAAGGCGTTCGAAGCGGCGATCGAGCGTGGCGAAATCACCGAACAGCAGATCTTCGACCAGACCTACCGCGAAATCGAGGGCTCCGATCCCAAGCAATATCAGTCGGCTTATGTCGAGTTCACGGACCGGGTTCTGCCGCCGATCCAGGACCCGGTGCAGCAGATGGACCCGCGCGTGATGTTCAGCGTGGCATGGGCCCGTGACGGTTATCTTCCAACCCACAATCCGAATTACCGTCATCCGCAGGGCGACGATCCGGTCTGGAATGCGGCCAATTGCCGGAATCGGCGCATTTTCAAGGATCGTGCCGCCGAGAAGGTGGCGGACAGCACGGCGCCGTTCCTGTTGCAGACCTACCGCCGCGATATGGGCAACGGCCAGTTCGTGCTGCTCAAGGATGCCTCGGCTCCGATCCGCGTCCGCGGCCGTCATTGGGGCTGTTTCCGGATCGGATTTCGCCAGTCATGATCGCCCCGCAAAGCGAGGGTTGAGCCTAGAAGGTTGAACTCACTGGCAAAAAAGCCGTTGAGGACGCGGGCCAAAAGAGCGGTTTTCGGCCCTCATGACTTGACCCATCGGAGTGAGACCCCTACACACCGCCACGAGTGAGCGCGTAGCTCAGGTGGTAGAGCACGTGACTTTTAATCATGGGGTCGAGGGTTCGAGTCCCTCCGCGCTCACCAATATCATTATATTTCAAATATCTTATACGGCGGTAAATCCGATAAAAATCGGATCATCATTTTTATGCGCTCTGGGTGTGGGTAGGGGTGTGGGAATTTTCGCGCTGACCACCGGAGGATGACTGGCGACTTACGCGCTGTTGGCCGGAAAATCAGAGGGGCAATCTCGTTTGAAGCGCGGATTTGGCTGAGCGCGGCCGAATCAAACAAGCCGTCGTTATGGGGTGCCTCTCGCTCGGCGGGAGGACGGTTGCTAGGCTGCATCAAAGAGCAATGACGCGAATGACTCGCCTCCTTACAGGCTGCGCCGCACCATTGCCTCCCGTGTGGACGACAGAGCCGTGAGGGACTTTGAGCGTGTCTCAGAGATCAACCGTCAAGTTGCCGCGCGCGCCAGGGACGCGCGTATCCATGAACTGCTCAACGATCCAGACCCGACCGGCAAGAAGATTGAGGAATTGGCAAAGCTGATTGGGCAGACCGATCGGCCAAAGCTCTAGCAACTGCCCGAACGAGGCGCATTCTATGTTGTCTGGAATGGTGCTGCCTTTGATTTAAATTAACGACCGCACCTTCGGTTTTTGAAATTCTATTTGACGATAGGTTTCGTTCAGAAGCGCCATTTGCAATATCGATGCAGTTAATTGTGAGCCGTCTTTTTCGGCCAATCTTAAGGCGCAATCCAAAGCTTGAATTAGTTCCGTATCATCGTCTTGATTGTGGCGCTGAGGCTCCCCCATGAAATCCCCCCGAGATTATGACCTCGAAACGAGACAAGGTTTTCGTTTGATTTCAGCGTTTAAATCGATCACGGACCCTGCAATTCGAGAAGAAATCATCCGGCTTGTCGAAAGCAAGGCACGGGAATCTGGGGCAACAGTACCGCCACAAGACCATTCCAAAAAGTAGAATAAAGTTGAGGTGCGTTTTGCGGCGCAAAACGCGTCTCTGCTGTGAATTGAATACACGATATAAAAGCTCACCGCCCCATCAGAGACAGCGTCCTAAGTCGTTATTCCTCGGGCTGGTGGAGCGCCACCAATTGCAAAAATCGATCATGAGCAGCGCGAGCGAAGCGGATATCTGTTTTGAGGTTGCCGACGCTCAAGTACGCCAGAATGAGACCATTAAGTTCTGTCCCTTGTTTTTCGAGGCTAGGGAGAGCTTCAAGAGTAGCGTGCTCCAACATTGACGCTTTATGGCACGGCTTAAGGCTGTTCGCGTTTAACTGGCCATTCATGCATGGCGTCATAATATTACCAATTATAGCGATTTGGGCCGTGGATGCTGGCTGCCGATTTTGAGGTGGGGCGTGGTTCAGAACAGACGCTTTGCGCGTGTCAAACCTTCGGGGCGTGTTTCAAGCGCGGGGAAGATCATGGTCGATGCGAAATCGCCTCTGATCGATTGCTCCATTGTCGATTACGGTGCGGGCGGTGTGTGCTTGCAGGTCAATCCCGGCGTGGTGCTGCCGAAGCGTTTCGATTTGATTCACGGCACGACCAGGAAGAAATGTCGCATTGCCTGGGTTAAAGGGTGGCGGGTCGGTGTGGCGTTTCAATAGACTCTGACGACGGCGTCGTTTTCTAAAACCGCCCACCAACATCGACACCGATATAACCACCGATCTTGACGCATGTATCGCTGCCCGGCGCGCGGACGAAGCCCGCGCCATACTGCGCGCATGGATTGTGCGAAGGCGCGCGCGGCGCGAGGGTGGTAGTCGTCTCATGCGCGGGATGTTTCCGCGTCTTGTGCTTCTGTTGTTGCGCGGATGCAGGATCGCCCCAGGCCAGCGTCAGGAGCGCCATGAGCGCGGCGAGTGAAAGGATGAGGGATGATGGACGTGGCATCGATGATCTTCGCCTTGGCTGATCGGGTGTTTGCCGTTCTGTCAGAATGTCGCACCCCAGCTTCGCGCGGTCTGCACAATCCATTCTTTATATAACGTCAGTGGCGTCACGCCGGTAATGCCGCCGCAGCCATTGGTGAAATTTGGCCCGGTTGACCAACTGACGACGCCCGTAACGACGCTGCGGACGCCTCGGTCTTCAAGCATCGGCCCGCCGGAATCGCCGGTGCATCCGCCCATGCCCGCGCGTTTGTTCTGCGTCAGAGGATCGGTCAGGCGGATTTGTAGGGTGCCGGGCTTGCCGGTGACGGAGAGGGCGGCGGCGCGCGCGGTGCCGACATCGTTGCCGCCGGGTGAACTAGAGCCGATGCCCGCGATGGTGAACTGCGTACCAGGCATGACGGGCAGTTGCGGCGCGCCGAGTGCGACGGGAGACTTGCCCGGCATTGGTGCCGACAATTGCACCAGCGCGATATCGGCGGTGGCGCGATGCGCGGCGATGGCCTGCGCGTTGTAGCGTGGATGGGTGAGGGCCTTGCGCGGTGTGACGAGGCGCAGCGGCTGCGAGGAATAATCCACCAAGCGCAACGTCGCGCCGGATGTCACGCAATGTGCGGCGGTCAGCACCACGGTCGGCGCGATCACTGAGCCTGTACACACGACGCCGTTGGGGCCGATCACAGTGACGAGCGAATGTGCGACAGTTCCGCTCGGTGCGGAACGGCTGCCGGTGATAGCGTGTGCGGGGTGTGTCACAGCTACCAGCGCAATGAAAAGCGCCGTTTGGCTGGATATCCGTGCTGCATATGAGGTTGTCGAATATCGAAACATTGAATTGAAAGGTCGTTTCCGCATTTGTGATTTCTTGTTTTCGTTACGCTTCTAATGCCGAAATGAGCCAGTCGATTGTAATGGCCGCCCAATATCTTCGCATGTCCACGGATATGCAACGCTATTCTATGGAGAATCAATCTGAAGTCATCGGGCTTTATGCAGCAAGCCGGGGCCTGACAATTATTAAAAGCTATGAGGATGGCGGACGAAGCGGCGTTAGTTTGGATGGACGGCCAGCGCTAAAGACCCTGCTAGATGATGTCACGTCTGGCCGCGCCGATTTCTCGACAATTCTAGTATACGACGTGAGCCGGTGGGGTCGTTTTCAAGATAGCGACGAAAGCGCTCATTATGAGTATCTCTGTCGTCAAGCGGGTGTGGTGGTCGAGTATTGCGCCGAGCTATTTGAGAACGATGGAAGCATCACGGCTACCGTTATCAAGAATATCAAGCGGGCAATGGCCGGTGAATTTAGCCGCGAGCTTTCTGTGAAAGTGTTCGCCGGTCAGCGGCGTCTTGTTCTCAATGGTTATCACGTCGGATCAACAGCGGGATATGGCCTTCGCCGTATGCTGATTGATGAAAATGGGAAGCCAAAATTCGAATTGAGTAAGGGGCAGCGCAAGAGCATTCAATCTGAGCGCGTCATACTTGTTCCTGGACCTGCACATGAAATCAAGACGGTGCATCGCATTTACGATATGTTTCTCGGCCGCAAGCATACTCCGCTTGAGATAGCACAGCGGCTAAATAATGAGGGGGTTATTGGGGAATGCGGCCACCCTTGGAGTAGGAATCAAATTCTCTCTGTTCTGTCTAATGAAAAGTACATCGGGAACGCTGTTTATAATCGTACCTCTGTCAAGCTTAAGGGTAAGTGGCGGCGTAATCCAAGGGAAGAATGGATATGCAAAGCGGGAGCCTATCAGGCCATCGTGTCGCGTGAACGTTTTGAAGATGCGGCGTCGCGTATAGAGTCATTGAGACGGTCGATTACAGATGGGGAGATGCTGGATCAATTAACTGCTTTGTGGTGCAAGGCAGGGCATCTCAGCACGTTTATTGTTGATCGTTCACGATATACCTTAAGTGCGAACACTTATCGTGCGCGCTTTGGAAGTTTATCGAAAGCGTTTCGACTCATCGGGTTCCGAAATCGCGAAAATATTGGATGCAATGCAGAGCTTCGTAAGCGCATTGCCTTTGAGTTGGAGACTGAAGTTTCTAAACGTGGAGGCACTGTAAGCGCTTGCCCATGGAACCGGCAATTCATTGTGAATGGAGAAATCAGTGTCAATATTATGATCGGCAGACTTAGGTCTAGCGGTCCTAGAGTTTGGCAGTTTGGATATGTGTCCCCAACCAAGCCAGACATTTTGCTTGGTGCTAGAATTAGCGCGCGTGAGCAGTCTGGATGCTGCACTGGATTTTTTAATAGCTTGGCGGTTCATTGCTCCTTTGCTCTACGATGATCGCATAGGTGCATTTTTGGAGACACGTTGGCAACGTCTGACTATTGAATTGCGCGATCTGTTCATTGCTCTGGTTGCTGACGGGCCATTTCCTCGCGAAGATCGCGGAAGGCCTGCGAGAAAGGTTTAAGGATGTTGGTTGGCGAAAGTTCGTGCGAGAGAGGCTGTGATCTAGCCGAATGGTTGGTTAGGTCAGGTCTTGTGTTGGGTTGGCCTAGTTGATCGGGTAGGCAGAATCCTGCGAGCCCTAGCTGCGAGGGCGTTTTTATTTGAAGCGAAATCGCATTGCCCGCCGCTCCAGCTTCTGGAATCCTTTTCGCTCAACGGGGCGGCGAGGGACATGACGATTAAACTGTACGGCGCGCGACCGGGTCCGCCTGATAGCAAACATTGGCGCTATTTGAATGGTGGGATGTCCATCGATGTCGCAGGGCTTCGCTACCGCAAGCCTGACGTCATCAAATTCATCAACGGGGCAAACGAGGCGAGCGCCGGGAATTTTGGTGTTGTCGCGCGCCGCGAACCGAACAACCCACACAGCAGACACGGCCACGCAACTGCCGTCGATGGCTGGTGGCTTCACGACGGTTTCTTCCGAGAATCAAAGAAAACAGCACATATCGGCTATTTGCCGGAGTGGGCCTCGCAGGAATGCCTTGAGGGCCGATCGCCAGAACCGGCCATCTTCGTCGACCTGTACAGTTGCTATCTGGGTCATGACGACTTCGTTGACGTCGACATCATAGTCTACGTCGAACAATCGCCAGATGAAGTTCGCGAGCAGGAAGAATCCGCGGCTGTGAGGATATTGCTCAAAAGCGCTATGCCTGGGCTCAAGGTATTGGCCCGGATAGGCGCAATGTCGGAACGCCCCAACGCCCAAGGCGAACTGGCGATCATGAAGGGATACGTCGAATCCCGCGCAAAAGACCTAGGCATTACAGCTTCGCCGGAGGGTGTTGGTAGAATAGCTGAGGCAGCATCCGGGCTTGCGCCGTCCGACAGCGCGGTCATGGCGGCCGTCAGGGCCATGGCGCTGGATGATAATGCGCTTGCGGCGACGTTCTCAGCTGCGATCGCGCTCGCCCGTCTGGACGGCAAGGAAGGCCCAGGCGAGGTCAAGCTTCTGAAAAGGATATTGGCGACCGCCGGGCGGGCGCGGGCGAAGTCGGCCGTCGCCGCTGATACCTAGCCGCCGTCCGCCTAGATGGCGTTCGGATCAGTACCGCCAGAGGCAAGGGCGGCTGCGTGATCGAGTTATCCGAAGAAGCGCGGAAAACGATATTGAATGACAGATTGTCGCAGTCGCAGAAATGTCACGGCTTGCCCAAAATCCCGGTATTTAGAGCCCGTTTTTCTTGAAATGATCGACCAATAGTGGTGAGTCCGACTTATCGAATTTAGGCTTTTTTGGAGCGGAAAAATGAAAATGAAACTCTCCACCATTGCCGCCGCATTGCTGGCAGGCACCGCGATCGCCTCTGCGGCTGATCTTCCTGCTCGCACTTACACCAAGGCCGCGCCTGTTTATGCCGCGCCTGCCTATAATTGGACCGGCTTCTATGCTGGTGTCCATGGCGGCTACGGTTGGTCGGACTCAATAACGGCTGGGACGCCCGGCGTTAGTGTTATCACTGAATCAACAAGCGATTTGAAGGGCGGGTTTGGGGGTGGCCAGATCGGATATAACTGGCAGCTTGCGCCGAGTTGGGTTTGGGGCATTGAAGCAGATGCGGCTGGCGCAGGAATCCGCTGGGGCCTCAATGATCTGGCGGGCGGAACTTTCGAAACAAAGATTCGCGCCCTTGGTTCGGTGACTGGCCGCATCGGGTATGCTGTCGACAATCTCCTGATTTACGCTAAGGGCGGCTGGGGTTGGGCGGATAGCCGCGTTTCACTCACTGTTCCTGGCGTGGGATCTGCGAGCGACTCGCAGTTCAATTCCGGCTGGACGGTTGGCGGCGGCCTGGAATATGGGTTCGCCCCGTCATGGTCAGCGAAGGTTGAGTATCAGTACTACGATTTCAGCAATAAGACCTACTTCGACTCGATCGAACTCGGCGCGAGCATCCACACCATCAAGGGCGGCATCAACTACCACTTCAATTGGGGTGGACCGGTCGCTGCTGCTCGTTACTGATTTCGTATCGCTGGGTGGGGACCCGGCGAGACGACAAAAACACTGTTCTCCAAAAGTGAATTCCGACACCTTAGAGCCCGGCTTCGCGCCGGGCTCTTTATTGTGCCTACCATGGTTGGGGTAAATCAATCGACGAACGTAGCAACGCACTCAGCTTGAACTCGTGTCAAAGTCGCGCTTGGATGCGATGGGGAATTTTTGGGGGAATTATTATGCGCGTGTGGGGTGCAGCGCTTTTGTGCGTCGCGGTGGCTGGTTGCACAGCAGCTACAAAGACGGTGTGGATTCGCACTGACGGTCAACGGATTGCGAGCGATCCTGTGAACTTGCAGCAGGCGCAAATTGACCGCACGATTTGCCAGGGTGAAACGGATAAGGCGTCGCTGTCTGGTGTTACCTTCACGGGCGGAGGCATGGCCGGGGTCGCGGCTGCCATTGAACGCGACAATGCCGCAGGCCGTGTGGCATCTGGCTGTATGGCTGCAAAGGGTTACGTTCAGGTCCCGGAAGATCAGGCTGAAACGAGACTTCAGGAATTTGCCACCATCACTGCGGAGAAAAAACGTCGCGAAGAGGCCGCGGCAGTACCGCCAGCGCAAAGCAAGAAAAGGCCTGCACCGATCAAGCCAGCAAGCTAGCGATCAAGTCATGCTGGCCTCGATCTAGAAGAAGCGCACATCCAATTCCAGAAGCCTGCACCAGCACCTCATGTGACTGCTGCCGCGCCGACAGAGGGATACCCCTTGCGATGGAACCGGGGGAAAACTGTTGGTGCAGGAGCAATAAAAATTGCGGGTGGGGCAGGTCGTTCAATAGAGCCTGACTCCAAATTTCAGAAGCACCCCATAAATCAAGGCATCGAGGATCGGCCACGATGGCTTACAAATCCCCCAAAGACCTGGCTGAGAGTCTGTCCCAGCGCCGAAGGCGGGTGGCCCCGGATGACGGTTATGTGCGTGAGACCTTCACGCTGCCGCGGGAGGAGGCAAGGGCAAAGGCCCGGCTTTGGCTCGATCGTTGCCGCTGCCTACATGTCCCAGGTTGAATGGTGGCGGGAGCTGCCCGGAAACCGGATTGAGTTTCGGATGCGGCGATTGCGGTCGGCGGATTAGTTGCTGACGGCGACCAGCCGTCGCCGCTTCCGCACTCTCTGCAATCATTTCCGGTGTGCAATTCGCCGATGGTGGCGACCCGCTAACTTTTTGGCTCAACGAACACCCTTATCGTCAAGGCAGCGATAATCTGGTCCGCCGCACTCGCCGCAAGCGGTAAATGCTGGTGCTGCAATGAGGAGGCAGCGACAGCGATCATAAATTGCATGGTTCACAGCAAGCCAGCATCGTTTCTCCCCATCGATCGCCCTATCATCTGGTATCCGATTTCGGAGATGGCATTGCGACCCTTAAGGGAATTCGCAATCTCGGTTGGTCCGTGTGCGGGACTATTTGCCTTGCCATTGCGGTGAGCGCTTCGAGACGAAGGCATCGACGCCTTCATGGAAATCGCGGCTGCCATAAGTCCGCCGGATCAAATCCGCATCGGCTGGTTCCTGGTTCGTTGCGAGCCGACGCAGCATTTCCTTGGTGACCTGCAACGTGATGGGCGCGTTGGCTGCCAGGCGGGAAGTTAAATCCGCAAGATGTGCGTCAAGCGCCTCCGGTGTCACGACAGTCAGATAGCCTGCCGGCAGGTCTTCCGCTGCCGGCATCTCGGCGAGCAACAGCATGCGCTTGACGAGGCTAACACCGAGAGTCTCGACGAGCCGCCGGATGTTTGAAGCAGATAGGCAATTGCCCAGGGTGCGCGCAATCGGCACACCGAACCGCGATCCGGGCGTTGCCAGACGGAAATCACATGCATTGGATAGTGCCATGCCTCCGCCGACGGCCCAGCCTTCCACCACGGCGATGGTCGGGATCGACAGAGATTCCAGCACGCCGACATAGCGTTCAACTTTCTTCTCATAGGCGACGCCGTCATCGCCCGATGTGAAGGTACGAAACTGTTCGATATCAGTACCTGCCACGAACGCCTTGCCGCCAGCGCCACGCAGGACAGCTACACGGACGGCTGGATTGGCCGCAATTGCCTCACAGCCTGAAGCAAGCTCCTCGTACATCTGCCATGTCATGGCGTTGCGGGCGGCCGGGCGATCAAACGTGAGATGTGCGACAGCACCATCGATCTCGAGCCGCACCGTACCTTCATCTGTGACGGATCTGGGAGTGGTGTTATTCATGCTGCAAAAGCTCCGTGTGTCTTGAATTCTTTGATGGGAACGGTATCAAGGCCGATGTCGCTCAGGGCGGTATCGGCATGCTCTCCCAGGCGCAGTGATGATGGAGAAACAGGTTCTACCGGGTCGCTGTGTCTGACGTGCGCTCTAATATTTGGCGCGATCCGGCAGCTTGCGAAACTCCAGCCAGACCTTTTGAGCTTCGGCCTGCATCATCTGCTGAGGTTGCAGCATACGTTGCGGGTAAGGCTTGCGCATGTCGATGCCGATATTCGAATCGTCGAACAGGTCCGCATAATCCGTCCATGCAGCCGCGTAGTAGATTTTGCCGATACGGGCCCAATAAGCGGTCGCGTAACACATCGGGCAGCATTCGCAGCTGGTGAAAAGCGTCGCGCCACGCAGGTTCGGCGCCCCAATTTTTTTGCATGCCATACGGATGGCATTGACCTCGGCATGAGCCGACGGGTCGTTGTCACGCAGGACGCTGTTGCCGCTTGCGGCAAGAACCTCGCCGTCACGGACGATAACGGCTCCAAACGGCCCGCCGGTTTTGTCGATCACACCGGCTTGCCGCATCGTCTGGATCGCCAACGCCATGTGCTTGCGATCTTGATCGGTGATTGCCGGTTTCGCTCGGGATTTGGAACCTGAGGGTTTGGCCGCTGCTTCGCCGCCAACCATTGTCGCCGCCGCAAGACCGGCACCGGCCGTCAGAAAATTCCGGCGGTGCACCACACGCGCGGATGAAAACAGCGCATCAAGCGATTTATCGATATTCATGTCCTCTCCGCTCATTCGGAATGTCCGGCGCGTCTATGCGGGGAGTAAGGCCCGCATGGCGATCATGGAACCGTGGATTTGGGAAGGCCAGTTCTCTCTGGCTGCGGTCAACCGCATTTATGGAAAGGTGGATAGCAAATTACGAAGGGATCGACGGACCGCAAAAAGCAAACTCACAATGACGCGGCCATCCTAGTTGGGCATCCCCGGTGCGGTAGCCACAATTTTGATAATTTTTTTGCAACGCGTCATTAGGGTTTTAAATTAGCAGGTCAGAAAGGCGTCCATCACCGTAGAAAGGGCGTCAAATGACCGATTTCACAATCAATCAGCCGATGGACGGGGGCTCGATTGAGCCGGCGTCCCGGCCAAATCTCGATAAGGGCTTTAACCCACTTACTTTATTGATGTTTTTTGCCATTCTTGGCTGTGGCCTGCTGTATGTCGCCTACAGCATCTACAGCGATGTGGAAGCGACCCACACCCGGGTGGCCTCTCTGGCTCCCTATATCCTGCTGTTCGTTGCGCTGCTGATCGCGCTGGGCTTTGAGTTCGTCAACGGCTTCCATGATACCGCCAACGCCGTGGCGACCGTGATCTACACGCGCTCGCTGCCTGCGGAATTTGCCGTGATCTGGTCGGGCTTCTTCAATTTCCTCGGCGTGCTGGTGTCGAGCGGCGCGGTGGCGTTCGGCATCGTCTCGCTGCTCCCGGTCGAGTTGATCCTGCAGGTCGGCTCCAATGCCGGTTTTGCCATGGTCTTCGCGCTCCTGATCGCTGCGATCATCTGGAACGTGGGCACCTGGTATTTCGGCCTTCCGGCCTCCAGCTCGCATACGCTGATCGGCTCGATCATGGGCGTCGGCATCACCAATGCCCTGCTGCGGGGCCGTGACGGCACCTCGGGCGTTGACTGGTCGCAGGCCGCCGGCATCGGCAAGGCGCTGCTGCTGTCGCCGCTGTTCGGTTTTGCCCTCGCGGCAGTGCTGCTCTTCGTGCTGAAGACCGCGTTGCTGAAAGCCACTCCCGCGTTGTTCGCCGAGCCCAAGGGCGACCAGCCGCCGCCGCTGTGGATTCGCGGCATTCTGGTTCTCACCTGCACGCTCGTCAGCTTCTTCCATGGCTCGAACGATGGTCAGAAAGGCATGGGCCTCATCATGCTGATCCTGATCGGTACCGTGCCGACGGCCTATGCCCTCAACCGGGCCTTGCCGCAGTCCCAGGTCGTGCAATTCCAGCAGGCGTCGGCAGCGGCGGCGGCGGTGGTTTCCGCCAAGGCGGCCGGGTATTCGGTTCTTGGCAATCCGCGCCCGGCGGTGACTCA
>Ga0153956_1001650_pt1 | contig 18795 bp, 21 predicted proteins | sample TSFL040MetaG_FD_104704 | JGI IMG/M metagenome (GOLD analysis project Ga0153956, IMG submission 104704) | Attine ant fungus gardens microbial communities from Florida, USA - TSFL040 MetaG | ecosystem: Host-associated > Fungi > Mycelium > Unclassified | place: USA: Florida, Wekiwa Springs...
CTCCTGGCCATATCTCAATTAAATACGGACTTAGAGGTCCAAACTTCACCACAGTTTCTGCTTGCGCTTCATCGAATAACTCGCTGATAGACTCTTTTAACTATATCCGTTTGGGTAAAGCTAATATGTTTATAAGCGGTGGTTCAGAAGCTATTATTAATGAAGCCGGTATAGGCGGATTTAATGCTATGCACGCACTTTCTGTACGTAATGATGACCCGGCAACGGCCTCACGTCCGTTTGACCTTGATCGCGACGGTTTCGTGGCGGGTGAGGGTGCCGGTACCATTATACTGGAAGAACTGGAACACGCAAAAGCACGTGGTGCTAAAATATATGCCGAAATGATAGGCGGTGGCATGACTGCCGACGCTTACCACATGACAGCCCCGCATCCTGAAGGTTTAGGTGCTGCTTCTGTAATGCGCTTTGCCCAGGAAGATGCAGGCATAACGCCGGCAGATATTGACTACGTAAACGTTCATGGAACATCAACTCCAATTGGTGATCCGCAGGAAATTAAGGCTATTCAGGATGTATTTGGCGAAGATGCTTATCGTATCAACATAAGCTCAACCAAATCAATGACCGGCCATTTACTGGGTGCCGCAGGCGCTATTGAAGCTATTGCCTCAATACTTGCCCTTAAAAACGGTATCATTCCACCAACTATTAACCATTTCACCGACGATCCAACCTTTGACCCGAAATTAAACTTTACGTTTAATAAAGCTCAAAAACGCGATGTTAGAATTGTACAAAGTAATGGCTTCGGTTTTGGTGGCCACAATGCTTCAGTAATATTTAAAAAGTACGAAGAATAATATATTGAATGCCTGTTGGTCGGATATATAAACTTTACTTTTCTCCAAACAGAAAATACGTTAAGGTATTAAAGAATTTGCTCGGCTTTGTGCCGGGCAATTTGTCTTTATACCGCCTGGCTTTTAGGCACAAGTCGGCCGCGCAAAACGTTAAAAAAGGCGTTAAGAACAGCAACGAGCGCCTTGAGTTTTTGGGTGATGCTGTTTTGGGCAGCGTAGTGGCCGAGGTTTTGTTTAAGCTTTACCCATATGAAGATGAAGGTTTTTTAACAGAACTGCGTTCAAAAATTGTAAGCCGTAATAATCTTAATCAGCTGGCTCGTAAGCTGGGATTTGAACAGTTGATAGAATACGATAACCGCGCATTGGGGCCAACCCGCCAGGGGTCGTTACTGGGCGATGCGTTTGAAGCGCTAATAGGCGCTGTATATCTGGATAAAGGTTATGATTTTACCAAAAGTTTCCTGGTAAATAACATTATCAAGGCTCATGTGGATATACACACGCTGGAGCAAACTGAAACTAATTTCAAAAGTAAGCTGATTGAATGGTGCCAGCGGCATAGCAAGGATATTACTTTTGACTTAGTGGAAAACGGCGACGGCGAAAATACCAAACTATTTACCGTACAAGCCAGTGTTGATGGCCAGATCATGGGCCTGGGCAAAGAGTTCAGCAAGAAAAATGCCGAGAAGCTGGCTGCCGAAAAAGCTTGCGAAGCTTTGGGGATATAAAAATAAATGTCATCCCGAACTTGCTTCAGAATCCTAATACATTTGCTAAAATTTACTGTGGCAGTTTAAGATGCTGAAATAAATTCAGCGAGTGGTGAAGAAGTGTCAAAACAAACGCCCGGCTGTACAACAGCCGGGCGTTTTCACGATTAATATATCTTCCAGAGCATTAAGCTAATTTTACATTTACCGCGTTAAGGCCTTTTCTGCCTTGTTGAGCTTCGTAGGTTACTTCATCGTTTTCACGAATTTTGTCAACCAAGCCTGATACGTGTACAAAGATCTCTTCGCCGCTATCAGTTTTGATGAAACCGAATCCTTTTGACTCATTAAAAAATTTTACTGTTCCTGTTGCCATTATAAATTTAATATTATTATTTGTTGCAAGGTAGACTAAAATATTTAATATACAATAGCTAAGGCGCATTTTTGACTATTTTTTGTTTTTCCAGGTCATGGTGATGTTAGGGTTGATAGCCTGCAGATCGGCAATAAATTGGACTTTATCAGGTGGTGAAATTATCACGCTGTCGTACTTATTATAAAATACCTCAATACGATCTAATGACATAGCGGGAGCACTTAAAATGCTGTCAGTTTCAGCAACTGATCTTATTTTATCGATATCAATGTCAATGTTTAATAAAAAACCAGACTTGACATTGAGCTTATTACCTTCAATAGTATAATAAGTTGTACGGTACAGATACCATATAAAAAGCCCGATGGGAGTTGCCACAATCAAGGGATCCCAAATGCGGTAATAGAACGATATTGCCACCAAACAAAAAATTGGCAGGGTGATAAGTATGATCAATGAAGCACTGATTTTTGATTTATAAACTGTCATAACATAAGCTTTTAGGTAATCTCAATTTAGACAAAAAAAGCGCACTTTTGTAACATGCCTACAGGAACTCTTTTTTTGATCCCGGTACCACTGGCCGAGGATGCTGCCGCTAAAACCTTCACGCCTTATCTGGTTGATACCATTAATCATATCAAAGAGTACATCGTTGAAAATGAAAAGACTGCCCGCCGTTTTTTAAAAGTGGCGGGGCTTAAAACTCCGCAAAGCGAGTTGACTGTTCACGATTACGGCAAACACAACCGAAACAGTAGCTTAAAACCTTTTTTTACCGGCCTGCAGGCCGGTAACGATGTAGGGTTAATGAGTGAGGCCGGGTGCCCCGGTATTGCCGACCCAGGGGCTGATATTGTGGCTGAAGCGCATAGGCGAAATATTAAAGTAGTTCCGCTGGTGGGCCCAAGTTCCATATTACTGGCACTGATGGCCTCCGGTTTTAACGGGCAGGGCTTTGCCTTTCAGGGGTATTTACCGATAGACAAAGCCGAGCGCAGTCGCAAGATCAAAGAGCTGGAGAATCTTTCGGACAGGCTGAACCAGACGCAGATATTTATTGAAACGCCCTTCCGCAATAACCAGTTGCTGGAAGAGATATTAAAGTCGGGCAACGCCAAAACCAAACTCTGCATAGCTTGTAATCTAACAGCTGCAGACGAACTGGTGCAAACTAAAATTATCGCCGAATGGCAAAAACAAACTCCCGATCTGCATAAAAAACCAACCATTTTTCTACTATCACGTTCTGTTTAAGTGATCAATCAGCAGCATACTCAGGTTTTAATTGTCGGTGCGGGGCCGTCGGGGTTAATGATGGCTGCACAGTTACTGCGCCATGGTGTGCAGCCGCTTGTTATCGACGATAAACATGGCCCTACCGACCAATCTAAAGCATTGGCTGTACAAGCGAGATCGTTAGAGATTTACCGGCAGATGGGAGTGATCGAGAAAATCATCAATAGCGGCAAACAAGCCGGCGGCGTTACACTTAATGAAGATGGTAAAATACTGGCAGAGCTTTCGCTTTCAGACACCGGTAAAGGTCAAACTAAGTTCCCTTATGTTTTCCTGTATCAACAAAGCAAAAACGAGCGTACATTGCTTGATTTTTTGACCGTTAATTGTTGTCCGGTTTATTGGGATACCCGGCTTATATCAGTTAGTCAAAGCAATGGCAGGGCAGAGGTGCAATTACAATCGGGCGAGGAAAATGTTACGCTGACCTGCGATTGGCTTATCGGTGCCGATGGTGCCCACAGTACAGTGCGCAAGCAATTGCAAATACCTTTTACCGGCGACACCTATGCGCATGAGTTTTACCTTGCCGACGTTGAATTGAATAACAAAGATTTGCGTGACAACCGTGTAGAGCTTTTTCTTTCGAAAAAAGGCTTCGCAGGATTTTTTCCGATGCCTGAACAAAACCGGTATCGTGTGATAGGAAACCTGCCAAAAAACATAAAAGATACCGGGACGCTGCAATTGAGCGACATAATGCCGCATCTTAATAATACTATTAACCTAACCCTTGATGTAACTGAGCTTAAATGGTTTACTACCTACCGGCTGCATCATCGTATGGCTGATGGTTTCAAAAAGCAACGCGCATTTTTAATTGGCGATGCGGCGCATATCCACTCGCCGGTTGGCGGGCAGGGGATGAACACTGGCTTGCAGGATGCCTATAACCTGGGATGGAAATTGGCAGGCGTTTGCAATAATCAGCTTAATGAAAAGGTTTTAGACAGTTATGCTGCTGAACGTATACCGGTGGCCAAAGAGTTACTTAATACAACCGATCGTCTTTTTAAGGTAGTTATGTGGACCGGCTGGTTCACCATGTTTTTTAAGCGTTGGATGTTGCCCGGTTTATTGAAATTTGCCTGGAGCAGACCCGGCGTTCGTGAATTGTTTTTTAAACGTGCATCTGAACTTTATATAAATTATCGCCATAGCAACATCAATTTGCATCTGAGTCAGGCTGTACAGATTAAAGCCGGCGACAGGTTGCCTTACCTAATGGTATTCGACGAAAAGCAGCAAATCGAAACCGACCTGCACGAGTGGTGCAGCAAGCCCGGTTTTACGCTGATTGTTTTAGGAAAGCTACAGGAGATCGATCTGTTTACCCTGGCTAAGTGGATAACCCAGAATTATAACGGGATATTGAATCTTTTTTATTTGCCCCCATCTATCAAGAACCAGTTAGTCTTTGATCAATTTGAGATCGCCGAAGGCAAAAAGAAAGCATTGATAGTGAGGCCCGATATGCATATTGGCTTCATTAATGATGTGGTGGATATTGATATGATGGATAACTACCTCAATAATGTAGTAGGCCTGCGCAAGGCAGAAGTTTAACCGTGAATGGTTTCAGACTTACCATAGTTTTTTACCACCTCGGCCTCGTACGCTAAAAGGTCTTTCCAGCGTTTATCTACATCTATAGTTTCGGCATATTTTTTTGCCAGATTAATGAACGTGGCATAATGCGTGGCCTCGCTGATCATCAGCTCATGATAAAATTCAGACAGCTCTTTATCATCGATATTTTCTGACAGTACCTTAAAACGCTCACAACTCCGTGCTTCAATCATGGCTGAAAAAAGCAAGCGGTCAATTAACTGAGCTTCGCGGCCACCCCCGATTATGATGAATTTACGCAACTCATTTACATAGTCGTCCTTGCGCTCACGCCCCAAAACAAATCCGCGATCTAAAATAATTTGATGAACGCGTTTAAAATGCTCCATCTCTTCCTGCACCAGGTCGGTCATTTGTTGTACCAGGTCACTTAGATTAGGATTCTGCACAATAAGGGTAATACCATTCGACGCCGCCTTTTGTTCGCAAAAAGCATGATCAACCAATAGCTCTTCGATGTTGCTTTCTACAACATTTTTAACCCATTTTGGGTCGGTAGGTAATTGTAGTTTCAGGATGGTTTTTTCGCTCACGGGGCAAAGATAAAAATTTACTTTTTGTCATTACTGCGCGAAGCGTGGCAATCGCGAATATTGCATCCTTGCGATTGCTTTGTCGTTCCTTACAGCAATGACAATTCTTGAAAGGTATTACTTATACAAACTCTTATTATCAATAAACTTCAATACCGCGTCGGGTACAAAAAATTGCACGTTCTTTTTCTCGGCTATTGATTTACGGATAAATGTTGCTGAAAGCTCCATTTGCGGCGTCATGGTTATGGTTACAGCCGGGTGCGAGGCCAGGTCGGTATTTTCATAGCCTGGGCGGGGGTATACAAATATTCTATAGTCGCGCAGTATGAGTTTATAGTTTTTCCATTTATGCAGGTTCACCAAATTGTCTGACCCCATAATGAGTGCAAACTCATGCTGCGGATATTTTTCTTTGAGATGAGTAAGGGTATCGATAGTATAGGACGGTTGCGGCAGCTTTAATTCTACGTCGCTTACTTCAATATTTTCGGCGTTGTCGGTTGCCAGTTTAGCCATCTCCAGGCGATCGTAAGTGTTGATCAGGTCGCTGTATTTTTTTAGTGGATTTTGGGGCGACACCACCAACCAAACTTTGTCCAGCTCGGTATGATTAGCCAGGTAGTTAGCAATAATAAGGTGGCCGATATGGATGGGATTAAATGAACCGAAGAATAAGCCTATTTTCATTTCAATATTTGCAGTTGAGATGCGCCATCTGGCAATTTAACCGGTGCCAGTTTCCGGGGGGGCAGGTAGGATATCAAACAATAAAGGCATCTTGTTCAGATGCCAGGGTGAATTATTTCGCTAAGAAATTCTTCACTAACAGTTCGGCTTCCGCACATGCCGTCTTAAGATCGTGATTTTTGAGTATAATATCAAATTTAGGAGCATAACCTAATTCTTTTTCGGCTTTGGCAAAACGCTCTTTCAGTTTTTCCTCACTATCGGTACCGCGGCCTGCTAAGCGCTGTTTCAATACCTCTAATGACGGTGGTTGTACAAATATGGCCAGTGCCTGCTCCTCGTACTTGCGTTTAAGGTGCAGGCCGCCTTCAACATCAATATCAAATATCACTGCTTTACCTTCGCTCCAAATACGCTCAATTTCGGTACGCAGGGTACCGTAAAAAGTACCTGAATAAACTTCTTCAAACTCAACAAACTGTTTATGAGCTATGCGATGCAAAAACTCTTCTTTGCTGATGAAGTAATACGATTTGCCCGGCTGTTCGTCGCCACGGGGTTCGCGGGTGGTAGCAGAGATAGAAAACTCAAGCTCCGGGAACTTAGTAAGCAGGTGCTTAACTATGGTAGTTTTACCGGCTCCTGATGGTGCAGAAAATATAATGAGTTTTCCTTCTTCCATTATGTCATTGGGCATTAGTCAATAATCATTAGTAATTAGGTTTTTGATATAATGACCAATTACTAATGATCGATAACCAGACTATAATACGTTTAATAGTTGTTCTTTAATTTTTTCAAGCTCTTCTTTCATGCCTACTACCAGTTTCTGGATGTTAGCATCATTAGCTTTTGAGCCCAGAGTATTTATTTCGCGGCCAATCTCCTGCGATATGAAGCCTAGCTTTTTGCCATTGGCATCGGCATTTTTCAGGGTTTCCAGGAAATATTCGCAATGCGTTTTTAAACGAACTTTTTCTTCGGTGATATCCAGCTTATCGATAAAGTAAATCAACTCTTGTTCAAAACGGTTTTGATCAATAGCTTCGCGGCCGACGGCTTCACTTAAAAACTGATTCAGGCGCTCGCGGATAACCGGTACACGTTTAGGTTCTTCAACTTCAACCAATGACAGGTTTTGCAGGATAATGTCGATACGATATTTCAGATCTTGCTCCAACACGTCACCTTCGTCGCTTCTAAACTGCTGGAATGCAGCCATAGCCTGGTTAAAGGTTTTCTCTACAACTTTCCACTCATCTTCAGACAAGGTTTCTTCGTCGTATTTTACCACTTCAGGTAACCCAAGAGCCAACTGTAATAAGTTGCCGGCCGGTTCATCCAATTCAGCGCTTACGGCTTTTAGCTGCTCAAAATAATTTTTTAAAAGTGCGGTATCAATACCGGCAGCTTTGGCGGCGGTGTTGGCTTGCTCAACGTTGATGGAGAGATTTACCTTGCCGCGCTCAATCTGCTTGCTGCAATCGGTACGCAGCTGAAACTCTTTCTCTGAAAATATTTTGGGCAGGCGCAAAGAAAGTTCAAGAAACTTACTGTTCAGGGATTTGATTTCGACGGTATATTTGGTGTTACCCGCGTCGAAACTGGCAATTCCATATCCTGTCATGGACTTTATCATGCGCAAAGATAGTTTTTTTTATCGAGTAGCCATTATGGCGATATTAAAACGCCCGAAACGCCGTTAATTAAGCACTGTAAGCCGTTAAAAATTAACATTTTTTTACAATTGCACTCAAATGCAATGATTAGTTTTGTGATCTTGAAGAAACTATTTACATACCTACGGCTTAGCTTGGTAATTGCCTTTGTTTTTTGTTTTGCGTGCGGCGCATCTGCGCAGGAACTGGCTTATTTTAAGGGCGTAATTTTTAAAAAAAATTCGCCGGTAACCATTGCGTTTACATCGGTAAGTAACCTTAGCCGTAAAAATATTGCTGAAGTTTTTAGTGATGATTTAGGCGCTTTCCGTATACAGGCAGCCTTGGGTGATACCCTGCTTTTTAAAAAGGCTGATTATACGCCGCAAATCATCGTACTGCAAAGCTACTCGACCTTGTCGGTTTATATGGCGGCAGTTATCCATCTTAACCAGGTTACTGTTAAAGAAGCAAGCAAGCAAAAGGAGTTGTATGATGCCCTGGATAATTACAAGAAGAAGGGCCAATATTACTCGCTTGATCCGAGTGTAATGTCTGTGCTGACATCGCCGCTTACCGGCTTGTATGAATTATTTGGCAAAGCGCCTGCGCAGGCCCGTAAATTTCAGAAATATTCAAAAGAAGAAATGGACCGACTGGAAGTAGCCAGGCGTTACAACAAAACCATAGTGAAAAACATCACCAATATGCCCGATGCCGATCTGGAAGACTTTATGTTCAACTTTACGCCCAACGTTGAGGATATTCGTGTGTGGACTGATTATGATATCATTAGTTACATCAAACGCTGCTACGCTTATTTTAAAGAAAACAGAAATGATTATAAGGTGCAGAAGTTGAATTAACAGTTAGTTTGGCCTAGAAACAAAAAGGATGATCAACTGATCATCCTTTTTTGTTATGCTAAATCATAAACTGATCAATAGTCTCCAATCACTAATCTCTAAACTAGCCCACTAAATTGTTAGATACCAGATATTCTGCAATTTGCACCGCATTAGTAGCAGCCCCTTTGCGCAGGTTGTCTGACACAATCCAGCAGTTCAGCGTATTTGGCTGGCTTTCGTCGCGACGGATACGGCCTACAAATACTTCGTCTTTATCGTGAGCGTCTAGCGGCATTGGGTATTTCAGGTTGGCAATATCGTCAGTAACAATTACACCCGGTGCTTTTGACAGGATATCTTTTACTTCTGCCAGATCAAAATCATTAGCAAACTCAATATTTACCGATTCTGAGTGACCACCCATAACCGGGATACGTACGGTAGTTGCCGTAACGCGGATGCTGTCATCGCCCATAATTTTGTTGGTCTCCTTAACCATTTTCATTTCTTCTTTAGTGTAACCGTTTTCGGTAAATACATCGATATGTGGCAACACGTTCAAATCGATTTTATATGGATAAGCCATAGGGCCGTCAATACCTGCACGCTCGTTCATCAGCTGGTCTACAGCCTTAACGCCGGTGCCGGTTACTGATTGATAGGTTGAAACAACAACACGTTTTATTTTATAACGATCATGCAATGGTTTTAAAGCTACCACCATTTGTATGGTTGAGCAGTTAGGGTTTGCAATGATCTTATCTTCAGGAGTTAAAACATTGGCGTTAACCTCGGGTACTACCAGTTTTTTGGTAGCATCCATACGCCATGCCGATGAATTGTCAATTACAGTAGTACCTGCTGCAGCAAAAAGCGGGGCTTGTGCCAATGATGTGCTACCACCTGCCGAAAATAAAGCAATATCAGGTTTCTGTTTAATCGCATCCTCAACAGAAATAACCTTATAAGCCTTACCCTTGAAAGTGACTTCTTTACCTACACTTTTTTCTGATGCGACTAATAACAGATCTGTAATGGGGAAGTTGCGTTCTTCAAGAACCTGCAACATTTTGGTGCCTACTAATCCCGTAGCACCTACAACTGCGATTTTCATTGTAATTTAAATTGTTTTTTAATGATAATGAAGCTGCCTCGCGGCGGTTTCATCAGGTTTTATAAATTGTTAAGTATAAATTATTTATTGGGGGCAAATATCGCGATTTTTTGTTTAAGGTTGATGCTTAATGTAATGATATGTTACAATAATGATTCAAATCAAATTTCTACATTTGTGCTAACTGATACTCTTTATGACCGAAACTATAATTGTGCTGGGTTCCAATGGACAAATTGGTACCGAGCTTGTAATGAACCTGCGCGCCAAATATGGCGACAGCCAGGTAATAGCATCTGATATTCGTGAAACCAATAATGCCGCTATCAAGTCGGGGCCTTTTGAATTGGCCAACGTGCTCGATAAAGACAACCTTCATCAATTATTTGAAAAGTATCGACCTACGCAAGTATACCTGTTGGCGGCTATCCTATCTGCCGTAGGCGAACAAAAACCGAAACTGGCCTGGGACCTGAACATGAACGGCTTGCTAAACATTCTGGATCTGGCCGTGGAGTTTAAAACAGCTAAAGTTTTCTGGCCAAGTTCAATCGCAGTTTTCGGTCCGCATTCACCAGGCGAAAATACGCCGCAGTTTTGCATTATGGACCCTAACTCGGTTTATGGTTTCAGCAAACTGGCCGGCGAGCGTTGGTGCGAGTATTACTATTTAAAATATGGACTGGATGTACGCAGCATCCGCTACCCGGGCCTCATCGGCTGGCGTTCTGAACCGGGTGGTGGCACTACAGATTATGCGGTAGATATTTTCCATAAAGCGCTGGCCGAAGGTAAATATGAAAGCTTTCTTTCTGCCGACACCGCTTTGCCAATGATGTATATGGAAGATGCTATTCGTGCTACTATTGAGTTGATGGAGGCGCCTGCTTATAAATTGTCCATCCGATCGTCTTATAACCTGGGTGGCATTAGCTTTACCCCGGCTCAACTATCGGCAGAGATCAAAAAACATTTGCCTGATTTTGCGATCAGCTATGCTGAAAACGACCCACGCCAAGCCATTGCTGATAGCTGGCCAAACAGCATAGACGACAGCTTTGCTCAAAATGATTGGGGCTGGAAGCAAAAATTTGATCTGGCAAGTATGACTGCTGATATGCTGGAGAACTTACGTTAGAAATAAGAATCAAGAGACAAGAATCAAGAGCCAAGACTGCAAGGTGTAAAATTTACATCTTGTCTCTCGATTCTTGACTCTTGTTTCTATATATTATATTTGCACCTCAAAACCTTGCCTAACAGGGTTCATTAATACAACTATGGGAAGAGCATTCGAATTCCGTAAAGAAAGAAAATTTAAACGTTGGGCCAAGATGGCCGTACAATTTACCCGTTTGGGTAAAGAAATAGTAATGGCCGTTAAAGCCGGCGGTGGCGACCCTAACACCAACTCGCGCCTGCGTACTGCCGTGCAAAACGCTAAGGCAGTAAACATGCCTAAAGACCGTGTTGAAGCCGCTATAAAACGTGCTTCAAGCCGCGATGAAAAGGATTACGAAGAGCTGGTGTACGAAGGCTATGCCGCGCATGGTGTAGCCGTACTGGTTGAAACCGCTACCGACAACACTAACCGTACGGTTGCCAATGTTCGCAGTTACTTTACCAAGTATGACGGTGCGCTGGGCAAAACCGGTTCGCTTGACTTTATATTTACCCGCAAGGCGGTGTTTACCTTTGATCCCGGCGACCGCGATCTGGAAGAACTGGAATTTGAATTGATAGACGCCGGTTTGGAAGATCTTTTTGTGGAAGCCGATGAAGAAGGTAACGATGTAGCGGTTATTCACACCGCTTTTGAGGATTTTGGTAAAATGCAAAAGACCTTAGAGGAGATGAGTATCGAAACCAAATCTGCTAAGCTGGAACGTATTCCCCAGTCATTCAAAGAAGTGAGCGAAGAGCAATCTGTCGATGTACTGAAATTAATTGACCGTTTAGAGGAAGATGACGACGTGCAGGCCGTTTATCATAACATGGCCGAGTAGGCCCCACCCAACCCTCCCCGGTAGGGAGGGCTTTAAAATTAAAATAGAAGTCTCCCCTACCGGGGGAGATTTATAGGGGGCCTGATATGCCTTTATTCACCACACGCAAACAAGAAAAGAAAGCCAAAGTTGTTTTTAGCGACGATTTGCTCATTGTAGAGTTTGAGGGGGATAAATCGCAGGTTTTTCCGTTAGATTGGTTTCCGGCCTTAAAAGTGGCAACCGACGAAGAGCGTGCAGATTGGGAACAAACGGATAAAGGTATAAGGTTTAAAAAATTGAATCTGGATATTGCTACTTCATAAGAGTCAAGAATCAAGGATCAGGAATCAAGATATGTGTTAACGTATCAAACGTCCTGACTCTTGACTCTCGACTCTTGATTCTACTAAAACATGACTTTCGAAGATTTTTTCAAAAAGAAGCGAATAGACCTGGCGGCTTTAAAACAGGCCGAACCGGTGCTGTTTGCCGAATTTGAACTACACTTCGAGCAAATGGGCGAAAAGAGTTTCGACCACACCAAAAAATATTGGTTCAATAAACTGCGCCTGCAATATCACTTAGTACCCGAAATAAAGACCGAAAAGCCAAAGGTAGAGAATCAACTGGCCGAACAGACCGTAACCGAACAGCTAAGCGAGATGGCCACTGCGCCAAAACCTAAAGTTGGGTTTACGCCAAGGTTTAAAGCGCCGGCTCCGGCAATACCTGCCGAGGAAACTTCTGCATCATCAGAACAAGCCGCAGTACCTGCCGAAGCCGAAAAGCCGAAAGGTTTTACGCCACGCTTTAAAGCCGGAGTTATCAAACCGACAGAGTCTGCTATGTCTGAATCAGAAGAAAGGAAAGAGGAAGCATCAGCGGCGGAAGATAAACCGAAGATTGGCTTTACGCCACGCTTTAAAGCAGGTATAACCAAACCTGCCGATACACCGGCCGAAAATAAAGCAGAGGAATCAACATCGACGAAAGCGAAACCTGCGGAATCCACACCCACAGAAGATAAACCGAAGATTGGCTTTACGCCACGCTTTAAAGCAGGTGTAACCAAACCTGCCGATACTCCGGCCGAAAATAAAGCAGAGGAACCAACATCCGCGGAAGCAAAACCTACGGAACCCACACCCACAGAAGAAAAACCAAAAATGGGTTTTACACCCCGTTTTAAGGCTGGTGTGACTAAATCCGCCGATACACCGGCCGAAAATAAAGCAGAGGAACCAACATCCGCGGAAGCAAAACCTACGGAACCCACACCCACAGAAGAAAAACCGAAGATGGGTTTTACACCCCGTTTTAAGGCTGGTGCGACTAAACCAGCCGGTGCTCCTGCTGAACCGAAAGCAGATGAACTAACATCCGCGGAAGCGAAACCTGCGGAAACCAAGCCCACAGAAGAAAAACCGAAAATGGGTTTTACGCCACGCTTTAAAGCGGGTATCACCAAGCAAATTCCTCCTCCCGAAAAAGAATAAAATTTAGCTGTAACAATTTGTTTTGCAACAGGTCTAAGTTTTACAGAAACTTAGCATCATGAATTGGAAACTGAATTTTAAGAAGAATCCTCAAAAAGAAAAAGTTAAGAAATCAAAGACCCGCGAGTGGCTTGATGCGGTTGTGTTTGCAGTTATTGCGGCTACCGTTATCCGGGGCTTGTTGTTTTCGGCTTATGCTATACCTTCGGGCTCAATGGAGGGCACCGAGCTCACCGGAGATTATTTGTTTGTAAGCAAGATCAGCTACGGGCCGCGTATGGCCAATACGCCGCTGGCTATTCCGTTTACCGAACCGGTTATATTTGGTAATGTTAAGACCTATTCAAATGCTATCCAGTTACCTTATCTCAGGCTGCCGGGCTTAAGTCATATCAAAAACCGTGATATCGTGGTTTTTAATAAACCTGATGAAGCCGGCCCCGAATACAATATCCCTACAGACGAACGCACTACACTGATCAAGCGCTGCCAGGCTATCCCCGGCGATGTGCTGACCATTGTTAACAGCCAGGTTTATATTAACGGCAAGGCTGCGCCTAATGCGCCAAAACAGCAAACATCATACGCGGTTACCACCACAGGCCTGGCAATAAACCCCGATGTAATGCGCGAGCAAAACATCTCTGTACGCCAGCAATTAGGCCCTGATACTTATGAAATGGTGATGCCTGAATCGGCAGCAGCTATACTTAAAGGTTTTTCGAATGTGAAAAACATTACGCCAGTTATTGCACCCGCCGGTACTTATGATGCCGAGATCTTCCCGCACAATGAAAAGTTTAAGTGGAACCTGGATAATTACGGACCTATCCGCATGCCAAAAAAAGGCTGGACGACGCCGTTGAACGACTCAACGCTTACGCTATATCGCCGCGCCATTGAGGTTTATGAAAATAACAAAGTTGTGGTGAATGGTAAAGATATCCTGATCAACGGCAAAAAAGCTGACAGTTATACCTTCAAGATGGATTACTATTGGATGATGGGTGATAACCGACATGATTCACTTGATTCACGTTTTTGGGGTTATGTGCCTGAAGATCACGTTGTAGGTAAAGCCATGCTTACTTTCTTTAGTACAGATTCAACGCAGAGTTTCTTTAACCGCATTCGCTGGAACAGGGTTTTAAGGCCGATTGAGTAGCATAAATATGAATAGGTCATGCCGAACTTGTTTCGGCATCCCACGGTACAGGTATCGGTTGCTTTGGTGTGTGGGATACTGAAACAAGTTCAGCATGACATTCTCTTTAGCCCTTATTTTATATTTAATTGTAATTCAATAAATACCTACCTTTGCGCACATTATAAACAAAAAACAACATGGCTTATAATTTATTAAAAGGCAAAAAAGGAATAATTTTTGGCGCACTGGACGAAAACTCCATCGCCTGGAAAACTGCGCTGCACTGCCATGCAGAAGGTGCCGAAATTGTGTTAACTAACGCCCCAATTGCCTTGCGCATGGGTGCTATAAATAAACTGGCCGAAGAAATTAATGCTCCGGTTATCCCTGCCGATGTTACCGTTGCTGAAGATATCGAAAACCTGTTTAATAAATCGATGGAGCATTTTGGCGGTCAGGTTGATTTTGTACTGCACTCAATTGGTATGAGCATCAACGTACGCAAAAGCATCCCTTATTACGAAAACAACTATGAGTTTACCCACAAAGGGTTTGATATATCTGCACTAAGCTTACATCGCGTGCTGCAAACTGCCATGAAAATGGACGCTATTGCAGAGTGGGGGTCGGTAGTTGCTTTGTCATATATTGCGGCTCAGCGTGTTTTCCCTGACTATAACGACATGGCCGATAACAAAGCGGTATTAGAAAGCATTGCACGTAACTTTGGTTACTACTATGGCACCAAAAAGAAAGTGCGTATCAATACGGTATCGCAGTCGCCTACCCGTACTACTGCCGGTTCAGGCGTAAAGGGCTTTGATGGTTTTATCAACTATGCCGAAAAAATGAGCCCGCTGGGTAATGCCGATGCCGATCAATGTGCCGATTACCTGGTTACCTTGTTCTCTGACTTAACCAGAATGGTTACCATGCAAAATCTTTTCCATGATGGCGGCTTCTCTTTCACCGGGGTAACACAGGCTGTTATTGAGCAAATGGAGAAATAATATTTTATGAATAATAACAGCATTAACAAAAGCCGGCCGTGAGGTTGGCTTTTGTTGTTTAGTTAGCCTTGGCATATTCAGGGCTGGCTCCGGGATATTGAGGCCGGTCAGCAAGCAGAAAGTCTTTCAACTGCTCCAGTTTGTCGGTATTGATCAGATCGACACCGCAGTTAAGTAACTCATGCCACACTCCCAGATTCTCTGGCGATGCCCATAGGCGTACTCTTTTTCCGAAACGATGGCATTTGGCAACGTAATTCAGTAAGATCTTCCGTTCGGCAACCGGAATGGAGCCAGTGCCGTCCCAATGCAGCAGTCTTGAGTATTTGCAGCTGGCCATAGCAAAAACATTGGCATTTGCAGTATCGCGATTGGCTGCTCGCAAATCCTGGTCTATAAAAACCATTCTGCTATTTTCAGCCATCACACTTTTATAGGGCTTGTTGCCTGACAATACTACAGTGATCTGTTTGTTGTAGATCTTGCCATTTTCATACCGGGTAATAACAGGGCGGTATTTCTCTAATATGGTTTTCAATACGGCATAAGTTTTTTCGGCTTCTGTCTTGATATCAATCATTAAAGTGAACGGACGATCATATCCCGGGTATATTTTGCCGCGGTTTTGATTAATGCGGTCAAGCAGTGGTTTCAGGTAAAGCGCCTCTAAGGTGCGATGCTGTTTGAAAAAAGGATTAATGTGCGCTACAACCAAGTTGCCATCCTTTAAAAAAATGTCCGCCTCTATGTTATTATAGCCGTTGTCCAGCGCATCATAGAGCGGTCGTTTGTGCGAGTAGTCGTTATGGGCAAAAGCGTTGGGTAATGGTATTAGCTGGCAGCGGGAGGTTAGGGGGGCAGCAAGGGTTAAAACAAGGATGGTTGTTTTTAGTAATTGTAGCTTAAAATTTGCGTTTGGCATTTTAAGTTGCATTTGCTAAATCTTGTTGCTACAAAGCTACCGGTGGCGTATAAGTAAAATTTAAAAAGCGTATTAATAATTGATTAAATAACAGTAAGCTAATGTTAAATAATGCTGCATCGATATCTAACAAATAAAAAATCCCCGCCGGTTTAGCAGCGAGGATTTATATTAAAGATCAGAAGCTTAATTTATTTAAGCTGATTTATTAGTATAGTTAGATTACTCGGTTTCTATCGTCAGTTTATCGCCGGTAACTTCTTCTTTAATTTTTGCTTCCAGTTCGTCCATCAGCTCAGGGTTATCCAATATTAGCTGTTTAACGGCATCGCGGCCCTGGCCCAGGCGCGTTTCGCCATAGCTAAACCATGAGCCCGACTTTTTGATGATGTTGTGCTCAACACCCAGGTCAATGACCTCGCCGGCTTTTGAGATACCTTCTCCAAACATAATGTCAAACTCTGCAATACGGAACGGCGGAGCTACTTTGTTTTTAACGATCTTAACCTTAACACGGTTACCTGATACCTCGTCAGTATCTTTAATTTGCGATATACGGCGAACGTCTAAACGTACCGAAGCATAAAACTTCAAAGCGTTACCGCCGGTGGTAGTTTCAGGATTGCCAAACATCACACCGATCTTATCGCGTAACTGGTTGATGAATATGCAGCAGCAGCCTGTTTTAGCAATTGTACCGGTTAGCTTACGCAAAGCCTGCGACATTAAGCGTGCATGTAAACCCATTTTTGAGTCGCCCATTTCGCCTTCGATCTCAGCTTTAGGCACCAGGGCTGCAACCGAGTCGACAACTAAAATATCAATAGCGCCCGAGCGGATTAGGTTATCGGCAATCTCTAAAGCCTGCTCGCCATTATCTGGTTGCGATATTAAAAGATTCTCCACATCAACGCCTAATTTTTTTGCATAAAAACGGTCGAACGCATGTTCAGCATCAATAAATGCTGCAATACCGCCTTTACGTTGTGCCTCGGCAATGGCATGGATGGCCAAAGTGGTTTTACCTGACGACTCAGGCCCGTAAATTTCAATAACCCGGCCTTTTGGCAAACCGCCAACGCCCAGGGCAATATCCAGCCCTAATGAACCTGTCGAGATCACTTCAGTTTGCTCGATAATGTTATCGCCCAGCTTCATGATGGTGCCTTTACCGTACGATTTTTCCAACTTATCCAACGTAAGTTGCAATGCTTTCAATTTATCTGCGTTGCTCATCTTTTAATAATATCTTTAGCAAATATAAAACTTATTTTTAATAATGCTAATTAATTTAGTAATTATTTTATTTTAACTAATAAACTTACTTAACTAGCTTAAACCAATCAATTATTGTTATCAACACTGCGCTTTTTCAGCTCCTTGCTTATTGTATTCAATGATTTTTTTAGCTTGGCGTCCTTCGCCTTTTTCAATTTCAAAGCCTCGGCTTTTAACAAAGCTTTTTCAGTATGCGTGCGCTCGTAATAGCGGCAAAACCACGTAAGGGGGCAAATGTCGCATTTTGGGCTGCGGGCTACGCAAATGTAGCGGCCATGTAGTATCAGCCAGTGATGGGCAATAGCCAGCGTATTTTGCGGTAAGTATTTTACCAGTTGCTTCTCTACAGCCAATGGCGTGCGTGCATTGGTGGTTAGTCCAATCCTGTCCGCTACGCGAAAAACATGCGTGTCTACCGCAATAGCAGGTGCATCATAAACTACCGAGGCAATAACGTTAGCTGTTTTACGGCCTACGCCGGGTAGCTTTTGTAATTGATCGATGTCTGACGGAACAACGCCGCCAAAATCGCCCAGTAACATTTTAGCCATGCCCGCCAGGTGTTTGGCTTTGTTGTTGGGATAACTTACGCTGCGGATGTAAGTGAATATTTCGTCGGCGTCGGCGGCTGCCATGCTTTCAGCATCCGGAAAACGTTTAAAAAGGGCAGGGGTAACCTGGTTAATGCGCTTATCAGTACATTGCGCCGACAGGATCACGGCCACCAGCAGCTCAAACGGATTAGTATAGTGCAATTCGGTTTCGGCCTGCGGCTGATGTTTGGAGAAATATTCCAGAAAATGGCGATAGCGTTCTAATCGTTGCATAGCGGTTTAGTAACCATCAAAAGTAAAAAAGTATGCAGAATAATTTTGTCCGACTGCTTGCAAAACTTATAAACATGTCCGTCCGCTTTTTACCCGGACACCCGGCGGACAAAAGCGCCTGCTGCCGCCAAAACAAAAAAATCCCGGACAGATCAGCAAACTACCCGGGATTTTGTAAAAGGCCTTTTATTGCCGCAATTAATAACTAACGCGTGCTTTTTGAATAATCAAGAATGTAGTGAATGGTTTGAAGCTTTGGTTTCTTTTGCAAAAGCTCCAGTCCGGGCCTTAATGAATGATAAAATATCAGATCATCTGCCTCCAGATTTTCTCTTACATTTTCTTTTTTCACTTCGTCATTATTGTGGTTGGCGATTGAATTAAAAGTAGTAAAGGTTTCACCCATAAGCTTTGTTTTTTGTTAAACAGTTTATACA
>Ga0153956_1001652_pt1 | contig 18788 bp, 16 predicted proteins | sample TSFL040MetaG_FD_104704 | JGI IMG/M metagenome (GOLD analysis project Ga0153956, IMG submission 104704) | Attine ant fungus gardens microbial communities from Florida, USA - TSFL040 MetaG | ecosystem: Host-associated > Fungi > Mycelium > Unclassified | place: USA: Florida, Wekiwa Springs...
ATCGGGCAGGGTCTTTCGATGACGCTGCTGCAGATGGCCGGCATGTATCAGGCCATTGCCAACGACGGTGTGCGGGTGCCGCCGCGGATCATCAAGTCGATCACCACCGCCGACGGGGCCAAGGACGCCACCAAGGCGCCCGAGGGCATCCGGGTGGTGTCGCCGGAGACCGCGCGCACCGTCCGGAACATGTTCCGCGCCATCACTCAGCGTGACCCGCGTGGCACCCAGCAGGGCACCGGGTGGCCGGCCGCGGTGGACGGCTACCAGATCGCGGGCAAGACCGGTACCGCCCAGCAGATCAATCCGGCCTGCGGCTGCTATTACGACGACCACTACTGGATCACCTTCGCCGGCATGGCGCCGGCGGACGATCCGCGGTACGTGATCGGCATCATGGCCAACAATCCGCAGCGCAACCCCGACGGCACGCCGGGCCACTCGATGGCGCCGCTGTTCCACAACATCGCGGCATGGCTGCTCCAGCGGGAGAACGTGCCGTTGTCGGCCGACCCGGGTCCGCCCCTGGTGCTGCAGGCGACCTGACCGACGCCGTGCGCACCAGCGAGCCGGTACTGTGTCAGGGCTATGTCTTTGCTGTCCATGCGTCCGGTTGAGCCGGTAGGAGCCGCCCTCGGCGTACTGGCCGAACGGATCGGTGCGGTCGTGCCGCCGTCGCCCGGTCTGCGGATCACCGGCGTCACCCTGCGCAGTCAGGATGTCGTGGCCGGCGACCTGTTCGCCGCCCTGCCGGGGGCCGCCGTGCACGGGGCCCGCTTCGCCCATGACGCGGTGCGGGCCGGCGCCGTCGCCGTATTCACCGATCCGGCCGGCGTCGAGGTATTGGGCACGCTGGACGTTCCGGTGCTGGTGCATCCGCGGCCGCGTACGGCGCTCGGCGAGGTCGCCGCCACCGTCTACGGGCATCCGTCCCAGCGTCTACAGATGATCGGCGTGACCGGCACGTCCGGCAAGACCACGACCACCTATCTGGTGGAGGCCGGATTGCGGGCGGCCGGCCGGGTGGCCGGGTTGATCGGTACGGTCGGGTTGCGCATCGACGGCCAGGATCTGCCCAGTGCGCTGACCACCCCCGAGGCGCCGGCGCTGCAGGCGCTGCTGGCGGTCATGGTCGAGCGCGGCGTGGACACCGTCGTCATGGAGGTGTCGAGCCACGCACTCACCCTGGGCCGGGTCGATGCGGTGCGATTCGCGGTCGGCGGATTCACCAATCTGTCACGCGATCACCTCGACTTCCACCCGACCATGGACGACTATCTCGACGCCAAGGCGCGGTTGTTCGATCCGCAGTCGCCCACTCATGCGCGGGCCGCGGTGGTGTGTGTCGACGACGACGCGGGCCGGCGGATCGCCGCGCGCGCCGTCGCCCCGGTGACCGTCGGCATTACCGGAGCCGACGCGCACTGGCGTGCGGTCGATATCAGCGCCGATGGCCGCGGCGGGCAGCAGTTCACCGCCATCGGTCCGGACGGTGCGCGGCACCGAATGCAGATCGTGCTGCCCGGCGCCTACAACGTCGCCAACGCGCTGCTCGCGACGGCGCTGCTCGATGCCGTCGGGGTGAGCCCGGAGCAGGCCGCGCCGGGCCTGCGCGGGGCTGCGGTGCCGGGCCGGATGCAGGCCATCGACCGGGGACAGGATTTCCTGGCCGTGGTGGACTACGCGCACAAACCCGGTGCGCTGCAAGCAGTTCTGGGCACTCTGCGTCAGCAGACCGGCGGCCGGTTGGCGGTGGTGTTCGGCGCCGGCGGCAACCGGGACGCCGGCAAGCGTGAACCCATGGGCCGGGCCGCTGCCGAGCTGGCCGACCTGGTGGTGATCACCGATGACAACCCGCGCGACGAAGATCCCGCGGCGATCCGGGCCGCGGTGGCCGCGGGCGCTGTCGCCGGTACGGCCGAGGTGGTCGAGATCGGTGACCGCCGGGCCGCGATCGACCACGCGGTGAGCTGGGCCCGGCCCGGTGACACGGTGTTGATCGCGGGCAAAGGCCACGAGTCCGGCCAGACCGGTGGGGGACAGACCCGGCCGTTCGATGACCGTGACGAGTTGGCGGCCGCACTGGACGCGTTGGAGTCGGGTACATGATCGAACTGTCCGTGGCCCGCATCGCCGAGATCGTCGGCGGTGAACTGGCCGACATCACCGCGGAGGCTGCCGCGGACACGATGGTCACCGGCACCGTGGAGTTCGACTCGCGGTCGGTGGGTGCCGGCGGGCTGTTCCTGGCGCTGCCCGGAGCCCGCTCCGATGGTCATGACTTCGCTGCCGGCGCAATCGCCGCCGGTGCCGTGGCCGTGCTGGCCGCCCGACCGGTGGGCGTTCCGGCCATCGTGGTCAAACCCGATGCCGCACAATCAGATTCTTCCTCGGGCGCACTGGAGTACGACACCGATGGATCCGGTGCGGCGGTACTGGCGGCGCTGGGCAGATTGGCCCGGGCGGTCGCCGACGAACTGGTTGCGGGTGGACTGCGCATCATCGGCGTAACCGGGTCCTCGGGCAAGACGTCCACCAAGGATCTGCTGGCCGCGGTGTTGGCGCCCCTCGGTGAGGTGATCGCACCGCCCGGGTCGTTCAACAACGAACTGGGCCATCCCTGGACGGTGCTGCGCGCCACCGGAGATACCGACTTTCTGGTGCTGGAGATGTCGGCGCGGCACCCCGGCAACATCGCCGCGCTGGCGCGGATCGCCCCGCCGTCGATCGGGGTGGTGCTCAACGTCGGCACCGCCCATCTGGGTGAGTTCGGTTCGCGGGAAATCATTGCGGCGACCAAATCTGAATTGCCGCAGGCTGTTCCGGCCTCCGGCGTGGTCGTCTTGAATGCGGACGACGGCGCGGTGGCGGCGATGGCGGCGCTCACCGCGGCTCGGGTGGTGCGGGTGTCACGGTCGGCCGGGTCGGACCTGTGGGCCGGCGAGGTCGCCCTGGACGCGCTGGCCCGGCCCGGCTTCACCCTGCACGCCGGCGATGAGCAGGTCGAGGTCCAGCTCGCCGTGCACGGTGATCACCAGGTATCCAATGCGTTGTGTGCGGCGGCGGTGGCGCTGGAGTGCGGCGCGAGCCTGAGTCAGGTGGCCGATGCCCTGGCCGGCGCCGGCCCGGTGTCCAAGCATCGGATGGCCGTCAGTACCCGTGCCGACGGCGTCGTGGTGATCAACGACGCCTATAACGCCAACCCCGATTCCATGCGGGCCGGGTTGAAGTCACTGGCCTGGATGGCCAAGAGTGGCCGCGCGCGTAGCTGGGCGGTGTTGGGCGAGATGGGCGAACTCGGTGCGGACGCGATCATCGAACATGACAGCATCGGACGTCTGGCCGTGCGGTTGGATGTGTCACGGCTGATCGTCGTCGGAACGGGGAGGACTATGGGCGCCATGTACCACGGTGCGGTCATGGAGGGTTCGTGGGGCAGCGAGGTCACCACCGTGTCCGACACGGAGTCCGCGCTGGAATTGCTGCGCTCCGAGCTGGAGCCCGGTGATGTGGTTCTGGTGAAGGCGTCGAACGCGGCCGGTCTGGCCTCGCTGGCCGAGACCTTGGCGAGCGACGGGTAACGAGATGATCCAGATCCTTTTCGCCGTCGGCATCGCCTTGGCGGTGTCCATCGTGCTCACCCCGGTGCTGATCCGGTTGTTCACCCGGCGCGGGTTCGGCCATGAGATCCGCGAGGACGGCCCGGCCAGCCATCAGAAGAAGCGCGGCACCCCGTCGATGGGTGGGGTGGCGATCATCGCCGGTCTGTGGGCCGGGTATCTGGGTTCGCACCTGGTCGGATTGCTGACCGGCGGCGACGGGCTGCAGGCCTCGGGTCTGTTGGTGATGGGTCTGGCCACCGCCTTGGGCGGGGTCGGCTTCATCGACGACTTCATCAAGATCCGCCGATCGCGCAATCTGGGGTTGAACAAGACCGCCAAGACCGTCGGCCAGCTGATCGCGGCCGTGCTGTTCGGCGTGCTGGTGCTGCAGTTCCCCAACTACGCGAACCTGACCCCGGGCAGCGACCGGCTGTCCTACGTCCGTGAGATCGCGACCGTCACGCTGGGCCCGCTGTTGTTCGTGCTGTTCGTCGTCGTGCTGGTCAGTGCCTGGTCGAACGCGGTCAACTTCACCGACGGGCTCGACGGCCTGGCCGCCGGCTCGATGGCGATGGTCAGTGGCGCCTATGTGCTGATCACCTTCTGGCAGTACCGCAATGCCTGCGCGACCCACCCCGGAACCGGCTGCTACAACGTGCGTGATCCGCTGGATCTGGCATTGGTGGCGGCCGCGACCGCGGGTGCCTGTATCGGCTTCCTGTGGTGGAACGCCGCGCCGGCCAAGATCTTCATGGGTGACACCGGTTCGCTGGCGCTCGGCGGCATCGTCGCGGGTCTGTCGGTGACCAGTCGCACCGAAACGCTCGCGGTGGTGCTCGGTGCGCTGTTCGTCGCCGAGGTGACCTCGGTGGTGGTGCAGATCCTGGCGTTCCGGACCACCGGACGCCGGGTGTTCCGGATGGCGCCGTTCCATCACCATTTCGAGCTGGCCGGCTGGGCCGAGACGACCGTCATCATCAGGTTCTGGTTGTTGACCGCGATCGCCTGCGGGCTGGGTGTGGCGCTGTTCTACAGCGAGTGGTTGGCAGCCGTGGGCGGCTGATGTGCAAAGCCGCGATCGGTAGCCGTCGGCGCTGCTAGCCTCGCGCCATGAGCCACGGAAAACACCTGGTAGGAACGTTGGTTTTGGTGCTCGGAGCCGGCGCGGCGGCGGGCTGTGGTGAGCATAAGAGCAATCAGCAGGCGGTCACCTCGAGCGCGTCGGTGACGTCCAGTGCTACCAAGGCGGCACCGGTGCACTATGACCACTATGACATCGCCAAGATCTCGGCGGTCAAGAATGCGTTGCCGCAGGGATTCGCGGCCACCGATATTCCGCCGGACACGGTGTCGCAGGAGCGGCTCGACGCACCGGGAATCGGCGGGATGACCGCGGTGGCGCCGGATGTGGTGGCGCCGCCGCAATGCGGTGTGGTGCTCAAACCGTTGGGCCGGCTCGGGGTGGGGGCCAAGTCGCAGGGATTCATCGCCAACCAGGACCAGCGCATGGTGGTGGTGATGGCGGCGCAGTCGGACAAGCCTGCCCAAGCCGGCCCCGACGGTTGCGATCACGTCACGGTGACTTCGCCCGACGGGGTCAGCGGCACCGTCGAGCGAGGCCCGGGCCCGGCGATCGAGGGCGCCCAGACCACCGCGCTGACGGCGCAAACCAATTCCGGTGGCCAGTCCGACACGATGTACACCGCACTGATCGGCGATCGGACGTTGGTGGTGGTGCAGGGCGAGGTGGAGCCCGAGGTGGCCGCGGACCTGCTCGGTAAGGCGGTTGCCGCGCTACGCGGGTAGTCTCCGCCGTCGAGCGTGCGTCGAGATCGCCGTACCCGCGGGTTCTGGCGATCTGTGTGCACGCCCGGTGATGCGTATATCGTGCCCCGGTAATTTGCTGATTCGCACGACACGCGCCGGATATGCCGCCCCCACGGTCTGTGACGGGGGAGGATTCTGGGGTGCAGGGGACAAATGGGGCTGAAGTTACTCATGTGATCAGCGGGGGCGAATAGTCATGGCCGCCCTTCTGGACAAGCTGCGGCGGCGTTCGGCCACCGATGCCACCGATGTCGCCGAACGTGCCACCGAACCTGCTACGGAGTCCGCGTCCGGAGCCGCTGCCACCGAAACCAAGAACGCCGGCCCGCGCACCCGATTCGGCGCCTGGTTGGGCCGTCCGATGACGTCGTTCCACCTGGTCATCTCGGTGGCTGCGTTGCTCATCATCTTGGGCCTGACCATGGTGTTGTCGGCCTCGGGTGTGCACTCCTACGACGAGGACGGCTCGCCCTGGACGATCTTCGCCAAGCAGGTGCTGTGGACCGTCATCGGCCTGGTCGCCTTCTATGTCGCGCTGCGGGTGCCCATTTCGTTCATGCGCCGGATGGCGCTGCCGGCCTTCGTTGTCAGCCTGGTGCTGGTGGCCCTGGTTCTGGTGCCCGGTATCGGCCACCTGTCCAACGGTGCCCGCGGCTGGTTCGTCATCGCGGGCTTTTCCATGCAGCCTTCCGAGCTGACCAAGATCGCGTTTGCCATCTGGGGAGCACACCTGCTGGCCACCCGCCGGATGGAGAACGCGTCGATCACCGAACTGCTGATCCCGTTGGTGCCGGCCGCCGTGCTGGCGCTCGGGCTGATCGTGGCCGAGCCCGACCTGGGACAGACGGTGTCGGTCTGCATCATCTTGCTGGGCCTGCTCTGGTACGCCGGTCTGCCACTCAAGTTCTTCGTCAGCGGCCTGCTGCTCGCGATCGGCGGGGCCGCCATGCTGGCGGTGTCGGCGGGTTACCGCTCCGACCGGGTGCGGGCCTGGCTCAGCCCGGACACCGATGTCCTCGGTACCGGGTACCAGTCCAGGCAGGCCAAATTCGCCCTCGCCAACGGCGGCATGCTGGGCGACGGTCTGGGGCAGGGCACCGCCAAATTCAATTACCTGCCCAACGCGCACAACGACTTCATCTTCGCGATCATCGGTGAAGAGCTGGGATTCGTCGGCGCGGTGGGCATGCTGGGTCTGTTCGGCCTGTTCGCCTACACCGGTATGCGGATCGCCCGGCGTTCGGCCGACCCGTTCCTGCGGTTGCTGACTGCGACCACCACGCTGTGGGTCATCGGTCAGGTGTTCATCAACGTCGGTTATGTGTTGGGTCTGCTGCCGGTCACCGGCATCCAGCTGCCGCTCATCTCGGCCGGTGGAACAGCCACCGCCACAACGCTTTTGCTGATCGGCTTGATCGCCAACGCGGCGCGACACGAGCCGGAGGCGGTGGCCGCGCTGCGGGCCGGCCGGGAAGACCGGATGAACCGGTTCCTGCGGCTGCCGGTGCCCGAGCCGTATGCGCCGACCCGGCTGGACGCCGCGCGCGATCGGCTGCGTGCCCGCTCCGAGAAGAAGGCCGACAAGAAGAAGGCGGAAAAGAAGCCAGCCAAACAGACCAAGCCCGCCAAGCCGGCACCGCGGCGTGCGCAGGCGAGCACCCAGCCCCGCCGACGGCCGGCCGAAGCGCGCACCACCCGACAAGGCCGAGCCACTCAGCAGCCCGCCACCGGTGGGCGACGCAAGTCCGTACCGGCCGACGGGACGACGCGGCGCACAGGGCATCATGTAGCCCGGCAGGGTCAACAGCGAGGTGACCGGAATTCGCAGGGCCGCACGGCCCGGTCCATGGAAGGTCAGCGCTTCGGGTGAGTGTGAGTTCGGGCGAGCCAAGCGGCGGGGGAGACAGCGGTATTTCGGTCGTCCTGGCAGGTGGCGGCACCGCCGGTCATATCGAACCCGCGATGGCCGTCGCCGACGCGCTCACCGCGTTGCGGCCCGATGTACGTATCACCGCATTGGGCACGGCCCGTGGTCTGGAGACCCGGCTGGTTCCCGAACGCGGTTATGACCTGCGTCTGATCACCCCGGTCCCGGTACCGCGCAAGCCCTCGGGCGACCTGCTGCGGTTGCCGATGCGGGTGCGCGCCGCCGTTCGGCAGACCCGCGCGGTGCTCGATGACGTGGCGGCCGACGTGGTGATCGGTTTCGGCGGGTATGTGTCGGCGCCGGCCTATCTGGCCGCCCGCAGAGGTGTGCGTCGGCGGGCGGTACCGGTGGTGGTGCATGAGGCGAACGCCAGCGCAGGCTGGGCCAATAAACTCGGCGCCCGATCGGCCCGGCGTGTGCTGGCCGCGGTGCCCGGTTCGGGACTGCGCGGCGACGAGGTGGTCGGCATACCGGTGCGTGAGTCGATCACCGCGTTGGATCGGACGGCATTGCGAGCGCAGGCCCGCGAATTCTTCGGATTCGCCGACGATGCCCGGGTGTTGCTGGTGTTCGGCGGCTCACAGGGAGCGCGGTCGCTCAACCGTGCAGTCTCGGGCGCGGCGCAACAGCTTGCCGCCCAAGGTATTTCGGTCTTACACGCCTACGGCCGCAAGAACACACTGGAATTGGAGCCGCCGGTGGCGGGTGCGCCGCGGTACGTCGGCGTGCCGTATCTGGACCGGATGGATCTGGCCTACGCCGCGGCCGATCTGGCCATCTGCCGTTCCGGTGCGATGACCGTCGCGGAGGTGACCGCGGTCGGCATGCCGGCGGTCTATGTGCCGTTGCCGATCGGCAACGGCGAACAACGGCTCAATGCTCTACCGGTGGTCGATGCCGGCGGCGGACTCCTGGTCGCCGACGCCGACCTGACCAGTGAGTACGTGGCGGAAAAGGTGGGCACCCTGATGGCTGATCGGGTCGCGTTGGACGCGATGACCGCGGCGGCCTCGCTGGCCGGACACAAGGATGCCGCGATGCGGGTGGCCCAGATCGCCCTCGACGTGGCGGAGGCGGCCCGATGAGCGCCGCAGCGCTGCCGCCCGAGTTGGAGCGGGTGCACATGGTGGGCATCGGTGGCGCCGGGATGTCCGGTATCGCCCGCATCCTGCTGGACCGCGGCGGCCAGGTATCGGGCTCGGACGCCAAGGAGTCGCGTGGTGTCGCGGCTTTGCGCGCCCGCGGCGCCTCGGTTCGGATCGGTCACGATGCGTCGGCCCTGGACATGCTGCCCGGTGGCCCGACCGTGGTGGTCAGTACCCACGCGGCCATTCCCAAGGACAACCCGGAGCTGGTCGAGGCTCGGCGCCGGGGCATCCCGGTCATCATGCGGCCGGTGGTGCTGGCCAAGCTGATGGGCGGTTACACCACGGTGTTGGTGACCGGCACCCACGGTAAGACCACCACCACCTCGATGGTCATTGTTGCGTTGCAGCACAGCGGTTTCGACCCGTCGTTCGCGGTTGGTGGCGACCTGGGGGAGGCCGGTACCAATGCGCACCACGGCAGCGGCAGCTGTTTTGTGGCCGAGGCCGACGAGAGCGACGGCTCGCTGCTGGAGTACGCGCCGGATGTGGCCGTGGTGACCAATGTCGAGGCCGACCATCTGGATCACTTCGGTAGCGAAGAGGCCTACAGCGCGGTGTTCGACGCGTTCGCCGCCCGGTTGCGTCCCGGCGGCGCCCTAGTGGTGTGTGCCGATGACCCGGGTTCCGGGGCTCTGGCGGAACGCTGTGTGCAGCAAGGGATTCGAGTGCTGCGCTACGGCAGTTCCCCGCGTGCCGATCTGGCGGCCACGTTGCTGACTTGGCAGCAGCAGGGCACCGGCGGGGTCGCGGCGATCCAGCTGGCCGGCGAACCGCACAAGCGGGGGATGCGGTTGTCGGTACCCGGTCGGCACATGGCGCTCAACGCGCTGGCCGCACTGTTGGCGGCCCGCGAGGTGGGCGCCGATCCCGAGTCGGTGCTCGACGGCCTGACCGGTTTCGAGGGCGTGCGCCGTCGCTTCGAATCGGTCGGAACAGCCTATGGGGTACGGGTTTTCGACGACTATGCCCATCACCCGACGGAGGTGCGCGCGACCCTGGAAGCGCTGAGCGCGGTGGCCGGCACGTCGCGATCCATCGTGGTGTTCCAGCCCCATTTGTATTCGCGGACGCAGACGTTCGCCACGGAGTTCGGTGCGGCGCTGAGCCGGGCCGACGAGGTCTTCGTGCTCGATGTGTACGCCGCGCGCGAGCTGCCGCTGCCCGGGGTCAGTGGTGCCAGCATCGCCGAACACGTCAGTGCCCCAGTGCATTACGTTCCGGATTTCTCGGCCGTGGCCGAACGTGTCGCGGCCAAGGCCGCACCTGGCGACGTGGTGGTGACCATGGGCGCCGGTGATGTCACGCTGTTGGGCCGGGAGATCCTGTCGGCGCTGGAGGACAAGGCCGGTCGGGCGGCGCCCGGCCGCCCGGATCGGGACCGAACATGACCGAGGTGCCCGGCGACCCGGCCGACGAAACCGAGGCCACCGAGGCTGCCGAGGCGGATCCGGTTGCAGTCGAGCCGGATTCGGCAGAGCAGGATGCTGAGCCGGCCGATTCCGAGTCCTCTGCCGACGAGGAGCCCGACGCCGAGATCGAGCCCGACGCCGAGGTGGACCCGTCCTCGCCGGACTATGAGGGTCCGCGGCGGCGGGCCCGGCGCGAGCGTGAAGAGCGCCGCGCGGCGCAGGCTCGGGCCGAGGCGATCGAGCAGGCCCGGCGCGAGGCCCGCCGGCGGGTCATCAGCAACGGCATGGAACCGGCCAAGACGCCGGCGCGCGGGGTGATCCGGGGTCTGAAGCTGTTGATGTGGTCGGCGCTGGCCTCGGTGCTCGCGGTGGCGCTGGGCCTGGTGCTGTATTTCACGCCCATCATGTCGGTGCGCAGCGTCGTGGTCACCGGGCTGGCGGCGCTGACCGAGCCCGAGGTGCTCGATGCCGCGGCGGTGGTTCCGGGTACGCCGCTGCTGCAGGTGAACACCGATGCGGTGGCCGAGCGCATCGCCACCATTCGGCGGGTGGCCAGCGCCCGGGTCCAGCGTGAGTATCCGTCGACATTGCGGATCACCGTCGAGGAGCGGATCCCGGTCGCGCTCAAGGACTATCCCGACGGGCCGCACCTGTTCGACAAGAACGGGGTGGACTTCGCGGTCGGGCCACCGCCTCCGGGTCTGCCGTATCTGGATACTGACAACCCGGGGCCCAACGATCCGCCGACCCAGGCCGCGCTGGCGATGATGCTCTCGCTGCGGCCCGAGGTGGCCGCACAGGTGGCGCGCATTGCCGCGCCGTCGGTGGCGTCTTTGACGCTGACCTTGCTCGACGGTCGTGAGGTGGTGTGGGGGACTACCGACCGTACCGAGGAGAAGGCACTCAAACTGGGGGCGCTGCTGACCCAGCCGGGGCACACCTATGACGTGTCCAGCCCCGATCTGCCCACGGTGAAGTAGCCGACACCACACCCGCTGCACAAAAAACTGCGCGAATTCGTCGGCGCGCCTGCGTCGATAGTTCGGGTGGTCGCCCTACCGTTCAGATCACGCGGAACTACTTGACATAACTCTAAGCCTGTGGTTGAGGTTGAGGGTTTAGGTCGGGGGAATTCCGCTCCTGACAACCGATCCAGGGAGGAAGACGAACAATGACACCCCCGCACAACTACCTCGCCGTCATCAAGGTCGTCGGCGTTGGCGGTGGCGGCGTCAATGCCGTCAACCGCATGATCGAACAGGGCCTTCGCGGCGTCGAGTTCATCGCGATCAACACCGACGCCCAGGCCCTGCTGCTCAGTGAGGCCGACGTCAAGCTCGACGTCGGCCGCGACTCCACCCGGGGCCTGGGCGCCGGCGCCGACCCCGAGGTCGGGCGCAAGGCCGCCGAGGACGCCAAGGACGAGATCGAGGAGCTGCTGCGCGGCGCCGACATGGTCTTCGTCACCGCCGGTGAGGGCGGCGGCACCGGCACCGGTGGGGCACCGGTCGTCGCGTCCATCGCCCGCAAGCTCGGTGCACTGACCGTCGGTGTGGTGACCCGCCCGTTCTCCTTCGAGGGCAAGCGCCGGTCGAACCAGGCCGAGTCAGGCATCCAGGCGCTGCGTGAGAGCTGCGACACCCTGATCGTCATCCCCAACGACCGCCTGCTGCAGATGGGCGATGCCGCCGTCTCGCTGATGGATGCCTTCCGCAGCGCCGACGAGGTGCTGCTCAACGGCGTGCAGGGCATCACCGACCTGATCACCACCCCGGGCCTGATCAACGTCGACTTCGCCGACGTCAAGGGGGTGATGAGCGGCGCCGGCACCGCCCTGATGGGTATCGGCGCGGCCCGCGGTGACGGCCGGGCGCTCAAGGCCGCCGAGATCGCGATCAACTCTCCGCTGCTGGAGGCTTCGATGGACGGCGCCCAGGGCGTGCTGATGTCGGTGGCCGGTGGCAGTGACCTGGGTCTGTTCGAGATCAACGAGGCCGCGTCGCTGGTGCAGGATGCGGCGCACCCCGAGGCCAACATCATCTTCGGAACGGTCATCGACGATTCGCTCGGCGACGAGGTCCGGGTGACCGTCATCGCTGCCGGGTTCGACTCGGCCGGCCCCGGTCGCAAGCCGGTGGCCTCCAGCGGTGCCGCCGCGGCGGTCTCGAGCATCAAGGCCAGTGCCAGCCCGGCCCCCAACAAGGTCACCTCGTCGGTGTTCGAGCCGGTTGAGGCGGTCAGCGTGCCGTCGCACACCAATGGCACCACGGTCCGCATCGGCGGCGGCGATGACGGCATCTCCGACGATGACGTCGACGTCCCGCCGTTCATGCGGCACTGACCGGCGTGTCCGTTCGGATCCGACGGGTAACCACCACACGAGCGGGCGGGGTGTCCAAGCCGCCGTTCGACAGCTTCAACCTGGGCGATCACGTCGGCGATGATCCAGATGCGGTGTCGGCCAACCGATCCCGGCTGGCACAGGCCATCGGTCTGGGCGCCGACCGGGTGGTCTGGATGAACCAGGTGCACAGCGATCACGTCCAGGTCGTCAGTGCTGCAGGCACCGGCGCCCGGGGAGCGTTCGACGACACCGACGCGTTGGTGACGGCCACGCCGCGACTGGCGCTGGCGGTCATCACGGCCGACTGTGTGCCCGTGCTGCTCGGGGATGCCCGCAACGGGGTGATCGGCGCGGCGCATGCCGGCCGGGTCGGTGCGGCCAAGGGCATCGTGGCACGCACGGTCGAGGCGATGGTCGCCCTCGGTGCCGATGTCGCCGATATCTCCGCATTGTTGGGGCCGGCGGTCAGCGGGCCCAATTACGAGGTGCCCTACGAGATGGCCGACGACGTGGAGGCGGTCCTGCCGGGCAGTCTGACCACCACCGCCCGCGGTACGGCGGCCCTGGATCTGCGCGCCGGAATCGCCCGGCAACTCGAAGGTCTGGGCGTCAAGGCCATCGATATCGACCCGCGTTGCACGGTCGATGATCCGAATCTGTTCAGTCACCGGCGTAGCGCCCCGACCGGGCGGCTGGCGTCGGTGGTGTGGATGGAATGACCGGCCCGATCGTCCCCGCATCGGCCGAGCGCACGGCCGAACTGGCCGACGCGTTGGCCCGGGTACGGGCCCGGCTGGCCGCCGCCGTCCGGGATGCCGGCCGCGACGCCGCCGAGGTGGCATTGCTGCCGGTCACCAAATTCTTTCCGGCCGCCGATGTGATGGCACTGATCGAATTGGGCTGTACCGAATTCGGCGAATCGCGCGAACAGGAGGCCGCCGCCAAAGTCGCCGGTATCGCCGGGGCGGTTCCGAATACATCGGCGGGAACGGCTATTCGCTGGCACATGATCGGTCGAATTCAGCGCAACAAGGCCCGGGCCGTCACGCGGTGGGCCGCGGCGGCGCATTCGGTGGACAGCGCCGCGCTCGTTGCCGCGTTGGGACGGGGCGCGGTGCAGGCCCTGGAGCATGGTCAGCGTCGGCAGCCGCTGGATGTCTACATCCAGCTCAGCCTCGACGGCGATCCAGCGCGCGGCGGGGTATCGGTCGATCGTCCCGGCGAGGTCGATCGGTTGTGTGCCGCCGCCGATGCCACACCGGGGGTCCGGTTCGCCGGGCTGATGGCGATTCCTCCGGTGGACAGCGATCCTGCGGCACAGTTTGCCCGGCTGCGCGGTGAATATCTCCGGGTGCAAACGCAATACCCGCAGCGTCTGGGGCTGTCCGCGGGCATGTCCGCGGACCTGGAAACCGCGGTCAAATACGGCTCGACGTGTGTGCGTGTCGGTACCGCGCTAATGGGACCGCGTCCTCTAACGTCACCATGAGTAGTCACTCCAGTCACACTTACATCACAGTCACCACCTTCTCCGGTCTTAGCTATTAGGGGCATCCGATGAGCACACTGCACAAGGTCAAGGCCTACTTCGGTATGGCGCCGATGGACGATTACGACGACGAGTACTACGACGACGATGACCGCGCGTCGCGTTCGTACGGTCGCCGCGGCCGCGACGACCGGTTCGAAGACGACGACTACGGCCGCGGTGAGCCGCGCGGTTATGACGACCGCATGGGCGGCCGCGAATATGAAAGCGCCCCAATGGGTTACCGCGGTGGCTATGACGAGATGCCGGCGCGTGGCCCGCGTGAGTTCGAGCGCCCCCGGTTCAACACGCTGCGCGGCGCCACCCGCGGCGCGGTGGCCATGGAGCCCCGCCGGATGGCCGAGTTGTTCGAGGCCGGCAGCGCGCTGGCCAAGATCACCACGCTGCGTCCCAAGGACTACAGCGAGGCCCGCACCATCGGTGAGCGCTTCCGCGACGGCACCCCGGTGATCATGGACTTGGTGTCGATGGACAACGCCGACGCCAAGCGTCTGGTGGACTTCGCCGCGGGCCTGGCCTTCGCGCTGCGCGGTTCGTTCGACAAGGTCGCCACCAAAGTGTTCCTGCTGTCTCCGGCCGATGTCGACGTCAGCGCCGAGGAGCGCCGCCGGATCGCCGAGGCCGGTTTCTACAGCTACCAGTAACACGACGTGGGTGTGGCCTCTCCGGCTCGGTCGGAGGGGCCACACCTGTGTCTGCGGGTAGGCTGGTTCCACCCGGCGCCCCGACCTGCGGGGAGCTTTGCGCCGGTATCCCATTCACAGATGTAGTGAGGTCCGCTGCGTTGGCAGAGATGTTCTTCGAGATCCTGGGCTTCGCGCTGTTCGTTTTTTGGCTGTTGTTGATCGCGCGCGTCGTGATCGAGTTCATCCGGTCGTTCAGTCGGGACTGGCAGCCGCGCGGGCTGATGGTGGTGATTCTGGAAGCCGTCATGACTGCCACCGACCCGCCGGTGAAGCTGATGCGGCGGGTGATCCCGCAGTTGACCATCGGCGCAGTGCGATTCGATCTGTCGATCATGTTGTTGCTGTTGTTGGCCTTCATGGGGTGGGAGATGGCGTTCAACGCGGCCAGTTCGACGTTCTGATCAGCGCACCTGATAAATCACATCGCTGTGATTAATCGTCATTTGCTGGGGCCATTCACTGTCACAGCTTCTGCGGAAATTCCAATGAAACAGTGAAATTCGTTCTTAATTCCGAACCCGACCGCAACCGCCGGGTCTGCTGTGACAGGATGGACGCCAGTTACTTGACGGTGGTTCTATACCTCGACAGTGGCTTTACACTTTGAAACCGATTGACGGTCCAGACTTCAAGGGGGCAGACGATGCCGCTTACACCAGCTGACGTTCACAACGTCGCATTCAGCAAGCCGCCCATTGGCAAGCGCGGCTACAACGAGGATGAGGTCGACGCATTCCTCGATCTCGTCGAGAACGAGCTGACGCGGCTCATCGAGGAGAACACCGATCTGCGTCAGCGGGTCGCCGAGCACGAGCAGGAGCTGGCCGCCGCCCGCGCCGGTGGTGCTGCTCAGCCGACCCAGTCGCTGCCGGTGTTCACCAAGCCCGAACCCGAGCCTGAGCCGGTCGCTCCGGTGGCCGCCCCCATCGTCGCTCCGGCGGCGCCGGCAGCCCCGGTCAGCGAGGACCACCACGTCCGCGCGGCCAAGGTGCTGAGCCTGGCCCAGGACACCGCGGACCGCCTCACCGGTTCGGCCAAGGCCGAGTCGGAGAAAATGCTCTCCGACGCGAAGGCTCAGGCCGACGCGATGGTCAGCCAGGCCAAGCAGACCGCAGAGACCACCGTGGCCGACGCCAAGAAGCGCGCCGACGCGATGCTGGCCGATGCGCAGACCCGGTCGGAGACCCAGCTGCGTCAGGCCCAGGAGAAGGCCGATGCGTTGCAGGCCGACGCCGAGCGCAAGCACACCGAGATCATGGGCAACATCAACCAGCAGCGTGGCGTGCTGGAGGGTCGTCTGGATCAGCTGCGCACCTTCGAGCGCGAGTACCGCACCCGTCTCAAGACCTACCTGGAGTCGCAGCTCGAGGAGCTCGGCCAGCGTGGTTCGGCGGCCCCCGCGGAGGCTGCCGGAAACGAAGCCGGTGGGTTCAATCAGTTCAACCGGGGCAACAACAGCTAGCGGCTGACTCATGCTGATCGTTGCTTTGGTCCTGGCCGTCATCGGCCTGGCAGCGCTGGTGACGGCCGTCGTCACCAGCAATGAATTGATCGCCTGGGTGTGCATCGGCGCGAGCGTGATCGGCGTGCTGTTACTGATCATCGACGCGCTGCGGGAGCGATCCCGGGGCAGTGAGGCTGCGGCAGCCCCGCCGGTGGTCGAGACCACACCGGAGGAGTCCGACTCGGTCGAGGACTATCCGGAGGAGCCCGCCGAGGCCGAATCCGCCGAACCGGAATCCGCCGGGGCGGAGCCGGAAGCCGAAGGTGCTGACGAGTCCGACGTTTCCGAGGAATCCGACCAGGAATCCGACCAGGCACCTGAAGAGGTCGCCGAAGAGGTTTCTGACGAGCCGGCGGCCGAAGAAGCCGAGGTGCCGGACGAGGCCGCTGACGTTGCCGACGACCCCGAGACGGAAACCCCGGCTGAACCCGAGGCCGAAGAGCAACCGGCCGCCGAAGAACCTGCGGTGGCCACTGCGGAAGTGCCGGTGACCGTCGAGCCGGCGCGCAAGGGGTTGCTGGGCCGCTTCGGCCGTCGCGGATAGCCGCACCTTTCTCGTTGACTTTGCGTCCACGCCGTGCCGCACTCGACTTTTCACGGCCTCAACGCAAAGTCAACGCCAGCCATACTTTTCCGGCATGTTTCGGACATGCTGCCGCTGTGAATCCTGTCGCGCACCAGGTGCCGACAACACAAGTGAGCCGAGTTTGACGCGTAGTACATAGTTGCGCAACGGCCGCGGAATCACCGACTCGTAGAACTGTTCCAAACAGCTACGAGCCCAGGAGATTTCCGTGACAGCACTGACCCGCAGCCGTGACATCGAACGCTGGGACGCCGAGGACGTCGACGCCTGGGAGGCCGGCGGCAAGGATATCGCCCGGCGCAATCTGATCTGGTCCATCGTCGCCGAACACGTGGGCTTCTCGGTCTGGTCCATCTGGTCGGTGATGGTTCTGTTCATGCCGCAGAACATCTTTCACATCGACGCGGCGGGCAAGTTCTATCTCGTCGCGATGCCGACCCTGGTCGGCGCCGTGATGCGGGTGTTCTACACCGTCGCCCCGGCCAAGTTCGGCGGCCGGAACTGGACGGTGATCAGCGCGCTGCTGCTGTTCATCCCGACGGCACTGACCCTGTGGGCGATGACGCGGACCGGTACCTCGTACACCACCTTCATGGTGATCGCCGCGGTCGCGGGCCTGGGCGGCGGCAACTTCTCGTCGTCGATGACCAATATCAATGCCTTTTACCCGCAACGGCTCAAGGGCTGGGCACTGGGACTGAACGCCGGCGGTGGCAATATCGGGGTGCCGGTCATCCAGCTGGTCGGTCTGCTGGTCATCGCCACCGTCAGCAACACCGCCGCCTGGCTGGTCTGCGCGGTATACCTGGTGCTGATCGGCGTGGCCGCGCTCGGGGCCGCGCTGTTCATGGACAACCTGCGCAACCAGAGGTCCAACTTCGGCGCGGTCCTGGAAGTGTTGCGCTACAAGCACTCCTGGGTGATGAGCTTCCTGTATATCGGTACGTTCGGATCGTTCATCGGGTTCTCGTTCGCCTTCGCGCAGGTATTGCAGATCAACTTCCTGGCCGCCCACGACACCGCCGCCCAAGCCGCTCTGCACGCCGCCCAGATCTCTTTTCTGGGGCCGCTTCTCGGCTCCATCGCTCGGCCCTACGGTGGCAAGCTGGCCGACCGTATCGGTGGCGGCAAGATCACCCTGTACACGTTCATCGCGATGATGGCGGCGGCCGGCATCATGGTGCTCACCGGCACTGTCGTCGACCGTACCTACGGCGTGGCCAACGGTATCGAAATGGCTTGTTATGTCATCGGATTCATCGCGCTGTTCGTCTTGTCCGGTATCGGTAACGGGTCCACGTACAAGATGATCCCGGCGATCTTCGAGGCCAAGGCCGAAAACAATGACGTATGGACGCGTGAGGAGAAGGCCTCCTGGGCCCGCCGGATGTCCGGTGCGCTGATCGGATTCGCCGGCGCCATCGGAGCTTTGGGCGGCGTGTTCATCAATCTGGTGCTGCGCGCCTCGTACCTCAGCCCGGCCAAGTCGGCGACCAATGCGTTCTGGGTGTTCCTGGCCTTCTACGTCGTGTGCGCCGTCATCACCTGGTTGGTGTTCCTGCGGGTGCGTGCCGCCGGCCGGTCGCTGGTGCCGCAGCCCGTGGGGGCGGGCTAGGTCGTCATGGACATCATCAGCACCGACGCCCGGGCGGTGCGCACTGTGTGCTCGTATTGCGGTGTGGGGTGCGGGATCTCGGTACAGACCCGCAGCGATCCCGATACGGGTCTGCCGGTGATCGCCCGAGTGTCCGGTGACCGGTTGCATCCCACCAATTTCGGCCGGCTGTGCACCAAGGGTGCCACCCACGCCGAGATGATGGCCGCCGATACCGGCCGGCTCACCACCGCCCTGGTGCGCCGCGGCGACCAGATGGTCAGTGTCCCCACCGACGACGGCACCGCCGAGGCCGGCCGCCGGTTGCGTGCCATCGTCGACGAGCACGGCCCGGACTCGGTGGCGCTGTACGTGTCGGGGCAGATGACCATCGAGGCGCAGTACGTGGCCAACAAATTGGCCAAAGGCTACCTGCGGACCGTGCACATCGAGTCGAACTCCCGATTGTGCATGGCCAGCGCGGGCACCGGCTTCAAGCAGTCCCTCGGGGCCGACGGGCCGCCGGGTTCATACACTGATTTCGATTGTGCCGAACTGTTTTTCGTCATCGGTGCCAATATGGCCGACTGTCATCCGATCTTGTTTTTGCGG
>Ga0153956_1001654_pt1 | contig 18769 bp, 19 predicted proteins | sample TSFL040MetaG_FD_104704 | JGI IMG/M metagenome (GOLD analysis project Ga0153956, IMG submission 104704) | Attine ant fungus gardens microbial communities from Florida, USA - TSFL040 MetaG | ecosystem: Host-associated > Fungi > Mycelium > Unclassified | place: USA: Florida, Wekiwa Springs...
CCTAGTGTCCCGATTCCGAAGTTCGCATGTCCTTGCGGCGACCTTTGATGCGAACTTCGGAATTAAAGGGACACTGGCAAGTTTATGATTCTCGTGTGGTTCAGGTTCAGAAGTCCGCTTCACGGACTCGCTGCGATAGTGTGGCGGACTTCTGAACCACCACACTAGACGCGCTCGATGATGACCGCCGGCGCCATGCCTCCCGCGGCGCACATCGTCACCAGTCCGCGCTTGAGGTCGCGCCGCTCCAACTCATCCAGGATCGTGCCGATCAGGATCGAGCCGGTCGCGCCGATCGGATGGCCGAGCGCAATCGAGCCGCCGTTGACGTTGACCTTGGCGCGGTCGAGCTTGAGATCGCGGATGTACTTTTCCGCGACCACGGCGAACGCCTCGTTGATCTCGAACAGGTCGATGTCGTCGACGGTCAGCCCTGCCTTGGCCAGCACCTTGCGCGTGGCGGGCACCGGCGCGTTCAACATCAGCGTCGGCGAGTCGCCCATGTTGGCCATGGCGACGACGCGCGCGCGCGGCTTCAGGCCATGCGTCTTCGCGTAGGCCGGCGACGCCAGCAGGATCGCCGCCGAACCGTCGACCACGCCGGAGGAATTGCCGGCATGGTGCATGAAGTCGATGTCGAGATCGGGATACTGCTGCAGGATCAGGCCGCGATACGTCGTGCCCTTGTCGTCGAGCGCATAGTCGGCGATCGCCGGAAATGCGGGCTTGAGCGCGGCCAGCCCCTCCATCGTGGTCTGCGGCCGCGGATATTCCTCGCGATCGAGCGCGAGGCTGCCGTCCTCGCGCTTGACCGCGACGAGGCTCTTGTCGAAGTGACCGTTCTTGATGGCGTGCGCGGCGCGCTGCTGGCTTTCGTAGCCGAGCGCATCGACATCGGCGCGCGAAATGCCTTCCAGCGTCGCGATGGCGTCGGCGCAGACGCCCTGATGCGACTGCGGATGCCGGGCGCGCAATCGCAGATTGCCGGAATCCATCATCATCGGGCCCTGCCCGCGCCGGCCCTCCATCGACATCATCTCGCAACCGCCGGCGATGACCAGATCCTCCGCGCCCGACATGATCGAAGCCGCCGCCATGTTGACGCTGGTGATGCCCGAACCGCAGAAACGATCGAGCGTCACCGCGCTGGCGCGCACGTCGTAGCCGGCGTCGAGCGCCGACATCCGGCCGAGATCGCCGCCCTGGGTCGCGACCTGGGCGCTGCAGCCCCAGACGATGTCGTCGACGTCGGCGGTGTCGATGCCGGTGCGGTCGGCGAGCGCACGCAACACGGTGGCGCCGAGCTGCTGCGGATGAATTCCCGACAGCGCGCCCTTGCCGGCCTTGCCCACGCCGCGCGGCGTCCGGCATGCGTCGATGATCAGCGCCTCACCCATGATGTATCCTTTCCCGGTCCCGCGATCCGGGCTGTTGTCCCGGACGTTTGGAGCAGTTGGACCGACCGCGCCGGCGGAGTCAATTCGGCGCGCGCTGAAAGTTGCATGGGATCGGCGCGGCTACCCGCATCTCTCATGGGGCCATGCGGCGACCGACGGCTTTGCCGCAACAGGACGGTTGTGATCGCACCGCGGCTTGCTTACGGTTCCTGACGGCGCAACGCCCGCCAGAAATGCTTTTCCGGGGAAACAATGACCACCACCGCTGCCACAACTTCGACCGCCGGAGGATCGTCCGCCGCCGAGGCGCGTGAATTCGATTATGTCATCGTCGGCGCCGGCTCCGCCGGCTGCGTGCTCGCCAATCGCCTCAGCGCATCCGGCCGGCATTCGGTGCTGCTGCTCGAAGCCGGGCCGAAGGATTCAAACATCTGGATTCATGTGCCGCTCGGTTACGGCAAGCTGTTCAAGGAAGCCAGCGTCAACTGGATGTTCCAGACCGAGCCGGAGCCGGGATTGAACGGGCGCAGCGTGTTTCAGCCGCGCGGCAAGGTGCTCGGCGGCTCCAGCTCGATCAACGGGCTTCTGTATGTGCGCGGCCAGCACGAGGACTACGACCGTTGGCGTCAGCGCGGCAATGTCGGCTGGGGCTATGACGACGTGCTGCCCTACTTCAAGAAGGCCGAGGATCAGGGCCGCGGCGCCGACGACTACCATGGCGCGGGCGGGCCGCTGCCGGTGTCGGACTGGCGCCATCGCGATCCGCTGTCGGAAGCCTTCGTCAAGGCCGCCGCCGAAGTCGGCATCCCCACCAATCCGGATTTCAACGGCGCGACCCAGGAAGGCGCGGGCTTCTTCCAGACCACGACGAAGCGCGGACGCCGCGCCTCCACCGCGCGGTCCTATCTGCGTCCGGCGATGCAGCGCGGCAACCTGCATGTGGAAACGGAAGCGCAGGCGCAGCGCCTCGTGTTCGAGGGCCGCCGTGCGGTCGGCGTCGTCTACAAGCAGAACGGCGTGGAACGCATGGCGCGCGCGCGCCGCGAGACGATCGTGTCCAGCGGAGCCTATGGTTCACCGCAATTGCTGCAACTGTCCGGCGTCGGCCCCGCCGATCTCCTGAAGCAGCACGGCATTTCCGTGGTGCTGGATGCGCCCGGCGTCGGCAACGATCTGCAGGATCACATGCAGGTGCGCATCGTGATGAAATGCAAACAAAAGGTCACGCTCAACGACGTCATGAAAAACCCGCTGCGCCAGATCGTGGCCGGCGCGCAGTATGCCGCGCTGCGCAAGGGGCCGCTGACCATCGCCGCCGGCACGTCGGGGGCGTTCTTCAAGACCGATCCGCGCCTCGCTTCGCCGGATATCCAGATTCATTTTCTCCCATTCTCGACCGACAAGATGGGCGAGAAGCTGCATCCCTATTCGGCGTTCAGCGCCTCGGTCTGCCAGTTGCGCCCCGAGAGCCGCGGCTCGCTGCGCATCAGGAGCGCCGATCCTTCGGCGCCGCCGGAAATCCGCATCAACTATCTCGCCACCGAAACCGATCGCGCCGCCTTCATCGAAGGCATGAAGATTCTGCGCAAGATTTTGAAGGCGCCGGCGATGGCTCCATTTGCAACCGAGGAATCCGAGCCGGGCCCCTCGGTCGCGACCGACGAACAGATCCTCGCGTTCTGCCGCCAGCGCGGGTCCACCGTCTACCATCCGACCTCGACCTGCCGGATGGGCAGCGATCCGCTTGCGGTAACGGATCAGCGCCTGCGCGTGCGCGGCATCGAGGGCCTCCGCGTCGTCGACGCGTCGATCATGCCGGACCTGATGTCCGGCAACACCAACGCCCCGACCATCATGATCGCCGAAAAGGCTTCGGACATGATTCTGGAGGATGCGACGCGAGCTCATGCCTGACCGGTTCCCGCCCACGGGTCGCCGCGGGTTGACTTGCCTGAACCGGCCCGCGGTGCGAATCTGCGCGCCAGACCGATCTCGTTCAGACAGGCAGGAACCCCTTGGTTTTCACTTCGTTCATTGCTTCAAAGGAGACATGGCATGCGCAATCTGATTTTTGCCGCTGTATCGGCCGCTTCGGTCCTGGCCATAACCGCCCCGGTTTCGCCGGCGTCGGCCCGGGAATACAAATATTGCCTGCAAGGCAAGCGGTGGGGCTATCCCGGCAACTGCCAGTTCTCGAGCTACCGGCAATGCATGGTCACCGCGTCGGGAACCGAAGATTATTGTGACGTCAATCCGCGTTATGCGGCCCGCGAGCGGGGACGCTACCGGTAGGCCGCGACGGCCTGGCCCACGCCGTTCAGGCTGACGGCCTCCCGCAAGGGAGGCCGTTTGCCTCAGAGCCTTTCCGCTTCCGATGGAATCAGAAGCGGGACTCCATGATTTCGATTTGACGCGTTTTCTTGACGCGAACCGGTATCCACTTCGCTCGAAAACGCTATCGCTCTGCCGGGATCCGCCATACCGGACGCTCAAGCGAAGTCTTGCAACGCGGCCAGCAACTGATCCGGCCGCTCGGCCATCATCATGTGGCCCGCCCCCGGCATGACGATGGTGCGCGCATGCGGAATCGCCGCGGCCAGCGTTTTGCCTGCTTTCGCCGGTGTCATCATGTCGCGCTCGCCGAGGATCAGCGACGTCGGCACCTTGACCTGCGCCGCCGCGGCAAGCGCGTTCTGGTAGGCGTTGCAGGCGGCAAGATCGGCGAACAGCACGCCGGGCCTGCTTGCTTCCAGCACGCGCTGCGCGCCGCCATGCATCCACAGTCCCGGCGCGAGGCTGCCGCCAAGTCCGGCCTGATAGCCAAGGCCCCAGATCGACACCATGTCGATCGCGGCGCGATCGTTGGCCTCCGCCGCCGTCAGCAGATCCGGCCCCACCGCCATGGCCGACGAGGTGCCGATCAGCGCGAGGCCCGACACCTTGTCCGGATGTCGCGCCGATGTCTCAAGCGCAACCAGCGATCCCATCGAATGCCCGATCAGCCGCGCCTGCGATACACCCGCCGCCGCGATCAGCGCCGCGGTCCAGTCCGCGAGATCTGCAATCGTTGTGAGCGCAGCGCCCCGTGAAAGGCCGTGGCCCGGAAAGTCGGGCGCCAGCACCGCCAATCCATGATGAGCGAACCATCGGGTGTGCAGCGACCACGCCGAGCGATCCATGCCGGCGCCGTGCAGGAAGACGACGGCGGGCTGCGAGGAATCGAAATCCCGGCCGCCGGTTGCGATGAAGGTCTCGACGCCGTTGACGGACAGTTTCATCGCTCACGCCTTCTGCGAGGCGCGCAGCGCCTGCCCGAGATCATCGACGATGTCCCGCGCCGCCTCGATGCCGACGGAAAGCCGCACCAGTTCCTCGCCGATCCCCGACGCCTCCAATTGCGCGGCATCCATCTGCTGGTGCGTGGTGCTCGCCGGATGAATCACCAGCGTCTTGGCGTCGCCGACATTGGCGAGATGGCTGGTCAGCCGCAGCGACTCGATGAACTTGCGTCCCGCGGCGCGCCCACCCTTGATGCCGAACGAGATGATCGAGCCCGCGCCGCGCGGCAGCAAGGTCTTCGCCAATTCGTGGTCCGGATGATCCGGCAGCGACGGATGCAGCACCCAGTCGACCGCCTTGCTGGCCGACAGGAATTCCAGCACCGCATGCGTGTTGGACATGTGACGATCCATGCGCAGGCCGAGCGTTTCGACACCCTGCAGCAACTGGAAGGCGTTGGTCGGCGACAGGCAGGCGCCGAAGTCGCGCAGGCCCTCGGTGCGCGCGCGCATGATGAACGCCTGCGAGCCGAACTGTTCGTCGAAGACGATGCCGTGATAACCGGCATAGGGCTCGGTCAGTCCCGGAAACTTCCCGGAGCCGCGCCAGCCGAACCGGCCGCCGTCCACCACCACGCCGCCGATCGCGATGCCATGGCCGCCGATCCATTTGGTCGCCGAGTTCATCACGATGTCGGCGCCGAGTTCGATCGGGCGGCTGAGATACGGCGTCGCGAAGGTGTTGTCGATGACCAGCGGAATCTTGGCGTCGTGGGCGATCTGCGCGACCTTCGGAATATCCAGCACTTCGAGGCCGGGATTGCCGATGGTCTCGCCCAGCACCATGCGGGTGTTGGGCCGGATCGCGGCGCGGAAATCGTCATGCGCGCGCGGCTTCACGAATGTCGTGGCGATGCCGAAACGCGGCAGCGTATGCGCCAGCAGGTTGATGGTGCCGCCGTACAGCGACGACGACGCCACGATGTGGTCGCCGGCATTGAGCAACGTCGCGACGATCAGATGCAGCGCGGCCATGCCGCTCGCGGTGCAAACCGCGCCGACGCCGTTCTCCAGCGCGGCCAGCCGCTCCTCCAGCACCGCCGTCGTGGGATTGGAAATGCGGGTGTAGATGTGACCGGCGCGCTCGAGATTGAACAGCGCCGCCGCATGATCGGAATCCTGGAACACGTACGACGTGGTCTGGTAGATCGGCACCGCGCGCGCGCCGGTGAGCTGGTCGGGCAACTGTCCGGCATGAAGGCTGAGCGTCTCGAAAGCGGGCGGCTTGGGTGCGGGCATGTGAACTCGATGCGAAATGAGGACGGGCTAGCTGCGCGCATCCCTGCGGGAGAACGATCCGAACAGGGCTTTCTTGAGATCCTGCACACCGGATGACAGACGCGGCCACTGGCAGAGGGAGAACAATTCGTCCTTGCAGTGACGCACGCCCTTCGGGCGCGGACGCGGCGGCACCGCGGCCCGCGGCGTTGCCGCCGCCTTTGGCCGCGGCATCAGGCTGACATTGCCGGCACCGGCCTCGACGGCCGTGGCGGCCGTGGCGGCGCCGGCCTTGGCCCGCGCGAGTTCTTGCTGTTTCTGCAGGAACGCCGCCACGATGATGCTGTGCCGCTGATCGCCGAGATAGGCGGCATATTGTTCGTCGATCTGCTTCTGCTCCTGCGGCGTCGGGTTCGGTCCCGCGATGTCGAAATGCCGGTTCTGCATGAAGTCGTAATAGGTATAGCCACCGCCGGGCTTGCGGCGGCCCGCGAATTTCGCCTCGCAGGCGGCGAGCCGCGTGTTCTTGTCCCCGGCGGAGGTCGCGGTCTTCGCCGCGGCGGCGGCGCAATCCTCGAAGTCGGCCGGCGCGCGCGACCACCATCCGGCATCCGCCTGCGCCGAGACCAGCACGCCGCCGCAGACGATCGCAAAGCCCGACAGGAGTCTTCTTTTCCCAGCCACCGCCAACGATCTCGTTTTCCGAAGTCCCACGCTGCGAAGTCCGGCGATTTTCTGAAAATTCGGCCGCGTTGTCACCCCTGGATCGGCGGCTTGTCCCGCCCTTTCCGTCAGGATGGCAGTTCGAACCCGCCCTCGATCCGCAGCGCGCGCGATTGCTGTCCCGACAGCAGCGCGACGAACCGGTGCGCGAGCTCCGGATGCGCCGATGCCGCGCTCACGGCGGCGGAATAGACCGTTGAAAGATCGTGGGCTTTCGGCAGCGGCCCGGCCAGCGCGAGTCCGGGCGTGTACTTGATCTCGGTGATCTGGGTACAGCCGATCGGATGGCTGTCCGTGCTCTCCGCCAGATGACGCATCGCCGTCGCGCCATTCGGATACGGCCGCAGGCGGCGCTCCACATCGCCGTAAATGCCAAGGGTTTTCAGAACGCCGACGAAGAAAACGCCCGCGGTCGAGCGGACCGGATCGGGAATGAAGATCGCGTCCGATGCCATCAGCGCCGCGGTCAACGACGCCGCGCTCGTCATATCCGGCACCGCCATGCCGCCGCGCACCGCGATGCCGGTCCTGACCGTGCCGAGCGGGGCGATCGCGCCGGTGAGACAATCGCCGCGCTGTTGCAGCGCCTCCAGCATCTTCTGCGACAGGACCAGCACGTCGCAGGGCTCGCCGGCCAAAAATCGCTCCTGTATCGCGCCGACCGCGCTGAAGGCGCCGTCGATGGTGGCGCCGCTCTCTGCCGTGAACCCGGCCTGCAGGGCCGTCACCAGGCCCTTCGCCGCACCGGCACTCAAAATCCGCAATGTCGTCATCGGCTTATCGGACCCCGCGATCGGCCGCCCACCGGCGGCGCATATTGACCCAATCGAACCCAAAACAGGGAATCGTTTGACCCAAAAGCCACGGCTGGTTAGGCTCGTCAATCGGTTGGGCAGCCGAAACGCGGCCAATCGAGACGCCTCGCGCGTCAAGAGAGGGGTGGATTAAATTGGATCAGGAAACGCGTCCTCACGGAACCGGCAATATTGCTTTACCGCGCACTGAGGGTCGCGGTGCCGCGGCCCTGCTTCGCTTCATCGAAGGCAGCATTTCAGACGGAATCTGGAAGCCGGGCGACCAGCTTCCGACCGAGCGTGAACTCGGCGCCCGCTTCGGCCTGGCGCGCAACACGCTGCGCAAACGGCTGAAGGTTCTGGAAAGTGAAGGGCTGATCGTCCGCCGCGTCGGAAGCGGCTCCTTCGTCGCCCAGCCGCCGCGCCTGATCGGCGAGGTCGCCAATCCCGGTCTGGCGCTGCTGGCGCGGATTCACGGCGCCAGTCCCTCCGAGGTGATGGAGCTGCGGCTGATGATCGAACCGCAAGTGATCGACCTCGCGGTGGCGCGCGCGACAACGGCGAATTTCAACACGCTCGGCGAATGCCTCGAGCGCAGCGAGGCCGCCCAGACCATACCCGATTTCGAGATGTGGGACGGACTGCTGCATCTCGAGATTCTCAAGGCCGCGCGCAATCAACTGCTGATCGACATCTACGACGCATTGAACGGCGTGCGGCGGCAGGCCCAGTGGGGAAAGCTGAAGGAACGGACGCTGACACCGGCCGGGCGCATTCTCTACGAGAAGCAGCATCGCGATATCGTCACGGCGCTGAAGGCGCGCGATGCGGCAGCGGCGCGCGATGCGCTGGTTGGCCATCTCAAGGCGGTACGCGAAGCCCTGCTCGGCGCGATGTAACGCGGCAACCGCGTTGCCGCCGCCGGTCGGCGCCGGACATGCGCCGCGTCAGACCAGCGCGAGCTTGCGATCGATAACCAGCAGAACGCGGTCGAGTTCGTGGCCGCGCCGCAGGATCATGCCGCTCGCCGAGATCACGCTGTAGGCGCCCTGCTTGCGCGCCAGCCGCGGATCCTTCTCGATGCGGTAGATCGGCACTTCGGACGCGCGGCGGAAGACCGAGAACACCGCCCTGTCCTTGAGAAAGTCGATGGCGTAATCGCGCCACTCGCCATCCGCGACCATGCGTCCGTACAGGTTGAGGATGCGGTTGAGTTCGAGACGGTTGAACGTCACGCGGCTTGCCGCGGGAAGCGCGGCCGGACCACGGTCCGCCGCGCGGCTCTCGCTTGGATCAACATCGCCCGATAGCGAACTCATCGGCGCCTCCATGTCAGCTTCGTGACATGATCGCGCCGGACACGCCGCTCCGCAAGGGGGCCTCGCAAACGCTTCCTCCCGGATTGCGCCGCGCTCCGCGTCAGAACGCCGCGAAACGGAAACATGTTGTCACGAGAACGTTAGTCAAAATCATAATGCGGCCCAATTTCCGCCAAGCGGCCGCCCCGCTGGGCTGCGAGAAACCATGCACTGCGTTGGCCCGGTCCTTCTGGCTCCGGATTCCTCAGCCCCCAGCCCCCCGGGATCGGCGGGATCGGGCCTATCGCAGTGAACCTGCTCCGCACATTCCTATCCCCAACTGTCTGGACCGGCGAAAGCTGGTCCTTTTCTGTTTGGGATGTCCGGCCTGGGAGCGCGGGCTGAAGCCCGAAAACTGAAGCCGGTGGACCTCGGCAACCGATGGCTTCGACAATCCGGGGATATGTGCGGCGATATTAATGCAGCGACGTGTAGGCCGCGCCGAGCATCGCGCCCGGCTTCTCGCGGTTGCCGTTCTGAACGTAGACCACAGCGGCATCGACACCCTCGCGGGCGATGTTTTCGATCGGCACCGTCCAGGTGCCCGCCTTGCCGGTCCAGTCACCGACCTTCAGCCAGTTGCGAACGACGTTGTGATAGGTGACCTCGCGGCCGCGATTCTCGCCACGCCCGATTGCGATCGGCACCGCCTTCGAGATCGCGTAAACCCAGACTTCGCCGTGATCGGTGGGATGACCGGCGCTCGCCGACGCCACCGACACATTGAGCTGCCTGCCCGAAACCGACATCGATACCGGAACGGACATCACGTCCCCGTTTTTCCGTGTGTCGCGAACCGCACCCTCGATCGCCACGCGATCGCTGCCGATCACATGCGCCGATCCGTTGACGATCACCTGAGGCGTGTAGACGTCGCGGTCGCCGCGCATCTGCGAATACGCCTTCTGCCGCGCGGTGAAACGGTTGTCGGCCAGCGTATCCTTCCAGCCGAGATAATCCCAGTAATCGATCGGCAGGCTCAGCGCGACGATCGAGGGATCGTTGGAAAGATCGCCCAGAATCTTGTCGGCCGCGGGACACGACGAACACCCCTGCGAGGTGAACAGTTCGACCACGGCGCGCGGGTCCGCCTGGGCGGGGCGAACCATCACGACGAGCGCGCAAACGCTGAGCGCACCCGACAGGCGTGACAAGCCACCATGAGATATCGTCAAGGCCACACCGAACCTGTGAGACGCCGTCGACCGGCGCCCTCGAAAAAATCGAACCCCCGAACGCGCGAAGGCGGCCTGTTCATAGGCCGCCTTCCGTTCACCTGCCACTCAATTCGCGGTGAGGCCATTGGCCGCAGGGCGGTCATCACGCCGCGAGTTTGCGCAGCACGTAATGCAGAATGCCGCCGTTGCGGTAGTAATCGAGCTCGTCGAGGGTATCGATGCGGCAGAGCAGCGAGACGCGCTGCAGCGAACCGTTGCCGGAGACGATTTCGGCCGTCAGCTTCTGGCGCGGCTTCAGATCGCCCTGCAGGCCGCGAATCGTCACGGTCTCGTCGCCCTTCAGTCCGATCGACTGCCACGACGCGCCGTCCTCGAAGGTCAGCGGCAGCACGCCCATGCCGACGAGGTTGGAACGATGGATCCGCTCGAAGCTCTGGCAAATCACCGCGCGCACGCCGAGCAGGCGCGTTCCCTTCGCCGCCCAGTCGCGCGATGAGCCGTTGCCGTATTCGGCGCCGGCGAACACCACCAGCGGCACGTTCTCCTGCTGATACTTCATCGCGGCGTCGTAGATCGACATCTGCTCGCCGTCCGGCCAGTGCTTGGTCAAGCCGCCCTCCGGAATGTTGCCGTCGGCGCCCTTCAGCATGAAGTTCTTGATGCGGATGTTGGCGAAGGTGCCGCGCATCATCACCTCGTGATTGCCGCGGCGCGTGCCGTACTGGTTGAAGTCCGCCGGACGCACCTGATGCTCCGACAGATACTTGCCGGCCGGCGACGTCAGCTTGATCGAGCCCGCCGGCGAGATGTGGTCGGTGGTGATCTTGTCGCCGAACATCGCGAGGATACGGGCATCGACCACGTCGGCGATCGGCTCCGGCTGCTTCTTCATGCCCTCGAAGTAAGGCGGGTTCTGCACATAGGTGGAGCTCATGTTCCAGCGATAGGTTTCGCTCGTGACGGTCTTGATCTTGCGCCAGTTGGCGTCGCCCTTGAACACATCGGCATATTTCTTCTTGAAGATCGTCGACGTCACATACTTCTTGATGAAGGCGTTGATCTCCTTCGACGTCGGCCAGATGTCCTTCAGGTACACCGGCTTGCCGTCCTTGTCCGTACCGAGCGGTTCGGTGGCAAGATTCCTGGTCACCGAGCCTGCGAGCGCGTAGGACACCACCAGCGGCGGCGACGCGAGGTAGTTCGCCTGCACGTCCGGCGAGACGCGACCCTCGAAGTTGCGGTTGCCCGACAGCACGGCGGCGGCAACGATGCCGTTATCGTTGATCGATTTCGAGATATCCTCCGGCAGCGGACCGGAATTGCCGATGCAGGTGGTGCAGCCGAACCCGACCAGGTTGAAGCCGACCGCGTCGAGATCCTTCTGCAATCCGGAGTTCGCGAGATATTCCGCGACCACCTGGCTGCCCGGCGCGAGCGACGTTTTCACCCACGGCTTCGCCTTGAGTCCCTTCGCCGCGGCCTTGCGCGCCAGCAGGCCGGCGGCGATCAGCACGCTCGGATTGGACGTGTTGGTGCAGGAGGTGATGGCCGCGATCACCACGTTGCCGTGGCCGAGATCGAAGTCGCGGCCTTCGACGGCGAACCGCGCCGCGGCGTCGGGCTTCTTGTATTCGTCCGCCAGCGCGGTCGCAAAACCCTGCGCGATGGTCGGCAGCGCCTGCCGTCCTTCCGGCCGCTTCGGCCCTGCGAGCGAGGGGACCACCGCGCCGAGGTCGAGGGTCAGCGTTTCCGTGAAGACGGGATCGCTCGAAGCCGCGGTGCGGAACAGGCCCTGGGCCTTGGCGTATTTCTCGACCAGCGCCACCCGCGCCGCCGCGCGGCCCGACGTCTTGAGGTAGTCCAGCGTCGCCTTGTCGACCGGGAAGAATCCGCAGGTCGCGCCGTATTCCGGCGCCATGTTGCCGATGGTCGCCTTGTCGGCGACCGACATCGAATCGAGGCCGGGACCGTAGAACTCGACGAACTTGCCGACCACGCCCTGCTTGCGCAGCATCTGCGTGACGGTCAGCACGAGATCGGTGGCGGTGACGCCTTCCTTCAGTGCGCCCTTCAGCTTGAAGCCGACGACATCAGGCAGCAGCATCGACTGCGGCTGGCCGAGCATCGCGGCTTCCGCCTCGATGCCGCCGACGCCCCAGCCGAGCACCGCGAGGCCGTTCACCATGGTGGTGTGCGAGTCGGTGCCGACCAGCGTGTCGGGATAGGCGACCTCCATGGCGGCGGTCTTCTTTCCGATCGTCAGCTTCTCTTTCCGGGTCCAGACCGTCTGCGCGAGATATTCGAGATTGACCTGATGGCAGATGCCGGTGCCGGGCGGCACCACGGAGAAATTCGAGAACGCCTTCTGGCCCCACTTGAGGAATTCGTAGCGCTCCTGGTTCTGCTTGTACTCCTCGACCACGTTCTTGCCGAACGCCTTGTTGTCGCCGAAGAAGTTCACGATCACTGAATGATCGATGACCAGATCGACCGGCACCAGCGGATTGATCTTCTCGGCATCGCCACCGAGCGACTGCATTGCGTTGCGCATCGCGGCGAGATCGACCACGGCGGGCACGCCGGTGAAGTCCTGCATCAGCACGCGGGCGGGGCGGAACGAGATTTCATGCTCGAGCTTGCGCTTCTTCAGCCATTTGGAGAACGCGACGATGTCCTCCTTCTTGACCGAGCGGCCGTCCTCGTTGCGCAGCAGGTTTTCGAGCAGCACCTTCATGGAATAAGGCAGCCTGGAAATGCCCTTGAGGCCGTTCTTTTCCGCGGCAGGCAGGCTGTAATAGGCGTAGGTCTTGCCGCCGACCTTGAGGGTTTTCAGGCATTTGAAGCTGTCGAGCGAGGCCATGTGAGGAATCCCGATCCAAAGAGTTGGGGGCACCTGTTCGGGCTGGACCCTAAAGGTACCAAAACACCGCATGCGAGCAAGGCTCGCGGGTTTCGTTGCGGCGCATTTTGTGCTGCATCAAGTTCCGGTTTTATAGAATCTTTCCAGACTGTCCACTACGCCGGCGATGCTTGTATGTCACCTTTCAGCTATGCAGCAGTGGCGTGGATTTGACATTCGCTGCCCGCCTCGCGGCGAACTCGGGAAGCGAATGTCAAATCCAAACGACGCATGCTGGAATGGGATGCAGATGTTCGAATCTGTCACCGGAAAGATGCGAAACGGCCCCGGAAACAGGACCATCATGAAACTCTCGGGGCGCGGCTTGCGGTGCGTGCGGGGCGAACGCGAGGTGTTCGCCGGCCTCGATGTGACCGTGAATTCCGGCGAGGCGGTTGCGGTGACCGGGCCCAACGGTGCCGGAAAAACCTCCCTGCTCCGCCTCATCGCGGGCCTTCTGGCCCTCGGGGGCGGCTCGATCGCGCTCGAAGGCGGAAATGGCGAGCTGACGCTGCCGGAACAGGCCCACTATCTCGGGCATCGCGACGCCCTCAAGCCGGCACTCAGCGTCAGCGAAAACCTGGCGTTCTGGCGGGATTTTCTCGGCGGAGAAACTTCCGAGACCGGGGCGGCGCTGGAGTCCGTCGGGCTGGGCCATGCCGCCCACCTTCCGGCAGCCTATCTCTCGGCGGGGCAGCGGCGGCGGCTGTCGATCGCGCGGCTGCTCGTGGTGAAACGCCCGGTCTGGCTGCTCGACGAGCCGACCTCGGCGCTGGATGCCGATGGGCAGCGCGCCTTCGCTTCCATCATGAGCGGCCATCTCACAGACGGCGGCATCATTCTGGCGGCAACCCATGCGCCGCTTGGAATCCCGGCGCGGGAGCTGCGGATGGGAGAAATGGGGTGAGCTGTTCAGGCGGGACCGTGCAGCGAGGACTCTTCCCCTCTCCCTTCGTGGGAGAGGGTGGTTTCGACCGCAGCGAGAAACCGGGGTTACGACGCCCCATTTTTGCAACACTCCTCAAAGCAGCCCGCCGCGCATGATCGCCCTCGCCGCGCTGATTCGCCGGGACATTCGCGTCGCATTGCGCGTCGGCGGCGGCGCGCTGATCGGCGTGCTGTTTTTCCTCACCGTCGTCGTATTGATGCCGTTCGCGGTCGGGCCCGATCTCGCGCTTCTGAAAAAGCTCGGCCCGGCGATCCTCTGGCTCGGCGCCCTGCTGGCGAGCCTGCTGACGCTGGACCGCCTGTTCGTGGCCGATCACGAGGACGGTTCGCTCGATGTCATCCTGACGAGCCGCACGCCGCTGGAACTCGCCTGCGCGGCCAAGGCGCTGGCGCACTGGCTGGCGACCGGATTGCCGCTGGTCGTCGCGACGCCGGTCCTCGGCCTGCTGCTCAATCTCGACGGCGCGGCGACCGGCGCGGTCGCGCTGACGCTGCTTGCGGGAACGCCCGCGCTGACCTTCACCGGCATGATCGGAGCGGCGCTCGCGGTCACCTTGCGGCGCGGCGGCCTGCTGCTCGCGGTGCTGGTGCTGCCGCTGTCGATTCCGGTTCTGATCTTCGGGGTCGCGGCGTCGCAAGCCGCCATCGCCGGGCCGCTGCCGTTCGGCACGCCGTTCTCGATTCTCTGTGCGCTCTCGCTCGCAAGCCTCGTGATCGGCCCGTTCGCGGCGGCAGCGAGCCTGCGGCACGGGTTGGATTGATGAAAAGCGCGCGGCCGACCAACTCTTGCGAAGGCGAAAAGCCGCGCCGGAAGCCGCATTGCCTGCCGCGGCCGCGGCGACTATCAGGGGTGCCATGACGCTGACCGATCTCGCCAACCCCTCCCGCTTTCTCGCGCTCGCGGGCCGCATTCTGCCGTGGCTGATAGCTGCGACCGTGCTGGTGCTCGCGATCGGCCTGTATCAGTCGGCGACCGCGCCCGACGACTACCAGCAGGGCGCCACCGTGAAGATCATGTTCATCCACGTGCCGAATGCGTGGCTGTCGATGTTCGTATGGGGCGTGATGAGCGTGGCCGCGCTCGGCACCCTTGTGTGGCGGCATCCGCTGGCCGATGTCGCGCAGAAGGCGGCGGCGCCGATCGGCGCGGCCTTCACGTTTCTCGCGCTGGTGACGGGTTCGCTGTGGGGCCGCCCGATGTGGGGCACCTACTGGGAATGGGATGCGCGGCTGACCTCGGTGCTGATCCTGTTCCTGATGTATCTCGGCCTGATGGCGCTGTGGCGCGCGGTCGACGATCCCTCGCGCGCGGCGCGCGCCGCCGCGGTGCTGACGCTGGTCGGCGCGATCAACATTCCGATCATCAAGTTCTCGGTGGACTGGTGGAACACGCTGCATCAGCCGGCCTCGGTGTTTCGCATGGGGGGCTCGACGCTCGACCGCGCGTTCCTGATTCCGCTGCTGGTGATGGCGGTCGGATTCACGCTGCTGTTTCTGACATTGCACATCGCGGCGATGCGCAACGAAATCCTGCGCCGCCGCGTCCGCACCCTGCAGATGCTGCAGGCCGGCAAGCCCCGGACATCGGCATGACGTCGCTCGGCCCCTACGCCACCTTCATCGTCACGTCCTATGCGCTGGTCGCCGCCGTGGTCGCCGCGCTCATCGCGTGGGTGATCGCCGACTACCGCCGCCAGACCGCGCGGCTGCACGACCTCGAAGCCTCGGGCGTGGTCCGCCGCTCCGGGCGCGGCGCGGCAGACATCTCATGAGCGATTCCACAACGCACGCTCCGGCACCGAAACGACGCTGGCTGATGGCGCTCCCGCTGCTGGTTTTCGCCGGACTTGCGGTGCTGTTCTGGTTCCGGCTCGGCGATGGCGATCCGTCGCGACTGCCCTCGGCGCTGATCGGCCGGGCCGCGCCGCAAACCGCGCTGCCGCCGCTGCCGGGACTCGTCGCAGGGGGCATGCCGGTACCCGGCCTCGACCCCGCGATGTTCCGCGGCAAGGTCAGCGTCGTCAACGTCTGGGCGTCCTGGTGCGTGCCGTGCCACGAGGAAGCGCCGCTGCTGGACGTCCTCGCGAAAGATCGCCGGCTGCAACTCGTCGGCATCAACTACAAGGACGCGACCGATAACGCCCGCCGCTTCCTCGGCCGTTACGGCAATCCGTTCGACATGGTCGGCACCGACGCCAACGGCCGCGCCTCCATCGAATGGGGCGTCTATGGCGTCCCTGAAACCTTCGTGGTCGGGCGCGACGGCCGCATCGCCTACAAGCTGGTCGGGCCGATCACGCCGGACAATATCGACACGGTGCTGAAGCCGGAGATCGACAAGGCGCTGAAGGCGGGATCCTGACTCCCCTCGTGGACGTCAGCGATTACCGACGTCGCCGTCGCTGGCATCGCTCGCCTCGAGCGTCGCGGGCTCGAGATGGTAGCGCCTGGTCAGCGGCATCTGGGCGATCGCGAAAATCATCGTCAGCGGGATCACGCCGAACGCCTTGAAGGCGACCCAGAAATCGGTGCTCTGGGTGCGCCAGATGATTTCGTTGAGCACGGCCATCCCGGCGAAGAACAGCGCCCAGCGCAGCGTCAGCGCCCGCCAGCCTTGCGGGGTCAGGTTGAACACCTGATCGAACATGATCGCGATGAAGGAGCGGCCGAACAGCAATCCGCCGCCGAGCACGCCCGCGAACAGCCCGTAGATGATGGTCGGCTTGACCTTGATGAACGTCTCGTCGTGCAGCACCAGCGTCAGCGTGCCGAACACGACGACGACGATACCGGTGACCAGCGCCATCAGAGGGACGTGCCGCGTCACCACGTAGGACGCGATCATCGCCGCGACGATCGCCACCATGAAGGCGCCGGTGGCGACGAACAGATGGAATTTCGCGTTCGCAACGAAGAACACGATCAAAGGCCCGAGTTCGGTCGCAAGCTTGAACAGCGGGTGCGGTTGCGTCTTGTCCATCGTCAGCTTTCAATTCCCGCGATCGCCTGCGCAAAATCCTTCGCAGTGAACGGCGCGAGATCGTCGATGCCCTCGCCGACGCCGATGAAGTGCACCGGCAGTTTGTGCTTCTCGGCCAGCGCCACCAGGATGCCGCCGCGCGCGGTGCCGTCAAGTTTCGTCATGACGAGGCCCGTGACCCCGGCCGTGCGATGGAACGCCTCGACCTGCGACAGCGCATTCTGTCCGACTGTGGCATCGAGCACCAGCAGCACCGCATGCGGCGCCGAGGCATCGACTTTCCGGATCACGCGAACGACCTTCTCCAGCTCATTCATCAGTTCGGCCTTGTTCTGCAACCGGCCGGCGGTGTCGATCAGCAGCACGTCGCGCTTGTCGTCGCGCGCCGCCGTCAATGCGTTGAAGGCGAGGCTTGCCGAATCCGATCCCTGCGCGCCCGCGATGACCGGCGACTTGGTCCGCTCGCCCCAGACTTTCAGTTGCTCGATCGCCGCCGCACGAAAGGTATCGCCCGCCGCCAGCATCACCTTGCGGCCCTCGGCGGAGAATTTTGCCGCGAGCTTGCCGATGGTGGTGGTCTTGCCGGACCCGTTGACGCCGACCACCAGAATGACGAACGGCTTTTGCGCGCCGTCGACGGCCAGCGGCCGCGCCACCGGCGCCAGCACCTTCTCGACTTCGGACGCAACGACATTTTTTACATCGTCGGCGGAGATCGCCTTGTCGTAACGTCCCTCGCCGACCGCGGACGCAATCCGTGCCGCCACCGCGGTTCCGAGATCGGCGCGCAGCAGCACGTCCTCGATGTCCTCGAGCATGGCACGGTCGAGCTTGCGCTTGGTGACGAGGTCGGCCACGGCCGTGCCGAGCGAACTCGAGGTTCGCTTGAGGCCGCTCGAAAGCCTGCGCCACCAGCTCAGTTTCGGTTTGTCGTCGGTGCTGTCGCTCATTGCGGGGGTGTGTTAGCCGTTCCGAACTCCAAGCGAAAGCCTTGACCTCTCCATGGACACGCCCCAGCCGACAGCGGAAGAAATCCAGGCCCGCGTGCTTCACCGCGACGGGCTGATGCTGGTCATCGACAAGCCGGCCGGAATCCCGGTTCACCGCGGCCCCCGGGGCGGCGCCAACCTCGAGGCCTCGTTCGGCGCGCTGCAGTTCGGCCTGCCGCGTCCGCCGGTGCTGGCCCACCGGCTCGACCGCGACACCTCGGGCTGTCTCGTGCTGGGACGCCACCGCAAGGCGACCGCATCCCTCGGCCTGCTGTTCAAGCACAACAGGATTTCCAAGACCTACTGGGCGATCGTGGAAGGCGGGCCGGTCGAGGACGAAGGCACCATCGATATTCCGCTCGGCAGGCTGAACGAGGAACGCGGCTGGTGGCAGAAGCCGGATCCGAACGGGCAGCCGGCACGGACGAACTGGAAAGTGCTGGGGCGCGGTTTCTTCTCCCCCTCCCCTTGCGGGGAGGGGTCGGGGGTCAGGTCCAACGACGGAAGAGCAGGCGGAGAGACTCCATCCGCTTCGCCGCGGAGACTCACCTGGCTCGCCATGGAACCCGTCACCGGACGCACCCATCAACTGCGCGTCCATAGCGCCGCGTCAGGCTGGCCCATCGTCGGCGACAATATTTACGGAAACGGACCGCGCTTCGGCGAGCCCAGCCTGCACCTGCATGCGCGCGAGATCGCAATTCCCCTGTCGAAGAACAAGCCGCCCGTCGTGGTGACCGCCCCGGCACCCGCACATCTGCACCAGCGGCTCAGGGCGTGCGGGTGGGCGCCGACCTAGTGTGGTGGTTCAGAAGTCCGCCACCCTATCGCAGCGAGTCGGTGAAGCGGACTTCTGAACCTAAACCACACGAGAATCATAAACTTGCCAGTGTCCCTTTAATTCCGAAGTTCGCATCAAAGGTCGCCGCAAGGACATGCGAACTTCG
>Ga0153956_1001655_pt1 | contig 18767 bp, 10 predicted proteins | sample TSFL040MetaG_FD_104704 | JGI IMG/M metagenome (GOLD analysis project Ga0153956, IMG submission 104704) | Attine ant fungus gardens microbial communities from Florida, USA - TSFL040 MetaG | ecosystem: Host-associated > Fungi > Mycelium > Unclassified | place: USA: Florida, Wekiwa Springs...
GTGCGGGTGGCCTGCTTCACGTAAGGGCAACGCCGGGCCACCAGCCCGTCTCATGCCCTTCCGCTTGCATCCCACCCGCACACAGCCCCAGACCTTCGGGACGTTTTGACCACACCTTCTAGGGCCGGTAATCAGGGCGACGATTGCCGCACCACCATCCAAACCGCACAGCGAAACCATCATTTCTCTTCCTGAGCGAAGCGGTTTGGATGCCCGGATATCCCCGGGACCTGGAAGATTCCGCGCTCCTCGAAATAGGCCCACTCTTCCTTGCCGAGATCGGTCGACGGCGGATCGGCGTAGACCCACTCGCGCATGATCCGGTGCCAGTTGCGCTTCGCCCGGAGGCGGCCCAACACCGCCAGCACCCCGATCTCCATCCGCCGGCCCATCAGCTCGTCGGCCGGGATCGACTCCCGTCGCATCAGGTCGAAGTATTCGGAACGAGGATCGTGGGTCGACTCGATCACCTTCATCACCCGGTCGCCGTCGATCTCGATCTCGCGGTCCTCCATGTACCAGCCGCCGATCGACTTGACGTGGTTCATCAGATGCTCGGCGTCGAGCTGGGACGGCTTCTTGACGAAGCCAAGGTTGTGCAGGGCGTCGCGCAGGCCTTCGGGGTCGTTGCGGACGGTCGCGTCGACCGCCAGCTGCTCCAGCTCGATCTGCTCCTTGTCGAGCTTCTTGGTCATGCCGAAGTCGAGGAAGGCGACCCGCCCGTCCTCCATCAGCAGATAGTTGCCGGGGTGAGGATCGGCGTTGAAGTGCTGCAGGTGGTAGATCGACCCGAAGCTGCCGCGGAAGAGGATCTCGCCGAACCGGCTCCTTTCCTCCTCGTCGAGCTCGAGGATCCGCTCGAAGCCGATCCCTTCGACGAACTCGGTGACCAGCACCCGACGACGGGAAAGGCGGGTGATCACGTCCGGGACGTAGATGAAGGGATGGCCGCGGTAGGCACGAGCGAAGGAGCGCTGATTCTGGGCCTCGTACTCGTAGTCGAGCTCCTCCAGCACCCTTTCGCGCAGCTCGCGGGTCACCTCCCGGGCGTCGAGCCCGGGGGCGAGCGCCCGGGCCATCCGGACCAGCATTCCGGCGTTCTTCAGGTCAGCCTCCAGCGCCTCGGCGATGCCCGGGTACTGGATCTTGACCGCGACCTCGCGGCCGTCGATCAAGCGGCCTCGATGGACCTGGCCGATCGACGCGGCGGCGAACGCCTCATGCTCTATCGAGTCGAAGAGCTGCTCGATCGGCTCGCCGTCGTACTCCTCCCGGAGTACCGTGACGACCTCCTCCCAGGGCATGGCAGGCGCCTCCGAACGCAGCTTCGCCAACTGCTCCTGGTAGATCTCGCGGTACTCCTCGGGGATGAAGTCGATGTCGATGAACGAGGCGAACTGGCCGATCTTCATCGCCGCGCCCTTCATCTGGCCCAGGGTGGCGACCATCTTGGCCGCCGTTTCGGCATGCCTTTCGTCCATTCTGTCCTGGCTCGAACCGTCGCCACGGAACAGGCTCGATGCCTTGGTTCCGGCGTACTTCGCCCCCTGCGAACCGATCACCGTGCCCAGCTTGGCCGAGCGGCGAAGTCGGCCCTTGGGAATCTTCGAATCATCCGCCATGCCTCAAGGGTACGTCTTTCCCTATCCTGTTCTGTCCAATGTCTTCAGAACGCGCAACTCTTACCGCCACTACCCGTACCGAATTCGGCACCCGAACCTCCAAGCGCCTCCGCCGCGAGGGCAAGGTCCCCGGGGTCGTCTATTCGGACGGCAAGGAAGCGACCTCCTTCCAGGTCGAAAGCCGCGACGCCCGGGTCATCCTGGGTGAAGGGCATGCGCTGTTCGATCTCCAGATCGAGGGTTCCGACGCGGTTCCGGTCGTGGTCAAGGAGCAGCAGCATCACCCGGTGCGCGGCGACCTCCAGCACCTCGACCTCCAGCAGGTCGACCTCAACCAGGCGATCCAGGCCGAGGTCGTGGTCGAGCTGACCGGTGACGACGTCAGCCCCGGCGTCAAGCAGGGTGGCGTGCTCGAGCAGGTCATCCGCGAAGTCACGGTCGAGGCGCTGCCGACGGAGATCCCCGACTCGCTGACCCTCGACGTCTCCGAGATGGAGATCAACGACACGATCACCCTCGAGTCCCTCGAGGCCCCGGACGGCGTCACCCTGATCGCCGACGATTTCGCCGAGGTCACCCTGGTCACGCTCTCGCCGCCGCGCGTCGAAGCCGAACCGGAGACCGACGTCGAAGCCGAGCCGGAGGTTGTCGGCGAGGAAGGTGGCGAGGAAGCCGCCGAAGAGGGCGACTCGGGCGAAGACTCCTCCGACGAGGAGTAGACCCTGTCCTTTCTGCGTCGTAGCGACCCGGATGACGGGTCCGATGCCCCGATCCTTATCGTCGGGCTCGGCAATCCCGGACGGGAGTACGAGCGCAGCAGGCACAACGCGGGCTTCATGGTCGCGGCGCTCCTGGCCGAGCGCTGGGACCTGCCGCGGGCCAAGGAAAAGTTCAACGCGCGAATCACCGAAGGCCGGATCCGGCCCGGTGGTCCGCGCGTCGTGCTGATGACCCCGCTCACCTACATGAACGAGTCGGGCAAGTCGGCCGGCCCGGCCCGGGGCTCGAAGAAGATCCCGCTCGACCGGGTCGTGGCGGTCTACGACGAGATCGATCTGCCCTTTGGCGAGATCCGCACCCGGCTCGGCGGCGGTGCCGCCGGCCACAATGGGGTCAAGAGCCTGAAGCAGGGCTTCGGCTCGGCCGACTTCTGGCGGGTCCGGATCGGCGTCGACCGTCCCGACAGCACCGATCCGGAAAGGGTCGCCGGCTATGTGCTGGGGAAATTCTCCGAGAGCCGCGAGCAGGTCGAGAACCTGCTCGACGATGCGGCCCGGGAAACCGAGAGACTTGTCGAGAGAATCGCTGCCGGAGAGACCGGCGAGAACTGAAACGAACGAGGATGAGATGAGCCTGAGCACCTATGAAGTCGACGACCGCGGCGTCGCGCTGATCCAGCTCGATCGCCCCAAGGCGCTGAACGCGATCAACACCGAGATGCTGGTCGAGCTGATCGAGCACGTCGCGGTTGCCCGCAGCGACGAGAACGTCCGGGTGCTCGTCTTCTCTTCGACCGATTACATGGCCTTCTCGGCCGGGGCCGACATCAAGGAGGACATCGACGACGAGGCGAAGGTGAACAAGATGCAGCTGTTCGCCGACCTCTACGACGCGGTGGTCCAGTTTCCCAAACCGACCATCGCCGCCTGCCACGGCTACACGGTCGGGGGCGGGGCGGAGATCGCGATCGCCTGTGACATCCGGATCGGCGGCTCGAACCTCCAGATGCGCTTCCCCGGCGCCGCCCTCGGCGTTCCGGTCGGCCCTGCCCGCCTGGTCACCCTCTGCGGGCTCGGCCACGCCAAGTACCTGCTGCTCTCCTCGAACACGGTCAAGGTCGACGAGGCACTGCGGATCGGCTTGATCAATCAGGCCGCCCCGGGTGCCGCGACCGAGAACACCGCCCTCGAGCTGGCCGGCAGGATCGCTGCCCACGATCCCGAGGGCGTGGCCCGCCTGAAGCGGATGCTCCACGAGTGGGACGACATCGAAGGCCGCTCAGAGGCCGAGGGCAAAGGCCAGGTCGAGTGGCAAAGATCCGGACCTGGCCTCCATTAGTTGGTTCTCGGGACAAGTCCGGATCTGGTCCGGGTTCTGCCACGCTCGGCAAGAAGGTGAACTAACCTTCACCGCGCCCGCGAAGGACGCTACGAAGAAGACCGGAAAAGCGACCCTGACCCGGAAGCTCTAGCGGGCTAAAAGCGGGGCCATCCCCAGCTCGGTGGCAACAGCCAGTCCGGCCGTCCTCAATTCGCTGGTGCGAACCGTCCCGTCCGGGTCACCGAGCCGGCCGAGGGCTTCCGCCAGCCCGACCTGAGCTCGGGCGAGGAAGGGACGGGCACCCATCGCTTCACAGGTCACGACCGCGTTCTCCAGGGCGGTCGCGGCATCCCGGTCGCGGCCTTCGAGCAGACAGAGCTCACCTCGCAGCAGGCTGCGCGGGCCGAAGGTCGGGGCGCCCGGGCCGAACAGTCCCCACATGTCGTCGATTCGGTCCACCTGCTCGTTGACCAGGCGGGCCCGGTTGGTATCGCCGGTCTCGGTGAGCAGCATGGTTGCGACGCCACAAAACACCGGGCGCAGCAGGTGCATCCGGTCGATCATTCCGAGCCGCTCGAAATCGATCCTTTCAAGCAACTCAATGGCCCGGTCACGGTTTCCGGCCTGCCAGTAGCTCAGGGCGAGCCCGGTCTCCCACGCAGGCCAGGAATCCCATTCTCTCGCGACCGCCGCCTCAAGCTCGATTACCGCGCTGACCTCGCCGAGTCGTCCCCGATGGGCGAAGTCCATGTAATGCATCGCATCGAGCATCGCGATCCGGGCCGAGGGCGTCACGTGCTCGCTGGCCAGGGCGTCGGCGGTGATGCGCTCGCCTTCCTCCCAGCGCCCTTCCAGGAAGCAGCGTGAGGCCCGCAGCGAGAAGCTGGTGTTGCGAATCTGCGGCAAGGTGTCGCTCAGGGCGGCGTGGCTGGCGATGTCCGCGGCCGCTTCGGCCCCGCGGCCGGCATTGGTCAGCATTACCGCCCGCAGCGCAAGCGCTTCTCCGAGATCTTCGCGGTCGGCTGAATCCTCGGCGATCCGTACGGCTCGGTTGCCGGCCTCGATCCGGTACTCGGGGAGGGTGCTCTGAAGCAGGTAGTAGTGGAGCGAGACGATTACCCGGAAATAGGCTTCGTCATCGTCGAGGCGCTCGGCCATCTCGATCGCTTCGGCGCTCATCCCGTCCGCGTCGTCGTCGGGATCGCCGCTGAAGAACTTGAGGTGGCTCAGATTGGCCATGGTCTCCGCCCGCATCGGGCCGTCACCCGGCGGCAGCATCTCGAGCGCCTCCGTGAGCAGCGAGATCGGAGTGTCACGGATGTTGTCGAAGGTCTCCCAGCTGCCCCAGCTGGCCCCATTGGCCGCTCGTGCGAAAAGCTCCGGTCGGCCCGATTCCCGGGCTGCTTCTGTCGCCTCGACGAAGGTCACGCCCGACTGAGGCAACAGGCCGAGACGCCACTCCGCTTCGGCCCGGCTCAGCAGAAGCTCGGCCAGCAGGCCCTGGTCGACCGGCTCGTCGGCCCGGCTGGCCGTGATCGCAGAGTCATAGAAGCCGACCGCCTCGTCGAAGGCGAGCCTTCCCTCGGCCTGCCGGGCGGCCAGCGTCCCGTAGTGGACGGCGCGGTCGGCTTCCGCCGGTCCGGACTGGGTGAAGTGCCAGGCCAGGCTCGGCAAGGCGCGGTCACGCTGCTCGCCGGACTGGTTCTGGCTGCGCTGCTCGATAGCTTCACCGATCCGACGATGGACGGCCGCGCGCCGGGTCAGGCTGAGGCTCTCCGCCAGCGAGCTGCGTACCAGGGCATGGACGAACGAGTACCGGCCGGGGATGGAGCCGGACTCGTCGAGCAGGCCTGCGGCGACCGCCGTGTCGAGCAGCTCGATGATCCGGTCCTCATCCTCGGTCGTGGTCCGGGCGAGGATGCCGAGATCGAAGTCGCGGCCGATCAGGGCCGCCCGGGCGAGCAGCTCCGGGCCGCCCTCGGGCAGCCGGGCGACTCGCTGCGAGATCACCTCCCTGATCTCGGGTGGCACCGAGGAAGGCTTGGCCTCTCCCGACTCCTCGAGGTTCCTGAGCAGCTGCTCGATGAAGAACGGGTTGCCGCCGGTCTGGTCGCGGATCACCGCGGCGAGGTTCTCGTCGAGCCGGCCCGAGATCAGGTTCCTGACCTCGTCCTCGTCGAGCGCCTCGACCTGGAGGCGGGTGGTCGGAAGACGGCGCTGAAGCTGGATGAGGGTTTCCGGCAGCTGGCTTTCGGGCGGCAGCTCGGTATCCCGGTAGAGGCCGAGAGCGAGGATGCCCTTGGGGGGATTGTCACCCGCCAGGCTGGCCAGCAGCCTGAGGGTCGAACGGTCGGCCCAGTGAAGGTCGTCGAGGACGATCAGCATGGGCTGCCGGGCCGAGAAACGGCCGATCATCCGCATCACGGACCCGAACAGTGCCTGGCGTTCGGATTCGAGGTCGGAAGTCGGGCCGGGAGCCGGCAGGTTCATGCGGCGGCCCAGCTCCGGCATCAGGCGGGCGAGGGTGGGGCCATCGCCGCCGACGATCTCGGCCGGTTCGATGTCGCCGACCTGACGCACCGCAGATCTGAGCAGCCCCGACCAGATGCTGAAAGGCCGGACCTCATCCGGTTCGGATCGTCCGTACAGAGTGACGACGTCTTCCCGGCTGGCTGCGAGCTCGGCCGCCAAGCGGGTCTTCCCGACTCCTCCTTCACCGGCCAGGAGGGCGATCCTGAGCTCTCCGGCGGCGGCGAGATCCAGCTCGCTCTTGAGCTGTCCGAGGATGCGGTCGCGGCCGACCAGGAAGACGTCATCGATCCGCGGATCGATCTCCAGCCCGATCGACTTCGCACTCGGCGTGGGCCTCCCGCCGGTCGCGGGGGAGGAGGGTTCTGACCTGGATCCACCGTTCTCGTGGGTGCCCAGCAGGCGCTCGTGGATCGCGCTCAGCTCCGGAGCCGGGAAGGTGCCGAGCTCGTCACGGAGCAGCACCCGCAACTCTTCGTAGGCGCGCAAGGCCTCGGCGATGTTGCCCTGAGCTTCGAGCAGCTCGATCAGGGCGGCGCGGGCCGATTCGCGGAAAGGTGAAGCCTCGACCGCGTTCCGGGCGGCTCGCTCGGCGCTGGCCTGTTCGGCGGGCCCCATCCGGGCCCCGATCCGCGCGACCGTCTCCAGGGACTTCAACCGAAGCTCCTCGAAATAGGCGCGATGCTCGTCGATCCAGCGAGCCTCCAGCCCGGGGAGCAGACCACCCTCGAAGATTCCGGCCGCGACCTGCGCGTCGCGCCAGGCGGTCGACAACTGCTCCGCCGTGGCATCCGAGACACCGGTCATGGCCTGGGCCGAGGCGAGCCTTTCCTGCGCCAGCTCGCAGTCGATCATCGCGTCATCGCCGACGTTCAGCGACAGATCGGTCCGTCCCTGGAGCCGATCCTGACCCAGCGCCTTGCGCAGCCGGGAGAGGGGAGGGGCGAGCAGCGACTCACCGCCGCTGGGCAGGCCCTCGTCGGCCCAAAGCGCCTCGACGAGTTCGTCCCGCCGCACCGGGCGGGCGCGATTCAGCACGAGGTAGGCGAAGATCAGACGTCCCTGCCGGCCCGGGAGCTTCTCCTCCAACCGCTCGCCGTCCCATGCCACGGTGAGCCGACCGCAAACCGTTATCTCGGGATTAGAGCCCATGGTCAAAACGTCCCGAAGGCACACGGTTCCAGACCGAGGACAGAGTTTTGACCAAGGGCTCCAACCACCGGGGCAAAATATCCCAGCCGGATCAGGCGCGCTTGTAGCGGCGCAGTATCGCCTGCATGTCCAGCCTCTGCGCCACTTCTTCGCCTTCGTGGCGAAGCTCCATCCGCCGTTCCTGGCCGTCGGGATCTCCCATCGCCTCGAAAGCGGTGGCGAGCGCCAGACGGGTCCGGGCGAGGTACGGGACCGAGTCCATCGCCGCGCAGGTCACCAGCGCCCGTTCCAGGGCCGTGGCCGCCTGGCGATGGTCACCGACCAGCAGATGGAGCTCACCCAGATGCATGTCCACCGGACCCAGGGTCGAACCGATCCGGCCGATCATGATCCACTCACCCCGGTAGGGGGCAAGCAGCTCGATCAGCTTCGCCGCTCCCTTCTGGTCGCCGAGCTCTCCGGCCAGGAGGTTCCCGACCGCGCAGAAGGGCAGCAATGTGTTGTTGAAGTCCTTGGTGTCGTCGAGGCCGTCGTAGCCCATCTTGGCCACCATCTCCCGCACCTCATCGATCTGTCCGGCCTGGGCTTTGGCCAACATCAGGCCGAGCCGCCAGGTCGGCCACATCTCCCAGCCCTTGGCGCCCGCCTCGAAGAGCTCGAGCCGGCCGAGATGCTCGGCGAGAGAGCCCTGCTGGGCCCGGACCATGAACCGAAGGGCATCCTCGACCAGGAGCGCCGCCCCACGTGGCATGCCTTCTTCTTCGAGCTCGCGCACCTGCGCTTCGCCGTCCTGCCAGTCACCGGTCAAGAACCAGGCCGTGGCTCGCATCGACTTGGAGATCACCCGGATCTGCGGCAGGGTCTCGCTCATCGCGTGATGGCGGCTGCGATCCACCTCGGCTTCGGCCCCACGACCCAGGTTGAGCAGCGAGAGCTGACGTGAGACCAGGGCCTGGCCGATCAGCTCGGGGTCATCCAGCCTCTCGGCCAGCTCCATCATCCGTTCCGACGCCGAAAGCCGCTCGGGCAGCCGGTTCGGCTCCCAGCGCCGGTAGGCGGTCGCCTGGATCACGCCGAACTCGGCGGCGGGATCGTCGCCGCGCCTGACGATGGCGAGCGCCTGGTCGGCCAGCTCGCGCGCCTCGTCCGCCTTGCCGCTGCCGTAGTAGAGCCCATGGCCGAGCATCGCCATGAGCTCTGCCCTGAGCGGGCTGTCGGTCGGGGGCAGGCTGCCCAGCGCCTGCCGCATCAGCATCAGCTGCTCGGCCATGTCCGCGTCGAAGGCGTCCCAGCCGCCCCAGCGGCTGCCGATCGCCGCCTCCGCGGCGAGCTCCGGCAGTCCGGACTCGCGAGCTGCCTTGGCCGCCGCGAGGAAGGTGTCACCGGCGTCCTGCAGCGAGCCGTTCTTCCACTTCGCCTTGGCCTGGCTGAGCAGCAGCCTCGCCAGGAGCCCTTGATCGACCGGTTCGTCGGCCCGGGTGGCGCTGATCGCCCCCTCGTAGAAATCGACCGCTTCGTCGTAGGCGAGCCGGCCCTCTGCCTGTTCTGCCGCCTGCGTCGCCCAGTGGACGGCCCGGTCCGCTTCCGCCGGTCCGGCCTGCGTGAAATGCCAGGCTTTCTCGCCGACCCGGCGTTCCGGCCGGCTGCTGGTCTGGCGTTCGATCGCCTCGCCGATGTCGCGGTGGATCACTGCCCGCCGGGTCAGTCCCAGCTCCTCTTCGAGAGTGCTTCGCAGCAGGGCGTGGACGAAGGAGAAGCGACCGGGAACGGTGGGCGACTCGTCGAGCAGGCCGGCGGTCACCGATCGGTCGAGCAGGTCGATCACCGCGTCTTCGTCCTGGCTCGTCGTCGCCATCAGGATCGACAGGTCGAAGTCACGGCCGATCAGAGCCGCTCGGCGCAGCAGGTCCGGGCCGCCCTGCGGGAGGCGGCTGACGCGCTGCGAGATGATCTGGCGCACTTCGGCGGGGGCGGCGGCCGGGTCGTCGATCCCGGTCTCCTCGAGGTGACGGACCAGCTGTTCGATCAGGAAGGGATTGCCGCCGGTCTGGTCGTGCAGGGAAGCGGCCAGGGCGGTGTCGAGCCGGTCGCCGATCAACTGGCCGACATCTTCCGTGCCGAGCGCTTCGACGTCCAGCTTCAGGGTGGGCAGGCGGCGCTGGAGGTTGGTCAGGGTTTCCGGCAGCCGGCTCTCTTCGGGCAGCTCCGTGTCGCGGTAGAGGCCCAGGGCGAGAACCCCGCCGGGCGGGTTGTCGCCGGCCAGGCTGGCCAACAGCATCAGGGTCGAACGGTCGGCCCAGTGCAGGTCGTCGAGCACGATCAGCATCGGCCGGCGCGCGGTCAGTCGGCCGATCATCCGCATCACCGCGCCGAACAGCGCGCGGCGCTCCGATTCGAGGTCGCCCGCAGGCCCCGGGGACGGCAGGTTCATGATGCGGACCAATTCGGGCAGGATCCGGGCGAGGGTGGGACCGTCCGCACCGACGATCTCGGCCGGATCGATGTCTCCGGACTGGCGCATCGCCGAGCGAAGCAGCCCGGACCAGATCCGGAAGGGTCTGACCTCGTCCGGCTCGGAGCGGCCGTAGAGCACGGTCACGTCGTCGCGCCCGGCGGCCAGCTCGGCCGCGAGCCTGGTCTTGCCGATCCCGCCTTCGCCGGCGAGCAGCGCGATCCTGAGATCACCGGCCACCGCCAGATCGAGCTCGTCGTTCAGTTGCCCCAGGATCGCGTCGCGTCCGACCAGCCCGATCTCGCCGATCCGTGGATCGATCAGCCGGCCGATCGCCTCCGGGGTCGCCTGCCGCTCGGTCGATGCCACGTCCGGGGCCGTGCCCGGACCGGTTTCCTCGCTTGGTCCAGGCGCCACTTTCTCGTGGGCATTCAGCAGCCGCTCGTGGATCGCGTTCAGCTCCGGGGCCGGGAAGGTGCCGAGCTCGTCGCGGAGCAGCATCCGGAACTCGTCATAGGCCCGCAATGCCTCGGCGATATTGCCCTGGGCTTCCATCACCTCGATCAGCGCCGTACGGGCGGACTCACGGAACGGCGCCGCCTCGACCGCGATCCGGGCAGCTCTCTCCGCCCGGGCTCTTTCGGCTTCTCCCAGTCGGCTTCCGGCCCGTGCGACCAACTCCAGGGCCTGGAGCCTCAGGTCTTCCAGCTCGTTGCGGTACTCGTCGATCCAGCTCGCCTCGAGACCCGGCAGGAGTCCGCCGGAGAGGATCTTCTCGGCTTCACCCGCGGCCTCGAAGGCTTCGGTGAACTGGCCCGAATCGTCCAGCTTCCGGGCGGCGTCGATGCCGGCCTGGGCTGCCTCCCAGTCGATCCAGGTCTCGTCATCCAAGGTCAGCTCGAGCTCCGAACGGCCTTCCAGGCGTCCGGGCCCGAGAGCCTTGCGGAGCCGCGAGAGCGGCGGCGCGAGCAGCGATTCGCCGCCGCTCGGAAGGCCCTCGTCGGCCCAAAGCGCCTCGATCAGTTCATCCCTTCGAACCGGGCGTTTTCGATTCAGCGCCAGGTAGGCGAAGAGCAGCCGTCCCTGCCGGCCCGGCAACGATTCCCCGAGCTCATCGCCGTCCCATCTGACGGTGAGTCGGCCGCAGAGGGTGATCCGTGGGTTTTGTGGTGCCGTTGTCATCGCAAGGTGCCTGTCATCTCGCCGCAATCTAGATGCAACGTGCCTCGGAGATTCTGCCAGCCATGTCAACGCCTTCTCTCATCAACATCCTTCCCGCGGCGCACCGGATGGCGCCGGAAACCCCTGACGAAGTGGCTGCCGCCTTGGCTGAGGCCCGCCGCATGGAATGCAAGGTGGTCGTCTTCTCGACCGGCCATGGCATTCCCCCGATCGGCGACACCTCTGACCGGATCCTGCTGGACATGAGCGCTTTCGATCACGTTGAGATCGACCCCGGCGCCCGGGTCGCCCGCATCGGCGGGTCGGTCCAGTGGATGCAGCTCCTTGAAGCCGCCAACGAGCACGGCCTCACCGCCCCGTTCGGCTCGGCCGCCTCGGTCGGTGTCGCCGGCTACATGATGGGCGGCGGGATCGGCTTCATGTCCCGCCATCTCGGTCTCGGCTGCAACGCGATCCGCGCGGTCGAGCTGGTCACGCCGGACGGCCGGATCCGCCGCATCGACGCCGGCTCCGATCCGGACCTGTTCTGGGCTCTGCGTGGCGGTGGCGGCGGTTTCGGCGTCATCACCAGCCTGGAGCTGAATCTGACCCCGGTTCCCCGGATGGCCGGCGGAGTGCTCGGCTGGGGCATCGAGGACGCCGACCGCGTGCTCGGCGCCTGGGCGGCCTGGACCCGCCAGGTGCCCGGCGACGTGACCTCGGCGGTCCGTCTGGTCCACCCGCCCGAGGGCCCGGCGTTGACCGTCGTGGTCGTGACCGCTCCACGCACGGCTGAGGATCTGTCCGGCCTGCTCGAGCCGCTCACCGAGCAGATGCCGATCCTGAACACGGTCCGTGACACGGATCCCGGGGCTTTCTCCAGGGAGTACACCGACCCGGAGATAGACCCGACGGAACCGCCTCACATCTACGAGCACGTGCTGCTCGATCAGCTTCCCCCGGAAGCGGTCCAGCTCATGGCCGAGTACGCACAGCCGATGACCGGCTGCGGCGCGATGATGGTCGAGGTTCGCCACCTCGGCGGTGCGCTCGGTCGCCCGGCGACCGGCGGCGGAGCGATGGACCGGATCGACGGCGAGTATTCGCTCTTCGTGCTCGGCTATCCCGAAGCCGGCGAGAAGATGGCCCACGCCGTCGACGTCCTCTCCGACTTCGGCCGCGGCCGCACCTACTTCAACTTCATGAGGTGCCGGACCGGCCGCGAGACCGCCTACGACCCGGTGACGATCAACCGGCTGGCGGATCTGTACGAAGCCGTCGATCCGGAGGGTCTGCTCGACCATCCGCACCCGATCACGCGAGCGGCGTCGATCGCGGTCTGATCTGAGCCTGACATCTCGCCCGTTCCATTCGTTCTGGGTGCGGTTTGTGGTGGATATGACCACAAACCGCACCCAGAATCGTTTCGGGAGGGCGTTGCGACGGTTTAGGCCTCGGTTGTTGTTTGATTGGTGGCCGTGTCTCTTCGCCCCATCATCGATCTGCTGCTCGAAGACGAGCAGATCTCCGGACTCTCCACCGAGGTGCGGGAAGCCGTGGACGCCGGCTCCGAAGAGGCGGTGCGGGCCCAGGTCTCGGCCACCATCCGGCCGGCCCTGATCGCCGCTCTGCTCGAGGACGATCTCGGCCTCGAGGACCGGCCGGCCCTGATCGTCACCCCGGATGACCGTTCGGCCCGCGAGATGGCCGCCGCCCTCACCGCTTTCCTCGGCGGCCGCACGATCCGTTCGTACCCGTCGCGCGGCACCGGATACGCCTCACAGATCACCCCGCCGCCGCACCTGACCGGCCTGAGGATCGACGCTCTCGACTCCTTCGGCCGGGAAGAGGAGCGACCGCCGATCGTGGTCGCCAGCGCGATAGCCCTGGCTGAATCGGTGCCCGACGCTTCGCTTCGACCGGCCGGCTTCCGGCTCGCGGTGGGCGAGGAGCATGAGCCTTCGCAGATCGCCGGCGATCTGGTCGCGGCTGGGTACGAACGGGTCGACCAGGTCCAGGAGCGCGGCCAGTTCGCGGTCCGGGGCGGCATCCTCGACGTCTTCTCGGCGACCGAGGACCGGGCGACCCGGATCGACTTCTTCGGCGACGAGATCGAGTCGATGCGCTGGTTCTCGACTTTCACCCAGCGGTCCCTGGGGCAGACCGAGTCGATCGAGCTGGCCCCGGCGGCGGAGCTCGACGCCGACCACCGCGAGCTGGCCGAGCTGGCCATCGCCGAGGCGCGCGAGAACGAGACCGACATCGACCTGGCGGAGGCCCTGCCGCTCGACCACTTCCGGGCGCCTCTCGACTTGATCCCGGAGACGGCGGCGGTCATCCTCACCGCCGACGAGGAGATCGAGCCGGCCCTCAAGGACCACTGGGAGGACGTCACCACGGCGATGCATGCCGATGATGCCCGCCACCTCTACGAGGACGTGGCCGGTCCGCTGGGCGAGCGTGCCGCGCTGATCCTCTCCCGGCCGGGTGAGGGCGAGGACGCGATGCGGGCGATGAGCGCCGAGACGCCGGCCCGCAACCTGAAGGAAGCCGAAGCCGAGCTGCGCAAGCTGGTCGAGGCCGGCTACCGGACCGTCGTCGCCTTCGACTCGCGAGGCGAGGCCGAACGGGCCCGCTACGGATTCGATCGCCTCGACACCAAGATCGTCGATCGGGGCTCGATCTCGGCCGAGCCCGGAGTGAGTTTGGTCGAGGCCAGGCTGGGCGAGGGTTTCGTCTCACCCCGGTCCAAGGTCGCGGTGCTGCCCTTCCGTCGCCTGCTCAACCGGAGGCGCCGGGCGGATGAACGCGCGCCCGAGGCGGTCCGTGGCCGGCTCACCTTCTCCGAGCTACGGGTCGGCGACTACGTCGTCCACGAGGACCACGGCGTAGCCCGCTTCGCCGGCTTCGAGACCCGCGAGGTCGGCGGCATCACCCGCGACTACCTGTACCTCGAGTACAAGGGCGAGGACCGGGTCTACGTCCCGACCGACCAGTTCGCGAAGCTCTCCCGCTACTCAGGGGGAGCCGGATCGCCGACGCTCTCGGCGCTGGGCGGCAAGAAGTGGCTCAACATGCGGGCCCGGGCCCGCGACGCGGCTTCGGAGATCGCCGGCGAGCTGGTCAACCTCTACGCCGAACGCCGGACCCGCAAGGGGCACTCCTTCAGCCCTGACTCAGAGTGGCAGATGGAGCTGGAGGCGAACTTCCCCTGGCGTGAGACTGCCGACCAGATCGAGGCGATCGAGGCGGTCAAGGCCGACATGGAGTCCGAGCAGCCGATGGACCGCCTGGTCTGCGGCGACGTCGGCTACGGCAAGACCGAGGTATCGATCCGGGCCGCGGTCAAGGCCGCCTCGGACGGCAAGCAGGTGATGATCCTCGCCCCGACCACGATCCTCGCCCAGCAGCATCTCGGCACCTTCCGCGAGCGGCTGGCCGATCTCCCTTTCCGGGTCGACGGGGTGAGCCGCCTGAGGAAGCCCGCCGAGGTGAAGCAGACCATCAGCGAATGGGGCGAAGGGAAGATCGACGTCCTGATCGGCACCCACCGGCTGCTCTCACGGGACGTGCGGGCCAAGGACCTTGGCCTGATCGTGGTCGATGAGGAACAGCGCTTCGGGGTCAAGCAGAAGGAGCTGCTGCGCCAGATGAAGCTCAAGGTCGACGTGCTCGCGATGTCGGCGACCCCGATCCCGCGCACGCTCCAGATGTCGATGGCCGGACTGAGGGACATCTCGGTGATCGAGACCCCGCCGGAGGGCCGCCGGCCGGTCAGGACCTACGTCGGCCCCTGGGACGAGCAGCTGGTCGAACGGGCGATTCGACGAGAAACAGCCCGGGACGGGCAGGTCTTCTTCCTCCACAACCGGGTGGAGAGCCTCGACGACGCGGCCGAACGGCTGCGTGCCCTGGTGCCGGGGCTGAGGGTCCAGGTCGCTCACGGGCAGATGGAGGACACCGAGCTCGAGGCCGCGATGCTCAACTTCCTGCGCGGCGACGCGGACGTGCTGGTCGCGACCACGATCATCGAGTCGGGCATCGACATCCCGGCCGCCAACACGCTGATCGTCGACCGGGCCGACCACCTCGGGCTGGCGCAGGCTTACCAGATCAGGGGACGGGTCGGAAGGTCTCGCGAAAGAGCTTTCGCCTATCTGCTGTATCCCTCCGAGGAATCCCTGACCCAGGAAGCTTCGACCCGGCTCGCCACCCTGGCCGATCACACCGAGCTCGGCTCGGGCTTCCGCATCGCGATGCGTGACCTCGACATCCGCGGGGCCGGCAACCTGCTCGGCGACGAGCAGTCCGGCCACGTCGCCGCGGTCGGCTTCGAGCTCTACTGCCAGCTGATCGACGAGGCGGTGGCGGAGCTGGCCGGCCGTGAAGACTCGGCCGCCGAGCCGGAGCCGGTCCGCTTCGACATCGGCATCGACGCCTACCTGCCGGCCAGCTATGTGCCCTTCGAAGCGGCCAAGATCGATGTCCACCGCCGGATCGCCGCGGCCCGCCGGGCCGGCGACCTCCGTCAGATCACCGACGAGCTGGTCGACCGCTTCGGGCCGTTGCCGGACGAGGTCCAGAACCTGGTCACGCTCCAGCAGGCCCGGATCGATCTCGGCGCGGTCGGGGCGGAACAGGTTCAGTTCCGCGGTGGCAAGCTGACCGTGACCGGGATCGAGCTCGATTCCGAGCAGTCGGCGAAGATCCGGGAAGCGGTTCCCGGGGCGGTTTACGAATGGCGATCGCACGAACTGGCGGTGAGGGTCGACAACGATCCTGCCCAGCGGCTCGCAACAGTCTCCGAACTGGGCCGTTCCCTGACCGATGTCAGTATGCTCCGCCAGTCCTAGTTTCACGACTGGCAACATGACCTTTTAGGAGGAGTCCCTGCATGAGCGGCGCACGCAAGATCGGGTTGATTATTTTCGGAGCCATCTTGGTGGTTCTTTTCGCGGGCATTGCGGTTGCGCAGGGCATCGGCAAACCCTCGATCCCGAGCGGCGACATCATCTACGTGCAGGATGTTCCAGACGGCAACGGCAACATCTCCCAGGACGACTACAACGCCTCCTTCGAGCAGACCTGGAAGCGCGGCGGGCTGAAGTCGGCCCCGAAGAAGGGTGACTCCCAGTACGAGCAGGTCAAGGAAGCAGCGATCAACGATCTTCTCGATCAGGCCTGGCTGACCGGCGAGGCCGATGAGCTCGGCGTGACCGCGACCGATCGTGAGGTCAGCAACGAGTTGGCCACCATCAAGCAGCAGCAGTTCCCGACTGCCAAGGCCTTCGATGACTTCCTCAAGACCAGCGGCTTCACCATGGCGGACGTCAAGTTCCGGGTCAAGCTCCAGGTCTTGAGTCGCAAGATCCAGGACAAGATCACCCAGGGCGTGACCGACGTGCCCGCTTCGGACATCGAGAACTTCTACGAGACTTCCAAGGACAGCTTCACGACCCCCGAGACACGGGACATCCGTCTGATCGTGACCGACAAGAAGGCGCAGGCCGAAGCAGCGGCCAAGGCGCTCGGTAGCAACCCGACCGACGACGAGTTCGCCAAGGAGGCCAAGAAGGTCTCGGTCCACGCCAGCAAGTCGGAGGGCGGCAAGACCGTCGCCACGGAGGGTGCCTTCCCCGATCCGGCCGGCAAGGCGATCATGAGCGCCAGCGTCGGAACTCTCGAAGGGCCGATCGAGGCGGGCAAGCAGTTCTACGTCTTCAAGGTGACCAAGGTCACCCCGAAAGAGACCAAGTCGCTGGATGACGTCCGCGACCAGATCAAGCAGCAGCTGCTGCCGACCCTGCAGCAGCAGGCGATGACCGACTTCGTCTCCGACTACAACTCGAAGTGGACCTCACGCACCTTCTGCAAGGACGAGTACACGGTCTCCCGCTGTGACAACTACGAGAGCGATGGCCGCCTCGAAGCGGCCGATCCCAAGTGCTACCAGCCCGGTGCCGGCAAGAACGCCGACCTGAGCTGCCCGGCTCCGATCGAGCTGCCCAAGCCGATGGCTCCGGGTGGCAACGCCGCGGCCGGTGCGCTGCTCGGACAGACCCAGAACCTGCCGCAGCGGCCGGTCCAGCCTGCCGACGCGAATGCCGGCAAGGGTGGTGGCGGGGCGGCCACGAACGGGGTCGACCTCAGCCAGCTCGGCGCTGCCGCCGGCCAGTAGGCGATAGATGGAGGCCGGCGAACTCGCCGGGGCCCTCGAGCGGCTCGATCGGGTGACGCGGGAGCTCCGCGAGAAATGCCCGTGGGACCGCGAGCAGGACGCGCGCTCGATCGTGCCGCACACGGTCGAGGAGGCCTACGAGCTGGCTGAAGCGGCCCGGGAAGAAGACGCCCCGGCGATGCGGGACGAGCTCGGCGACGTGCTCTTCCAGGTCGTCTTCCTGTCGCTGCTGTTGGAGGAGCAGGGTGAGGGCGACCTGGCGCAGATCGCCGGTCAGCTCACCGACAAGCTGATCCGTCGGCATCCCCACGTCTATCCCCCGGAGGAGAGCGAGGTCACAGCCGGCATCGAGACCGCCGATGACGTCCGCCGCCAATGGGACGAGATCAAACGCGACGTCGAAGGCAGAAAGTCGGAGAAGGACTGGAAGAAGCCGGCCCTGCCCGCGCTGGTCTACGCGAACAAGGTCCAGTGGAAGCTCGATCCGGAGGAGCGTCCGGCCAACGCCGGGGCGGACAATCCCGACCGCGACAGAGATGAAACCGAAGTGGGGGAGATGCTCTGGAAGGCGGTGGCCGAGGCCAGGCGCCGCGGCGTCGATCCGGAGCTCGCTCTGAGGGCAGAGGCCGAAAGGCACGCAGCGACGCTTCAAAAGTAGAATCGACGGCCAAATGAGCACCATCGAAGCCGTCCACGCACGCCAGATCCTCGACTCCCGGGGCAACCCCACCATCGAGGTCGAGGTCACCCTCGAGAACGACTACGTCGGCCGCGCCATGGTCCCCTCCGGCGCCTCCACGGGTGAGTTCGAAGCGGTCGAGCTCCGCGACGGCGGCGACGCCTACCTCGGCAAGGGCGTGACCCAGGCGGTCGCCAACGTCAACGGCGAGATCCGCGAGGCTCTGCTCAGCTTCGACGTGACCGACCAGGCCGGGCTCGACAAGCTGATGATCGAGCTCGACGGCACTGACAACAAAGGCCGGCTCGGGGCCAACGCGATCCTGGGTGTCTCGCTCGCCGCCGCCCACGCCGCGGCCGCGATGGAGAAGCGCCCGCTCTACAGCTACCTCGGCGATCTCTACGGCGAGTCGGACCCGTCGCTCCTGCCGGTGCCGATGATGAACGTCCTGAACGGCGGCGCCCACGCCGACAACTCGGTCGACTTCCAGGAGTTCATGGTGATGCCGGCCGGCACTTCGACCTTCTCCGAGTGCCTCCAGGTCGGCACCGAGGTCTTCCACTCGCTGAAGAAGATCCTCTCCGGCCACGGCCTGGCCACCGCGGTCGGCGACGAGGGCGGCTTCGCCCCCGACCTCTCCTCCAACGAGGCGGCTCTGGAGATGCTGATCGAGGGCATCGAAGCGGCCGGCTACAAGCCGGGCGAGGAAGTGTTCATCGCCCTCGATCCGGCAACCAGCGAGATCTACGAGAACGGCGTCTACCGCCTCGAGCACGAGGATCGCGACCTCTCGCCGGAGCAGATGGCCGACTACTGGCAGTCCGCCGCCGAGCGCTTCCCGATCGTCTCGATCGAGGACGGCATGGACGAGGAGGACTGGGACGGCTGGAAGCTGCTCACCGACAAGCTCGGCTCTTCGGTCCAACTGGTCGGCGACGACCTCTTCGTCACGAA
>Ga0153956_1001656_pt1 | contig 18760 bp, 13 predicted proteins | sample TSFL040MetaG_FD_104704 | JGI IMG/M metagenome (GOLD analysis project Ga0153956, IMG submission 104704) | Attine ant fungus gardens microbial communities from Florida, USA - TSFL040 MetaG | ecosystem: Host-associated > Fungi > Mycelium > Unclassified | place: USA: Florida, Wekiwa Springs...
GAAGACGATCTCGCCGAAGCGGCTGCGCTCCTCGTGCGGCAGCTCTTTGATCGCGTCGAAGCCGATCCCCTCGACCAGCTCGGTGACGAGGACGCGCCGGCGCGAGATCCGGGTCACGACTTCGGGCACGTAGATGAACGGATGCTCGCGGTAGGCGCGCGAGAAGGTGCGCTGGTTCTGCGCCTCGTACTCATAGTCGAGCTCCTCCATCACCCGTTCGCGCAGCTCCTCGGCGATCGCCTTCGCGTCGAGCCCCGGCGCGATCGCCCGCGCCAGCCGCACGATCGTCCCGGCGTTGCGCAGGTCCGCCTCCAGCGCCTCGGCGATCCCCGGGTACTGGATCTTCACCGCGACCCGCCGCCCGTCGAGCAGCTCGGCCTTGTGCACCTGGCCGATCGAAGCGGCGGCGAACGCCTCGTGGTCGATCTCGGCGAAGTACTCGGAGAGCGGTTCGCCGTCGTACTCCGCTTCCAGCACCTTGACCACCTGGTCCCACGGCATCGCGGGCGCCTCGCTGCGCAGCTTGCCCAGCTGCTCCTGGTAGATCTCGCGGTACTCCTCGGGGATGAACTCGGTGTCGATGAACGAGGCGAACTGCCCGAGCTTCATCGCCGCGCCCTTCATCTGCCCGAGCGCCCCGACCATCTTCATCGCCGTTTCCAGGTGGCGCTCTTCCAGCCGCTCTTTGCCCTCCTCCTCGGAGCGCGCCACGTTGGCCGCCTTGGTGCCCGCGTAACGGGCTCCCTGAGTCCCGATGATCGACCCCAATTTCGCCGACCTGCGGATCCGTCCCTTCGGAATCTTGGCCTCGTCAGCCACGGCTGAAGCTTGCCACAGACGCCTTTCCGCGCCGATTCTCTATCCTGTCCGACCCGATGGCTGATGCACGCACCACTTTGAACGTCGCTCCGCGCGCCGATTTCGGCTCGCGGTCGGCCCGCCGTATGCGCCGCGAGGGGCTCGTCCCCGGCGTCGTCTACTCCGGCGGGACCGAGGCAACCGCCTTCCAGGTCTCTGAACGAGACGTGCGGCACGTGATCGCCGAGGGGGCGGCGCTGTTCGATCTCTCGGTCGACGGCGGCAAAGCCCGCCCGGTCGTGGTCAAGGAGCAGCAGTTGCACCCGGTGAAAGGAACGCTGCGCCACATCGACCTCCAGGAGGTCAGGCTCGACGAGGCGATCCACGCCGAGGTCGTGATCGAGCTCGAGGGCGTCGAGGACGCGCCGGGCGTCAAGGCGAGCGGGGTGCTCGAGCACGTCACCCGCGAGATCACCGTCGAAGCGCTGCCGACCGACATCCCGGACAAGATCACCGTCGACGTCTCCGCGATGGAGATCAACGACACCCTGCAGCTCTCCGCGGTCACCGCGCCGAGCGGCGTCACCTTCCTCGCCGAAGACCCCGAGGAGATCACGATCGCCACCCTCGCCCCGCCGCGCGTCGAAGAGGCCGCGCCGGAGGTCGAGGAGGAGACCGAAGTGGTCGGCGAGGCCGGCGGCGACTCCGGTGGTGGCGACGGCGACTCGGGCGACTCCGACGGCGAGTAGCCCGCTCGGGCCGTGGCCCTCTTCGGCCGTCGAGAGGGTGACGGCGACCGGATCTTGATCGTCGGCCTGGGGAATCCCGGGCCCGAGCACGCCCGCGATCGGCACAACATCGGCTTCGACGTGGCGCGCGAGCTGGCGCGGCGCTGGGACCTCGGCAAGCCGCGCTCCAAGTACAAGGGGGAGCTCTGGGAAGGGCGGACCGGCCCGGGCGGCGCCCGCGTCGCGATCCTCCTGCCGCTGACCTACATGAACGCGGTCGGCGACTCGGCCGGCCCGGCCCGCGGCGCGCTCAAGGCGCCGCTCGACCGGACGCTCGTCCTCCACGACGAGATCGACATCCCCTTCGGCGAGATCCGCGTGCGCGAGGGGGGAGGCCTGGCCGGTCACAACGGCCTCAAGTCCCTCAAACGCGGCTTCGGCTCGGCCGACTTCTGGCGCGTCCGCATCGGCGTCGGCCGCCCCGACTCGACCGACCCCGAGATCGTCTCCGCCTGGGTCCTGGGCCGCTTCCGCGAGCCCCCCGCCGAGGTCGAGGCCCTGGTCGACGACGCCACCCGCGCGGCCGAGAAGCTGGTCGAGCGGTTAGCGTCCGGTGATGACGATGAGTGAAGCGACCGACAACGCCGGCGGGCCCGAGTCCGCCACCACTTACGGGGTGGCCGAGGACGGCGTCGCGCTGATCCGCCTCGACCGGCCGCGGGCGCGCAACGCGATCGACACGCAGATGCTGAGCGAGCTGCTCGAGCACCTGGCGGTGGCGCGGGGCGACGACTCGGTGCGGGTGCTGGTCTTCTCCTCGACCGACCATATGGGCCTCTCCGCCGGCGCCGACGTGCGCGAGGAGCTCGACCACGACGCCCACGTGCGCCGCATGCAGATGTTCTCCGACCTCTACGACGCGATCGTCGCCTTCCCCAAGCCGACCGTCGCGGCCTGCCACGGCGACGTGGTCGGTGGCGGCGCCGAGATCGCGATCGCCTGCGACCTCCGGGTCGGCGGCTCGAACCTGCGGATGCGCTTCCCCGGCGCCGCCCTCGGCATGCCCGTCGGCCCGGCCCGCCTGGTCACCCTCTGCGGCCTCGCCGCCGCCAAGTACCTCCTCCTGACCTCGCGCACGGTCGGCCCCGACGAGGCCCTCCGCCTCGGCCTGATCAACCGCGTCGCCCCCGCCGCCGCGACCGAGGAGTCGGCCCTCTCCCTCGCCGCCGCGGTCGCCGCCCACCCACCCGCGGCGGTCGCCCGCCTGAAGCAGATGCTCCACGAGTGGGACGACATCGAGGGCCGCTCCGCCGCCGAGGGGATCGGCCAGGTCGAGCACGTGCGCGGCACCGGCTTCCCGTACTAGCGGTCGGGCGAAGCGTCGGCTACCACCCTCGACCGCTCGAAAAGAATGCCCTTTGCACAGGGGTCGGACCTCTCATACGTTTTGCCGGTGACGCCCACCAGCCCGTTCCTGCCCCGCGCGTCCGGTCCGGCCGCCGCCGACCTCCCCGGTGGCGGGTCGGTCCGGCCGCCTCTGCCGCCCGGCCCCTTCCTCGTGGTCGGGCTCGGCCGCGCCGGGATGTCCGCGGCGCGCGCCCTCGCCGCCCAGGGCCGGCCCGGGCGGGTGTGGGCCTGGGACTCGAGCGCCGATGCGGTCCAGCGCCAGGGCGCCGCTGAGCTTCGCGCGCTCGGCGTCGAGGTCCGTCTCGGCGGGGATGGCCTGGACCTGCTCGCCGGGGTGACGACCGTGGTCAAGAGCCCCGGTGTGCCGCCCGAGGCCCCGGTCGTCGCGGCCGCCCTCGCCCGCGGCCTCGAGGTCTTCGACGAGCTCGAGATCGGTTGGCGGCTCCTGGCGGCGCCGACCATCGGGATCACCGGGACGAAGGGGAAGTCGACGGTCTCGGCTCTGTGCGTCGCGATCCTCGCCGCGCACGGGCTCGAGCCGGTCCTTTGCGGCAACACCGAGTTCGGCAGCGCGTTGGCCGAAGTCGCCGCCGGCCCGCCGCGGCCGTCCCTGGTCGCCGAGATCTCCAGCTACCAGCTCGAGTTCCCCGGCGAGATGTTGGTCGACGGCGCCATCTTCACCAACCTCAGTCCCGACCACCTCAACCGGCACGCCTCGATGGCCGAGTACGGCGCGGCGAAGCGGAACCTCTTCGTACGTGGCGACGACGCCGTGCCGCTCGCGGCGCTGAACGTCGACGACGAGCTCGGCGCGGTCCTGGCGCGGGAGGTGGAGGAGCGGGGCGGCCGCTCGCTCCGTTACGGCCGCGACGGGGCGGCCGACTATCGCATCGTCGGGTGCGACTGGGATCTCCGCCGCGCCGAGTTGCGGCTGGAGACGCCATCCGGCGCGGTCGCGGTCGAGACGCGGCTCCCGGGCCTCCACAACGCCGCCAACGTCGCCGCCGCCCTGGCCCTCGCCGACGGCCTCGGCTTGGAGCGGGGCCCGACCCTCGCGGCGCTCGCATCGGTCGCTCCGGTGCGCGGTCGCTTCGAGGCGGTCGACGTCGACGCGCCGTTCGACGTGGTCGTCGACTTCGGTATCTGCCCGGCAGGCGTCGCGGCGGCACTGGAGGCGGCGCGCCCGCTCGCCGCCGCGCGCGGGGGACGCGTGCTTGCCGTCGTCTGCGCGCTCGGCCGCTCGGCGGTCGCCCACGGGCCGCAGACCGGGGCCCTCGCTCGCGGCCTCGCCGACCATCTGATCCTCTCCGGCGCGAGTTACCGCGGCGAGGCCCGCCTGCCGCCGCTGGCCGCGCTCGCGGCCGGTGCCCGTCCCGTCGCCGGCGGCGAGCTGGAGATCGCGATCGACCGTCGCGACGCGATCGCCCGCGCGATCGAGTTGGCCCGTCCCGGCGATGTCGTCGTGCTGATCGGCCGCGGCCCCACCGCCCGCGAAGCGACCGACCTGCGCGGCGGCTTCGTCGAGCTCGAAGACGCTCGCGTGGCGCGCGAGCTGGTGCGCGCCCTGTGAGGGTCCTGATCGCCCAGGCGCGGTTTCTCCTCGGCGGGACCGAGAGCTACGCGGTGACCGTCGCCGAGCAGTTGGAGCGGCTCGGCCACCCGACCCGGATCCACGCCGCGACCGCCTCCGAGGTCGGCCGCGAGCTGGTCGACTCGCGGGGGCTGCGCCTGACGGTCGGGCCGCCGGCCGGGCAGGCCGACGCCGACGACTTCGATGCGGTGATCGCCCAGGACGCGGCGAGCGCCTATGCCCTGGCGGCGCGGCGCCCCGACCTCCCGCAGGTCTTCGTCACCCACGGCTTCGCGCCGATCGAGCGGCCGGCGACGGCGCTCGACCCGATGCCGAAGGTGGTCGTCCTCAACGGCCGCACCGAGGCGCGGGCGATGGCGCTCGCGGGGCGGCCGACACTGGTTCGACTGCGCCAGCCGATCGACATCGAGCGCTTCCGCCCGCCGGGTGAGACGAGGGCGGTGGCACGTCGGGTCCTCGTCCTCAGCAACTACCTGCCCGCCGACCGCCTGCGCATGCTGGAGGAGGTCTGCGACGAGCTCGACCTCGAGGTGAGCCGGATCGGCGACGGTGCCGGGCCGACGATCGACCCGCGGCCGTCGATCCGCGACGCGGACATCGTCGTCGGGTACGGCCGCTCGGTCCTCGAGGGCATGGCGATGGGGCGGGCCGGCTACGTCTGGGACCGGGCGGGCGGCGACGGTTGGGTGACCCCGGAGACCTACGCGGCCTACGAGGCCGACGGGTTCAGCGGCAACGCCACCGACGCCGTGATCGACCGCGAGCGGCTGCGCGCCGACCTTGCCGCCTACCGGCCCGAGCTGGGGATGCTGGCCTTCGACCTCGTTCGCGGGAGCCACTCGTCGGCGAAGCACACGGAGACCCTCGTCGGGCTCCTCGAAGGCGCCGGGGCGCCGGTGGCCTCGGACCGGCACGAGACGATCTCGCTCCTGGCGCGTGCCGAGGCCCGCGCCGCCGCGCGCGCGGACGGCGCCGAGTACGAGACCCGCCGGGTCCTGCGTGCACACGACTGGCAGCGGGACCGCGCCGACGCGGCCGAGGCCGCCCGGGACGCCGAGCGAGCGGAGCGGGAGGAGGAGCTGGCCCGGCTCGAGGAAGAGCGGGCCCGGCGCCAGGTCGCCGAGGCGAAGCTGGCCGAGGTGCTCGGGTCCCGCTCTTGGCGCCTGCTGGCGCCGTTACGCCGCCTCGGCGCGAGGTTGCGCCGGTCGGGCGCCTGATCGACCGAAGAGGGGGCCTGGGTCCCCTGTAATTCAGCGTCGGGCCGGCTAGCGTGGAGGCGTGATCGTCCATCGTCGCGTCGGCAGGAAGCCGCGGGCCTTCGTTCTCGGGCTGCTCCTCGGCGCGGTGCTCGCGCTCGCCGTCCCGGCCTGGGCCGCGGCCGCCACCTTCACCGTCGACGACACCGGGGACGGTGCCAGGTCCGAGTCCGCGGCTGCCGGAGAATGCGTCACCGCCGGCGGTCGGTGCACCTTGCGCGCCGCGATCGAAGCGGCGAACGAATCGTCGGTCGGCTCCGACGTGATCGGGTTCGATCCGGCGGTCTTCAACGGGGAACCCACCGACACGATCGCGCCGGCCCTGCTGGACGAAATCGTCACGCCGACGACGATCGACGGCGCCAACTGCAACCCGGGCTCGGCGGTGGCGTGCATCAGCGGTGCCAATGTGAACGGGTTCACGCTGATCGCGGTGAAGGCCGACGAATCGACGGTCGAGAAGCTCAAGGTCGACATCCCCGCGGGAGTGGTCGGCATCCGGGCCCTGGGGACCGGCGCCGCGAAGCCCGGCGTCGCGATCCTCGACAACACCGTCGCCCTCACCGGCACCACCTTGCCCAGCACCGGGATCTACGCGATCGGGACGATCGGAGGTACCGGCAACCTGATCGAAGGCAACACGATCCTGGCCACGTCCGGCTTCAACTTCAACTCCCCGATCGTCCTGCGGAACGGCCCCAACCGCGTCCTCGGCAACGAGATCAAAGGATCCGGTTGCTGCTACGGCGGGATCACGATGGACCTGGGCGCTGCCGGAAACCAGATCGGCGGTGACACCGAAGCCTCCGAAAACGTGATCGAAAACTTCGAAGCCGGGGCGATCCGGATGGAAGCGAACTCCTCTCACAACGAAGTGAGAAGGAACCGGGGCTCCGGCGGGTCGAACTTCATCAACGGCGGCACCACGCCGGTGCCTACCATCGCCACGGGCTTCCGGTCGAACGTCGCGGGGACGGCCGAAGCGGGCGCCACGGTGCGCGTCTTCCGCTCCGAGTTCCCAGGCGAGATCGGGGGCTTCCTCGGTGAAGCGGTCGCCGACGGCAGCGGCGATTGGGAAGTCACCTTCCCGCAGGTCTCGACCGGGACCACCGTCGCCGCCACCCAGACGCTCGCCGGCTCGACCTCGAGCCTGAGCCCCGCGGCCGCCACGATCACCAGCCCGGAGGAAGAAGCCGCGGAAAAAGCCCAGCAGGAAAAAGAAGCCCGGGAACGGCAGGAAAGAGAAGCGCGGGAAGGGCGGGAAAAGGCAGCCGAAGAACAGCGGGAAAGGGAAGCTGGGGAACAGCGGGAGAAGGAAGGGGGATCCGCTGGCTCCGGCGGCGGCGACCCAGGCGGCACCTCGACCGGTACCGGCTCCTCGAGTCCCACGCCCCCCGCGACGACGCTGCCCACTCCGGGGAAGGCGACGGTGAGGATCACCGCGACGGTGAAGATCACCGCTGGTCCCAGGAAGACCTCGACCGCGACCACAGCCAAGTTCAAGTTCAAGGCGACCCCGGCGGCCGGCGCGAAGCTCGAATGCAAGCTCGACGGCGCCAAATGGGCGACGTGCAAGTCGCCGAAGGCCTACAAGAAGCTCAAGCCCGGCAAGCACACCTTCCGCACCCGCGCCGTCGCGAGCGGCCTCAAGGGCCCGGTGACGAAGTCCCAGTTCACCGTCAAGCCCTGACCCTTTCGTCACCCTTCGCCATCCCCCCGATGTCGATGGGCCGAAAACCGGTCACATAGGCAGGTTTTCGGCCCATCGACGGGAGGGTGTGGCGCATTCGTAAACTGAAGCGCCGAGGCTGGATCGGTTGATCTGGCCGTCCTGCGTGCCATGAGCCTTCGTCCCCTTCTAGATCTCGCCGCCGAGAACGAGCGCGTCCATGCGCTCGCGGGCGACGTGCTTGCCGCTGCCGACGGGGGCGAGGGCGTCAGCCTGCGCGCCTCGCAGACGCTGCGGCCGCTGCTCCTGGCGGCGCTCTTGGAGGACGACCGCGGGCTGGCGGGCCGCCCGGCGCTCCTCGTCGCCGCCGACGACCGCGCCGCGCGCGACCTTGCCGCCGACCTCCGCGCCTACCTGAGCCCGCGCCGCGTCCGCTTCTACCCCTCGCGCGGCACCGGCTACGCCTCCTCGGTGACGCCGCCGCCGCACCTCGTCGGCCTCCGCATCGACGCCCTCGACGCGCTCTCCCGCGAAGCCGACGCGATCGTCGTCGCCTCCGCCGTCGCCCTCGCCGAGGCCGTCCCCGACGCCTCCCTGCGCCCGGCCGGCTTCGAAATCGCCAAGGGGGACGAGATCGACCTCGGCGCCGTCGCCGAGGATCTGGTCGCGGCGGGCTACGAACGCGCCGAGCAGGTCGAGGAACGCGGCCAGTTCGCGGTCCGCGGCGGCATCCTCGACGTCTACCCGGCGACCGAGGAACGCGCCGTGCGGGTGGAGCTCTTCGGCGACGAGGTCGAGTCGATGCGCTGGTTCTCGACCTTCACCCAGCGCAGCCTCGGCGACGCCGAGGTGGTCGAGCTCGCCCCGGCCGCGGAGCTCGACGCCGACCACCGCGAGCTGGCCGCCCTGGCCGCGCTGGAGGCCGCCGAAGGCGAGGGCGGCGCCACCGACCTCGGGGAGCTGCTGCCGCTGGACCAGTTCCGCGCCCCGCTCGACCTGGTGCCGGCGAACGCCGCCGTCGTCCTCGCCGCGCCCGAGGACGTCGAGCCCGCCCTGCGTGACGTCTGGGAGGACGCGACCACGTCGATGAAGGACGAGGACGCGCGCCGCCTCTACGTCGACGTCGCCGCGCCGCTCGCCGAGCGCGCCGCGCTCGCGCTGACCGCGGTCGGCGACGCCGACGCCGACGCCTTCCGCGCCTCGCGCGCCGAGAGCCCCGCCCGCTCGATCAAAGAGGCCGAGTCGGAGCTGGAGAAACTGGTCCGCTCCGGTTACCGCACCGTCGTCGCCTTCGACAGCATGGGCGAGGCGGACCGCGCCCGTTATGGCCTCGACCGGCTGGAGGCGCGGATCCTCGAAGGGGGCCACCTCAGCCCCGACCCGGGCCTCTCCTTCGCCGAGGCCCGCCTGCGCGAGGGCTTCGTCGCGCCGGAGCTGAAACTCGCGGTCTACCCGTTCCGCCGCCTCGTCCACCGGCGCCGCCGCGCCGAGGAGACGCCCGCGACCGGCGGCGGCCGCGGCCGGCTCGCCTTCTCCGAGCTGCGGGTCGGCGACTACGTCGTCCACGAGGACCACGGCGTCGCCCGCTTCGCCGGCTTCGAGACGCGCGAGATCGGCGGCGTCACCCGCGACTACCTCTACCTCGAATACAAAGGCGAGGACCGCGTCTTCGTCCCCACCGAACAGCTGGAGAAACTGAGCCGTTACGTCGGTGCGGGCGGCGAACCGACGCTCTCCGCCCTGGGCGGCAAACGCTGGCAGAACCTGAAGGCGCGGGCGCGCAAGGCCGCCGGGGCGCTGGCGGGCGAACTGCTCAACCTCTACGCCGAGCGCAAGGCTCGCAAGGGGCACGCCTACCCGCCGGACGGCGAGTGGCAGATCGAGATGGAGGCGAACTTCCCCTACCGCGAGACCGCCGATCAGATCGAGGCGATCGAAGCGGTCAAGGGCGACATGGAATCGGAGCGGCCGATGGACCGCCTGGTCTGCGGCGACGTCGGCTTCGGCAAGACCGAGGTGGCGCTGCGGGCGGCGGTGAAGGCGGCCGCCGACGGGCTCCAGGTGATGATGCTGGTGCCGACCACGATCCTCGCCCAGCAGCACTGGGGAACCTTCCGTGAGCGTCTCGCCGACCTTCCGTTCCGGGTCGAGGGCATCTCCCGCCTGCGTCCCGCCGCCGAGACGAAAGCCGTGCTCGCCGACTTCGAGGCGGGCAAGGTCGACATCCTGATCGGCACCCACCGGCTGCTCTCGCGCGACGTCCGCGCCAAGAACCTCGGCCTGGTGATCGTCGACGAGGAGCAGCGCTTCGGCGTCAAGCAGAAGGAGCTGCTGCGCCAGCTCAAACTCAAGGTCGACGTGCTGGCGATGTCGGCGACGCCGATCCCGCGCACCTTGCAGATGAGCCTGGCGGGCTTGCGTGACATTTCCGTGATCGAGACGCCACCCGAGGGGCGCCGCCCGGTCCGCACCTACGTCGGTCCCTACGACGAGGACCTGGTGAAGAAGGCGATCTCGCGCGAGGTCGAGCGCGGGGGGCAGGCGTTCGTCCTCCACAACCGGATCGACTCGCTGTTCGAGGTCGCCGAGCGGTTGCGCGGGCTCGTCCCCGGCGCCCGCTTCCTCGAAGCGCACGGGCAGATGGACGAGCACAGCCTCGAGGAAACGATGCTCGCCTTCCTGCGCGGCGAGGCCGACGTGCTGGTGACGACGACGATCATCGAGTCCGGTCTCGACATCCCGACCGCGAACACGCTGATCGTCGAGCGCGCCGACCAGCTCGGGCTGAGCCAGGCCTACCAGATCCGGGGACGCGTGGGACGGTCCCGCGAGAGCTCCTATGCCTACATGCTCTACCCCAGCGCCGAGGCGCTGACCGAGGACGCGGCGGCGCGCCTCTCCACCCTCGCCGACCACACCGAGCTCGGCTCCGGCTTCCGCATCGCGATGCGCGATCTCGACATCCGCGGCGCCGGCAACCTGCTCGGCGACGAGCAGTCGGGGCACGTGGCCGCGGTCGGTTTCGAGCTCTACTGCCAGATGATCGACGAGGCCGTGGCCGAGGCCGCCGGGGACGACGGCGAGCGCGAGGAGGCACCGGAGCCGGTCCGCCTCGACGTCCCGGTCGACGCCTACCTGCCCGCCACCTTCGTGCCCTTCGAGGCGGCGAAGATCGACATCCACCGCCGCATCGTCGCGGCCCGCGAGCCGGGCCGGCTGCGCGCGATCCGCGATGAGCTCGACGACCGCTTCGGCCAGCTTCCCCCGCAGGCCGAGAACCTGCTCAAGCTCCAGCGCGCGCGGATCGAACTCGGCCTCGCCGGCGCCCGCAGCGTCGAGTTCCGCGGCGGCAAACTGACCGTGACCGGCGTCGAGCTCGACTCGACCGGCTCCGGCATCCTCTCCGAGCAGGTCGAGGGCGCCCTCTACGAATGGCGCGAGCAAGCCGCCTCCCTCCGCGTTCCAGGCGATCCCGACGAACGCCTGGCAGCAGTCCTGGCGCTGGCGCTGGCCCTGCGCGAGGCAAAGCGCGCGGCGGAGCCTGCGGCGGCGTGAGCGGGTCGGAGGTCCGGGGCGGGAGCTCGTGGCCCGGGCGGCCGTCCGAGGGGGGCCCGGGTGTCCTGGGCTCCTCATGGGGGCCCTGGCAGGCTGTGACCCCCATGAGGAGCCCAGGACGTGAGGCTTCGCGTGGGGGAGACGTCAAGGGTTCGTCACGAAGATGCCGGGGACGTCACACCTCCCGGCCCCTGAGGGGTCCCGCCCCGGACCGCGTTCGCAGTCAGCGACAACATGTGTCGCTGACTGCGAACTCAATTCCGGGGCGCGTGACGCCCCCGCCGTCCCGTGGTCGTCCCCCTCCAGCTGTTCCTTATGCGCCTCATAGGCGCATAAGGAACAGCTGGCCGTGCCCTGCCGTCCAAGTGCTCGGTGCGGCGCCGCTCGCCCACGTCGGGCGTTCTTTACCCACCGCACAGCAAGTTTCACTATGCTGCCCGATCGGTGGGAGCCAAATCGGGGCGAAATAAACGGAGCGGCGGGGGCGGCTCGGGGAAATCGGGTGCGCCGCAAGCCAAACGGGGTGGGGGCTCGAGCGCTTCGCAGCGGCTCGGCCTGGTCCTGTTCGCGGTCGTCTTCATCGTCCTCTTCGTCGTCTTCGCGGTTGCCGAGGGCCTTGGCGCTCCCAGCGTTCCTTCGGGCGACATCGCCAAGGTGACCAACGTCCCGAGCGACAAGGGCGAGATCAGCAAGGCGGACTACAAGCGCTCGCTCAAGCAGCTCGAAGGGCAGCAGGGCCTGAAAAAACCGCCGAAAGCCGGCTCCAAAAAAGCCGAAGAACTGCACAAAGCGGCGGTCGGGGAACTTCTCAACACGGTCTGGGTTGCCGGCGAGGCGGAAGAACTCGGGATCAAGGTCACCCCGAAAGAAGTCAAAACCGACCTCGACAAAATCAAAAAAGAAAGCTTCCCGACCGAAAAAGCCTTCCAGGAATTCCTGAAGCAGTCGCACTTCACCGAAGAAGACGTGAATTCCAGGCTCGAACTCCAGCTCCTCGGGACGAAGATCTCAGAAAAGATCAAAAAAGAAACGCCGCCGCTCACTGAAGAAGAGCTGAAGGGTTACTACGAAGCTGAAAAGGCGACGCAGTTCACGAAAAAACCGACGCGCGACGTTCGCGTGGTCGTGAACGAAAACAAAAAAGAAGTCGAAGCCGCGAAGAAAGCGCTGGAAGCCGACAACTCGGAAGCCAGCTGGAAAAAAGTGACGAAAAAATACTCGCCGTCGACGGCCGCGCAGGGCGGGCTCCAGAAAGAAATCGCCGAAGAATTCCTCGCGGAACCGCTGAAAAAAGACATCTTCGGTGCGGCGACCGGCGAACTGATCGGCCCCGTCAAACAGGAAAAAAGCTACCTGCTGATGGAAGTCACCCAGCTGCACCCGGAAAAAGTCCAGACCTTCGCCGAAGCGAAACCGACGATCGAAGCCAGCCTGAAAGCGCAGAAGGAAGAAAAATTCTTCACGGAATGGGCAGCGTCTGACTTCGAACCGAAGTGGGTCTCTCGCAGCCAGTGCGCCTCCGGCTACGTGATCGAATCGTGCGCCAACTACAAGGGCACGGGGCATCCCGCCGAAGCATCGGCAGCCTGCTACGAAGCCAATCCGAAAACGCCGGCCAAAGAATGCCCGGCGCCGGTGGTCCAGAACCAGCCCGCGCTGCCCGGCTCGGTGACCCTCGCCAATCCGGAAGGCGAACGCAAAGTCCAGCGCCCGCGGCCGGAAGAAACGGCTAAATCGGCCAAAGAAGGCGCCGCCACCGGAGCCGAAGGCTCGGCCGAATCCGAAGCCGCGCAGAAAGCCGCCGAAGAAGCGGCCGCCGCGGCAGCCGAAAAATAGGCCATCGGCGGCGAGCGGTGCCCGGCCCGGGCAGACCGCGCCGAAGCACCACGGGCGAATAGGATCGACCGCCCTATGAGCACGATCTCCTCCATCCACGCCCGTCAGATCCTCGATTCGCGCGGCAACCCGACCGTCGAGGTCGAGGTCGCGCTGGAGTCCGGTGCCCGTGGCATCGCCGCGGTCCCATCGGGCGCCTCGACCGGAGAGTTCGAGGCGGTCGAGCTGCGCGACGGCGGCGGGGAGTGGGTCGGCAAGGGCGTCACCAAGGCGGTCGCCAACGTCAACGGCGAGATCGCGACGGCGCTGACCGGTGCCCGCGCCGCCGAGCAGGGCGCCCTCGACGAGACGATGATCGAGCTCGACGGCACCCCGAACAAGGGCCGGCTCGGCGCCAACGCCATCCTCGGCGTCTCCCTCGCCGCCGCCAAGGCCGCCGCCGCCGACTCCCAGCAGCCGCTTTACCGCTATCTCGCCGAGCTCTACGGCGGCGGCGAGCCGCGCGTCCTGCCGGTGCCGATGATGAACGTCTTGAACGGCGGCGCCCACGCTGACAACTCGGTCGACTTCCAGGAGTTCATGGTCGTCCCCGCCGGCGCCTCCAGCTTCTCCGAGTGCCTGCGCACCGGCACCGAGGTCTTCCACGCGCTGAAGAAGAGCCTCGGCGCGCGCGGCCTCGCCACCGCGGTCGGCGACGAGGGCGGCTTCGCTCCCAACCTGGAGTCCAACGAGGCGGCCCTGCAGGCCGTGCTGGAGGGCGTCGAGGCCGCCGGCTACGAGCCCGGGGCCGACGTCTTCATCGCCCTCGACCCGGCGACCAGCGAGGTCTTCAAGGACGGTTCCTACGTCCTCGAGCACGAGGGCCGCACCCTCTCCCCGCAGGAGATGGCCGACTACTGGGCCCATCTCTCATCCAAATATCCGATTCTCTCGATCGAGGACGGCATGGACGAGGAGGACTGGGACGGCTGGAAGCTCCTCACCGAGACGATCGGCGAGCGGGTCCAGCTGGTCGGCGACGACCTCTTCGTCACCAATCCCGAGCGCCTGCGCCGCGGCATCGAGCTCGGCGTCGGCAACTCGATCCTGGTCAAGGTGAACCAGATCGGCACCCTCTCGGAGACGCTCGAGGCGATCCGCATCGCCCGTGACGCCGGCTACACCGCGGTGATCTCGCACCGCTCGGGGGAGACCGAGGACACGACGATCGCTGATCTCGCGGTCGCCACCGGCGCCGGCCAGATCAAGACCGGCGCCCCCTCGCGCTCCGATCGCGTCGCCAAGTACAACCGCCTGCTGCGGATCGAGGAGGAGCTCGGCGGCGCGGCCGAGTTCCCCGGCCTGAACGCATTCGTTCAACGGCGCTCTTAGCGCCCTGGGGCGGCCCCTTAATGAAGGAGAAGGCCCGCCGGCAGCGTAGCTGCGGGCATGGCCTCGAACCGTCGCCCCCCGAAACGGCGCCCCGCCGCCCGTCGTCCTGGCGCCCGCCGCTCCCCCAGCCGCATCAAGTGGGACCGGGTCGGCCGGATCGCCCTGGTCCTGGTCCTCTTCGCGGTGGCCTACAGCTACCTGAACCCGGCGATCGACCTTTTCAAGACCTACCGGTCGACGACCGCGGCGAAGGCCGAATTCCACGAGTTGCTGCGCGAAAACAAGCGCCTCCACAAGGCCGTTCAGACGGCCGACAAGGCTGCCGTGGTCGAGGGGATGGCGCGGGAGCAGGGGATGATCGCCGCAGGCGAGACCCCGTTCGTGCTCCACGGCCTGAACTGAGCCTCCGTGCCTAGTCTCGGCTCCTACCTCCTGGGGGCCGCCCAGCTCGCCGTCCTCGCCGTCGCCACCGGTTACGCGGCCTGGCTCCTGCGGGCGCGCCTGTTGCCGGGCTGGCGAGGCGCCCCGGCACGGCTGGTCGAGGTGACCGTCGCGGTCGGGCTGGTGATCGTGGTGGGCGAGGCCCTCGGCACCTTCGCCCTGCTCTACGCGGGCGCCCTGGTCCTGGCGATGGTGCTCGTCGCGGCGGCGGTCCGCCTCGTCCCCCAGGGCCACGGCGACGGCCAGACCGCCCGCGGCGTCGCCCCCGGCGTCCTCGCCTCGCTGGTGGCGATCGCCGTGATCGCGATCGTCACCTTCGACTGGGCGGTGACGGCGAAGCACGCGCTCGACGCCGGGATCTTCAACTTCGACTCGCTCTGGTACCACATGCCGTTCTCGGCGGACATCTTCCAGTCGCATTCGACGACCGGGATGCACCACATCGAAACGGTGTTCGTCAACTGGTTCTACCCGCAGAACTCGGAGCTCCTGCACGCGGTCGGCATCCTCGCGATCGGCCGGGACACCCTCAGCCTCTTCATCAACTTCGGCTGGCTGGCGGTCGCCTTCCTCGCCGCCTATTGCGTGGGACGGCCCTACGGGCGCGGCGTCCCGACGACGATCGTCGCCGCGATCCTGGTCGGCTGCCACACCCTGGTCGTGCGCGAGCCGGGCGCCGCCAAGAACGACCTGATGGCAGCCGCGCTCCTCCTCGCCGGCATCGCGATCCTGATCGAGGCCTGGAACGCCCGCCCGCCGGAGCGCCGGGCGCTGTATGGCTGGCCGCTGGCCGCCGCCGGGCTCGCGGTCGGGCTGGCGGCGGGGACGAAGGTCACGGTGCTGGCCCTGGCCGCCGCGCTCAGCGTCGCGGTGCTCGTCCTGGCGCCCGCGGGCAGGCGGTGGAAGGCGGCCGGGTGGTGGTTCGTCCCGGCGTTGATCGGCGGCGGCTACTGGTATCTGCGCAATCTCATCGACACCGGCAACCCGCTGCCGGAGGTGACGAAGCTCGGGCCGCTCTCACTACCCCACCCGGAGCGGTTGCAGGAAGGCCGCCCCGACCACGCCATCGTCCACTACGCGACCGACACCGGCATCTGGCGCCACTATTTCGCGCCCGGCCTCCACGATGCCTTCGGGGTGCTCTGGCCGTTGGTCGCCCTCGGCGCCCTCGCCGCCTGCCTGCTGGCGATCTTCGCGGGGCGCGACAAGCTGATCCGCTGGCTCGGCGGTGTCGCGCTCTTCGGCCTCGTCGCCTACCTCTTCACGCCGCTCGGCGCGGCCGGGGCGGAGGGGGCGCCGGTCGGCTTCGCGATCAACGTCCGCTTCGTCATCCCGGCGCTGCTGGCGGCGCTCGTGCTGCTGCCGCTGCCGCGCTTCCTCGACGGGGACCAGCGCCAGTGGGGCCTGATCGCGGTGCTGACCGTCGTCTACCTCGTCACCGACCGTCCCGACCACGGCCTCCACGACAAGGCCCGCCTCTTCGCCCTGGCCCTCGTGGTCGTCTTCGTCGCCGTCCCGACGCTGATCTGGCTGGCGCGCCGCGACGGGCTGTCGGGTCGCCTCGTCGCCGCCGCCCTCGCGGCGCTCGCCGTCGCCGTGGTGGCGCTCGGCTACCCCACCCAGCGCCACTACCTGAACCATCGCTTCGCCAACCTCACCGCCGCGACGTCGATCCCCGGCATGCACCTCGACGACGCTTACCGCTGGGCCCGCGGCGTCCGCGATTCCCGGATCGGCCTGGCCGGGACCACCGCCGGGTTCGCGGGCTACGGCTTCTACGGTCCCGACCTCTCCAACCAGGTCATCTACCTCGGCGAACCGGGCCCGCACGGCGCCTTCGACGCGATCCCCACCTGCGAGGGCTTCCGCGCCGCCGTCAACGCCGCCGAGCTCGATTACCTGGTCACCTCGCCCTTCCTCAACTTCATCCACCCCGGCAAACCGGTCCCCTCGCCCGAGGCGCGCTGGCTGCGCGGCGCCGGTGGCGTCAAGCCGTACTTCCGCGAAGGCCCGGTGACGGTCTGGACGGTGACCGGCCCGCTGAGGCCCCAGTGCGGCCCAGCGAACGCCCCGTTGCGCGAAGTCCCACAGACGCCAGGAAGCTGACACACCCCCCCGGTCGATGGGCCGAAAACCGGACACATAGGCAGGTTTTCGGCCCATCGACCGGGGGGGTGTTGAAGTTCGTCAGCGGCCGCGGGAGGTGGCGACCTCGCAGGCCTCGGCGGCGCCGGTCAGGGGGGCCAGGGCGAAGTAGGTGAGGACGGGGGAGAGGCGGGGCAGGTCGGCGAGCTTGCCGGCGCGGATCGCCTCGAAGAGGACCCCGAGGATCGCGCCGACCGTGGCCTCGATCACCAGCGGGGAGAGCTCGCGTCCGCTCTCGGTCGGGGGGCGCACCAGGCCGGAGACGATCTCCCGCCCGGTCGCGTCGCGGCTTGCGACGGCGTCCGGCCCGGCGCCGTAGACGTCGACCATCCGCAGCGCGGCGAAGTCGGGCTCGGCGGCGAAGAACCCGCAGATCTCCTCGAAGCCGATCCTCACCGCCGTGCGCCAGTCGTCGGCCCGCCGCACCGCCGGCATCACCGCGGCGAGCAGCTGGGAGCCGCTCGAGTCGAGCGCCGCCGCCAGCGCGTCGCCCTTGCCGTCGAAGTATTCGTAGAAGGTCGTCTGCGAGATCGCCGCGGCGGCCGCGACATCGGCGATCGTCGTCGCCGGGTACCCCTTCCTCGCGACCGCCGCCGCGAAGCCGCGGATGATCCGCTGTTCCGGGCTGTAGGAGGCGAAGGGCGCGGTCTCGGCGACCGGCCGCGCGACGATCAGCCGCCCGCCTCGCCGCAGCGGCCGGGGCGGGGAAGCTCATCGCCCAGTCCCAGATGTCCGGCACCAGATCGGGCAGGTCGCCCTCCCGCTGGGCCAGCAGGCGCGCGTAGACCACCTGGTGGATGCCCGCGACGACCCCCCGCAGCAGCTCGCGCGGCATGTCGGCGCGGTCGGGCATCCGCTCGGCGGCGTCGTGGGCCAGGAGGACCGCCCACTCGGTCGCTCGCCGCATCGGCTCCATGCCGGGATCGCCCGTCGCGTAGGACTCGATCAGGCAGAGGCGCGCGGCGGCGGGCTGGGCGACGACGGCGCCGACGAAGGCGGTGAGCGCGGCGCGGGCGCGGGCGTCCGCGTCACCCTCTTGGCGCAGCCCGTCGGCGAGCGCCGCCATCCCGCCCGCCACGATCTCGTTCTCGGTCGCGCGAAAGCAGTCGAGCTTGTCGTCGAACTGCTCGTAGAAGGTGGCGCGGGAGACGCCGGCGACGCGCAGCAGATCCTCCACCGAGGTCGCCTCGTAGCCCTTCTGTGCGCAGTTGGCGACCATCGCGGCAAGCAGTCGCTCACGTTGCTCGCGGCGGGCGGCGTCACGGTCGCCACTGCGGCCGGACGGCAGTCGGCGCTCGCGGAGCGCGTCGGCATCTCCCCAAGGCGTCCGGAGCATCCGGCGACGATAGTCGACCGACGTTCCCGTCAACAGGTGGCGGCGGATGGGTACAGTCGGGCGATGGCCTATCCGCTCGCCAACGCGCTGTACCAGTGGGAGGAGGGCGCCCGCGAGCTGGCGGCGATCGACGATCCGCGCCGGCGGCGCCTCGCCGACCGGGTGATCGACGCGATCCGGGTCGAGCTGCGGCGGCGGATCGGCCCGACCTTCAGCGCCGCGGAGCTCGCCGACCTCTACGGCGCCGGGACCGACTGGGCCCAGCAGATCGCGATCGACGTCGCCCCGACGACGTCCGACGACGCCCAGGTCCTCGCCGACGCGGCCTTCTGGGCCTACCTGCGAGGCGCAGGAGATTTCGCCGGCGGCCGCAGCCTGGCTTGAGCACGCGGGTTCCGAGGGGCCCGAAGGGACGGGGGCCCTGAGGCCGACGCCGGGGAGGCGCATAAGGAACAGCTGGAGGAGACGGACAAGGGACGGGCCCTCCCGTCCACGGTTCGGGCAGGCGTGGCTCGGGCAGGCGTGGCCGGGACGGCGGGGGTGACCCTTCCCTCACGAACTGCGGGGAGGTTCGTCCAGGGTCACCCCCGCCGTCCCTCCCGGGCCGTTCCCGGGGGGAGAGGTGGA
>Ga0153956_1001657_pt1 | contig 18750 bp, 18 predicted proteins | sample TSFL040MetaG_FD_104704 | JGI IMG/M metagenome (GOLD analysis project Ga0153956, IMG submission 104704) | Attine ant fungus gardens microbial communities from Florida, USA - TSFL040 MetaG | ecosystem: Host-associated > Fungi > Mycelium > Unclassified | place: USA: Florida, Wekiwa Springs...
CATCCACGGGCGGGGCGGCGAGAGCCTGCGCGACCCGCTCGGCTCGGCCCGCTCCCATGGATGCATCCGGGTCCCCAACGCCAACGTGACCAGGCTGGCCCGCTGGCTGAGGCCGGGCACACCGGTTCAGATCACCAAATAGGATCGCGATCGTCCATCTGTGACCGCGGCAGCTCACGCGCGACTCGCTCGGCCCACCTACATCTGCTTCGGACGACGCAGACGGACTGACTAGATTCTCTTCGGCATCGGATCCGACACCGAGCACCCATCGGACTTCGACCTATCTCTGCGGCGCCCAGGTTGGGGTAGTGAGGAAAGCCCGGAAGCGGATTCGAACCGCTGACCCTTCCTTACCATCAGGCCCAGGCGAGAGGCTCTGACTTCGTGAAATGGCTTGATAGCTGGGTTTTCCGCTGCTGTTGGATTTCCTGTCTCGCGGCGATAGGCACGGATATGCGCGATATACGGGGTCTACTGGCACTAACGGCCTTTGGTGCCAGCGCCAAAAGACCTAAAATCGTGTGCAGGTAGGACAGGTTGCCGTAGGATGGTTCCCATGAAGACCGTGCATCTGGATCCCAAGGCCCGTGAACGGGCGGCCGAGGTCTCCGCGGAGATCGATCGGTTGCTGGGTGAGGGCAAGCGGGTTGCCGTGACCGTGGCCGAGGACGAGGAGCTGCTCTCCCCGCAGGAGGCGGCCGAAAGGCTCGAGTTCTCACGCCAGCACGTTGTAAGGCTCATCCAGGCCGGTGAACTTCCGGCCGAGAAGCTACCCGGGTCGAGCTATTGGCGGATCCCGTTGGGTTCGGTGCTGGCCTTCGAGGAGCGCCGCGCGGCCGCCCGTGAGCGCGCGGACGAGCTGTCCCGCTCGCTCGACGAGCTGGGTGCCCCACTTGAGTGACCCCGTCTAATCGCCACCTGTGTGGTGATCGATATCCCGTGAATTATCTGAATGAGTGGAGTGGCCCCAACGGCACGGGCAACAACATGGTTGTAGGTCCTTTCAACCAGTGGTTCAACTACACCGAGGCCAACCGGGGCACAACGACCAGCTTTAATACCGGACGAGGCTCGGTAGTATTTGCTGGCCACAGGGACGGTGGAAGCAGTTGGTACCCCATGAGTCCCGGACCGTGTTACTTTGAAAGTGATCTCACCGGCAGCGGCAGCGGCTGGAACGATCGCATTCAGTCAAGATTGCGAATAGATCCCGAATGATCTGAGGTGACAGTTCCGCCCGCCTTGTCTAACACCCAAGGCGGGCGGACCTGATCATCTTGCGAGAGCCTTGATTGTTGCGTGCATTCCGGTGGCTTTTGACTTCTGCGTCATGAAGAGCGCGACGGGGCGACCTTTGTAGGCGATCATCTGCACGCTTCCAGGGAAAACAACCCGGCCGGTCCAAAGCTTGACTCTTCGATCGAATGACGTCCCATCCTTGGAGATTCTCGCTGCGTGGATACTGGTGGGGATCATCCCTCCGAACGCAGCGTCGCCAAAGGAGTTCTCGTTCCATACCGCCCAGACTCGATTGCCCACCGCAAAAAGTCCGCCCTGCGCGCTCCCTTCCCCAACGTTGATGGCCTTACCTCCGACCTTGTCCCAACTGTTGCCGGACGACTTCCGGAATACGTATGCGCTGTATTCGTCGCCAGTGTCCGGCTGGGTCTCACTCGTCAGCATGAAAGTTCCGTTCGACGCTCTCACCGGCCCCGTCAACGACTTGGCGCCGGACAGCCGCGGAGACTCGGGGGCTCGCTTCCACCCTTGCTTGGTCAGGGTGGATATCCACTGCTGGGTCGGGTCACTTTGCGTGGTTACCGCAAGCCGAAGCGGCTGTCGTCCCGCCGATGGCCTCACCGTAGTCTCCATCTTGACGACGCTCTGCTTGTTGACTCTCATCAATGGCCCCAGCTGAACGAGCCGATCTCCAGCCAGCCTGGACAGTTTGGTCGTTGACCGGAACCGTGACTTCCTGTTGTGTGTCTTCTCAATCTCGTTCAGGGGCACGACAATCTGGCCGTTGACCGTCGCCATGCCCTGGACGAGGTATTGCCACGGCGTGTTCCTTGGGAGCGCAATTCGCTTCCAACCCCCTGGGCCGAGACACTGGAGCCGAGCGAACTTGCTCCTGGCAGTGTCGGCGACACAGGGCAGCCGACCGATCGGGGTCTTTCGGAAAGCCATATACAGACCCGAATCTGTGGAGCTGGACCACATGGGAGAGGCTGGCTTCCATCCGCCCTGGCTCCAACGCATCACGCGCGACCAGACTCCCTTTTTGCCACTCAGACCGTTGACGAACATGAAGAGCGAGTGGCCATTGGTCCCTATCTGTGCGTCGAACTCGTCCTTGAAGGACGTGGAGGTTCGAAGCGGAGTTGAATCGGCGGCTGAGGCGAGGCTCTGATTCGTGCTCGAGGTTCCGCATCCCCAAGCAAGAGACCCGAGCGCGAGCAGCACAACGAGTAGTCCGATCCCCCGTTTTCTCCGTGAAAAGTTCATTGATTGGATGTTCTGGCAGCACCGCGCCGGATGTCCGGCGCGGTGCCTCCAGATTACCTTCGATTGCTGCTTAGACGAACCGCTTGCGGGCCCGGAAACGATCGTTCCAACCGCTTCCGACGAGGTTCGGGATGTTCGCGCAAACCGGCTGGGTTCCGTAGCTCTGTCCCCCGCCATCGCGATGACCGTTGAAGTTGGCGCGATAGTCACCAGTCTTGAAGCTGGTGGTATTAGCATCCCACTGAGCAGCGTAGGCGTACCAACCTTGCCCGACCGCACCCGGGCCGAGGAACGGGCCGCCACCGCTGTAGCCAGCGTTCACGTATTCGAATAGGTTCCTGACGCCACACGCGGCAGCAGGGGAACCACCCGGACCAATCCCACCCGAGCCCTGTGTCGAGGCTCCCCGAGCAGCGACGCCGTTAGTCGCGGCGTCCGCATCAGCTGCGTTGTCATAGCAGACGGCTTCACCGTCGCCATCGCTGCAAACGAGCTCCTGGCTAACCACTTCCTGGGATGAAATGACGTCTCCCTCATAGAGGAACTCATCATCAGCGCTGGTGCTTGAGGCGACCACCGGAACGGCGATCATCACCAGAGCTGTCGCGAGCCCGAACTTGCAGGCTCTCCCTAACGCGTTCTGCAATTTCGCTTCTCCTTGCTACTTGTTGACAGAAACAGCTCGATCCAACCTAACCAATGGACGTTCAGAAAGCAAGCCCTAACTTAGCGATCCCGTCGACTACATAGAAATACGGACCTAAAACGCGGCGTAGCCCCAGTCCCAGTGGATCCGGTCCTTCTTGTCGGCGAACACATGATTCCTGTGGCCTCCGCTACCGACCGTGATCTTGTCGAACTTGCCGTTTCTGGCCTTGATCGTGTCTATCCCATCACGAGCGAGGAAAGTGATACCGCGGTCCTTCGCACCGATGAGGATGTCGTTCTCCCGGGTGCCTTCAAGACCTTCCCAGTCGTCTGCGAAGCGGAAAGGCTTCGGACAGGGGCCTTCCAGGTAACGCGCCTCGTGCGCTGCCATCGATGCCCAGACGCCCTTCTTGAGCCCGGCAAAGACGATCCCGTCCCGGATGCCTGGTCCACCCTTGACATAGCCACCCACACACATCACGGTCATGTGAACGGTGTCCGAACCCGGGCCGGCATCCAAGGTGGAATCTTCGGTCATCCAGATCTGATCATTGCCCTTACCGAGGAATCCACGTTCCAGATTGAAGGTGACCTCCCGGCTGTCGGCGCCGTGGATCCAATCGACTCCGGCGCCACCGTCCGCGATGACGTTCACGTGCTCCGGGATCGATTCCAGGTCGATCCGGTCGTCTCCACCGCCGGCTGAGATCACAGCGATGGACAAGGTGTCCGGGTCGACCGGGCAGGAATAGACGCCACGCTGTTCCGTGGAGACGCAAGAACCGGACAGCAGAACCTTGCTCGGCGTTTGGACGACGAACGCGCGGTCGGTCGCCGAGTAGGAAAGATCGATCTCGTCATCACCGTTGGACCCGAGAACGACCGGGACGCCATCTTCACCGAGCTCGATGACCATCTCGTTAGCCTCGGGGATCTGCTGATTCTCAGAATCACAGTTCAGGAACGGGCCGCCAGGCTTCGGGGGGAAAGAGCAGTTGTTTTTGCCCAAACCACCATCGACCACATTTCCGTTGTAGCCGCTGATTTGATCGTTGCCGGGTCCCGCGTCGATCTGGATGTCTCCCGTCCTGCCAGCGATTGTGTCGTCGAACGCGGAGCCGATCAGATGCTCGATCGAGACGATCTTAGGGTCCTCGCCCTTGTTGCTGGCAACAGCATGGCCCACCTTGCCGCGAAATCCACCCAACTCTACGTAGACGCCGGAACTGCGTGGACGCCACCCTGGCGGGATCTGGCCCTTGTAGGAAAGGGTGTCGCGACCAGTCCCCCGAAGATGACCGACTTCCCGATCGCGGTCCGAATGAACGTGTCGTCACCGGCACCGCCATAGAGCTTCTTGACCCCCGAGAGCGAAAGCATCGCGTCCGGGCCGGCCGAGCCGTAATACCAGTCATCTCCTTCGGCGCCGTCCATGTACACGCCGTTGGACTTCCCTCCCCCGCTGCGGGCATCGAGCCGGTCGTTGCCTCGGTCGCCGAACAGCCGGTCCTTGCCGTCACCTCGGCTGGCCGCGTACAGATAGTCGGTGCCGTCCCCGCCAAAGAGGTCGGATCGCGCGGTTCCGCCGGAATGAAGGTAGTCCAGGGCACGATTCCCTCGGATCAAGTTCGGGTGCTCGTCGGTCCCACCACCGTAGTCGTAGACCGTGTCGATGTCTTCGTTGCCGGAGTAGGTGTCGGTGTCCCGAGCACCTGGCTCGACCTTTGTCGGGCTGAGGTAGGCGATCGTGTTCCCTCGCCCGGTCACCGTGACCTTGTCGTTGCCAAGACCGGTCCAGATCGTCCTTCGTTCGGTTCGCTTGATCTTTCCGACCAGCAGAACGCTGTCGTCACCGGGTCCGAGCCTGACCTTGCTGCTCCCGCCGCCACCCAGCTTCAGGTCAACCGCGCCACCCTTAGCGCAGATCATATTCGACCCCGCTGCCTCGACCGTCACTCTCTTTGAGTTCCGGAGAACTACCGCCTGACCCGCTTTGACCTTCACCTTGGAGATCGGAGTTGCCACACGAGCTTTCTCACCGAAGCAACTCGCCGCTTCCGAAGTTGAGACATCGAGTACCAGCAGGAAGAGACACGCGGTCGCTAGCGCCCGGAAAAGCTGCATCGCTCCCTGTCTCAAATCGAAGTTCAACCGAATCCGTTCTCGTTAACTTGACGGTGCAGAATGTTACGTCCGCTGGTCCCAGGAACCGTCTGAGAGCGCAAAGTTGCGGAGAATCTAAGCAAATGATCGCCCGAGTGCGCAATCGACATTCCGCACGTTCCGTTGCTGAGATGCTCGGGGATTTCAACCCTAAATCGGGCAGTGATCCTTGATCGCCACTTTACAGCCCGCATCCTCGAAAGACGCAACCACCCGCCTGAACTGTTCAAGTGATCGCCCGGAGATTTTCCGGACAGGAGCTACCTTGACGTAGAAATCGCCGTACGGTCCCGTGGGGCTCTTCGAACCCAGACCACGCCCAGGCAGCTGCTCGGGCGAAGGTCCCATCGAAAACCAGAACCTGCCCTCCTCGCCGTCGCCCGATCTGACTCTGCCATAAACCACGCCCGGACCATCCGGATAGCCGGGCTTCTCAGGCGGCGTCACGAACTTGATCTCGTAAGGCAACTGCTCCAACGCAGTCTTTAGCTCGGCCGCACTTCGAGACTGCATTTCTTCAGTCGACTCGCCGCACCCCATCACCAATATTAGGCTCGTCAAGAACGAAATAACGACTGATGCTTTGAAAAGCATAGAACCCCCTGATTGAGTAACGACAACGCTACAACTTCTGGACGACTCGAAGCTTGGAGTCTGTCCCTCATCGGCCAGCGTGGTGTTGTTCGCGCATTATGGGCTGACAGCTACTTGTCGTCCGAATCACCGCAGTCGTCAGGGTCCTCGTCCGACTTCCCCCTGAGCACCTCCAAGAGCGGGTTCGGCTCTTTCGAGTTGGCCGGATGAATCGTCACCGCCTCCGGCACCTCGCCCACATCCTCACCCGCCGCGATGCGCTTATAGAGGTCGAGGTTGCCCGGGGCCGGCGCAGCGACCAGATCCCACTCCTCTCCGTTCCAGTACCTGGCCGGGCTCCTTGCACCTCCGCGGCGATCGGTTAGACTCGCTCAGCCGAGTCCCGGGTCATCTTTGATCGGGGAGCGGGGGAACCACTGGTCGTCGATATGGGCGACTTGGGGCGAATCGTCAGTCATGACGTAGCGCACGTTGAGCGCGAGCCCGTCAGCTCACCTCGCAGGCATGTCAACGAACAAGCGAGGTCAGATGAACTCCGATCGATCTGTGGCATCGCCACGGATTTTCCCCAATTTCCCGGCTTTGACCGCGGCCCTGTCCGCCGTGCTCTTGATCCTTGCCGCGGGTGTCTTCAGCGGCAGCGCGGCCGCCACGACCGGCGGCGTGGGATTGAATCGACCCGCTTCAAGCAAGGCGAAGCCGGCCGGCAACCAGAGCGCGACCAGCGACCGGGTGGTCAGGCTCACGCGGGCTCAGGTCAGACAGCTGCAGCGTCGGCTCAGGCTGCGCCCCGACGGCGTCTTCGGGCCTCGCACCCGCGCCGCTCTGCGCCGGTTCCAGGCCCGTCACGGCCTGACCGCAGACGGGCGTCCTCACCTCTCGACGCTTGCGGCGTTGAAGATCCCGGTCCGTGTTTCGACTCCGCCCACCAACTCCGGCGACTCCACCTCTGCCCCGACCTCCACGGTCGGGCGCGCGATCAGGGCCGCCGAAGCGGTGATCGGCACCCCCTACCGCCGGGCCGGCAACGGGCCGGGCGGCTTCGACTGCTCGGGACTCACGGTCTACGCCTTCGCCAGGGCGGGGGTCAACCTCCCGCGCACGAGCTTCCAGCAGTACCAGACCGGAACGATGGTGAGCGTGAGCGACATCAGGGCCGGTGACCTCGTCTTCTTCAACACCGCCGGGCCGGGAGCCTCGCACGTGGGCATCGCGATCGGCCCGGCGGCGGCCATATCCGCCACCAGCCACGGAGTCATGCGGCATCCCATCAAGACCGGCTACTGGGGCACCCACCTGATCGGAGCCCGGCGGGTCGCGTAAAGGCCAGGCAACACGGAAAGTTGAATCTGTCAGTAAATAGTGCTGACGGATTCAACTTTCCAACAAACCGGACCGTCGTCTCGAACGGGATACCGAAGCCCGGAAGCGGATTCGAACCGCTGACCCCTTCCTTACCATCAGGCCCAAACGAGACGTTCCAACCTCGTGAAATGGCTTGGTAGATGGGTTTCCCGCCGCCGTCTGATTTTCCGCCTCGCGGCGATATGCCCGGATACGGACCGATATGCAGGGTCTGCGGGCACTAGCTGCCTTTAGTGCCCGGAAAGATCTCTCCAAGACCCACGGAGGGCGATACCCTTTGTCAACGATGAGCGCCATCAAGTTCAACACCGTCTTCGAGCGCGACGAGGCCGGCTTCATCTACGCGCACGTCCCCGAGCTGCCCGAGGTCCAGACCCAGGGCAGAACGCTCGACGAGGCCCGCGAGATGGTCCGGTCAGCGATCGGCCAGGCACTCGACCTCCGCCGGGAGCGGGGCGAGCCGGTACCCGGCGAGGGCTGGGCAGCCACCGAACTCGTCGAAGCCGGCTAATTGAAGCGACGCGACCTCGAGCGGCACCTCATCGCTCAGGGTTGCGCCCAGATCCCCGGGCGCAAGGGTCCACACGAAGCCTGGGAGAACCCGGAGACGGGTGCGCGCTCGTTCGTGCCACGCCATCGCGAGATCGGACCAGCCCTTGTTCGAGGGATCTGCCGGCAGATTGGAATCACGCCGCCGCGGAACCCGCGCTAGGTCATCAGACACGATCACGACCCTGGTCTACGGTCTGGGGTGATCATTCGGATTTGTTCATGGCGGTGTTGGATGGAAGGTCCGAACGATCTTAAGCGCGTCGGCCCTGTTTGCTGGACTGACAAGCCTGCGGTTGAACCACACCTGAGCCTGGAAGGCACGGCCGCTCTGCGAAAAGGTGAACTGATAGCTGGGTCCGGAGCACTCGAAGCTGCCATACGTACCGTCACGATAGGAAAGCTTGCGTTTCTTGGCGGGAAGATCAGGCACGGCGACCTTCTGGCCGTTTGATGCTCGCAACCTGTACTCGATGATCGTCAAGAACGCTCCTCGGTCAGGCATCCTGTCGAGCACTTCGACTGGAGTACAGCTCCGTGGAGCCTTGACCTTGCCTGTTCGAAACGATGCGGCCGCGAGAACCTGTCGCGGGTATAGAACCGAGGTGACTGGGTCACTGATAGCCCTCCAGGTTCGTGGGACAATCGCCGCCACTTTGCTCTTCGGGTCGCGGTAAGTGCCGTCTTTCGGCCCGCTTTTGCCAGATGGGGCCTGCGTCAATCGAGGCTTCCAGCGAGGCTCCCGGTGTAGTTTCAAGTCTAGGTCATCGACCCGGCATTGATTCTCGGCGTCGAATTTGACGGTGACTTTCGCAACTTTCGTCTCGGGTTCGGTGGCTTGCCGGGCGATCACGGTCTGGCTGCCGTCGGATTCCACGAACGGTCCCCTGATCGCACCCTCGTCCAGGTCGCCCCGGGTGATGGTCTTGCCGTCTGCCCGTATCTCGGCTTTGGTTGAAGCAAAAGGCGGGTATTTGGTCAGTGTCAGAGACTTCTTTCCTTCGTTGTCGCATGAGTAGGAAAGAACAAACATTGTTGGAATTCCGGTCAATGTCTCGGTTGGGACTCCGTTGCTGTCCCGTCGAATCTGCTTTCGGAGTTCGATCGGCACCTTGTAGGGATTCCTGTATTCAACCGGAGTTCCCGCTGACTCCGACGAACTGATCGTTTGTTTGACGGGAGCGTCGTCGGAAGCCCCGTCGCCGTTGCCAGAGGAACAAGCCGTGAGAGCGAAGCTGATGAGTAGCAGGAGAGCGGAGGTGACGATCCGGGGCCTGCTAAGAGACATCGTTTCCTCCTCGTATGAACTTGATGCCAACCACTCCGACCTGGCGCAATCGCCAGCGTCCATCCGGACCAATGATCTCCAGGTCGGCCCGGAGTCGCGGGGTGACGCCGATCCAACTTTCCCGAGAACCGGGGAACGCGCCTTCAAACGCAGCTCCCCCTTCGTCCAGACCCGCGGGAATGACCCCGGTCCAGGTCGTACAAAGGAGCTTCGTGGACCGCCCCGCGCCACCGGCCGGAGTTCGCAGCCTGGTTGGACTCGATGCGATCGGGTCCGAATGCACCCAACCATTCGGGGTCTTCACCGACCAGCGCAACACGCGAATCGACAAGCGTTTCATTTCGGTCCGGGTCGTGAGTTGAACCCAGACTCGATCGCAGTTTTGGGCATTGCGTGGAAGTCGACACCGAAGCGACAAGAATGGAAGGCGAATCGGAGCGGCGGCCGTGGGTCTGACCTTTAGTCCGTTGAGGAGCCGCACGAGTTGCCGACGCGTGTCGGGAGCGAGACGACCCGGGCGGATAGCTTCGAGCGTCCGACCGTTGACTTCTTCGGTTCTCTTGATGCTCTTCGTCCATATCCATGCGTAGAACCGACTGTGTCTTATCTTGAATTCGGGGTGGTAGGAGTTGCCGCACTCGCTTGTCTGGGTAAGTCGGCCAAGCCGGATATGACCCGGACGTGCTGGCAGCCCGGAAATGTTCGCGATCGGGTCGGTGCTCGGGTTCGGGTCAGCGCTTGGGTATATCTCGGGGGTATCCGGAGGGTAGATCTCGGCGATTCGAATGAGCGCCCCACCTTCCAGCAGCTCATCCCGGATGGCGCCGGGCTGGCATGGCCCGATGATGCGGTTGGAGACCGGCCCTGAAGCCAGGGTGAGCAAGGCGAGAGGATAGGAGTCGGACACCCGACTCCAGCCACGAGGAAGACGAGCCGTAAGCGAGCCATCCCGGCTGGTGACCTCCCGGGGGAAGGGCGGGTCGTCGGCCGGGTCGTCGCTCGAGTTCCCCGAACAGCCGGCGATCGCCGGCACCACTACGAGCAGGCCGAGCCTCAGCAGGCTTTTCGCTCTCATACCTTATGTACGCACTGCGCCTTCCCGGAGGTCCCGATCTCCGGGTTGGTCACCGGGTGCAGCACCATCCGGTGGCGGTCGGGAACCGAGCCCGTTCTCCGGCCCCAGGTGAGAACTGCTGGGAAATGTCGCCGAGCGCATCGACCCTACTCAGGTTTCTGCCTCGGAGGAAGAGCCACTGGTCGGCCTCGGGCCAGGCGACCATGAGCCGACGACCGTTTGGGGACCAGATCGGGTCCGACAACGACCGGGCTGCGATCACGACACTCGTCCGCTCGCCGGGACCGGTGAGAATTGCTTGCGTCTGCCGGCCTCTCTCGAGCACGAATACCTGGGCCGAGGCGGGTCGGACCCCGGCGGTTTCGACTGTCTTGCCCGGCTTGGACGCGTAGTCCCACACCGAGTGTCCACGAGAGTCGAGAACCGTGACCGAGCGGTTGGTCCAGACCAGCAGCCGGGATCCGTCGGTGGACCACTGGAGTCCTCTGATCGACCCCGGCATGGAACGCGTGAACAGCCGTCGGCCGCTGTCCGCGTTGAGCACCTCCACGCGATGGCGCGGTCGCGCAAAGGCGAGATCATGTGTCAGCCCGGGCCGCCACGCAGGTCTCACGGCTTCCGCGCCTGAAGCCAGGACGGTGTCCCCGGTCCCGTCGCCGGCGACAAGCCGCAACTGCCGGCGCTCGATGTAGGCGATGCGAAAACCGTCCGGGGAGTTCCAGCTGGGAAGCATGGGCGGGGACGGACGGGTCAACGCCCAACGGAGCTCACCATCGGGAGTCAGGGCCACAAGCTGATGATCATCGACGGCGGCGACGAACCGGCCCTTCGGTGACCACACAGAATCCCGGAACTCGCCCAGGAGTCTTCGCGATCCGTCGTCTTTTGTGACCCAGGTCCCGGACTGGTTCTGAACTAGCAGTCTGCCGCCCCCCGGAGGTGATGTCGAGACCTTGGTTGACTCGACCTGCGGTCCCCGGACTACGTCTTTGACCCAGTCAGCGACGAGAGCACGGGCGGGTGAAATCACAATGATCCCCGCCGCCAGCACGGCCAGGAGTCCCCAGAGCCTGAAGGCAGGCCCCCTAAAGTCAGGCCGGTGGACTGCGACTCCCTTGCTGCTCCCCTCCTCGACGGCCTGTGTATGGAGTTCACTTTCGTATGTTGAGCGCACGAGCGCCCAGGCTCGGTCTTCAGCTTCTTTGTGATCGGGAAGGGGCACTTCGCCGAGCCTTGCTTTCAGCTCTTCATCATTCACCCCGCACCCCCCTCCACTATGTCTCCCAAATGATCGAGCGCTCGCCGCAAGCGAGAGTTGACCGTTCCTCGCTTGATTTCAAGAATCCGCGCGATCTCACCTGGCGTGTATTCCAGGTAGTAGCGCAGGACGACAACGGCGCGATGCTCGGGAGACAGAAGACTGAGCGCCCCGAAGATCTGATCGCGCAGATGAGGATCGGGAAAGTCGGTTTCCTCGCCCACGGCCTCCCGCCCGTCTGTCCCGCTGCCGACTTCGCGAAGGGCTGCCTTCCTCCGGCACCAGTCGATCGACCGATTGATGACTATACGGTGGAGCCACGGCCCGAACGACCGTTTCCGGTCGAACCGATCCAGGGATCTCACGGCTCTCAAAAAGGCTTCCTGGGCGATGTCCTCGGAGGCCGCCCAGTCGTGCACTACCAGGTACGCGGCCCGGTGTGCTCCGGGCCAATACTCACGAAACAGGTGCTCCATCGCTATTTCCGAGCCGTTTTGGGCTTCCTCGATCCACCGTCGGTCCGATCGATTGCCTTGACCCTGACCCACAAGCTTCCCGCTTTCGGTCATTTCTCCAATTCTCCCCAATCTCTCGGCACCGCAACCGGGGCTCGCCAGTTCCACACTAGTGATACGTACCGAAGTCCGATTGAGGTCCCTCCACACCTTCCCGCGCTCCATCCCACCCCGCTAAAGCCGGTCTCGATCCCGCGACCCCGGAGCCGCGCTGGCATCAACTCATACCGAGTAGCGAGCGTGAAATCGGACGAAATCGGCGCGTATCCACGCATATCGAGCCGAAAAGTGGCACTAGTGCAGAAAATGGCGCAGATATGAGGGGATGGTTTGAAGTTCCCCAAGCCCCACGTTCGGCATGCTGGTGGGAAGCCCGGAAGCGGATTCGAACCGCTGACCCCTTCCTTACCATGGAAGTGCTCTACCTACTGAGCTATCCGGGCGGGATGGGGAACTTTAGCGGGGAGTGGCTTCTTCAGTCATCCTCGCCGAGATCGCGTCGGATGCCTTCGGAGATCGCCTTCTCGGAAACCTCTTCCATCGCGAATTGGAAGGAGGCGATGAAGGCCTCGGAGGCGAGTGGACGGAGCCTCCTCAATGAGTCGCGGACCTCGGGCCAGCGGTCACGAGGCCGGCCCGCTTGGTCAAATGGCAGCCAAACCTCTCTGTCGAAGAGTCGGATGAAGATCTCAGCCACCGCGGTGGAACGCTCCTTCAGGGTCTCCAAGGTGTCGAGGCAATCGTCGATCGGCACGCCGATCGCGGCAAGCTCATGCCCGGCTCTCAGCAGCTTCGGGGAAAGCACCTCGAAGCGACCCTCGCCGAGTGGCCGCATGAGGCCCAGCGCCTCGGAGCGACGCAACCGTTCCTGGTCGAACTGCTCGTCGCCCCAGGGGCCGGCGATCTCGCCCAGTGACATCACCTCGGGCTGCTCGTCCTCGTAGGGCGCCCGCACATCACGGGTGAAGCGCAGCAACTCGCCTGGCGACTCGCCGGCGCTGTCGACGATCCGCCGGATCGCCTCCAGGTTGAAGCCCTCTTCCTGAAGCTCACGGATCAGCTCGATGCGATCGATGTGCTGCTGGTCGTAGTAGCCGGTCCGGCCGACAACAGTGGGCGGGTCGAGCAAGCCACGAGACTGGTGGGCCCGGATGTTCCGGACCGTCATGCCGGTCCGGTCGGCCAGTTCGCCGATCGTGATCCGTTCCGTCCCGGCCCCGTCAGTTATCTCGATGTTCGAAGTCACCTGAGAAGATCGTAAGCCGAAACCGGTCCAGGCGTCGGGTGAACCCTGAGGCCCCCTAAGGGTCATTCCCAATCGACAAAACGGGTCCGGGGCGACCAGTCTCGTGGACATGAACGAACAGTCTCCTCCCAAGAAACTCACCCGCTCCCGGACAGACCGCTATGTCGGCGGCGTCGCAGCCGGCCTCGCCGAGCGTTTCAACGTCGACCCGGTCTTCGTCCGGCTCGCCTTCGCGGCAAGCCTGGTCTTCGGTGGTCTCGGGTTGCTCGTCTACATCGGCCTGCTCGTCCTGACACCGGTCGAAGGCGATCCCTCCGAGCCGGTTCCTCCGCTCGAACCCCGACGGCGCACCATGATGATCGGACTGTCCGTCGCAGTGGCCCTGATCTTCTTCATCACCGCCGATTCCGGTGGCACCGCGAACTGGCTGTTCGGTTTCTGGCCCGGCACCGTCTTCGGAGTCCTCTTCTGGGTGGCCGCGGCCGTAGCCGCGATCTGGTTATTCGCCTCCGGCACCCTCAGCTTCAACCAGAGCAGTGAAACCGGTGATGCCGTGCCCCCGGTCCCAGCCGCGACCAAGCCCGTCACGACGGACGCGCCGCCGCCCGAAGTCGTGACTTACGCGGAAGCGCCCACGCAGCTCTCACGGACTGAAGTCATGGAGACCCGGCAGATGAACCCGCCAAAGGAAACTCCGGTATCTCCGAAATCCAGAGATACGGATCGACGCTTCAGAGAAGGAGCGCCTTCTACTTTCGGCCGGATCATGGTCTGGCTCGCGGTCGGAGTCACCGTCCTCTTCCTCACCTCGATCCTGTTCGTCGTCTCAGCCGGAACCACGGCGATCTTCGGTGGGGTCCCGATGGCCGCGCTGGTGATCCTGCTCGGCGCCGGCATGGTCTTCGCCGGTCTTCGCGGCCGCCGGCAGATCTCGCTCTGGCTGCTCGCCGCCGCGGTCGCCGTGACCCTGCCCATGGCGGCGGTCTCGATCGCCGACCTGAGGGTCGACGGCAGCTACGGCGACATCCGGGAAACACCGCTCACCAAGGCGGACATCCCGAGCGACGGCTACCGGATGGCCGCCGGCAACACCACCATCGACCTCCGGAAGTTCGACTTCAGGCAGCTCTCTCCCCATCGGGCGCTGGACCTAAAGGTGAAAAGCGGCATGGGTCTGACCTCGATCGTCGTTCCCGACAGCCTCTGCATGACCGGGGAAGTCAGCGGCAAGGCGGGGGTCGTCTACCTGCGTGGACGCCAGGCGAACGGCATCGATGTTTCGCTTTCCGGTGCCGACCTCGGCGTTCTGCCCCATCCACGCCATGAGCCCACCCGGGTCAACCTGGATGCCGAGTTCAAGCTCGGCGCCTTCGAGGTGGTCGACAGCACCCAGTGGCGCCGGGATGGTCGTGGCGGCAGCTTTGACGAGAGCAACGACCCCGAGAACATCGCGGCGAGAAAGCGGGCTGCCGCCGCGTGCGTCGCTGTCCCGTCCAAGCACGGCCACCACAAGGGCACGAAGGCAGCCGCCTAGTGGCACCCGCCCCGGACAAGCGGCGCTTGATGCGGATCCCCGAGGAGGGGAAGCTCGCCGGGGTCTGTGCTGGGATCGCCACCCGATTCGAGGTCGACCCGGGGCTGGTCAGGGTCGGAACCATCATCGGCACCGCGATGACCGGCGGGGTCGGCGCGATCATCTACGGGCTGCTCTGGCTGGTTATGCCGGTTGCCGGGGAAGAGCCGGTGGCTCCCAGTTGGAAACCCCGCCAGGGCAGCCGGTCCCGGGTCCGGGTCAGCGCTTCCCGGCCCCAGACCGAGTTCCGGGGATCCTGGGCGGTGGGAGCCGGGGCCGGCTTCGCGACCCTCGGCCTGCTCTTCATATTCCGGGAGACCGGGGTCTGGTGGAGCGACTCGCTGGTCTGGCCGCTGGTCATCGCCGCCGCTGGGGTCGCTTTGATCTGGCGCCAGTTCAGCGGTTCCGAACGGTCCATTCTCGGGCCTTTCCGGGGCGGGGTAGGCGTCGCGCTGCTACTCGGCGGCGCGCTGCTCTTCCTATATATAAACGGCGCTCTCAGCGCCGGGGGCAACGCCGCCCTCGCGGTCCTGACCGCGGTGATCGTGATCGGGCTGGTCGCGGCACCGCTCTGGGTCCGCTCCGCCAGACAGCTGAGCGCCGAACGAGCCGAACGAATCCGCTCGGAGGAACGAGCCGAGCTGGCCGCCCACCTGCATGACTCGGTCCTCCAGACCCTCGCTCTGATCCAGAAGAACTCCGATGACAGCCGCCGCGTTTCCACCCTGGCCCGCGGCCAGGAACGCGAACTGCGCGAATGGCTTTCCGGCAAGACCGAGAGCGACCGGACCGACTCGCTGGCCGAAGCGCTGAAGGCTGTCGCGGCCGAGGTCGAGGAACGCCATCAGGTGCCGATCGACGCGGTCACCGTCGGGGATCGTCCCCTCGACGAGAAGTCGGCCGCCCTCGTCGCCGCGACCCGTGAAGCCGCGACCAATGCGGCTCGGCATGCTGGTGCCGCCGGCCCGGTTCGGCTATTCGCGGAGATCGGCCCGAAGCGAAGCGAGGTCTTCATCCACGATCGCGGCCCCGGGTTCGATCCCGACCAGTTGCCGGCCGACCGCCGTGGGGTGCGAGACTCGATCTTCGGCCGGATGGAGACCCACGGCGGCCGAGCGGAGATCCGCTCGACGCCGGGCGAAGGAACAGAAGTCGAACTGGTGATGGAGGAGTCTTGAGCGAGCCCGAAGACAAAGTCAAGGTCGCGATCGTCGACGACCACGCGATCTTTAGGGCGGGGGTCCGCTCCGAGCTGGTCGGCGGGGTCGAGGTGATCGGCGAAGCTGACGGGGTCGCCGATGCGGGGTTTTTGATCGCCCGTACCGCGCCTGACGTGGTGCTGCTCGATGTCCACATGCCGGATGGCGGCGGAGTCGAGGTGATCCGCCGGGCGGCCGCGGCGGCCACCGAATCCGGCTCCGCCCCGCCCCGCTTTCTCGCCCTGTCAGTCTCCGACGATCCGGAGGATGTGGTCAGCGTGATCCGGTCCGGTGCCCGGGGTTACGTGACCAAGTCGATCTCCGGACCCGACCTGGTTGACGCGATCGTCCGGGTGAACCAGGGTGACGCCGTCTTCTCGCCTCAGCTCGCCGGTTTCGTTCTCGATGCCTTCGCCGGTGCGACTGCGGCCGAACAGGACGACGAGCTGGACCTGCTGACCCCGCGCGAGCAGGAGGTCCTCCAGCTGATCGCCCGTGGCTACATGTACAAGGAGATCGCCCGTCGCCTCGGCATCTCGGTCAAGACGGTCGAAGCCCACACCAGCTCGACCCTCCGCAAGCTCCAGCTATCGACCCGTCACGAGCTGGCCCGCTGGGCCACGGAGCGGAACCTGCTCGACTGATCAGGGAGCCGCCGGGAGAGCATTCCGGAGCAGGCCGAGCAGCCGATCGACGTCTTCCGGCTGGATGTCCCACGAACAGACGAAGCGGATGATGCCGTTCTCGCCCGCCTCGAACAGCAAGGGGGTGTGAGGGGCGCAGGATTCGACCAGACTGCGGGCCGGTTCGATCGGCATCCTGAGGAAGACGATGTTGGCCTGGACTTCCTGGGCCAGGTCGGCGCCTTCGGTCCACTCGATGCCGTCGGCGAGCAGCCGGGCCATCGAGTTCGAGTGGCCGGCGATCTCGCGCCACAGCTCGCCCTCGAGCTGGGCGTTCAACTGGGCCGATGCGAAACGCATCTTCGAAGCGAGCTGGAGGGTCCCCTTGCGCAGGATCTCGAACCCTTTCGCCAGGGTCGGGTCGGCGAAGACGACGGCCTCGCCGAAAATCGCACCGTTCTTGTTCGCCCCGAGGCTGAGCACGTCGGCGCCGGCGCCGAGGCTCGCTTCGCGCAACCCCAGTCCCTGGGCGGCGGCCGCGTTGGCGAGCCGGGACCCGTCGACGTGGAGCAGCATCTCACGCTCGTGAGCGAAGTCAGCCAGGGCCTGGATCTCACCCGGGGTATAGGCGGTACCGACTTCGGTGGCCTGGGCGACCGAGATCACCACCGGCCATGCGGCATGCGGAACGTCGGCCGGGTCGGCCATCTTGGTCGCGGCCAGATCCGGGGTCAGCTTGCCGTCGGGCGTGTCTACGGTCAGGAGCTTGAGTCCGGCGATCGCTTCCGGCGCGGCGGTCTCGTCGATGTGGATGTGAGCGGTCGAGGAGCAGATCACCGCCTGGTGCGGGCGGGCCATCGCCCTGAGCGCGGCGACGTTCGCCCCGGTGCCGTTCAGCATCGGGAACCCCACCGCCCCCTCGCCGAACTCGGCCCTGACCAGCTCGCCGAAACGGGCCGTCTCGGGGTCCGCCCCGTAGGAGCCGACATGACCCTGGTTGACCCGGGTGACCGCCTCGACCATCGCCGGATGAGCCCCCGAACAGTTGTCGGAGGCAAATCCACGGCTGATGTCAGGAGCCGACTCCACGGGCAACAGTATGCCCGTAAGCGGTGGGTCGGAAAATTGTCCCTCCTGCCGAAAATCCGACCCACCCAGGCGGGAGCGGGCCTCGTTTCCCGTCGGTGGGTCGGAAAAGTGTCGTCCTTGCCGAAAATCCGACCCACCGAAATCCGGGCTGGGACGGGGCTCGGGGGTCAGGACGTACCGACGATGTGCAGGGATTTCCGAGGCAGCGTGACCTGATCGCGGCTCGGTCAATAAACTGATCGGCTCAGCCGGGGGAGTGCCCGAGTGGTTAAAGGGGACTGGCTGTAAACCAGTTGGCTCTGCCTACACAGGTTCGAATCCTGTCTCCCCCATAACGCCCCCAGCCGGCCTATAGGTTGTAGATGAACAACATCATGGCTCGACCTGAGAAAGCGAAGCAGAACCACAGCGACAAAGTCCTTCTTCCCCCTATCGAGGATTTCAAGCGTCGCACCGCACAGGAGTTTGTAGTCGAAAGCCTACGACGGGCGATCCTCGGGGGTTCGTTGCCGCCCGGCACACCACTGGTTCCGACCGAGTTGAGCGAGCAGCTTGGTGTCAGTCGCACACCGATCCGTGAAGCGATCCGTGAACTCGCCGCTGAGCAGCTCGTCGACTACACGACGTACCGCAGCGCGGTCGTGCATACACCGACCCTGGACGAAGCCGAAGAGGTGTACGAGCTCAGGCTTCTCTTGGAGCCCGAAGCGATCCGCAAGTCCATAGAGCGGGTGAGCGATGCCGATATCGACATCGCCGAGGAACTGCATGAAGAAATGGTCAAGGAATCGGATGTCGGCGTCTGGGTGGCGCTGAACCAAGAGTTCCACGGAGTCCTGATCGACGCGGCCGACTCCCCCCGCTTGAGCAGCTTCGTGAACAGCCTCAGGAACGTCTCGGCAATGCAGGTTTCACTTTCGCTGAAGGCGACGCCTGGTTCACTCGATCGCAGCAACAGCGAGCACGGAGACATCATCAAGGCCTTCCGGGATCGCGACCTCGAGCGAGCGGTGGAACTGACCAAGAACCACCTGCGCACCACGCTGCAGATCGTCGA
>Ga0153956_1001658_pt1 | contig 18742 bp, 14 predicted proteins | sample TSFL040MetaG_FD_104704 | JGI IMG/M metagenome (GOLD analysis project Ga0153956, IMG submission 104704) | Attine ant fungus gardens microbial communities from Florida, USA - TSFL040 MetaG | ecosystem: Host-associated > Fungi > Mycelium > Unclassified | place: USA: Florida, Wekiwa Springs...
AGTTCCCTGGGTACTTCGTCCAGTGACTTGTACTTCGGGCCCTTGGGCGCGGAGTAGTAGCTCAGCGCCTGCAGGTCGATCGGGCCGATCTGCAGCTTGGCCCAGTCTGGCTGGCACATGGTCAGGAAGTGGCGGTAGGCGTCCAGGCGCCATTGCGTCATCCACTCCGGCTCGTCCTTCTTGGCCGACAGGGCGCGGACGGTGTCCTCGTCCAGGCCCGGCGGCAGCGATTCGGATTCGATGTCGGTGACGAAGCCGGCGTCGTACTTGCGGCCCAGCTGTTCGTGGATCTCGCGGTTCGGGGTGTCGGCGGTGCCGATGCTTTCAATGGTTTCGGTGGCCATGAGGCTGCCTACGGGGATTCAGGAAACGATGCTGACGTCGATGCGGCGGCGTTCAGCAAGTGGGAGGGGGTGCAGCATCTGCGCCAGGCTCACGCCGCGCAGCGCGTCGGCGACCACGTCGTTGATAAGCCGCCAGTTCGAGCGCACGCCGCACTGGCTGGCGATGCCGCACTGGCTCTGGCCGTGGCTGCATTCGGTGATCGCCAGCGGGCCTTCCATCGCCTCGACGATCTCGATCAGGCTGATTTCGCCTGCCGGCCGGGTCAGCCGGTAGCCGCCGCGCACGCCGCGCAGGCCTTCCACCAGCCCGGCCTGGGCCAGCGGCTTGAGCAGTTTGCTGACCGTTGGCGGTTCCAGCCCGGCGGCCTCGGCCAGTTCGGTCGCGCTCAACACTTCGTCCGGCCGCGCGGCGAGCACGGTCATGACGACGGTGGCGTAATCGGTGAGCTTGGTGACGCGAAGCATTGCAGAAGCGGCGAATCAATGTGGACCAAAATTGTACGCTTTACCGGCCGCCACTCCAAGTTCCCCGTTCAGCTGCCAGCGCGGCGGCGCGTGCCGGCGCCGGCGTGGTTGGGTTGTGCGGCCGCATGGGCGAGAATCGCCGTTCCCACTGTCCACGGCCATGTACATGTCCAAGAAGATCCAGGCGCGCAAATCCTCCATCCACGGCAACGGCGTGTTCGCGCTGGCGGCCATCGGCAAGGGCGAGCGCGTCATCGAGTACAAGGGCCTGCGCCGTACCCACGCCGAAGTGGATGCGGACGATGCCGGCGACGTGGAAAGCGGGCACACCTTCCTGTTCACCCTGAACGACGATTACGTCATCGACGCCAACTACAAGGGCAACGATGCGCGCTGGATCAACCACAGCTGCGCCCCGAACTGCGAGGCGCTGATCGAGGAAGCCGAGGGCGACGACCGCACCGCTGACAAGGTGTTCATCGAGGCGATCCGCAACATCAGGCCAGGCGAGGAACTGACCTACAACTACGGCATCACCCTGGCCGAACGCCACACCCCACGCCTGAAGAAGATCTGGGAGTGCCGCTGTGGTTCGCCCAAGTGCACCGGCACCATGTTGCAGCCAAAGCGCTGATGACTGCCAAGCCTCTCTCCCGTCGGGAGAGAGGATGGGGGCGGACAAGCCAGCAGGCGGCAAGGGCCGGCCCACAGACCCTCGGTAGCCCCTTGCGTGCCGCTTGTGCGGCCCGTTCTTCAGGCCGGCCCGGCGGGCCGCCTCGGCAACCAGCCCGCGAACAGGGCACTTCCCCGCAGAAATGTCGCTTCAGTTGCCGAGCAGCCCCTGCGGCACGAAGCTGCCCAGGTTCTGGTTGAAGTCCACCGCGATGTGGCCGTTCTCGATGCCGACCGACTTCACCTGCAAGGCGCCCATCAGTCTGGCGATGGCGGGGTCGATCTTGTAGATCGGTTCGCGGCGGGCATAGTCGGCCAGCCAGCTGTTGAGCAGGCCGCGGGTGTTCGCGTCCAGCTTGCCGCCGGCCGTGGCCGGGCGGAAGTCGTCCACGGTCGGCTGGTCCAGGTGGAACCCCTGGGTCTGTGCGTCGTAGCGCAGGCCGCTGCTGATCCGCACATCGCCGACCGGGACCGTGCTGCCGGCGGCCGCCATCGCCAGGTTGAAGCCCAGGTCCAGGCGGTTGCCCTGCGGCAGGCTCAGGTGCGGCTCGCTCACGGTCAGCGCCAGCAGCCCGCCCAGTGCCTTCTGCGTGCGCGGGAAGCTTCCGTCCAGATAGTGCTGCACGTCGTCGGTGCCGATGGTCAGCTGTCTGCCCTTGACCTGCGGCGCGGCGTGGGCGGTCGCGGTGATGGCCAGGCCTGCGAGGGTGGACAGGAGCAGGGTGCGCAGCTTCATGGGGCGGTTCTCGGACGGCACGGTAAGGAACTGCACGATACCGGTGATCGGTGAATGCCTCATTAGCGCAGCGGATTTCAGTCCACCGCCTGCAGGCGCTGCAGCTTGGCCAGCAACTGGTCCAGTTCCGGTTGCAGCGCCGCCAGCAGGTTGCCGGGCTTGGCCGCCGAGTCGGCCAGCGTCGCCAGCAGGCCGCTGGCGACCACGATGGCGGCCTCTTCATTGCTGGACAGCCGGCGCTGGCGCTGCGCGGCTTCCAGCTGGTGCATCCAGTTGCCCTGGCTGCGCTGCTCGAACTCGATGCTGCAGCGGCCGCTGCACTGCTGGCCGTCGGTTTCGATCGGAGTGACGCTGATGCGATAGCGATGCTTGGGGGAAGACATGGTGGCATCGGAGGAGGGGAATGAGCGGCCACCATAGGCCGGCACTCCGGCGTCGGCGAGGCGTTGGCGCATGATGCTGTGTTCCAGTGCGTTGCCGGCGACGTGGCTGGAACACAGCGCTCCATGGGAACGTTTTCGCGGGCCCGCCAAGCGCAGAACGCGCCGGCTTCGATGGCGCGGGCTCGAAGGCCAAGGCCTGCAGGCGACGGCGGCAAAAAAAACGGGACGGCAATGCCGTCCCGTCGGGTCCATCTGGAGCGCGCTGGTTACAGCGCGGCGTCCTTGAGCTTCTTGAGCGGACGCACCTTGATCTTGGTGGAGGCCGGCTTGGCGGCGAACCACTGCTCTTCCTTGGTGAATGGGTTGATGCCCTTGCGCTTCGGCTTGGCCGGCACGTTCACGGTGGTGATCTTCAGCAGGCCCGGCAGGGTGAAGCTGCCTGCGCCCTTCTTGTTGATCGAGCCGGAGACGGCGCCTTCCAGCGCGGCCAGTACGGCGCGGACATCCTTGGCGGCGACGCTGGTCGCTTCGGCCAGGTGGGCGACCAGACCCGACTTGGTCAGGGCTTCCTTGATCGGCTTGGGAGCGGCCGGCTTGGCGGCGGCCTTCGTAGCGACTTTTTTCGCTGCCTTCTTCGGGGCAGCCTTCTTAGCGGTCTTTGCCATGGTTTCCTGTTCCGTGAACGGTTGGTATTGGTGGTCGTGCCGACCCGTCGGCAAGCGAAATGTAGGGCATGCGCCGGGCATCGCCAATAGGGGAGAGCGGAAAAACCCCATAAAAATTGCGTCCGTCCACGGTTTTTCCCGGGCATGAGTCGAAAACGCGGGGAAAACGGCAGGTTCGCGTGTGCCGGGCCGCGTCCGCAGGGGGCCGCGAAGCATCATGCCCGTTGCGGCGCACAAGGCGCTAACGCTCCTGTCTCTATGCTGCGGCCATCATCCACGAGCAGGAGATGCACCATGGGTATTTCGCGCCACGCCACTGCGCACTGGGAAGGAGACCTCAAGAGCGGGCAGGGACGCCTGAGCACGCCGCAGAGCGGCCTGATGGAGAACACGCGCTATGCCTTCTCCAGCCGCTTCGGCGAGGAGAAGGGAACCAATCCGGAAGAGCTGATCGCCGCCGCGCACGCCGGCTGCTTCACCATGGCGCTGTCGGCGAAGCTGACCGAGGCCGGCTTTCCGCCGCGTTCGCTCGACACCCGCGCCGACGTCGATCTGTCGATGGACGGCGGGCCGCAGCTGTCGCAGATCCGCCTGAAGGTGAAGGCGGTGGTGCCGGGCATGGACGAGGTGAAATTCCGTGCCGTGGCCGAGGATGCCAAGCAGAACTGTCCGGTGTCGAAGGCGCTCAGTGCGGTGCCGATCAGCCTGGAAACCGAATTCGCCGCATGAGGTGTCGCCGGGGGCGGGCTGCCGTCCCGGCTGCGGTTCAGGAGCGTTTCACCCGCCGCGCCGGAGCATCCGCGCATTCCTTTCCGCCGGTGCGAGTGCCATGTCCCGACCATTGCCTGTTGCAGGTGTCCTGGTTCTCGGTTGCCTGTTGGCAGCGGACGCCTCGGCGCAGCGTTACGACGATGGTTACCCGCCGCCGCGCACTGGCGGATGGCAGAACCAGGACGCGCCGGTATACGACTATGCGCGGGTGGTGCGGGTGGACCCGATCATCACCGGCGGCGACCGTTACGGCTGCTACGAACGCAGCGATGGCGGTTATGTGTACCCGCAGGACGACGGCCGGGGCGCTGTCCGCGACTACCGTGACGATGGCTATGAAGATGACGGCTACCGCCGGGAAAACGATTCGGGGCGGCAGGTGGCCACAGTGATCGGCGGTGTGGCCGGCGCCATCCTCGGCAGCCGTGTCGGGGGTGGCGACGGGCGATACCTGGGCACCGCCATCGGCACCCTGGCCGGTGCCGCGGCCGGGCGCGCCATCCATGATGCGAACAATCCGCCCGCCGCCTACCGGCGCGCCGATGTGCGCGTCTGCGAGCCGGAGGATGGGCGCGGCGAACGGGTGGACGGCTACGACGTCACCTATGAATACGCCGGCCACCAGTACCACACCCGTCGCGATTACAACCCGGGCGAGCGCATCCGCGTGCGCGTGGACGTCAGCGCCGACTGAAACCGGTGGCAGCGCCGCTTGGCGCGGTTTGTCACGCCTGGCCGATGGCGGCATAGTCGCCGCTCGTCCGACCGGGAGTGACCACGCATGCGCCGCATTGCCTGTCTTGCCGTTCTGCTTCCCTGCCTGCATGTGGCGCCTGCCGGCGCCGAAGTGCAGGTGCTGGTGGCCGATACCATCCGCACCGGCGATCCACAGCAACCGGTCGCCACCGCGCTGGCGTGGGATACCGACAGCGGCCGCTTGCTGGCGGTGGGCCAGCGCGAGGCGATGCTGCAGCTGTATCCGCAGGCCGCGCGCATCGATGCCGGCGATGCCACCGTGGTGCCGGGGCTGATCGACGCGCATGTGCACCTGGTCGCCCTGGGCGACACGCTGGCCCAGGCCGACCTCACCGGCACCCGCAGCCGCGCCGAGATCGTGCGGCGCCTGCAGGCTTTCGAGAAAAGCCTGGCGCCGGGCGAATGGCTGCTGGGCCATGGCTGGGACCAGAACCGTTGGGAAGAGGGCAGCGACTTTCCCGGCGCCGCCGACCTGGATGCGGCATTCCCTGAGCGGCCGGTGTACCTGGAGCGCATCGACGGCCATGCCGGCTGGGCCAACAGCGCCGCGCTGCGCATCGCCGACAAGGCGGGAAAGCCGCTGTCCGGCGACTGGCAGCCGCCGGGTGGCCGCATCGTGCGCGATGCGGCGGGCAAGGCCACCGGCGTACTGGTGGACAACGCCACGCAGCTGGTGAGCGCATCGATTCCAACGCTGGACGAAGCTGCACGCAGCAAGCGGCTGCAGGCGGCGCTGCACGAAGCGGTACGCAACGGCCTGACCGGCGTGCACGACATGGGCGTGTCGCGCGCGGACCTGGCACTGATGCAGCAACTGGCCGACCAGGGCAAGCTACCACTGCGCATCGATGCCTATGCCGATGGCAACCACGAGGCGCTGGCCGACCTGTGCGCGCACGGCCTGTACCGGCACCCGGGCGGCCGCCTGCAGATGCGCGGGGTGAAGCTGTACATGGACGGCGCGCTCGGCAGCCGCGGCGCGGCGATGCTGGCCGACTACAGCGACGACCCGCACAACCGCGGCCTGCTGGTGACGTCGCCGGAGGATTTCGAGGCCGCCGTGCGCAAGGCCGATGGCTGCCATGTGCAGGTCGCCACCCATGCCATCGGCGACCGCGGCAACCGCATCGTGCTCGATACCTACGAGAAGGTGCTGGGTACGCACAAGGACGACGACCATCGCTGGCGCGTGGAGCATGCGCAGGTGGTGGCGCTGGAGGACATCCCGCGCTTCGCGCAGCTGGGCCTGGTCGCCTCGATGCAGCCCACCCATGCCACTTCGGACATGGGCTGGGCCGAGCAGCGGGTGGGACCGGAGCGGATCAAGGGCGCCTATGCGTGGCAGCGCTACCTGCACAGCGGCGCGCATCTGGCGCTGGGCTCGGATTTCCCGGTCGAGCACGTCGATCCGCGGTTGGGCCTGTATGCGGCGGTGACCCGGCAGGACCGCGAGGGCCAGCCGCCGGGTGGCTGGCAGCCGGAGCAGCGGTTGAGCGCGGCCGAGGCATTGCGCGGCTTCACCAGCGACGCGGCCTGGGCCGGGCACGACGAAGCCGAAGTCGGCCGCCTGCAACGCGGGCTGCGCGCCGACTTCGTCATCCTCGACCGTGACCCGCTGGATGAAAACGCCGGTCGCCTGGATACGCTGAAGGTGCTGTCCACCTGGGTCGATGGCGCGCCGGTATACAAGGCCGGCGATGGCGCGGAGCTCTGACCTGACGCCAAGGTTTCCCGTAACCGCGCACCCTGGTGCGCGGTGCAGTGTTCCCGGGAATGCCCCATCGCGTGCCAGGCAGCGCATTGCAGGCCGGAGCTGCAACGCTGCGTGCCTGCCGTAACCGGGGCATGGTCCCGGCCTGTATGCCGACCGGCATCACGCAGGTTGCCGCCGGCGCTGGAACACCTGGAGCGTCCCAACAAAAGTTCCTGCGCGCTTGTTGGCGCGCGCGATGTGCAGGAACCTCCGCACCAGCGCCGCAGATCGGCGCTGCGCCTGCATGCCCGGCGCATGGCACAGCCCGGGCATGGCCCGGCCGGTGGCTCAGCGGTCGTCGTGCAGGCCGCCGCCGGGCAGGAATACCCACGTGCGCGTGACCTGCAGGATGTCGATGTCGTCCTTGGTGTCGGGCAGCGGCGGGAACGGCTGCGCCAGGTCCACCACCCGCAGCGCGGCGGCGTCGAGCAGCGGGGTGCCGCTGCTGCGCAGGATGCGGCTGCTTTCCACGCTACCATCGCGGCGCACGCCCACGCTGATCACCACCTGCCCGCCGAGCCGGCGCTGGCGGGCCTCGTCCGGGTAGTTCAGGTTGCCCACCCGCTCGGCGCGGTCCACCCAGGCGCGCAGATAGTTCGCGTAGGCATATTCGCGGGTGCTGGCCGAGACGAACTTGCGGTTCGGCCGCTTGGCGTACTGCTCCGAACGCAGGTGCACTTCGGCGGCCAGCCGCGCCATTTCCGCGTCGCGCTGCTCGCGGGTGGTCATCGGCGCGTCGAGGTCGGGTTGCTCGGGCAGCGGATGCGACTGCGCATCCGGCACCACCTGCTCGCCATGCGCGCTGCTGACCACGCGTGCCTGCGGCGGTGGCGGAAGGGCGGCGTGCTGGCGCTGCATCGGCACCGGCGCCAGGCCGTCGCGCGGCTGCGGCACGATGCCGGCCTGGCTGTCGCGCGGGCGCTGCGGCTTGTCGTGGTCGCCGCCGCCCTGCTGGTTGGCCTGGGCCAGGAAATCGGCCTGCTTCGGCGTCAGCGGCGTGCTGGTCTGGCTGAAGATCACGTCCAGCGTCGGCACCAGCGGCGCGTTGTCGCTGACCGCGAAGCCCACACCGAGGATCAGCAGGCCGTGCACCAGCAGCGACAGGGTCAGCGTGGCGCCCAGCCGCTGCTGCTCGGTGACCCGCGCCGGCGGCGGCAGGGCAGCGTGGGCGGGCACGCTCATCGCGGCAGGCTGGCCTCGATGGCGTCGAACAGCTGCCCGGCGATGTTCAGCCCGAATTGCGCGTCGAGCTCGCGCGCGCAGGTCGGGCTGGTGACGTTGACTTCGGTGAGGTAGTCGCCGATCACGTCCAGGCCGACGAAGCGCATGCCGCGCCGCTTCATTTCCGGCCCGACCTGGGCGGCGATCCAGCGGTCGCGCTCGCCCAGCGGACGGCCTTCGCCGCGGCCGCCGGCGGCGAGGTTGCCGCGGAATTCGTCGCCCTGCGGAATGCGCGCCAGGCAGTAGTCCACCGGCTCGCCGTCGATCAGCAGGATGCGCTTGTCGCCGGCGCTGATGTCGGGGATGAAGCGCTGCGCCAGCGCCAGCCGCTGGCCGCCCTCGGTGAGCGTTTCCAGGATGACGTTGAGGTTGGGGTCGCCCTTGCCGCTGCGGAAGATCGAGCGCCCGCCCATGCCGTCCAGCGGCTTGAGCACCACCTGCCCGTGTTCCAGCGCGAACGCCTTCAGGGCCCTGGCGCTGCGGCTGACCAGGGTGGGCGGGCAGCATTGCGGGAACAGCAGCGCGGCCAGCTTCTCGTTGTAGTCACGCAGCCCCTGCGGGTCGTTGACCACGCAGGCGCCGGCGGCCTGGGCTACCGAAAGCACCTGGGTGTCGTAGAGGAATTCGCCATCGAACGGCGGGTCCTTGCGCATCAGCACGATCTGCCCGGGGCCGAAGGCGGTACGGCCGAAGTCGCCCAGGGTGAACCAGCCGGCCGGGTCGTCGCGTACCTGCAGCGGTGCGGTCTCGGCCACGGCGATGCCGCTTTCCAGGGCCAGCCCGCCGGGGCGCACGTAGTGCAGGCGGTGGCCGCGGCGCTGGGCTTCCAGCAGCATGGCGAAGGTGGTGTCCTTGGCGATCTTGATCTGGGCGATGGGGTCCATCACCACGATGACGTCCAGCATGATTCACGGCCTTTCAGGTCAGGCGGCGATGGTAGCGCCCCGGCACGACGGGCGCCCAGCGCCATGTGCGGCCCGGAGCGTTGCGTGGCTGAATGGCCCTGCGCGGCGACTGCGAAGCAGTTCACACTGCGCGCGCCGCCCGCCCCGCCGCCGGGACGGCCCTTGACAGTTCGCGGCCGTACTGGGATATAGACCGCTTTCGCAGCAGCACCACATACAGATGGCGCGCTGCGCGCCCGGGGAACTTGCAATGGTTGAAAACATGGCTGCGGGTGGGGAACTCGCAGGGCTGAAGGTGATGGTCATCGACGACTCGAAGACCATCCGGCGCACCGCCGAAACGCTGCTCAAACGCGAAGGCTGCGAGGTCGTGACCGCGACCGATGGCTTCGAGGCCCTGGCCAAGATCGCCGACCAGCAACCGCAGATCATCTTCGTCGACATCATGATGCCGCGCCTGGACGGCTACCAGACCTGCGCGCTGATCAAGGGCAACCAGCTGTTCAAGTCCACGCCGGTGATCATGCTGTCCTCCAAGGACGGCCTGTTCGACAAGGCGCGCGGGCGCATCGTCGGCTCCGAGCAGTACCTCACCAAGCCATTCACGCGCGAAGAACTGCTGGGTGCCATCCGCACATACGTCAACGCCTGACCAGGGGGAAAGGCAGCATGGCTCGAATCCTGTTGATCGAGGACTCACCGACCGACCGGGCGGTGTTCACGCAGTGGCTGGAAAGGGCCGGGCACCAGGTGCTGGCCACCGACAACGCCGAGGACGGCCTGCAGCTGGCACGCAGCCAGGCACCGCAGCTGGTGCTGATGGATGTGGTGCTGCCGGGCATGAGCGGCTTCCAGGCTACCCGCGCGCTGTCGCGCGACGAGGCCACCCGCGGCATCCCGGTGCTGATCGTGAGCACCAAGAGCATGGAAACCGACATGGCCTGGGGCCTGCGCCAGGGCGCGTCGGATTATGTGGTGAAGCCGCCGCGCGAGGACGACCTGATCGCGCGGATCAACAAACTGGTGGGTTGATGCGATCTCCCTTCGACATCCTCGAAGCCTATGAGCGCCGCAGCCTGGCGCATGCGGTGCAGTTGCCGGAGCGGCAGTACGCCACGGACATCTGGCGTGGCGTGGGCTACCGGGTCGGCAGCCGCCACCTGGTGTCCGACTTCCGCGAGGTGGTCGAAATCGTGCCGATGCCGCCGGTCACGCCGGTGCCGGGCGCGCAGCCGTGGCTGCTGGGCGTGGGCAACCTGCGCGGCAACCTGTTCCCGGTGGTGGACCTGAAATATTTCCTGGAAGGGCAGCGCACCGTCCAGCAGGAAGGCCACCGCGTGCTGCTGATGCGCCAGGCCGGCGGCGACGTGGCCCTGAGCATCGACGAGCTGTACGGCCAGCGCAGCTTCGAGCTGGCCCGGCAGGTGCCGGCCGGCGACATCGCCCAGGGCCGCTACGCCCATTTCGTCGAACATGCCTTCAACGATGGCGAGCGTGACTGGGGCGTATTCTCGCTCTCCCTGTTGTCGCGCACGCCTGAATTCCGGCAGGCCGCCGCCTGAGCGCGGGCCCGCCTTTCCGTATCGGATACCGAGGTCGAAGATGAGTACTGCTCCGGACGCCGCCAAGGCCGGCAAGCTTGGCAACTTGGGCACCAATTTCTGGCTGGGCCTGCTGGTGCTGTCGATGGTCGTGTTCGGCGCCAACACCGGCATGGCGACCTGGCAGGGCAGCCGCCTGGCCGGCGCCAGTACCGGCGCGGCCGACCTGCAGGTGCTGTCGCAGCAGCTGGCCAACCAGGGCCGCGAGGCGGTGGGCGGCAACCGCGAGGCCTATGCCGCGTTCAAGGGTACCCGCGCCAAGGTGGAGCGCACGGTGAGCGAACTGCAGGGGCGCTTCGGCAACGAAGCCGGCGTGGCCGGCCCGCTGCGTGACCTGGTGGGTACCTGGCAGCCGCTGTCGCGCAATGCCGAGCAGATCGTGGCCAGCGAGCCGGCGGTGCTGGCGCTGGCCGGCAACGCCGACAGTTTCGTCGGCGCGATCCCGCAGCTGCAGGCGCAGTTGAACGAAGTGGTGCGCGCGATGACCGCCGGCGGCGCGCAGTCGGCGCAGGTCTACAACGGCCTGCAGCAGGTGGTGGTGGTCGGCACCATGGCGCGCCGGGTCACCGAGATCCGCGCCGGCGGTGCCGCCGCCAGCAATGCCGGCGATGCGCTGGCGCGCGACATGACCGTGTTCGGCCAGGTGCTCGAAGGCCTGCGCAGCGGCAACGAGGAACTGGGCATCGCCGCGGTGCGCAACGCCAATGCGCAGGTGGCGCTGGAGCAGTCGGCCAACCAGTGGGCGAAGATGAAGAAGGACGCCGACGCGATCCTGGCCAGCTCGCGCAACCTGTTCGCGGCGCAGTCCTCGGCCGCGGCGCTGGCCAGCGGTTCGGACCGCATGCTGGACAACAGCCGCAAGCTGTTCGACGCATTCTCCGCGTTCGGTTCCACCCGCGATACCCGCATCTTCCCGAACTTCTGGTGGAGCGTGGTGTTCGGCGCGCTGTCGGTGCTGTCGATCATCGGCTTCGTGTGGAGCACGGTGCGCAGCCGTTCGCGCGAGCAGGAACTGCGCTACCAGACCCAGGTGGAATTCAACAGCCGCAACCAGCAGGCGATCATGCGCCTGCTGGACGAAATCAGCTCGCTCGGCGAAGGCGACCTGACGGTGAAGGCCTCGGTGACCGAGGACATGACCGGCGCCATCGCCGACGCGATCAATTACGCGGTGGACGAGCTGCGCCACCTGGTGACCACGATCAACGACATCTCCAGCAAGGTGGCGGTGTCGGCGCAGGAAACCCAGGCCACCGCCATGCAGCTGGCCGAGGCCGCCGGCCACCAGGCCGACGAGATCACCAGCGCCTCGGACCGTATCGGCGAAATCGCTTCGTCCATCGAACAGGTGTCGCGCAACTCCAGCGAGTCGGCCGAAGTGGCGCAGCGCTCGGTGGTCATCGCCACCGAAGGCGCCGGCGTGGTGCGCCAGACCATCCAGGGCATGGACCAGATCCGCGACCAGATCCAGGAGACGTCCAAGCGCATCAAGCGGCTGGGCGAGTCCTCGCAGGAGATCGGCTCGATCGTGGAACTGATCAACGACATTTCCGAGCAGACCAACATCCTGGCGCTGAACGCGGCCGTGCAGGCGGCCTCGGCCGGCGAGGCCGGCCGCGGTTTCGCGGTGGTGGCCGACGAAGTGCAGCGCCTGGCAGAACGCACCTCCGGCGCGACCCGGCGCATCGAGGGCCTGGTGCAGGCGATCCAGGCCGATACCAACGAGGCGGTGACCTCGATGGAACAGACCACCGCCGAAGTGGTGTCCGGCGCGCGCCTGGCCGAGGACGCCGGTACCGCGCTGACCGAGATCGAGCGCGTGTCCAACGCCTTGAACAACCTGATCAAGAACATCTCCATCGCTGCCCACCAGCAGGCCGCGGCGGCGACCGACATTACCCAGACCATGGGCGTGATCCGGCAGATCACCGGCCAGACCTCGCAGGGCGCCGGGCAGACCGCCGATTCGCTGGGCCAGCTGAACCAGCTGGCGGCGGACCTGCGCCGCTCGGTGGCCGACTTCAAGTTGCCGGCCTGAACCGGTTGAGCGGGCGGGGATGGAAAGGAACCAGCAGATGAAGTGTCGTCATACCGCAGAGCAGGGCCGCCCGGACGGCATGCGATCGATGCTGCACGGGGGAGTGCGATGAATACCTTGCGCGATGCGATGAGCCACGCGGCGCTGGGCTGGGTGAAACCCGAGCTGGACGAAACCCTGCGCCAGGCCCGCAGCGAGATCGAATACTTCGTCGAGGCCCCCGCCGACGCCAGCCGCATGCGCTTCTGCGCCGGCTACCTGCACCAGGTGCAGGGCACGCTGCGCATGGTCGAACTGTATGCCCCGGCGATGGTGGCCGAGGAACTGGAGCTGCTGGCCGAGGCCGTGCGCGAAGGCGGCGTGCCGGACCGCGACGAAGCCTGCGCCACTTTGATGCGCGGCACCGTGCTGCTGCCCGACTACCTGGAACGCCTGCAGAACGGCCACCGCGACATCCCCATCGTGCTGTTGCCGCTGCTCAACGAGATCCGCGCCGCGCGCGGCGCCGAAGGCATCAACGAGGGCGTGCTGCTGGCCTTCGACCCGGAGGCGGGCAAGGCCAGCGAGGCCGAACTGGAACACGCGCGTGGCAGCCTGAGCGGGCGCAACCGCGAGCTGCTCGACACGGTTGGCAACGCGGTCAAGGAAGAATTGATGCGCATCAAGGATGCGCTGGACCTGCACATGCGCCTGGGTGGCGGGCCGGCCGCGCTGCAGACCCAGGTCAACGAACTGGGCGCGGTGGCCGACACGCTCGGCGTGATGGGGCTGGGCGTGGCGCGCGGGGTGGTCGCGCAGCAGCGCGATGCCCTGCGCGAAGTGGCGGACGGCACCCGCAAGCTCGACGACAACCTGCTGCTGGATGTCGCCGGCGCGCTGCTCTACGTCGATGCCTCGCTGGACGACCAGGTCGCCTGCCTGGGCGCCAGCCTGGAAGGCGACGAGGACCCCGGCGCGGTGGAAACCCGGCGCACGGTCGAGGTGCTGGCGCACGAGGCCATCGCCAATTTCGCCGCCGCGCGCGAGGCCTTCGTCGCCTTCATCGAAACCAACTGGGACCACGCGCGCCTGCACGAAGTGCCGCGGCTGCTGGACGAGGTGTCCGGTGCGCTGCGCATGCTCGACCTGCAGGTGCCGGCCGATTACATGAACGGCGTGCGCCAGTACATCGGCGTGGAGCTGATCGGGCGCAAGCGCGTCCCCAGCGGCCGCCAGCTGGATACGCTGGCCGATGCCATGGCCAGCCTCGAGTACTACCTGGAAGCGCTGCGCGAGCGCCGGCCCGGCCGCGAGGAAATCCTCGACATCACCCGCAGCAGCCTGGAAGCCCTGCATTACTGGCCGGTACCGGCGGCCACGGCCGAGGATGCGGTGGCCGCGCCGGCCATGTTCGCGGCGTTCGCACCGGCGGTTTCGACGCCGCCGGCAGAGGCCGCGGCCGATACCGGCGAATCGGAAGCCAGTGGAGAAGCGGCTGCATCGCCGTCGCTGCCGGTTGCCGAACTGCCGGCTCCGCCAGCGCAGGCGCCACGGCCGCTGCTGTTCGGCGATGCCATCCATGCGCGTCCGTCGCCACTGCCGGCGACGCCACCACCGCTGCCGCCGCTCGATGCGGTGCCGGTTGCAGGCGATGCTGCTGCCGGTGCCGCCGATGTTTCCCCGTCCCTGGAACCGGCCGGCGTGGCGGATGCGGAGCCGGTGTTGGCGCCGGCAACGAAGCGGTCGCTGGCCCCCGCCATGGACGCGACGGGAGAGACCGGTGCCGCCCCTGCGCCGCAGGAGGCATCCCCGGCATTCGACCCGGTTGCCGCCGAACTGGATGCCGCCCCGCTGGCGGACATGGCCTTGCTGCCGTTCTCGGCTGGATCGGCCGATGAAAGCGCCACCGCCGAAACTCCGGTTCCGGAGGAAGCGCGGCGCGCGGCTTCCACGGAATTCCTGTCCTTCGATCCGGTTGCCGCCGAACAATGGGAACTGGCCGACGCACCTGCCAGCGCCATGGATATGGCGCCTGCCTTCATCGATGCCGGCGCGTTCGGGTTCAGTGCTGGCGAAACCGCGGTTGCCGCTTCCGGGAATGACGCACACGAGGCCTTGCCGCTGGAAACGGCGGCGCGGCAGGACGGCAATGCAGCCACCTTCGACCTGCCGGAACCGGAGTCGGTTGCTTCCCGGGAAGACACGCCGTCCACGCCGGTGGTCCAGGAAGAGGCAGCGCCTGCGGTCGAGGACGCGACGAACGAAGCAGCCTCGTTGCCGTTCGCCGGCGCCGATGCTCATCCTGTCGCGCCGGTATCCGGGGGGGCGGCAGCCGAACACGAAATGGCCGCCTTCATGGCCGAGCTGGACAAGGCCGCGGCAGCCTTCGATCCCCATGCGTCTCCGGCCGTGGCCGAAGGCGCGCCTGCGTCCGTGGCCCCTGCATTGGAAACGCCGGACCCGGTGGCGGCCGCGCCAGCGCTGGAGGGCGGTTTCGACAACGATGCGGACGAGATCGACCAGGACATCCGCGATGTGTTCATCGAGGAGTTCGACGAGGAACTGCAGAACCTGAGCCGGCTGCTGCCGGCTTGGCGCGCGGCGCCGGGCAGCGCCGAGCGCCTGCGCCCGGTGCGGCGTGTGTTCCATACGCTCAAGGGCAGCGGCCGCCTGGTCGGCGCGCGCACGCTCGGCGAGTTCAGCTGGAAGATCGAGAGCATGCTCAACCGCGTGCTCGACGGCAGCCGTCCGGCCAGCCCGGCGGTGATGGCCCTGGTCAACCAGGCCTACGAGGTGCTGCCGCAGTTCAACGCGGCGCTGCGCGGCAATGGCCGCATCGAGGCCGACGTGCCGGGCATGCAGGCCGTCGCCGACCGCATCGCCGCCGGCGAGGAAGCCTTCCACGTCGCCGGCGTTGCCGCGGAAACGCCGGTGCCGGCCGCCGCGCCGGTCGCCGCCGGTACCCCGGCCTCGGTGGACAGTGTGCTGCGCGAAATCCTCGAGGCCGAAGTCGGCCAGCACCTGGGGACGGTCGAGGCATGGCTGGCGCAGTCGCGCCCGGAGCCGCAGCCGGTGACCGAGGAACTGCTGCGCGCGGTGCACACGATGAGCGGCGCCTTCGCGATGACGGAGGTACCCGAGATCACCGCGGTGACCGCGCCGGTCGAATCGTTCGTGAAGCGCTCGCTGGCCAATGCCGTCACGCCGACGCCGGAGGGCATCGCCGCGCTGGGCGAAGCGGCCCGGGCCGTGGCTGCCACGATCACCGCATTGCAGGCGCCGGCGCCGCTGATTCCGTCCTTCGCCGCGCTGGCCGTGCGCCTGCAGGCGCTGGTGGATGCCTTGCCGGAAGCGCAGTGGCCGCCGCAGGTCTACGAGGACTTCGACGACGCGGACATGGCCGATGTCGCCGCACCGGTGACCGAAGAGGCCACGCCGGTGCCGGAGGCGCAGGAGCTGGCCGGTATCGGCGACCTGTCCGCCTACTTCGATCCTTCGCTGCTGGAAGCCTCGTTCGGCGCCGCGCCGGCACGGGAGGCGCCGGTTGCCGCGCCGGCGGACGATGCGGCACCGCCTGTGGCCGAATGGTCGCCCGAAGAGGAATTCAAGTCCGGACCGGAGGCGGCGGTTTCGCCAGCGGACACGGATTTTTCCTGGGTACAGGACGACGCGGCGCACGGGAGCGAATCCGTAGTATCGCTGGACCAGGCCGGGCACGAAGACGGCGCCGCTGGCGCCCTGTCCGGGCTGGTGGCCGACGACGTGGAGGAAGCCGTCGGGCCGGAGGTACATGAAGTACCGCTGGCGGAAGCCGCACCGGCGGCACCCGGTACGGAGCCGCAGGATGGCGTGGACGATTCCGTGCTCCCGCAGGAAGCCGCAGCCGCCGGCATTGCGGCCGCCGCCGATGCGGGCGACGGCCCGGCATTGCCCGAGGAAGATGCGGAAGACGTGGTGGCCGCCGTGTTGCCGGACGCCATCGACGATGCGCTGTCCGAGGCGCTGCCTGCCATGGCAGAAGCGGCACCGCCGGCGCCGGCAATCGAACTGGCGCCGCTGACCGCGCCGGTGGACGAGCTCCCCGTACCGGCGCCCAGCCCCGATGTATCGGCCCTGGATGCCGGCCCGCTCGACTTCAACGACCTGGACCGCGAACTGGTCGATATCTTCGTCGAGGAAGGCAAGGACCTGCTCGACCATTGCGACCGCCTCATCAGCGACCTGCGCGCGGCGCCGGAAGACCGCGAGGTACTGGCCGGGCTGCAGCGCGACCTGCACACGCTCAAGGGCGGCGCGCGCATGGCCGGCATCAACGCCATCGGCGACCTTGGCCATGGCATCGAATCGCTGCTGGAAGCAGTGGCCGCCAACCGCACCGAGATCGGCCGCGGCGACGTGCGCCTGCTCGAACGCGGCTTCGACCGCCTGCACCAGTTGCTGATCCATACCGGCGAACACCGCGCGGTGCGGATGCCGGCCGATCTCATCGACGCCTTCGAGGCGCGCACCGGTGGCCATGCGCCAACGGCGGCGCACGGAGCTGTGCCGGAAAGCCCGGCCTCGTTGCCAGAGCCGTTCGAGCCGGCGCAGGCCGATGCCACGTCCGATGCGGAAACGGGGCTGGAAGAAGAAACTCCCGCGGAGGGTACGGCGCTGGCTGTGGCGCCGGAGCCGGCCGTGCCATCGGTGGCCGCAGCGTCCCCCGATGCCGAAGCGAACCTGCCGGTCGGGGATGCGTCCACGACCGCGGAAGACATGCCGGCGCCGGCAACGCTGGCGGAAGCCGATGCACCGCCCACCGAACCGCTGCCGCCGGTGCTCGCCGGTATCGCCGTCGAACCGCTGTCCGCGCCGGTGGTCGAAGCGGCCGCAACCGATGAAGACGGGGTGCCGCGCACGCAGGAACAGGTGCGTGTCCGCGCCGACCTGCTCGACCGCCTGGTCAACCATGCCGGTGAAGTGGCGATCTACCGCTCGCGCCTGGAACAGCAGCTGGGTGCGTTCCGCAGTGCCATGGGCGAGCTGGACCGCACCAACGCGCGCCTGCGCGACCAGCTGCGCCGCCTGGACCTGGAAACCGAGGCGCAGATCGTCGCCCGCTACCGCCGCGAACAGGAACAGGCCGACCAGGCGTTCGACCCGCTGGAACTGGACCGCTTCTCCACGCTGCAGCAGCTCAGCCGCGCGCTGAACGAGTCCGCCGCCGACCTGGGCGGCCTGCAAAGCGTGCTGGACGATCTTTCGCGCAACTACGATGCGCTGCTGCAGCAGCAGTCGCGGGTCAGCTCGGAACTGCAGGATGGCCTGATGCGCGCGCGCATGGTGCCGTTCGACGGGCTGGTGCCGCGCCTGCGCCGCGTGGTGCGGCAGGCGGCGCAGGACACCGGCAAGCAGGTCCAGCTGCACCTGGAAGGCACCCACGGCGAACTGGACCGCAACGTGCTCGACCGCATGGTCGCGCCGCTGGAACACATGCTGCGCAACTCCGTCGCCCATGGCCTGGAAACGCCGTCGCAGCGTGTGGCCGCCGGCAAGCCGGAAGAAGGCGGCATCAGCCTGCGCCTGCGCCGCGAAGGTTCGGAAATCGTGCTGGAAGTGGCCGACGACGGCGCCGGCCTGGACCGCGAGGCGATCCGCCGCCGCGGCGAACAGCGCGGGCTGATCGCCGCCGGCGAGCAGATCGACGACGCCGGCCTGGACAACCTGATCTTCGCCTCCGGCTTCAGCACCAGCGAACAGGTCAGCCAGCTCGCCGGCCGTGGCGTCGGCATGGACGTGGTGCGCAACGAAGTGCGCCAGCTCGGCGGTTCGGTGGATATCCATTCCGTGCGCGGGCAGGGCGTCACCTTCACCCTGCGCCTGCCGCAGACGCTGGCGGTCACCCAGGCGGTGTTCGTGCGCATCGGCGACACCACCTTCGCGGTGCCGGTGGCCTCGGTCAGCGGCATAGGCCGCATCGCCCGCGAGCGCTTCATGCCGGACCAGGGCGTCTACCACTACAACGGCGAGGACTTCGCGCTGCACGACCTGGGTACCCTGGTCGGGCAGGTGGTGGCCAAGGCCGAAGGCCAGCCGCAGATTCCGCTGCTGCTGGTGCGCGCGGGTGATCTGCGCGCGGCGGTGGCCATCGACCAGGTGCTGGGCAACCGCGAAATCGTGGTCAAGCCGGTCGGCCTGCAGATCGCCTCGGTACCGGGCATCTACGGCGCCACCATCACCGGCGAAGGCAACGTGGTGGTGATCCTGGACGTGGCGCCGCTGGTGCGCCGCCACCTGGCGCAGCCACAGGCGCCGGTGCACGCGGCCGCCGCCGTGAACCGGCGGCACATGCCGCTGGTGATGGTGGTGGACGATTCGCTGACCATGCGCAAGGTCACAGGCCGCATCCTGGAGCGCCACAACTTCGAGGTCGTGGTGGCACGCGACGGCGTGGAAGCGCTGGAGCGGCTGGAA
>Ga0153956_1001660_pt1 | contig 18722 bp, 18 predicted proteins | sample TSFL040MetaG_FD_104704 | JGI IMG/M metagenome (GOLD analysis project Ga0153956, IMG submission 104704) | Attine ant fungus gardens microbial communities from Florida, USA - TSFL040 MetaG | ecosystem: Host-associated > Fungi > Mycelium > Unclassified | place: USA: Florida, Wekiwa Springs...
CGTCCAGGGGACGATCCGACCTCGCACGCGCCGAAGGCGACGGAGGGGGAGGATGGGTATACGCTATCGAGAGTGCACTCCCATCCGCCCCCTCCGTCAGGCATGCGCCTGACACCTCCCCCTGGCGGGGGAGGATTTATCGCTACCGATAGTACTCGCCCTCGCTCCGATAAGCATTGCGGCACTGCGCATCGCCTCCGCCCTGCTCGCGGCATTGCTTGTACGCCCTCTTGCGTTCCTTGCCTTCGCGCGCTTCCTGCTTGCGCATCTTGCGGCCGTAATTGCGGTCGGCCTCCGACTGGCTGGTTGTCGTCCAGTCGACCGCCTTGCTGGTGACCTTGATCGGCGCGGTGGCGACCGTCGCCACAGTATGCAGGCAGCCGCCAGTAAAGAGCGGTAGCGCGACGGCGAGGATGGCGAGTTTGCGCATGGTCATTTCTCCTTCGCCGTTTCGCTGCGGGCCTCGACGCCTATTGCCGGGAAATCGGTGAAGAAGCCGTCGATGCCGATGTCCAGATAATCGCCGATCTCTCCCGTCAGATCGCCATGACCGCGCGGGTTGATCCCGCCCTTGTGGCGTAGCGGCAGGAAGTAGTTCTCGGCGCGGAAGGTCCAGGGATGGACGCGCAGCCCCGCCGCATGCGCGTCGTGCACCACCGGCGTCGGCGTGTTGCCGTCGAGCAGCATGTCCTTGTTCGGCCCGATCCCCCAGGCATAGGCCGCGACCTGCTTCAGCCCTTCCGCGCTCGCCATCGCGGCATAGCTCGGCTCGGCCTTGTCGGCGGGGCCGCCCTTGGCGTCCATCAGCTGGATCAAGCGGATACCGGTCATTGTGTGGATCGCCTTCAGATTGTTCACCTCGAACGACTGGATGAACACCGGCGCGTCGGCGCTGTCCCAGCCCGCGGCGCGAAGCTGATCGACCAGGAGCTTGTCGGTCGGATGGCCGATCGCGGCGAAATAGGTCGGGTGCTTGGTCTCGGGATAGATGCCGATCGTGCGGCCCAGTTCCTTCGAGCGGCGCTTGGCGAGATCGATGATCTCGGCGAGCGTCGGGATTTCGAACTTCCCGTCATAGGCCGTGTTGTCGGGCCGGAGCAGCGGCAAGCGCTCCTTGGCGCGCAAGGTCTTCAACTCGGCGAGCGTGAAATCCTCGGTGAACCAGCCGGTATGCTTTTCGCCGTCGATTACCTTGGTAGCCTTGCGGCTCGCGAATTCGGGATGGCTGGCGACGTCGGTCGTGTCGGTGATGTCGTTCTCGTGCCGCGCGACCAGCACGTCGTCCCTGGTCGGCACCAGATCGGGCTCGATGAAATCGGCGCCCTGCTCGATCGCCAGCTCATAGGAGGCGAGCGTGTGCTCGGGCCGGAGCCCGCTGGCACCGCGATGGGCGATGACGATCGGCGGAGAGAGCGAAGGCGCGTGCGGCATCGGCTTACTTTGCCCGCAAGCGGCGACCGATGCCAGCGCGGCGAACAGCGAGAAGGCGATCGGGCGACGCGGCATCGCCCGTCCCTACTATTCGTGCCGCAGCGCGTCGATCGGGTTGAGGCTGGCCGCGCGCTGGGCGGGGAAATAGCCGAACACCACGCCGATCACCGCCGAGATGCCGAACGCGATCAGGTTGATCTGGGGCACGAAGATCCAGTCGACCTGCATGATCGGCGCGAGGACCAGCACCGCGACCTGCGCGATCAGCAGGCCGATCAGCCCGCCCATCATCGACAGCGCCACCGCTTCCACGAGGAACTGCATCTGCACCTCGCGCGCCACCGCGCCGATCGCCAACCGAATGCCGATCTCGCGCGTGCGCTCGGTCACCGAGACGAGCATGATGTTCATGATGCCGATGCCGCCGACGATCAGCGAGATCGCCGCCACCGCCGCGACGATCCGCGTCAGCAACGTGGTCGTGCCGGTCAGCGTGTCGGAAATCTGCTTGGTGTCGAAGATGTTGAAATCGTCCTGCTTGCCGCCGGTGATGTGGCGGCGCTCGCGCAGCAGATCGGTGATCGAGGCCTGCACCTGGGTGGTCGAATAGGCCTGATCGACGCCGACCAGGATCAGGCGCACGTCGGTGGTGCCGAGCATGCGGCGCTGCACCGCCTTGATCGGCATGATCACGACATCGTCCTGATCGCCGCCGAACCCGGCCTGGCCGCGCGTCGAGAGGATGCCGATCACATCGCAGCTGATGCCCGAGACGCGCATCCGCGTGCCCACCGCCTCGCCGCCGCGATAGAGGTTCTGCCGCACGGTGTTGCCGATGATGCACACCGCCTTGCCGGCCTGCTCCTCGGCCTTGGTGAAATAGCGGCCGGAAACGAGCGGCCACGGCTGGACCTGGAAATAGCCGCCGGTGGTGCCGTTGATCGTGGTCGACCAGTTGGCACCTTCATAGATCACTGTGGCGGTCGATTGCGCCTGCGGGGCGACGGCGGTGACGCCGGTGATCTGGCGCTGGATCGCGGTCACATCGTCGGGATCGAAATCGGGCGGACGCGGCCCGCCGCCGCCGCGGCCGAAACCCTGGCCGGGACGGACCTGCAGCACGTTGGTGCCGAGCGCCGCGATCTGCTTCTGCACCGCCTGCGTGGTCGCCTGTCCGAGCGTGACCATCGTGACCACGGCACCGACGCCGATCACCACGCCGAGGATGGTCAGGAACGAGCGCAACAGATGCCGCCGGATCGAGCGCAGCGCGAGAATGATGGTGGTGCCGAACATCTAAATCCTTCCCTCCCCCCTTGAAGGGGGGAGGATACCGAAGCTTGCGAGCTTGCTCGCTAGCGAAGGTTGGAGGGGGGTGAAGCGGCGCTGCGCGCCGCGCGAGGCTTCGCCTCGCCCACCCCTCTCCCAGCTCCGACTAAGCAGCAAGCTGCCAAGTCTGCGCATCCCTCTCCCCTCCGATGGAGGGGAGAGGAAAGAGAGAAAACCGCCCACGCTTCAATACTCCGCCGGCACGACGCCGGGCTTGTGGCCCTGCTCGATGCGCTCGACCAGCCCGTCCTTGAAGTGGATCACGGTGCGCGCATAGGCGGCCATGTCGGGCTCGTGCGTCACCATCAGCACGGTGATCCCGCTCTTCTGGTTGAGATCGGTGAGCAATTCCATGATCTCGACCGAGCGCTCCGAATCGAGGTTGCCGGTCGGCTCGTCGGCGAGCAGCACGTCGGGCTGGGTGACGATCGCGCGTGCGATCGCGACGCGCTGTTGCTGGCCGCCGGAGAGCTCGGCGGGCGTATGGTCCCACCATTCCTTCAGCCCGACCTTGTCGAGCGCGGCGAGCGCGGCCTCGCGCCGCTCCTGCTTGGGATCGCCGCGATAGAGCAAGGGGAGTTCGACATTCTCCAGCGCGCTGGTGCGGGCGAGCAGGTTGAAGCCCTGGAACACGAAGCCGAGATAGCGCCGCCGCAGCATCGCGCGCTGGTCGCGCTCGAGCGACTCGACGTGGTGGCCGCGGAACAGGAACGTCCCGCTGGTCGGCACGTCGAGGCAGCCGAGGATATTCATCGTCGTCGACTTGCCCGAGCCCGAGGGGCCCATCACCGCGACGAAATCCCCAGCGGTGATGTCGAGATCGATGCCCTTCAGCGCCTGGAACGCGGTCGCGCCCTCACCATAGGTCTTGACGACGTTCCGAAGCTGGATCAGCGGCTCGCCGCGCGGCGGCTTATTGTCCGCCACGCTGGCCTCCGCCGCCGGCCCCTCCGCCCGCACCGCCGGCTCCGCCGCCGCCCGAGCGGCGACCGCCGCCGCGATGCGAGCCGCTGCCGCCCTTGCTTTCCGCGCCAGCGGCGAGCTGGCCGGTGATGACCTGCATGCCGGGCTGGAGATCGCCGCCAGTGATCTCGGTCATCGTGCCGTCGCTGGCGCCGATCGTGACCTGCACCGGCTGCGGCTTGCCGTCCGCGCCCTTGATATAGACCGTCTGGCCACCGCCGGCCTTGACCGTCGCGGTCTTGTCCGCGCCGCCACGCCGCGGCCGGCGCGGCACCAGCGCACTGGTGATGCCGCCGCTCTGGCTGGCGGAGGCGTCGGGCGTATCGCTGGTCGGCGTGAAGCGCAGCGCCGCGTTGGGTACGAGCAGCACGTTCTGGCGCTCCATCGTCACGATGTCGGCGGTCGCGGTCATGCCCGGACGGAGCTGCTCGCCGGGATTGGCGACCGAAAGATCGGCGGCATAGGACACCACCTGCCCGGTGGTCGATGTGCTGCTCGTGGTCGAGGACGTCGACGACGTCGCATCCGCGACGGTCTGGTTCGATCCCACCTCGACGCGGGTGATCTTCGCCGGGAAGGTCTTGCCCGGGAAGGCATCGACGGTGAAGGTCGCGCTCTGTCCTTCCTTGACCTGACCGACATCGGCCTCGTCGATCGCGACCTCCAGCTTCATCTGCGAAAGGTCCTGTGCGATCACGAATAACGTCGGCGTGTTGAACGAGGCGGCGACGGTCTGGCCGGGATCGATCTGCCGCGCGAGCACCACGCCGGTGACGGGCGAGCGGATGATCGCGCGCACGCGCTGCGTCTGGGCCGAGGAGAGCGCGGCCTTGGCCGACACGACATTGGCCTTGGCCGCGTTCAAATTGGCGATCGCGCGATCACGATCGCCGATCGCGGTATCCATCTCGGTCTTGGCCGGCACCTTGCCGCCCGAGAGCTTGCTGACTTCCTGATAGCGCGCCAGCGTCGCGTTGCTCTGCTCCAGCGTCGCCTGATTCTGGCCGACCGCGGCGATGTTCGCATTGAGCGTCGCTTGCGCCTGCTTCACCTGGTCGTCGAACTGGGAAGGGTCGATCAATGCGAGCGGCTGGCCGGCGGTGACGTGATCGTTCACGTCGACCAGCACCTTGATCACCTGCCCCGACAGCTGCGAGCCGACCGTCACCTGCGTCGTCGGCGCGAGCTTGCCGGTCGCCGAGACGGTGACGGTGAGGTTGCCCTTGTTCGCCGCCTCCGTGCTGTATTGCGTCGCACCAGTGCCGCCAAGGCAGCTCTTGAGCACCAGCAGCAGCACGATGACCACGGCCGCGACGATGCCCCAGCGCGCATAGCGCTTCCACGGCGCCTGCGTCGGGGTGCCGAGGAATTCGTCGAGATTCTGGTCGTTCGCCATCTTAATGGTCCTGCGGAGCTTGCGGCGCTGTGGTCGGATCCCATCCGCCGCCGAGCGCGAGATAGAGCTGGATGAGCGCGGTCGCCTGGTCGCTTTGCGCCTGGCTGAGGCCGTCGCGCGCGGAGAGCAGGCTGCTTTCCGCGGTGTTCAATGTGGTGAAGTCGGTGAGGCCGGAGCGGTACTGCATCCGCGCCAGGATCGCCGAGTTGTTCGACGCGTCGTACGCGATCGCGAAATCGGCGGCGCGCTGCTTGGCGGCGCGCAGCGCGACGACCGCATTCTCGACATCCTCCATGCCGCTGAAGATCGTCGATTTGTACGCGGCGAGCGCGCCTTCGGCCGCCGCCTCGTTCGAACGCACCTGCGCGTGCAGCCGCCCGCCGTCGAAGATCGTCTGCGTCAGGCCCGCGAACAGGCTGCCGGTGATGATGCTGAACAGGTTGCCGAACGCCGCCGCATCGGTGCTGACGTTGCCGCTGATCGTGAGCGCCGGATAGAGCGCGGCCTTGGCGACGCCGATCTGCGCGGTGGCGGCGGCGAGGTTGCGCTCGGCGGCGCGCACGTCTGGACGCTGGCGCAAGGTATCGGCCGGGATACCGGTGGCGACATCGTCCGGCCCCTTGGGAATCGGCTTCACCGCTTCGAGCTGGTCCTTCAGCGCGCCCGGCGCCTGCCCGGTCAGCACGCCGAGCCGCGAGACAGCGGCATTGTAATTCTGTTCGAGCGTCGGGATCGTCGCCGCGGTCTGCGCGCGTGAGGCGCGCGCGGTTTCCTGATCGACCGACGACACGAGTCCGGCCTGCACGCGCCAGCCGGCGATCTGGAGATTGTCGTCCTGGATCTTCAGGCTGTCGTTCGCATTGGCGAGCTGCGCCTGGTAGAGCCGCGCGAGCACGTAGTTGCGCGCGACTTCGCTCTCGGTCGACAGCAGCACCGTCGCATAGTCATAGCCCGACGATTCGTACTGCGCCTTGCTCGCCTCGATCGTGCGGCGCACCTCGCCGAACAGCCCGACCTGGTACGACACGTCGGCGCCGACCGAGAAGCTGCTGCCCGAGCCGCGCGAGATCGTGGTGATCGTGCCGTCGGGCAACGTCACGGTGCTGGCCCCCGCCAGATCGAATGACTTGTTGTAGCCCGCCGATCCGGTCACCTGCGGCAGCAGCGAGGCGCGCGACTGGATCAGCGCCTCGTGCGCCTGCTTCAGCCGCGCCACCGCCTGCGCGATGTCGAGATTGGTGGTGCGCGATTGCTCGACCAGTTGCGCGAGCAACGGATCGTCGAAGCTCTTCCACCACGCGGTGATGTCATCGGCGGTGCGCGCCGGCACGTTGACCGAATAGGCGCCGGGCACGCCGAGTTCGGACGGCGTCGCCGGCTTGTAGTTCGGGCCGACCGTGCACGCCGCCAGCGTCGAGGCGAGCGTGGTCGCGACAAGGATACGCGAGCGAAACATGGCAACCCAAATGACCAATAGGGCCGTTTGGGTCCATGATTTTATTGTCGCAATTTGTCGTATCCGGAAAAGAAATCGCTGTCGGCCGGGGTTTATTCCATTTCCAGAATGACCTGATCGACCGCCAGGCTGTCCCCGGCGGCCGCCTCGACCGCCCTTACGACTCCGGCCTTCTCGGCGCGCAGGATGTTTTCCATCTTCATCGCCTCGACCACCGCGAGCGCCTGCCCCGCCTCGACCTTGTCGCCCGCGCCGACGTCGAGCCGGACGAGCAGACCCGGCATCGGGCTGACGAGGAACTTGGAGAGATCGGGCGGAATTTTCTCGATCAGGTTTTGCGCGTAGGGCGCGATCCTCGCGGGGAGGACGCGGGCGACGTGCGAAGCACCGCGCGCGGTGAGCTTGAACCCGGCGCGGGTGCGGGCGAGCTTTACGGTCAGTTCTTCTGTTTCCTCCGTTCGTGCTGAGCTTGTCGAAGCACCGTCCTTCTTTCGCCCACCAGAAGAAGGCAGCCCTTCGACAAGCTCAGGGCGAACGGATGTGGTGGCTTCGACAGTCACCATCCGATCGCCCGGCGTATATTCCAGCGCGATCTCCAGTTCCTCGCCGTCCACGGTCACGCCGTCGGTGGCGATCGTCACCGCGTGATCGGCCTTGCCGATCCGCACCACCCAGTCGGCGGGTGGGCGCAGGCGCTTGCCGAGCTGGCCGTCGGTGCGCCGCGCACGGTCCGCCTCGGCGGTGGCGGCGAAGGCGGCGACCGCGGCGAGCGTGCGGATCAGTTCCGGCGAAGCGGGGGCGCCGTGGAAGCCCTCGGGATATTCCTCGGCGATGAAGCCCGTGGTCAGCCGTCCCTCGCGGAAGCGCGGGTGCTGCATCAGCGCGGACAGGAAATCGAGATTGTTGCCCGGCCCCTCGATCTCGAACGCATCGAGCGCGGCGATCTGCGCGTCGATCGCTTCCTCGCGCGTCGGCGCCCAGGTAATGAGCTTGGCGATCATCGGATCGTAGAACATCGACACTTCGCCGCCTTCGGAGACGCCGTCATCGACGCGGATGATCGCCTCACCCGTCGCCCCAGCGAAAGCTGGGGTCTCGTCGTTGCTCGGGCGCGCGCTTGCCGCTTGAGACCCCAGCTTTCGCTGGGGTGACGAGTCTGTTTGCGCAGGCGGCGCATACCGCACCAGCCGCCCGATACTCGGTAGGAACCCGCGATACGGGTCTTCCGCATACACCCGGTTCTCGATCGACCAGCCGTTGATCCCGACATCCGCCTGCGCGAAGCCGAGCTTCTCGCCCGCCGCCACGCGGATCATCTGCTCCACAAGGTCCAGCCCCGTGATCTCCTCGGTCACGGGATGCTCGACTTGCAGGCGCGTGTTCATCTCGAGGAAGTAGAAGCCCTGCCCGGTCGTGTCGGCGCCCGAGACGATCAGCTCGACCGTGCCCGCGCTGTAATAGCCCACCGCCCGCGCCAACGCGACGGCCTGCTCGCCCATCGCCTTGCGCATGGCGGGCGAGACGAACGGCGACGGCGCTTCCTCGACCACCTTCTGGTGGCGGCGCTGCACCGAGCATTCGCGCTCGTTGAGATAGACGATGTTGCCGTGCTGATCGCCCAGCACCTGAATCTCGATATGGCGCGGGCTTTCGATGAACTTCTCGATGAACACGCGGTCGTCGCCGAAGCTGGCGAGGCCTTCGCGCTTGGTCGCCTCGAAGCCCTCGCGCACGTCCGCTTCGCTCCACGCGAGCCGCATCCCCTTGCCGCCGCCGCCGGCCGAGGCCTTCATCATTACCGGATAGCCGATGTCGCCGGCGATCTTCACCGCCTCATCGGTATCGGCGATCTCCCCCAGATAGCCGGGCACGACGTTGACGCCCGCCTGCTTGGCGAGCTTCTTCGATTCGATCTTGTCGCCCATCGCCGCGATCGCGTTCGGCGGCGGCCCGACAAAGGCGATCCCCGCCTCGGCGCAGGCGCGCGCGAAGCTCTCGCGCTCGGAGAGGAAACCATAGCCGGGATGGATGCAATCCGCCCCCGTCGCCCGCGCCGCCTCGAGGATCAGTTCGGCCTTGAGATAGCTCTCCGCCGCGGGCGCCGGCCCAAGCCGCACCGCCTCGTCCGCCATCAGCACATGCGGGCTGCGCGCATCGGCATCCGAATAGACCGCCACCGTGGCGATCCCCATCTTCTTGGCGGTGCGGAACACGCGGCAGGCGATCTCGCCGCGATTGGCGACCAGGATTTTCTTGAACATGACGGCCCCTAAATGACGCGTTCGCGCATCGCGCGAACCTGCTTCTGGCCGTCACCCTGAACTTGTTTCAGGGTCCATCGTGCCGCGGGCACGGACGGCGTTGGTGGAAACATGGATGCTGAAACACGTTCAGCATGACGGAAATTGGCGAAGGGGAGTGTCGGCATCACAGTCTCTTTCGACGGCGAAAGAGGACCACACCGACGAGATAGATCGCAGCGCCGATCGCGAGCACGGTCCCGGCGGGCTGAATATAGGTCGGCGTACCGGACGGACCCGCAAGATTGCTCGCCAAGAAGATCGCGACTGCGGCAAGGATCACTGCCAGCCAGAATATCGCCGATATCCAGACGGGCTTCACTCCGCCGCCTCCACCACTTCCTCGTCACCCCGGGCTTGACCCGGGGCCCCGCTTTGTCCTTCGCTACCCAGGCAGCGGGACCCCGGCTCGAGGCCGGGGTGACGGGTTGAGGGAGCCTCCGCCGGCAGCGCCTTGAGGCCCAGCTTCGCGAACAGCGCCGCATCGGCATCGTCGCCCGCATTGCCGGTGGTGAGGAGCTTGTCACCGGTGAAGATCGAATTGGCACCGGCGAGGAAGCACAAAGCCTGCGTCGCCTCGCTCATGCTCTCGCGGCCCGCGCTCAGGCGCACCATGCTGCCCGGCATCGTGATCCGCGCGACCGCCACGGTGCGGACGAATTCGATATCGTCGATCTTCGCCAGCGGCGTGTCGGCGAGCATGTCGCCCAGCACGGTGCCCTTGACCGGCACCAAAGCGTTGACCGGCACGCTCTCCGGATGCACCGGCAGGCTGGCGAGCGCGTGGATGAAGCCGACGCGATCGGCGCGCGTCTCGCCCATGCCGACGATGCCGCCGCAGCAGACGTTGATCCCGGCTTCGCGCACATTCTCCAGCGTCTCGATCCGGTCTTCGAAGCTGCGCGTCGAGATCACGTTGGCGTAATTCTCCGGCGAGGTGTCGATATTGTGATTGTAATAATCGAGACCCGCCTCGCCCAAAGCCTGCGCCTGGCCGGGCGTGAGCATGCCGAGCGTCATGCAGGTTTCCATCCCCATCTGGCGCACGCCGCGCACCATTTCGGTGAGCGCGGGAATGTCCTTGTCCTTGGGATTGCGCCACGCCGCGCCCATGCAGAAGCGCGTCGAGCCGCCGTCGCGCGCCTGCGCGGCGGCCTGCAGCACCGCGCGCACGTCCATCAGCTTGGTCGCCTTCAGATCGGTGTCGGCGGAGGCGGACTGGTTGCAATAGCCGCAATCCTCCGGACAACCGCCGGTCTTGATCGACAGGAGCGTGGAGCGCTGCACCGCGACCGGATCGTGATGCGCGCGGTGCGTTTCGGCCGCGCGGAACAGGAGTTCGGTGAAGGGGAGATCGAAGAGCGCGGCGATCGCCTCTCTTGTCCAACCGTCTCGCCCAATACCTTCGTCATGCTGAACTTGTTTCAGCATCCATTCCTCCACTCGCAATGACGGTGCCTGCGGCACGATGGACCCTGAAACAAGTTCAGGGTGACGGCAGTCCAAATCATTCCGCAGCCTCGCTCTCGGGTGGCATGTTGTGGCCGAGCAGGCGGAGGACTTCCTCCGCCGCGGCGATCAGGTTCGTGCCGGGGCCGAAGATCGCCTGCACACCCGCGTCACGCAGCGCCTGATAGTCCTGCGCGGGAATCACGCCGCCGGCGACGACCTTGATGTCGGCGCGGCCGGCATCGCGGAGGTGATCGATGAGTTCGGGGATCAGCGTCTTGTGCCCCGCCGCGAGCGACGACGCGCCGACGACATCAACGTCCTTCTCGATCGCCAACTTGGCTGCCTCGCCGGGCGTCTGGAACAGCGGCCCCGGAATCACCTCGAAGCCGAGATCGCCGAACATCGAGCTGACGAGGTTCGCACCGCGATCGTGCCCGTCCTGCCCCATCTTGGCGACCAGCATCCGCGGTTTGCGCCCCAGCCGCCGTTCGGTCGCGACGACGCCCGCCTCGAGCCGGTCCCAGCGGATATCGCCGTCATAGGCGCCGCCATAGATACCTTTCACCGGCGTCGGCTGCGTGCCGAAACGGCCGAACACATCCTCCATCGCCGAGGAGATTTCGCCGAGCGTTGCGCGTGCGCGTGCAGCCTCGACGGCGAGGGCGAGGAGATTGTGCTTCTGCCACCCCCGTTCGCCCTGAGCTTGTCGAAGGGCGTGTTCCGGGTCACGTGCTTCGACAGGCTCAGCACGAACGGTGGAGTGGCGGGCGCCTTCGCGCAGCGCATCGAGCGCCGCGCGGCATTGCGCTTCATCACGCTCCGCTTTCACGCGTTCGATGCGCCGGATCTGCGCCTCGCGCACCGCGTGATTGTCGACGTCGAGGATCTCGATCGGGTCCTCGTCCGCCTTGCGATAGCGGTTCACCCCGACGATCACATCCTCGCCGCGATCGACGCGGGCGGCGCGGGCGGCGCTCGCCTCCTCGATCATCGCCTTGGGCCAGCCCGCCGCGACCGCCTTGGCCATGCCGCCCTCGCGCTCGACACGCTCGATGATCTCCCACGCGCCATCGACCAGTTGCTGGGTCAGGCTCTCCACGTAGTAACTGCCGCCGAGCGGATCGACGACCTTGGTCATCCCCGTTTCTTCCTGGATCACGATCTGCGTGTTGCGCGCGATGCGGGCGGAGAAATCGGTGGGCAACGCGATCGCCTCGTCGAGCGCGTTGGTGTGGAGGCTCTGCGTGCCGCCGAGCATCGCCGCCATCGCCTCGATCGTGGTGCGCATGACATTGTTGTACGGGTCCTGCTCGGTCAGCGAGACGCCCGAGGTCTGGCAGTGCGTGCGCAGCATCTTCGAGCGCTCGTCCTTTGCGCCCAGCTCAGTCATCACGCGGTGCCACAGCACGCGCGCGGCGCGCAGCTTCGCGACTTCCATGAAGAAGTTCATGCCGATCGCGAAGAAGAAGCTCAGCCGCCCGGCGAACTTGTCGATATCGAGCCCGCTCGCGACGCCGTATTTCACATATTCCATGCCGTCGGCGATGGTGAAGGCCAGTTCCTGGAGCTGCGTCGCGCCAGCTTCCTGCATGTGATAGCCGCTGATCGAGATCGAGTTGAACTTGGGCATCTCCGCCGAGGTGTAGGCGAAGATATCCGAGATGATCCGCATCGATGGCTCGGGCGGGTAGATGTACGTGTTGCGGACCATGAACTCCTTGAGGATGTCGTTCTGGATGGTGCCGTCGAGCTGTGCGCGGGGCACGCCCTGCTCCTCGCCGGCGACGATGAAAAAGGCGAGGATCGGGATCACCGCGCCGTTCATCGTCATCGACACCGACATCTGATCGAGCGGGATGCCGTCGAACAGGATCTTCATGTCCTCGACGCTGTCGATCGCCACGCCCGCCTTGCCGACATCGCCGACCACGCGCGGGTGATCCGAGTCATAGCCGCGATGCGTGGCGAGATCGAACGCGACCGACAGCCCCTTCTGCCCGGCGGCGAGATTGCGGCGGTAGAAGGCGTTCGATTCCTCGGCGGTGGAGAAGCCCGCATACTGGCGGATCGTCCAGGGGCGACCGGCGTACATCGAGGCGCGCACGCCGCGGGTAAACGGCGCGAAGCCGGGAAGGCTGGGGTCTGTTGTCACGTCTTCGGCGGTGTAAAGCGGCTTGACCGCGATCCCCTCCGGCGTGTGCCAGGTGAGGTCCTTGCCCTTCACTTCCTTCGCGGCGGCGGCTTGCCAATCGGTGATGGTGGGTTTCGTGTTGGTCATATATACTCCGTTCCCCCGCGAAAGCGGGGGTCCAGGGCCACAAGCGCAGCGCTCTGCAACCCTGGGCTCCCGCCTTCGCGGGAGCACTGAAAGAGGGAAGCGCTCCTCACTTCCCCCGGAACTCCGCCTTGCGCTTCTGGAGGAACGCCATGCCGCCCTCCATCGAATCCGCGGTGCCGCGCGCGGCGCGCTGATTCTCCGCTTCGCGCAGCATCGCCGCTTCATAGCCGTTCTCGAAGGCGTGACTGAGCCCGCGCTTCATCAGCCCGAGCGCGACGGTCGGCCCCGCCGCCAGCCGGTCGGCGAGCGCGAAAGCCTCGGCATCGAGCGCATCGTCGGCGACCACCTTGTGGATCATCCCCCATTCCAGCGCTTTGGCGGCGGGCACGCGCTCGCCGAGCATCATCATCTCGGTCGCGCGCGCCTTGCCGATCAGGCGCGGCAGCATCCAGCTCGCGCCGCCATCGGGCACGAGGCCGATATTGACGAACGCCTGGAGGAAATAGGCCGTCTCACTCGCGACGCAGAAATCGGCGGCGAGCGCGAGGCTGCAGCCGATGCCCGCGGCGGCCCCGCGCACCGCGCTCACCACCGGCACGGCGAGATCGGCGAATGCCGCCATCGCCGGGTTGTAGCTTTCGGTCAACGCCTTGTAGGTGGTGTTGCCGGGATCGTCGCTGCCCAGCGCGCCGCCGCCGACATCGGCGCCCGAGCAGAACGCCCGCCCCGCCCCCGTCACCAGCACCGCGCGCGCGCCGCCCAGATCGGTGATCGCCGCGCGCAACTCGACGAACATCCCCGGCGGCGCGGCGTTGAGCCGATCGGGCCGGTTGAGCGTCAGCACGAGCACGCCGCCGCGCCGCTCGGTCAGGATATGTTCGTATTCAGGCATCACGCTTCCTCACGATTTTGCCGGGTGCTCCACACGCGCAAGATGCGGATCGTGCCCTCTTCCGCCGTATAGACGATGACATATTGCACATCGGGGATCGGCAGCTCACGTTCCGGCCGCCCAGCGATCGGCCTCCCCTGATGCGGATGCGCGATCAGCGATTCCGCGCGCGTTCGAAGCCGCTCCTCGATACGGTCGGCGAGCTCGACGCTGCGATCGGCCAGGAAACACCACAGCCGATCCACATCGCGCTCGGCAAGTTCCGACCATAACAGCCTCACGCGCCGCGACCGGCCAGCCACTTCTCCCGGCTCGACACGCGCCGGGCGAGAAATTCGTCGTGCGACAACACGCGCCCCGCGGCGAAATCGGCGTGCCCTTCGTCGATCGCCGCATGATAGGCGCGCATCGCGGCGAGATGCTCGAGCGTAGCCTCGGCGGCGATATCGGCCACCGTGCGATGCTCGGCGCTGGCGAGCGACTCGAGCGCCGCGAGCGATTCGCGATCGATCTCGAACGTGATCCGGTTGGGCTCATCCATGCTCTCATCCTATCGTCATCGCCGCCGCCATCCTAGCGGTGCGCCCCGCCCCTAGGCGTCTCCATGATCTCGGTCAGCACGCCCCCCATGTCCTTCGGATGCACGAAGAAGATCGGCGTGCCGTGCGCGCCGATGCGCGGTTCGCCGAGCACCTTCGCGCCCTTGGCTTCGAACCACGCCTTGGCCTCATGGATGTCCGCCACTTCGTAACAGAGGTGATGCTGGCCGCCCGCCGGGTTCTTCTCCAGGAAGGCGCGGATCGGCGACGTCTCGCCGAGCGGCTCGATCAGCTCGATCTGCGTGCCAAGACTCCCATCAGAATTCACCGTATCGACGAAGCACACCTTCACGCCCTGCGCGGGCAGATCGAACGGTTCGTGGATCACGCTCGCGCCCATCACGTCGCGCCAATAGGGGATCGCGTCGGCGATCGACGGCGTCGCGACGCCGACATGGTTGAGGCGGCCGAGTTTCATTGCCCGATCCTCGGCGCGCCACCGCCGCCACGCGACATTTCGATCATCGTTTCGATACGGATCAGCCGGCGCTCGTGATCCAGCACGTCGCGCCCCTGTTGCTTCATTTCGCCGACGAGTTTCTCCAACGATTTCTCCAGCCCCTCGACGCGCGAGCGCAAGAGAATGACGCTTTCGATCGCACGATAAGCATCTCCGAACGAACTCATTGCGCGTCCGCCTTTTTCCGTTCGGTGCGAAGCTGCTGCAACTCCGCATACGCATCGTCGATCAGGGCGGTCATCCTGTCGAAGCTTTCCGCAATCGCCGGCACGGCTTCGTTGAGCTCGGCGACGAGGATGGCGAGCTTCTCATCTTCGTTGAGGGGCGCTTCGGCCATATACTGGCTCGATGCCTCGCGCAGCATGTGTCCGACCGAAATGCCGCTGTCGCGCGCGAAGGCGTCCAGCATGGCCTTGTGATCGGGAGTGGTCAGAAACGTCACGCGCTCGGTCTGCATAAGCTTCTCCTTCACATCACATTATAATGTGCAGGATTGTGCGTCACAACGGAATGTTGTCATGCTTCTTCCACGGATTCTCGAGGGCCTTGCCCCGCAATTTCCGTAGCCCCAGCGCGATCCGGCGCCTTGTCGAATGCGGCTGGATCACTTCGTCGATGAAGCCCTTGCTCGCCGCGACGAACGGGTTGGCGAAGCGCGCTTCATATTCGGCGGTGCGCTCGGCGATCTCCTCGGGGGTGCGGCCGCGGAAGATGATCTCGACCGCGCCCTTGGCGCCCATCACCGCGATCTCGGCGGTCGGCCAGGCATAATTGAGGTCGCCGCGCAGATGCTTGCTGGCCATCACGTCATACGCGCCGCCATAGGCCTTACGGGTGATGACGGTGATCTTGGGCACGGTCGCCTCGGCATAAGCGAACAGCAGCTTGGCGCCGTGCTTGATGATGCCGTTATGCTCCTGCGCCGTGCCGGGCAGGAAGCCGGGCACATCGACGAAGGTGACGATCGGAATCTCGAACGCATCGCAGAAGCGCACGAAGCGCGCCGCCTTCTTCGAGCTGTTAATGTCGAGCACACCGGCCAGCACCATCGGCTGGTTGGCGACCACACCCACCGTGCGCCCCTCGATCCGCCCGAAGCCGCAGATGATATTGCCGGCATGGGCGGGCTGGATTTCGAAGAAATCGCCCTCGTCCACCACCTTCCGGATCAGCTCGTGCATGTCATAGGGCTGGTTGGCCGAGGCCGGGATCAGCGTGTCGAGGCTGCCCTCGATCCGGTCCCACGGATCGGCGCTGGGCCGCTCGGGCACGGGCTCGCGGTTCGAGGCGGGCAGGAAATCGACGAAATCGCGCGCCGCGAGCAGCGCCTCGATATCGTTCTCGAACGCCACGTCGGCAACCGAGGTCTTGGTCGTGTGCGTGATCGCGCCGCCCAGCGCCTCCTGCGTCACCACCTCGTTGGTCACCGTCTTCACCACGTCGGGGCCGGTGACGAACATGTAGCTCGAATCCTTCACCATGAAGATGAAGTCGGTCATCGCCGGCGAATAGACCGCGCCGCCCGCGCACGGCCCCATGATGAGCGATAGCTGCGGCACCACACCCGAGGCGAGCACGTTGCGCTGGAACACCTCGGCATACCCGCCGAGGCTCGCCACGCCCTCCTGGATGCGCGCGCCGCCCGAATCGTTGAGGCCGATCACGGGCGCGCCGACCTTCAGCGCCATGTCCATCACCTTGCAGATCTTCTGCGCGTGGCGCTCGGAGAGCGAGCCGCCGAATACGGTGAAGTCCTGGCTGAACACGAAGACGAGGCGGCCGTTGATCGTGCCCGATCCGGTGACCACGCCGTCACCGGGGATGATCTGGTCCGCCATGCCGAAATCGACGCAATTGTGCTCGACGAACATGTCGAGCTCCTCGAAGCTGCCCTCGTCGAGCAGCACGTCCAATCGCTCCCGCGCGGTGAGCTTGCCCTTGGCATGCTGCGCGGCGATGCGCTTTTCGCCCCCACCCAGACGCGCGGCCTGCCGCTTCTTCTCCAGTTCCGCGATGGTCGACGACATGCCCCTCTCCGTAACGAACCCTTGCCCTTCCTTGTTGGCGCGCGAATTGCAAATGTGAACTTGCGAAGTTGCGAAGGGAGGGATTGCGAAATACTGTTCTCCCGCGAAAGCGGGAGTCCAGAATCATGAAGGGTGCGCGTGCGACCCTGGACTCCCGCTTTCGCGGGAGAACAGCTTGCCTAAACAACGTCTCTATGCCGGTGAACGGCTCCGCGCTTTGCGCGGCGCGCACGGCCTCAATCAGGCCGCGATGGCGGCGCGGCTGGGGCTTTCGGTCAGCTATCTTTCGCAACTGGAGAATGGCGAGCGGCCCTTGACGGCAGCGGTGACGGCGGCGTTGCGGCGCGCATGGCCCGCCGCGCTGGCCGAGATCGAAGGCGAAGCCCCTGCCCGCCGCCTCGGCGCGCTCGCCGACGCACTGGCCGATCCGGCGCTCGCGCCGCTGCCGCCCGAAGCCGCCGCGCGGCTCGCCGAGGAGCGGCCCGAGATCGCCGACCGGCTCGTCGCGCTCCATGCCGCCAAGCGCGCCGCCGAGGAACGCCTCGCCATCGCCGAGGAGACGATGACCACCGGCGCCGGCGCGCGGATGCCGTGGGAAGCGATCCGCGACTGGTTCCACGAGGCGGGGAATTACGTCGATCCATTGGACAGGGCGGCGGAAGCGATGGTGGACTCCCTTTCTTTGTTCTCCCGCGAAGGCGGGAGCCCAGACTGGGTTCCCGCCTTCGCGGGAACACAAGATATCTTTCGTATCGCCTTGGAGGATCAGGGCGTCAGCGTCGTCACGAGCGACCGGGAAGACGCCCCCCTCGCCCGTTTCGACGGCCGCACGCTCACGCTCAACGCAGCCCTCCCGCCTGAAAGCCGCCGCTTCCTGATCGCGCACCGCCTCGCCGCCATCGCCTTCGCGGGCGAGATCGCCGCGATCGTCGCCGCCGCTCCGTTCGCGACCGAGCAGGCGCGCACCCTCCTCGGCGTCGGCCTCGCCAATTACGCCGCGGGCGCACTGACCATGCCCTACGCCCGCTTTCGCCGAGCGGCACGCGAGGTGCGGCACGATATCGACCGCCTCTCACGCCGCTTCGGGGTGAGCTTCGAGCAGGCGTGCCATCGCCTCTCCACGCTGCAACGGCCGGGCGCCGAGGGCATCCCGTTCTATTTCTGCCGCGTCGACATGGCGGGCAATATCACCAAGCGCCATTCCGCCACGCGCCTGCAATTCGCCCGCTTCGGCGGCGCCTGCCCGTTGTGGATCGTGCATGAGGCGGTGGCGATCCCCGACCGCATCGTCGTGCAGCATGCCGAGACGCCCGACGGCGTGCGCTACGTCGCGATGGCCAAGGGGCTGGTGAAACCCTCGGGCAGCTTCACGCGAAGCCCGCGCCGCTACGCCGTGGCGTTGGGCTGCGAAGCGGAGCATGCCGCCGACTTCGTCTATGCCGACGAATTGGGGGTTCTCGGCGACCGCGCCGCGCCGCCCACGCCGATCGGCATCTCGTGCCGCATCTGCCCGCGCCCCGATTGCGACCAGCGCGCCTTCCCGCCCGCCGACCGCGCGATCGAGGTCGATCCGACGATGAGGGCGGTCGTGCCCTATCGGGTGGTCTAATTCCTCCCCGGCACGGGGAGGTGGCATCGCGCAGCGATGACGGAGGGGCCGGAGCGCCGAAGGCGCGGAGGTGTCCGCTTGCCGCGAGCGTCACCGCCGCTTCGCGGCGGCCCCTCCACCAGCTTCGCTGGTCCCCCTCCCCGTGCCGGGGAGGATTTTTAGACCTTCACGATTCCCCGATCGATCAAACTCCGCGCGGTATCCACGATCGACTCCGCCTCGTCGCGCGTCTTCCAGCCGAGCCGCTCCAGCGCATGGCTGGCATCGACATCGCGGCGGCGGCCCAGTTCACCGGTCACCTGGCGGATGCTGCCGTCGAACAGCGCGAGGAGATGCACGACAAAATCGGGGATGTTGCGCGTCGGCACCTTCTTCGCCTCCGAGTCGAGCCGGACGCGCAGGATATCCGCCACCTCGCGCATCCACAGGAATTTTCCTGCGGCGATGAATCGCTCGCCGTCGAGCCCCGGCGTCTCCAGCGCCTTCACGTGCAGGTCGGCGAGATCGCGCACGTCGACCACCGCGAAGCC
>Ga0153956_1001661_pt1 | contig 18710 bp, 17 predicted proteins | sample TSFL040MetaG_FD_104704 | JGI IMG/M metagenome (GOLD analysis project Ga0153956, IMG submission 104704) | Attine ant fungus gardens microbial communities from Florida, USA - TSFL040 MetaG | ecosystem: Host-associated > Fungi > Mycelium > Unclassified | place: USA: Florida, Wekiwa Springs...
CCCAAAACGGCCTGATGCCACCTGCTTGATTGACGAACGCATTGAATCGCCGTTTGCAAGTGGTGTATAACGCATTTCGTCCTCACCACCCTCGCCGGTATTGCTACGGCCGCCAATGCGGTTCATCGCTATAGCTAAAGTACTGTGAGCCTCGTGCGAAATTGAGCCGAATGACATAGCACCAGTAGCAAAACGCTTCATGATCTCTTCTGCCGGTTCAACCTGGTCGATAGAAATTGCTTCACGGTGATGCGCAAAATCTAATAAACCACGAATGGTATAATGTTTCTCGCTTTGCTCGTTGATAGCTTTAGCGTAGTTTTTATAAACGTTGTAATCGTTGCTACGGGTAGCGTGCTGTAACAAGTGTACCGTAGTTGGGTTAAACAAGTGTTCTTCGCCACGGCGTTTCCACTGGTAAATACCACCTTCAGGCAATAAGCGGCTTTCGTTTTTAGCACCGAAACCTATGCGGTGTTTGCATAATGCTTCGCGGGCAATTTCGTCAAGGCCTAAACCGCCTATACGCGTTACTGCGCCGCAGAAGTATTTGTCAACCACTGCTTTGTTAAGGCCCAGTATCTCAAATACCTGTGAACCGTGATATGATTGTAATGTTGAGATACCCATTTTTGAGAAGATCTTCAACAAACCATCATTAACTGATTTTACATAGTTTTTTAACAGGTATTTTTTATCAAGCGTGGTGTCTAAAACACCGCCGTCTTTCAAAGTCTCAATAGTAGCCTGCGCCATGTATGGGTTAATGGCAGTAGCGCCAAATGCTAATAAACAAGCAAAGTGGTGTACTTCCCAAACGTCGCCAGCCTCTGCAACAATACCCACTGCGCCACGCAGACCTTTTTTAATCAGGTGGTGATGTACGGCTGATACAGCCAATAGTGAAGGAATTGGTGCATGTTCTGAATCAAGTGCGCGATCTGACAGGATCAATACTTCAAAACCATCGGCAACAGCATCCTCGGCATAACGGCAAATACGCTCGATACCTTTTTGTAATGAGCCAGGGTTACCATCGGCATTAAAATAGGTTTGCAGTGTTTTAGCATGAAACGCACCGGTATCAATACTGCGCAGTTTTTCCAGCTGATGATTTTTAAGGATAGGATGCTTCAAAGTCACACAGTGACAGTGCATTTTATCCTCATCCAGCAAGTTACCGTTGTTACCGATAAAGGTAGCCAGGCTCATTACCATACGCTCACGAATCGGGTCGATTGGTGGGTTGGTAACCTGGGCGAAAAATTGTTTGAAATAGCTTGACAGGTGCTGTGGCTTGTCTGACAGGATAGCCAAAGGCACGTCAGTACCCATTGAACCGATTGGCTCTTTACCATCTAAAGCCATTGGCTTGATAATGGTGTCGATATCCTCGCGGGTATAACCAAATACTTGTTGATAACGGAAAACCGAATCAGGGCTTAGGTTAGCAAAGGCTAAACGCGGCTCTTGCAGGTCTTCCAGTTTTATTTTATAGTTCTCTAACCAACGGTCGTAAGGCTGGCGTGAAGCTACTTGTTGTTTAATTTCTTCGTCGGTAATGATAACGCCGTGTTCGGTATCGATCAATAACATTTTACCCGGCTGTAAACGGCCTTTGCTTACAACGGTCGATTCGTCGATCTTCAAAACACCGGTTTCAGAAGCGGCAATAACACGGCCGTCATTAGTAATAGTATAACGCAGCGGGCGCAGACCGTTTCTGTCCAACACGGCACCTACCAGTTTACCATCGGTAAAGCTAACCGCAGCCGGGCCATCCCATGGCTCCATTAATGTAGCGTGGAACTCATAAAATGCTTTTTTAAGCGGATCCATTTGCTCGTTGCCGTCCCAGGCTTCAGGGATCAGCATCATCATTACGTGTGGTAATGAACGGCCGGTGTGTTGTAATACTTCTATAATATTATCCAAACAGGCCGAGTCTGACTGGTTATTGTCAACCACCGGCAGCAACATCTCCATTTCTTCAGCAGTGAAGTAAGCTGACGCATACGATTTCAAGCCAGAGTAGAACCAGTTTAAGTTACCGGTAAGGGTGTTGATCTCGCCATTGTGCGCAATCATGCGGAAAGGCTGGGCCAGTTTCCATGAAGGGAAGGTATTGGTTGAGAAACGCGAGTGGATAACCGCCATACCTGACGCCATACGTTTATCATTCAGATCAGTATAATACTGGCGTACCTGAAATGTAGTTAACTGGCCTTTATAGATAATGGTTTTGCATGAAAACGATGGAAAATAAAAATCGTTACGTGCACCCGGAATGGTTTCGGTAATAGTCTTATTAATGTATCTTCTTAATACGTAAAGTTTACGCTCAAAATCTTCGTCGTTAGTAATGTGGTGCGGGCGAGCAACAAATACTTGTTCAACATCTGGCTCGGCGCTGCGCGCAGTTTCACCAATTACAGTATTGTCAACCGTTAGCTTACGATAGCCCAGCTTTTGCAGGCCCAGCTTATCGATAGCGTTATCAATAGCCATGCGGCAAGCTTTCTTTAACGGCGATTCTTTAGGCAGGAATATCATACCCACACCATACTCTCCTGGCTCAGGCAGGCTGATCTCAAGGTTTGAGCATTCTTCCATAAAAAATTCATGCGGTATCTGAATCAAGATACCCGCGCCATCACCCGAATCGGGGTCGCAACCGCAGGCGCCGCGGTGCTCCATGTTCTCTAACATGGTTAGAGCGTCATCAATTATCTGGTAGGTTTTATGACCGTCAATATTGGTTATAAAACCTGTTCCGCAAGAGTCATGTTCAAATTCCGGCCTGTAAAGACCCTGTCGTGTGCTTTCGTTCTGATCCATCGCTATACAAACGGGTTATAAAATGTTGTAACCACGAAATTACAAAATTTAAAGTCTTTTTGCGATATAATTATAAATTTTTGGGATTTTAGTAAAAATTGACAGTTAATTTGTATATTAATTTCCAATTTAATAAAAAACAAAGAATATCCATTTAAAGTTCGCAAAATGAATGACCTAAATCATATACACTCTGTCAGGTGAAAATTAAGTCTTCAAACACAAAATAGCATTTCATCTATCGGTTAATAGCAAAATGTAATTAGGTTTTGTGTTATTTTAACCTTATTATATTTTAAAATACTCATAATAACCTATTTATTACAGGGTTTAAAAAAACCAAAATCTGTCAAATATATTTATACTATATATTTATTACAGGTTATGTATTTAATACGCTTCGATCGCCTATTTTCAAAAGCTTATACGCTTCGGCGCAAACAAAACCGTTAAAATTTCATTTTGTAACTTAGCCCGAAATTTATAATTGATGTCTGCAAAAAATAAAGCTGTTTTTTTAGATCGCGATGGGGTTTTAAATCACGAGATGGGTGATTACGTGTGCAAGGTTGAAGATTTTTTTATACTGGATAACTTTGAGGCCTTAAAAACCTTGCAAGATAAAGGCTACCTGCTACTGGTAGCTACTAACCAGGGCGGTTTAGCCAAAGGATGGTATACCGAAGAAGAGTTGGGCAAGATGCACAAGCTATTGAAAGATACTTACCACGAACACGGCGTCGAGATAACAGACTTTTTTTATTGCCCGCATCACCCAAACTTTACCGGCGATTGCGATTGCCGTAAACCAAAACCGGGCTTATTATTACAAGGTATTGAAAAATATAACCTTGACCCGGCAAAATCATACTTCATTGGCGACCGTGAACGCGATGTTGAAGCCGGAACCGCCGCCGGTGTTAAAGGCATATTGATCGACAGCGATCAGCCCATTAGCACGGTGTTGGATTTGATTGAATAACACATATATACCCGCGTGTCATTTCGACCAAAGGGAGAAATCTTATACGCTTCGCAAATTGCTTGTATAAGATTTCTCCCTTTGGTCGAAATGACACGCATATTTTAATATAGAAATATGCAACTAAGCCGCTACCTCAAACACCTGGACACCGTAATAGCAGCCATTATTGGTTTCTACGTTATTCACCTGTTTACGGCTTACAGCGGCGTAGGCATCTCGCCCGACTCGATCATGTATGCCAGTACGGCCACCAATATACAGGCTCATTGGTCGCTCATGACGTTTAACCAAACGCCGCTGGTTTTCTTCCCGGTGTTTTATCCGGCCTTTTTGGCGTTGATACAATTTATCACCCAGGTTGATCCGTTTACGGCAGGTAGCGTTATTAATTCAAGCTTGTTTGCTGCGGTGATTTTGATTACCGGCTGGATGCTGGCCAAGTTCATCACCCGGTCGCGGATATATAAGTGGCTTATCCTGATAGCCATTATATTGAGCCCTGCCCTGATACAGATCTATAGCTTTTTATGGTCAGAGACATTGTTTATTTTATTGGTAATGCTGTTTATCCTCAATTATCATCATTATCTGCAAAAACAAACCACCGGCCGTTTATTGATCATTGCCCTGGTTGCGGCGCTGGCCTGTATAACCCGCTATGCCGGCATTACCTTAATAGGTACCGGCGCATTAATGCTGTTGCTTGATGCCAAGCTGCCTACCTCTAAAAAGATCAAACACATTGTTATATTTTGCATACTATCTATATCATTATTGATAGCAAACCTGGCTTATAACCGTATACATGCAGGTTTGAGCACCGGCACGCGCGAACCGTCTATCACCCCGTTAAGTCAAAATATGTATTATGTAGGCACGGTGCTTAACGACTGGGGCGCCCTGGGCGATTTTGCCGATCATTATGCTATCCCGCTTACAGCTTTTGTTTTGCTGGCACTTATTGGCATTTTGGTGTTTAAGGCTGTAAAAGGGAAGATCAACAGCTACGAGAACATCATTATAGCTTACACCTTAGTTTACGGCCTGTTTATTATTCTGATAGCCACATTTTCAAGGTTTGAGCAACTGAACAGCCGTCTGCTGTCGCCTATGTTTATACCTTTAATCATATCGTGCACCAGTTGGGTGCCCGATGTCTTGCAGAAGATGAAAGGCAGAGCAAAATTTGTACTGTCGGGCATAGCTATTTTGGGTATGCTGGCTTTTGAATATTTCACGCTGCAGGTTGACCTTGATCTTTATGATGCCGAGGTGGATTACGGCGTGCCCGGTTACTCAGACGATAGCTGGAATACCTCAAACTTTATTAAATACCTGCGCACCAACAAGCATATTTTTAAAGAAGGCGAACCTGTGTACAGCAACGCTAACGAGGCGGTTTATTTCTTTACAGGTATGTCAGCCAAGTTGGTACCGCATCATTTCTTTAAAAAACCTATCGAAGACTTTTTCAAAGAAAAGCACTATTATTATATATGGTTTAAAGTGTTTGACAACGGAAAAGAACTACTGAATATTGATGATATACAAAAAGTGGAGAAACTGAACCTGATCCAAAAATTCCCGGACGGTGCGGTTTATGAGTATACCGGCGAGAAGCTGAATCAGTAGGCTGTTAACCTTGCGTCGACTATTTATTTTGATTTAACGAACAACTTTTTATATTTGCATCGCTTATCTATAGTTTTACTATATAATAAAAATGGGAGCAGCTAACTTACATCATCTTCATTTACATCATCACCTTTTGGTGATGAATAGATAATGTATGTTTCTACGCGAAATAACAACCCCGGTTAATAATTTTTATTATAGTTTCTTAAATAATCCTTTTTTGTGAAAACACTTAAAATAGCGATCCAGAAATCGGGTCGACTCAACGAAAAGTCTGTTGAATTATTAAAAAATTGCGGCCTTAATTTTGAAAATTACAAGAGTTCGCTTATATCGCCTGTTTCTAACTTTCCGTTAGAGATTCTTTTTCTTCGTGATGATGATATTCCTGAATACGTGCAAGACGGTATTGCCGACCTGGGTATAGTAGGCGAAAACGTGATCGAGGAAACCGAAGTTAGCGTAACTTACCTGCAACGCCTTGGCTTTGGTAAATGCTCGTTAAAAATTGCCATTACCAACAACAGCGATATTAAAGAATTAAACGATCTGGAAGGCCGCTCAATAGCCACTACTTACCCGGTTATATTAGGTAAATTCCTGCAAAAACAAAATATCCATGCCGATATCCGCACCATTTCAGGTTCGGTTGAGATATCTCCGGGCTTAGGCCTGAGCGACGCTATTTGCGACCTGGTATCAACCGGCGGCACGCTAAAAAGCAATGGTTTAAAACCATTTGCCGACGTTATGTCATCAGAGGCCATCATGATCGGCTCAAAAGGCAGTGAGAACAATGACCTGGTACAGGAGTTGATTCAACGTATACAATCGGTTTTGCGTGCTAAAGAAACCAAATACGTGGTATTGAACGTTGAAAAAAACAACCTGCAAGGCGTATTGGCTTTACTGCCGGGTGTTAAAAGCCCGTCGGTGTTACCGCTGGCCGAAGAAGGTTGGGTTGCCGTACATACCGTTATCCCGGAGCGGGATTTCTGGGATCGTATAAGCCAGCTTAAACAGGCCGGCGCGCAAGGTATTGTAGTAATGCCGATTGAAAAGATAATATTATAGGCCAGCCCCACCCAAACCCTCCCAGGTAGGGAGGGCTAAATAAACGGAGTTGGTAAACCTACAATAAAAAGTCTCCCCTACCGGGGGAGATTTAGAGGGGGCTTTATGAGAATATACAATTATTCCGATCTTGATAAAAGCTCAATAGCCAAACTGGTTCAACGCAATGTTGACCCGGCTAATGAGATTCGCACTATAGTTGAAGAAGTGTTGGGCAACGTGCAGCAGCATGGCGACCGCGCTTTGTTTGACTATGCCGATAAATTTGATAAGGTTTCACTAAACAAGCTGTACCTGGACAAAGCCGAACTGGAAGAAATTGCATCGGCAATTACGCCCGAGCAAAAACTGGCTTTGGATACCGCTTATGCCAACATCTTAAAGTTTCACCAAACGCAGCTAAAAACCGAGGACAAGGTTGATACCATGCCTGGCGTTACCTGCTGGCGCGAATTACGCCCTATTGAAAAAGTAGGTCTGTATATTCCCGGTGGAACGGCAGTTTTACCAAGCACATTCCTGATGCTGGGCATACCGGCACGTATCGCAGGTTGCCATGAAATTGTGGTGTGTTCGCCGCCGCAAAAAAATGGCAAGGTGAATGCCTTCATAGCTTATGTGGCTTTGATTTTGGGGATCGATAAGATTTATATGGTTGGCGGCGCACAAGCGGTAGCTGCGATGGCTTACGGTACCGAAACAATCAGCAAGGTTGATAAGATTTTCGGCCCCGGTAACCAGTTTGTAACCAAGGCTAAAACTATTATTCAATCAACCACCACTACAGCCATTGATATGCCTGCGGGCCCGTCTGAAGTATTGGTGATTGCTGATGAAACTTCGCGCCCCGAGTTTATTGCCGCCGATTTACTGGCGCAAGCCGAACACGGCATTGACAGTCAGGCCATATTGGTAACCACATCGGCACAAATTGCCGAAGCTGCTTTGGCCGAGGTTAATAAACAAACCGAGGTATTGCCTAGGGCAGAGATCGTTCGCCAGGCTTTGGATAACTCTTACGTGGTAATTACCCGCTCAATCTTTGAAGCGATGGAGTTTAGCAATGCATATGCACCAGAGCACTTAATATTGGCCGTTAAAGATTGGCAGCATATAGCTCCCGAGATCATCAACGCAGGTTCAGTTTTCCTGGGCAATTTAACCCCTGAGAGCGCCGGCGATTATGCATCGGGTACTAACCATACCCTGCCAACCAGCTCGTATGCACGCGCTTATTCGGGTGTTTCTGTCGATTCATTTGTGAAGAAAGTAACGTTTCAGTTCATCACACCTGAAGGCATCAAAAATATCGGTCCGCATGTAGAGGTATTGGCAGATCTGGAAGGCTTGCATGCGCATAAAAACGCGGTTAGTGTGCGATTGAAGGGATAATTAATTTCCTAAACATCTGTTATTGCGAGCGTAGCGCGGCAATCGCAAGGAGAAAAGCAACCGAAGCACAGTTCGCGATTGCTTCGTCGTTCCTCCTCGCAATGACAAAAAACAAGAAAAAAATGTTTAACATCAACAATATACTTAGAAAAAACATAAAAAACCTCACCCCCTACTCCTCGGCTCGCGATGAGTTTCAGGGTGAGGCCAGTGTGTACCTGGACGCTAACGAGAACGCGTTCGGCTCGCCGCTGGAAATTCAGTACAACCGTTACCCGGATCCTTTACAATACAAGGTAAAGATGCGCTTAAGCGAAATCAAAGGAGTACCTGCACGTAACATTTTTTTAGGTAATGGCAGCGATGAAGCTATCGACGTTTTATTCCGCGCTTTTTGTAATCCCGGTATTGACAACGTGATCCTGGTGCCGCCGACTTACGGTATGTACGAGGTATCGGCCAATATCAACGATATTAAAACCAAAAAGGTACTGCTTACTGCCGAATACCAGTTAAACCTGGAAGGTATCTCGGCAGCTATTGATGAGCACACTAAAATAATCTTTATCTGCTCACCTAATAATCCCACAGGTAACTCTATTAATCGTGATGATGTAGAGACGCTGCTGGCCAATTTTGACGGCTTAGTAGTGGTCGACGAAGCTTATATCAACTTCAGTCGCCAGAAAACATTTATACAGGAGTTGACCGAATATTCAAATCTTGTGGTGCTCCAAACTTTATCAAAAGCCTGGGGACTGGCCGGTTTGCGCGTCGGTATGGCTTTCGCCAGCGAGGAGATCATCGAGGTGATGAACAAGGTAAAACCGCCTTACAACATCAACGAAGCATCGCAGCAACTGGCACTAAAAGCTTTAAATAACGTAGAGCAGGTTAACGAGTGGATCAAAGAAACTCTGGCACAACGCGACAAACTGGTTCTGGCGTTAAAAGACCTTGATTTCGTAAAGGATATTTACCCAAGCGACGCTAACTTTATCCTGGTAAAAACCACCGACCCAAAAAGCATTTATAACTTTTTGGTGGAGCGCGGCATTATTGTGCGCGACCGCTCAAAAGTTGACCTTTGCGAAGGCAGCCTGCGCATAACCATAGGCACACCTGCCGAAACCGAAATATTGATTGATTCTTTAAAACAATACAAATGAGCAAGGCCCAGAAATTACTTTTTGTAGACCGCGACGGGACCCTGATCATGGAGCCTGTTGATGAGCAGATCGACTCGTTTGAGAAACTGGAGTTTTATCCGGGAGCTGTCGGGTATATGGCAAAAATCGCTAAAGAACTGAATTACGAGCTAGTAATGGTAACCAACCAGGACGGCCTGGGAACCGCCTCATACCCTGAAGATACCTTTTGGCCGGTGCACAATTTTGTATTGAAAACATTGGAGAATGAGGGCGTAACTTTCTCAAACATCGTCATTGATCGCACTTTTGCTAAAGACAACGCCCCTACCCGCAAACCGGGCACGGCGTTGTTAACGCAATATTTAAACACAGAGGAGTACGATCTTAAAAACTCATATACCATTGGCGACCGCCGCAATGATATTTTATTAGCTAAGAACCTGGGTGCAAAATCCATCTGGCTTAACAATCAAAGCAACCTGGGTGGTGCCGAGGCGCAAAACACTGCAGATATTGAAGGTGTGGTTGCGCTGGAAACAACCGACTGGGCTAAGATCTACGAGTTTCTGAAATATGGCGAACGCGTGTTTGAAGGTAAACGCACTACTAAAGAAACCGACATCTACGTTAAAATAAACTTAGACGGAACCGGCGAAGCTAAAATTTCAACCGGTCTGCATTTTTTTGACCACATGTTGGATCAGATTGCGCGCCATGGCAGCATTGATTTGGAGATCACTACCAAAGGCGATTTGCATATTGACGAACATCATACTATTGAAGATACTGGCATTGCCTTAGGAGAAGTATTTGGCGCAGCTTTAGGTAACAAAAAAGGTATAGAGCGTTATGGTTTTTGCCTGCCAATGGACGATTGCCTGGCGCAGGCAGCCATTGATTTTGGCGGACGCAACTGGCTGGTTTGGGATGCCGAATTTAAACGCGAAAAAGTTGGCGACATGCCAACAGAAATGTTTTATCATTTCTTCAAATCATTCAGCGACGCTGCCAAAGCGAACCTGAACATTAAAGCTGAAGGACAAAATGAACATCATAAAATTGAAGCTATTTTTAAAGCTTTTGCCAAAGCAATAAAAATGGCGGTAAAACGTGATGTAAATAAGATGGTGTTACCGAGTACTAAAGGAATGTTGTAATAGAATCAAGAGCCGAGAATCAAGAGACAAGACTAATTGTTTTCTTGATTCTTGTTTCTTGAATCTTGATTCTCATAAAATATGATAGGTATTATTCGCTACGGCGCCGGCAATATATTCTCGTTGACTGCCGCCTTAGACCGGTTAGGGATTGAGTACGGCATGGTACATACTGAAGCTGATATGGCCCAGTATGACCGCTTTATTATTCCGGGGGTAGGCCATGCGGGTGCGGCTATGGATAAACTGGCTGCTTCAGGTTTGGTGCCGGCTATTAAGACGCAAAATAAACCCACTTTGGGTATTTGCGTAGGCATGCAACTGCTTACCTCGCACTCTGAAGAGGGTGATTCTGATTTGCTGGGTCTATTCCCTATCAAAACTTTAAAGTTTGCTGCTGATGCCGAGCACAAAGTGCCGCACACCGGTTGGAACCGCGTTTTTTCACAAAAGGATAATCCGCTGTTTACAGATATTCCGGCGGGTTCACATTTTTACTTTGTACATTCATACTTTATTGAGTATGATGATGTTTATACTTTAGCTGCTACAGATTACAGTATTAAATTTTCGGCATCAATTTGGCAGGGCAATTTTTATGGGGTGCAGTTTCACCCTGAAAAATCAGGTGCCTATGGCGAAACATTATTAAAGAATTTCTCAAAAATATAAAGACATGTATATCATCCCCGCTATTGACATCCTGGACAAAAAAGTAGTTCGCCTGCGCGAAGGCGACTATCAGCAGGTAACCAATTATGATGTTACGCTTGAAGAAATGATTGAGCGATACCAGTCAAACGGTACCAACCTCATCCACATCATCGATCTTAATGGCGCAAAAAATGACTTTTCAAATCAGGAATACCTGTTTGACGTAATCCGCAAAACCGATATGCAGGTGCAATACGGCGGTGGTATCCGTAGTATTGAAAAGGTTAAGGAACTGATCGGCGCCGGCGTAGCCCGTGTTATTGTGGGTACACAGGCTATCACCAACCCCAGTTTCCTGGACGAGCTAAGCAAATCCATCTGCGGACAGGATAAATGCTCTGACAACGTAGTTATTGCTATCGATGTATTGGACGAAGTGATCAAATACTCTGGCTGGATGGAAAGCTCGCCTATTAAACTGATGGACTATGTAGACCGTTGCTTGCAGTTGGGCTTCTTCCGCTTTTTATGTACCGATATTAATAAAGACGGCAAACTGGCCGGTGCTGGTGTCGACCTGTATGCCAAACTGCTTGACCACTCGCCGTTCATTAAACTCATTGCCTCAGGTGGTGTAAGTTCAATGGCCGATATCGAGCAACTGGCTAAGCTAAAGGTAGAATCGGTAGTGGTAGGCAAAGCTATTTACGAAGGCCGTATTACTATTGAAGAAATTAAGAACTGGAATTTAGAATCGCTGATGTCGATATAACCCCCCAGCCCCCTAAAGGGGGAGCAATAAACGCAGATGAAAAAGAAACTGTTTTTAAACGCAGGACCTAAGATATTTGCTAACGCAAAAGCATTAAGATACAACATGACTCCTGCCGAAAATCTGCTTTGGAGTTATCTCAATCTTAAAACCGGGGTTAGGTTCAGACGTCAACATCCGCTGGGAAACTATATAGCTGACTTTTATTGCCATCAGCATAAATTAGTAATAGAATTGGATGGAAGCATCCATAACCTTCCAATGGTAATTCAAAACGATTCAGAAAAACAAAGTTTTTTGGAGGCCGAGGGTTTAAAGGTTATCAGATTTACAAACGACGAAGTATTTAGTCAACTCGATAAAGTATTGGAACAAATAAGTACGCATATAAGCTCCCCCTTTAGGGGGCGGGGGGGGCTGGCAAAGCGAATCATCCCCTGCTTAGACGTCAAAGACGGGCGTACCGTAAAAGGTGTAAACTTTGTCGACCTGCGTGATGCCGGCGACCCCGTTGAGCTGGCCTGGAACTACTCGCGCCAGGGCGCCGACGAACTGGTATTTCTGGATATCACGGCAACGCACGAGCGCCGCAAAACCATGGTGGAACTGGTAAAATCAGTGGCCAGGCAAATCAGCATTCCGTTTACCATTGGCGGCGGTATCAACGAGATAGCTGATGCAGACGCACTGTTAAATGCCGGGGCAGATAAAATATCGATCAATTCGGCAGCAGTGCGCAATCCGGCTCTGATTGATGAACTGGCAAAAGCTTTCGGTGTGCAGTTTGTAATTGTGGCCGTTGATACACGGGTGAATAACGGCAAAAACATTGTGCATTTAAACGGCGGCCGCATCCCTACGGAAAAAGAAACCTTAGACTGGATAGTGGAAGCCGAAAGCCGCGGCGCAGGCGAAATATTACTTACCTCGATGGACCACGACGGTACTAAAGCCGGCTTTGATAACGGCCTGTTAAAAACCGTTAATGATGCTGTTAAAATTCCGGTAATCGCTTCGGGTGGTGCCGGTGCGGTGGCCCATTTTGTAGATGTGTTTGAAAAAACCAATGTCGACGCTGCTTTGGCTGCTTCAGTATTTCATTATGGTGAGATTTTGATCCCCGATTTGAAAGGCAAATTGCAGGATAAGGGGATTGAGGTTAGAATGAATTAAAAATCAACACGTCATCCTGAACTTATTTCAGGATCTCATGTGCAATAATAATCTGCAGGAAATTTATCCTGTAGGATGCCGAAATAAATTCGGCATGACAATTACTGATACTATGAATATAGACTTTAATAAAACAGACGGCCTGGTACCTGTTGTAATACAGGACGATCAAACCCTTGAAGTATTAATGCTGGGCTACATGAACCAGGAGGCTTACGATAAAACCGTCCGAGAAAAAATTGTGACCTTTTACTCACGTTCCAAACAACGCTTGTGGACCAAAGGCGAGACAAGCAACAACTTTCTGCATGTTAAGTCGGTTGCTGTTGATTGCGATAACGATACCATCCTGATCAAAGCAAAACCCAATGGGCCAACCTGCCATACGGGCTCACGCAGTTGCTTTGATACCGAATATAACCAAAACTTTATCCTTGAACTGGAAAACATCATTGCCGACAGGTATGATAACCCTGCCGAAGGATCGTACGTGAATAAACTACGCAACAAAGGTTTAAATAAGATAGCCCAAAAAGTTGGCGAAGAAGGCGTTGAAACTGTTATAGCCGCCCTGGCCGAAACCGAAACCGACCTGATCAATGAAGCGTCAGACCTGGTGTTTCACCTATTGGTTTTGCTGCGCGAAAAAGGCTTGAATTTAGAAACAATCGCAAAAAATCTGGAACAACGGCACAAATAACTTGCGGTGATTAATTTTTTTGGTAACTTAACGTAACCAAAATTAAACACTATGAGATACTTATTACCTATTGCAATTGTCGCTATGCTGGCAATTGGTGCTTGCTCACATGAAGAAACAAAAGAAGAGAAAGCTTATCAGTTAGTAGAACAAGCCGTAAAAGACAGCCTGAAAGACCCCGAAAGCTACGAGAGTGTTAAATTTAGCGAACTTTTAAAGCTGAAAGACACTATTATTGTAGTTGATGGGCAGTCTTACCCGCAAGAATACCATGGCGAATACGAGATTGCGCATACCTACAGGTCAAAAAACGCGTACGGCGGCATTATCACCAAATCTGACGTTTTTCATATTGATAGTGGCTTCACCGGTGCTAAAGGCGGCTTTTTAGGTCAGCATATCAAAATTCCTAAATAAATGCCGGTATAGGCGAGACACTAAATATCAAAAAGCCTTCCGGCACAAGCGGAGGGCTTTTTCTGTTATATTTGTGCCGATGATAACTGTACAAAAAGCTACCGAACTTACCGGCCACAGCAACCCTATTTTTTCGCTTGCGTTATCGCAAAAGCCGGGCATATTATTTTCGGGAGGCAACGATAAAGGCGTTGTTGAGTGGAGCTTAAAAAGCAACTCATTCATTAAGGTTATGTTCCCTGTTATTTCGTCGGTTTATGCTATCCATTGCCCTGAGGGCTACCCGCTCATGTTTAGCGGCTTGCGTAATGGCGAGGTGCTGGTGTTTGATTTTATACAGCAAAAGCTATTACCGGGACTAAGGTTGCATCGTAAACCGGTGTTTGATATCAAATCGGTCAACAGCAAAAAAGAATTGCTGGTTGCTTCTGAAGATGGTACGGTGTCTATCTGGAATATGGATACGCTGCAGTTAGTGCATACCATCAAAGTATCTGCCGATACAGTGCGCACCATCAGCATTTCACCAGATGAGCGGCAGGTAGCTTTCGGCTGCCGCGATAACGATGTGCAGATTTATGATATGGAAGATTACGCGCACATTGGCACATTGAAAGGCCATACCATGGCGGTTTTTTCAACCCAATACTCGCCCGATGGCAGTTACCTGGTAACAGGCTCGCGCGATGCACAGGTGAAGATATGGAACACCACAACTTTTGAGTTAATGCAGAATATACCGGCGCATTTGTTTGCCGTAAATCATATTGCTTTCCACCCGGAACAACCCTACTTTGCTACGGCCAGTATGGACAAAAGTATTAAGCTCTGGGGATCAGACGATTTTAAACTTTACAAGATCATTAGCCGCGAAAAGGGTTTTGAAACGCATTTCCTTTCAGTTAATAAAATTCTATGGCATAACGGCCAACTCCTCTCTACCGGTGATGACAAGCGCATCATCCTTTGGGATGTGGCTTTTTAATATAAATTTCCCTTCTAAAAATAATATTTATCATAAATTGATTCAACACAACTTGTTTTTGCAAATTGCAAGCATGTCTGGTCAAAAGACCCGCTTTATAAAGGCCAGCTTATGGGTATAACGGCTTTGTTCTTCTGAGTATATACCCTTATCGTCAATAATATCTATCTTGACTTTACCTGAGGCATGAATGATGTGTTCCCGGTTAAGCAGCATACCTACATGGGTGATCTTATCACTTTCATTTTTAAAAAATGCCAGGTCGCCAATAAGTGCCGACGACAGGCTTTCAATAGCTCTGCCCTGCTCTGCCTGCATGCTGGCATCGCGTTTTAACTGCATACCTTTTAGTTTAAATACCATTTGCGTAAAGCCCGAGCAGTCAATACCAAAATGTGTGCGGCCGCCCCATAAATACGGCGAGTTTATAAATGATTTAGCAACCAGATCTATACTTTCGTTTTGGCCTATCTGCCCAATTATCTCAAATTTTTCTTTTTCAAGGTAACAGGTAGTGCCGTTTAAAAATGACAGCGAACTACCGGCAGGTAAAAAAAGTACGCTGTTGTCTCTTATTTTCCAGGCCTGAGTAATTGCCTTATAAGTTAATTTAGGTGGGTTTTGTAATAAATGCTGATAGTTTAAATGCCCCAGCATAATAAATTGTAAGCGGTTAACCCAACCCGTATAATTATCGGCAGCAGTAACAATTTGTGCCCACCCTTCTTTCCACTCAATAATTTCAAATGCTTCGCCAAATAAAACTTGTGACACTTGTTCACTGCGCTCATTTGGTTCGGCGCGCAGGGGTATGACAGCTAAATTGCAAATTCCGTATTCCATTGTAAAGGTTATAATGAGCCTGGTTGTACGCAAAGTTTATTTAAATGTTTCACAAATAAAAAAGGGAACACATTATTCATGCGTTCCCTTTACCCGGCAAAATATCGCCGATATAAATATTATTCGTCCATGTGCAGCCAATCTTTTTTGGCCAGCAATTCTTCGCGGGTTTCGCGTACGTTTTCGTCATCTACGCAGCAATCAACCGGGCAAACGGCGGCACACTGCGGCTCGTCATGAAAACCAACGCACTCGGTACACTTATCAGGTACAATGTAATAAATATCGTCTGACAAAGCAGCTTGAGTTTCTTCAGCATTCAGCGTAACGCCATCGCCAAAATCAATAACACCCCTTAAACCTGTGCCGTCAGAAAAACGCCAGGCAGCACCTGCATCATAAATAGCATTATTAGGGCATTCTGGTTCGCAGGCTCCGCAGTTAATGCATTCGTCGGTGATTATAATCGCCATATTTTTTTAACTAATTCTTATTATTCTCAATTACCTTTGTAGTACAAAAAGTGTGCAAATATAACAAAAAAAGAAATTGCCAGTTTGATTACTTACCATATATATGTCAAAAATCGAAACATCAGAACTAATTAATACACTTACGCGGCTGGGGCTTCAACTGCAATGCCCTGACGACGAACTCAATCATCTGATACAAACCGAGCATAACTACAACCCCTGGTTTACGCCGCAAAATGTAGAACATGCTATCAAAGCCATCGGCAAAAGTTTAAACGAAGCTGATTTAATCACCTGGCTTAATCAATATGATCTCAATAAAAACACATCGCCAAAAAAAATCGGATTGATATTGGCCGGCAATATCCCATTGGTTGGTTTTCATGACGTATTGTGTGTTTTAGTGACCGGTAATGAAGCGTTGATCAAAGCCTCATCGCAAGATGCCAGGCTAATTAAGGCGGTACTCAACAAACTTACTGTTATTGACGACACCTTCGCAGGCCGTTTTACTTTTGTGGAGCGGCTGCTTGACTTCGACGCCGTTATTGCCACAGGCAGCAACAATACCTCGCGTTATTTTGACTATTACTTTGGCAAAGTGCCCAACATCATCCGCAAAAACCGAAATAGCGTAGCCGTTTTAACCGGCAATGAAACCACGGAGGAACTATACGAACTGGGACATGACATTTTTGATTATTTTGGTTTAGGATGCCGTAACGTATCGAAATTATTAATACCCAGAGATTATAACATCGCCACTTTTTTTAAAGCAATTGAGCCTTTTCAGGATATTGTAAATCATAACAAATACAATAACAACTACGGCTACAACAAGTCTATTTACCTGGTGGGCCGCGAGCAGCACCTGGAAAATGGCTTTTTACTGCTCAAGGAAAACGATGCGCTGGCATCTCCCCTGGCAGTGGTGTTTTATAATTATTACGATAGCCTGGCCAACGTTGAGCAATTGTTAACTACCGAAAACGAAAACATACAATGTGTTGTTAGTAAAGCGCCCCTGAACATTAAAAACCAGGTGGTAGGCTTTGGTCAAAGCCAGCAACCCCAATTGTGGGATTATGCCGATGGTTTAGATACAATGGATTTCTTGGCAAATCTTTAAAATAACAATACCTTTGAAGGGTGGTCATTGGTCATTGAGTCATTAGTCATTGGTAACTTTGACAAATGACCAATGACGCGCGAAGCGCATAATGACCAATGACTAAAAAAATGTATATTATAAAAGTTAAAGGCGTTGCCAAAATTCCTGATTATGTACAACTGCGCGATGATGAGTTTACGCTGCTGGCTTATTTTAGGGTTGACCGGCCTGACAAATCGTTAGACAAGGTTGGGCTGGCCGACAAAGCCGAATATATAATGAATGTTATCAGAGACCTGCCTTTTGGACAGATCTTGAAATTAGATATATAAAACCATGATAGGAAACTCCATTATTAAACTCAATAATGTTGATATATTTCAACAAAAGCACCTGGTATTGTCTCGCGTTAACCTGCACATTGATAAGGGTGATTTTGTATGGCTTATTGGCCAAACCGGCTCTGGTAAAAGTAGTTTACTAAAAATTATTTATGGCGATTTGCCGGTAAAAGCAGGCACCGGCCACGCTTGTGGTTATGAGCTTGACCGGCTTACTGATAAAGACATCCCCTTTCTGCGCCGTAAGCTGGGTATCGTTTTCCAGGATTTTCAACTGCTAACCGACCGCAGCATTGAGCAAAACCTGCAATTTGTGATGCGCGCCACCGGCTGGACAGACCCTAAATTGATTGCCGAACGCACGCTTGACGTGCTGGAAAAAGTAGGCCTGCGTTCAAAACTTAAAAAAATGCCTCACGAAATATCAGGCGGCGAGCAGCAGCGCGTGGTTATTGCCCGTGCTTTGCTTAACGACCCCGAAATTATCCTGGCCGACGAGCCAACCGGTAACCTTGACCCGGATACGTCTGAGGAGATTGTAATGCTGCTGAAACAGATCAGCCAATCAGGCACTGCTGTGGTCGTTGCCACGCACGATTATCACATCATCCGCACTTTCCCGTCGCGCATTATTAAATGCGAGAACGGTAAGGTTTTGGAGGATGCGCAGATAGCGTAAGTGTTAATTAATATTGAACATCCAATTTCAAATAGCGAATGATGAAGTGGATACTTCGGCGTTCGTTATTCAAAATTCATTATTCGATATTCCAACATCTTCCTGTCAGTGCCATAGCTGCGGGTTTTATGCCATTGTTTCTATAAAAATATTATTTCGCTGTCAGCTTGTCGCTTTTGCTGTAATGGCAAGGTACTTGATTGGCACTACTAGCTATGAATTTTAATGATATGTTGAAGAAAAAAAAGACCGAATCTGCGGAGAACGCCGAGGAATTGAATAACGCTGTCGACAATGAATCTGCCGCATCGGCAGAGGGCACTGTCATCG
>Ga0153956_1001662_pt1 | contig 18705 bp, 16 predicted proteins | sample TSFL040MetaG_FD_104704 | JGI IMG/M metagenome (GOLD analysis project Ga0153956, IMG submission 104704) | Attine ant fungus gardens microbial communities from Florida, USA - TSFL040 MetaG | ecosystem: Host-associated > Fungi > Mycelium > Unclassified | place: USA: Florida, Wekiwa Springs...
CCTGATGGATGCGAGACCCAAGGCCCGGCTCGGAGATGGACGGGCGGCGCCGGGCTACGCGAGGGACGATCAGGATTTCCTCGGGCGAACCCTACGGGTGTCGTTGAAGCGACGGTTCTGACCAAGCGGCTGCACGGCTGGCAGGTTCAGGTAACAGCTCATCGGTAAACAAGTGGCTACCCCGCCAGGCGCGCGCCAGAGGCCCGTCCGATACCGTGTAGCTTGGGACACTTCGAGGTTCAGAAGGACCTCGGCGCGGACGAGGTTCATATTTCATGTCAACGGCGATCTCATCGGCGACGACCGCTTTGTACATCCCTTCCAGGGGGGTGAACCAGCCCGCTGAGGAGCCCTCGATGCCGACCGCGGCAACCCCCAAGACGATGGCGGCGGCGCCCCGTGCGGAGAGGCCGTCACTGGCTAACAGCACCATGGCGACGCTCGTGCAGGCGCAGGAGTCGGCGGCCCAAACCGAGTCTGACACGTCGCCGACATCCGCGATCGCCACCGCCGGCGGCGAGGTGACGAACTCGGACGTCGACCAGTTGCTGAACGCGAAGGGCGCCGAGATTTTCGGCGCGGCCATCTCCAGCCTTCGCACCCCGCTGCCTGACCTGTCGACGCGTCATGAACAGCTCTTGGCCAAGACTACCCGCACGCCGGCCGAGGAGAAGGAAGCGACAGCCTTGGGCAACGCGCTGACGGAGCGGGAAGGCAAGGCCTTTGGCCATTTTGCGAAAGAGGCGAGCGCAGCCGCCACCCCTCAGGAACGCGCCAGGCTCATGACGCAGTACATCAAGGCCTACACGGAATATTATGACTCGCTATCCCCGGAAGAGCAGAACTCCGATCGCTACCGCGGCACGCGCGAAGGTCTTGTTGCGCAATACGCATCTTGGGCCGCTGAAGCGAAGGAACCTGCGGAGGACCTCTCCGAGTCCCGCGACCCCATCCTGATGCTGTTCGACAAGATCCGCGACGCCGGTTTCAAGGTGGATGACGACAAGGCCCGCAGCATCCTCGAGGAATACAAAAAGGGCGTGGCGTCGCTGCTGAGCACCCAAGCCGATCCGGAAACCGCCGCGGCGACGGTGAACGCTGCATCGGACCGCTTCGCCAGCGTCCAGGCGGTGATCAATAAAGCGCGCGAAGGGGATTCCACCGCCTTTGGCCAGTTGGCCGCGCTCGGCGATGACCAAAAGACCCTCGACAGCTTCCTGGCCTACGCCACGACGTTGCAGAGAGTTCCGTAGAGATAGGCGATCCCAAGCAAGGCGCCGCGCCGGTCGGACCGGCGCGGCCTGGTCGCTCTAGGGTTTGATGACGAACTTCACGTCCAACGCCCCGGTCGTGTAGTTCGGCGTGCTCGCCACGCTGCACTTGGACGTGTCATCGACGGCCGCCGTGAAGCTGTATTTCGGGAACACGTCCTGGTTCTTGATGATGCTCCAGGTGAAACGGCATCGGCTGTAGGTGATCCGTCCAGCCAGAGCGGTGACCGATGTCGCGGAATGCAGAAAGTCGGTTGTCACACCAGAGCCAATGGTCATCGGAATGGGCGCGATCGTGCCATTGACGCTGTAGCTGATCATGGTCTGGGAACTGGCGTAGCTGTTCTTGACCTGAATCGTGGCCGACATGTTTTCGGGCGTAACAGCCCACGCTGGCGCGCCCGTAAGGCCGAGGACTGCCCCGAGGGCGGCCGCGGCGAGCATCGTCGTCTTTCGGATTGTCATGTCATGCTCCCTTTGCGCCGAGCCCCGGCCGCAGGATCGCGGCGCCTAGAAGGTTCAAGCCCCGTGATGGTGCTGCGCGACCGCCATAGGGGCAGCGGCGCGCGCTGCCCGCGACTGGCGAGGTGGCCAGTTGATGGACCGCCATCGTTCGATATTTGGGACCCCGGACTTCGAAACGACCGTTCGGGCCGGTTTCGCACACGCAGGACGACAGATTTAGAAGGGGGCCAGACCCGTCGTCGCAAAGGACGGGCCAGCCTCCATTAAAGGTTGGTGGTTAACAACTGGCGACCTAGCCCGGCGAGGCTTGGCCCCACTTCAGATAGGGTCGAGGCTAGGGACGCGGCGGCATCAATGGGCTGTTCCTCGGTCTCTAGCTGGAGTCCGCCCGACCGCAATATTGCGGCACCACACCACTCCGAAGGAATAAGGCCGTGTCCATATCGTCTATTTCGACCGCCACGACCTTACTGGCCACGGACCTGACCACGGCCTCGACTTCCAACTCGGCCACGCCTGAGGCCGACACCGCTTCCGAAACCGCTACGACGTCGCGCGTGGATCTCCCTGCCGTCACGATCACACTGTCCCCCGAAGCGCAGACGGCGCTGGAAACCTCGACCTCGCCGACTACTGCGGCGGCGACCGCGAATGCGGACGGCGCGGCAGAGGATACGCCCTTTGCGAGGAACAAAGATCAGTTTGCAAATATAATGACTATTATGGGGGACACGACTGGCAAATACAGCCAGGACGAGCAAGTCGCCGCCTATGACGCACTAAGGACACTTGGCGCTACGCATGGCCTTATTGGCGCTGACGCCGAGAACACCAAGCTGTACCAGCAGGTGATGTCGACAAGTCCTATTGTGCAGTATGTAAATGACCTTCACACACAAAATTATAACGCGGTCACTTCAGCCTGGAATATTGCGACCCCAGAAACCCGGGGCGCCGCCGCGGCGACCGCGATGGTCAATTTCTACAACGGCCTGAGTTCGCCCGATCAGAACGCGTTCTTCTCAATAAACATCAACGGCGCCCATTCGGATGGTTCAAGGATGTACAGCAGCCCGGACCAGTGGCTTTCGGGCATTCTGCCTTTCGCCAATCAGGCAGCTTTGAACCCAGCCAAGTCCGACGCGCAGGCGAGCCTGGTGGACACGCTGAAGGCGCTAGGCGCGTCCAAGCCCTCGACGTCCGCAGATGTGGCGCTAACGGTCCTGCAAAGCGCCGCCACGGCCGACGCCGCGGACAAGACGCAGGCTGATCCGTCGGCCAAGGCGTCCTCGGACACGACGCCGGGCCTGCAATCGCTCATTCAGAAGCGCTACGCCATCGGCGACAACGCGGAGGTCAGCGCGTAGGGACCGGACGGCGGCGGAATCTCCGCGCACCAAGTGAGCGTGACCATCGATGGCCGGCGGAGCCCGGTCGGCGTCAACGCCACAGCTCGATGGAGCAGCGCCTACCGCGTCCGGCTCGACAGTGGACGGGATGGCCCCGACGACCTCAAGGTCGCCGCTTTCGTTGGCCTCGATTTGAGGGCGTCGCATCGGTTCGAGCGAAATGGCAGCGATTCAGTCGGCTCGCCCGCCCGCCGCGGCATCGGAACCGAACTGGAGCTCGCCATCGTGAATGTCCTGGACGGCCGCCCCGACCCTTCACTGGGCGACGGACGCTCCGCGCCAGGCTATGGGGCGCGATGACCAGGATCCTGTCGGCGAACCCTTCGAATCTCTTTGAAGCACCGTTTCTAACGCGACGACGGGCGCAGCGCGTTACCGGGACGAAGGGATGGGGCCAGCCTCCATTACAGGCTGCTGGTTAACAACTGGCGACCCGGCCCGGGGCGGCTGGCCGTCATGCCGGCTAGGGTCAAGGCTAGGGACGCCGCGTGCGTCGGCTAGCAGGAGTAGGGCGCATGTCCGCGACCATCACATCGGCGACAACGACGCCCTTGGTCCCCCTGACGGCAGCAGCCGCGCAAACCGAAGACGTTACAGCGCCCGCAGCCCCGGCGGTGCCGGCGACCCAGGCGGTGAAGCCCGGCCCCCAAGCCGCGCCGGACACTCCGCCCCTCACGGACGAGACCTTGGCCGCTCTCGTCACGGAACAGGCGGCGGCGGCAAAGCCGCCGCCGATCGACCTAAAGGGGCAGGATCTTCGCACGCTCGATCTAAAAGCGATGGACCTGCGCGGAGCAGATCTATCCGGCGCCAACCTGAGCGGGATGGACCTCTCAGGCCTCGACTTCACTGGCGCTCGCCTTGACGGCGCCGATCTCTCAGGATCGACACTGACACAGGCCAACCTCACCGAGGTTTCCGCACGAGCCACTAACTTCAGCGAAGCCTCGCTGATCCAGACGACGATGGACCGCGCCGATTTCTCGGGCGCGACTCTCAGTGGCGCGTTCATTGGCAACGCGCGCGTGGGAGAAGATCGGCTTGCTGACGGCACGCAGATACCGAGCCAGAACGTGAGCAATGTTCGGTTCGATAATGCGAACCTGCAGGGCGCTACCATCTTCAGCATGAAGTTCATCGGCGCGTCAGCCGTCGGAGCGGACTTTTCTGGCTTCAGCGGCACCGTGGCGAATTTCTATGACAGCGACCTCCGTGGCGCCAACTTCGATCATGCGCATGGAGCGGTGTTTGGGTTCCATGGCAGCGACCTGTCTGGCGCCCTGCTGACCAACATCAGCGACGAAACCGCGAAAGGGTTTAGCCAGACGAACCTCACTGGCGCCAAGTTCAGCGGGAGCTCGTTCGATAATGCTCGTTTCAGCTTCACCGTTCTATCCGAAGCTGACCTGACTGGGCTCGAGCGCAGCGCCAACAACGCCTATTTCAGCAATGCCGATCTCAGCAACGTCGATTTCAGCGGCTTCGACTTCTACAGAGCCTCGTTCGACGGCACGCTGGGCTGGGATCCTGCAAATCCAGGGGCGCCGCCTCCACCGCATGGATGGTCGGTGACGGGCACGAACTTCACGGGCGCGACGTTTGAAGCCGTGCGTTTCACCAATGTGAACCTTGCTGGCGCGGATTTCACGGACGCCACCTTCAACCACACCGTCTCCCAAAGGAGCGAGCTGGGAGCGGCAAGCGGTAGGCCGGGCATTGAGACCGACCCTCATGTGCGGGCTGAAACGTGGCGAGCGATGGGCTTCGCCGCCGCTGATGGCATGCCGCCTAACCAAGCGATTTGGGTCGGGGACGACCCGCCGCCAGGGCCAGGCATTCCCTGGGCCCGCACGCCTGAAGAAGCGAAGATGATGAACGACGGCCTGATACCGCCGCGTTTCGCGCCCGGCACGGAACCCTATAAGGAGCCCGTCGCAAGTGATGCCGTCGCACCTTTGCAAGACCAGCCAGCAACCGCGAAGGTGCAGGCGGCTGAGGCTGCGCTCCAGACGCTAACGTCGATCAACGATCAAATCCGCCAGGATCGCGAGGACCGCGAAGCGGAGGCGCGCGATGATGACAGTGCGCCATCTGCCGACCACGCTGCAAACACCCTCACGGATCAGATCCGACAAGCCCGCGAGCTGGCCGCCGACAACGATGTTGGCCGCAACAATCCCTATGGCTCGAAGGCGGCGCTGAAGCCGGAATCTTCGCTGTTCAGCGCATTGGAGGCCTAGATGACGACGGCAGTTTCACCGGCGATTGCGCAGGTCTACATCCCGACGGTCAGCGACGTTGGCCCTGTTGGCGAACCGGCCACGTCGACGCCGTCCGCGCCCGCGCCCAGTGCCGCCCCGATCTCCCCTGACGCGCCCCAGCTCACGGACTCCACGATGGCCGCCCTCGTCGCGGAGCAGGCAGCCGCAAACACGCCGCTGGTCGACCTGAAGGGTCAGGATCTCCGTACGCTCGACCTGAAGACCTTGGACCTTCGCGGCGCCGATCTATCCGGCGCGAACCTGAGTGGAATGGATCTTTCAGGACTGGACTTCAGCGGCGCCACGCTAACGAACGCCGACTTTTCCGGGACAACCATGTCCAATGCAGTCCTTGAAAACGTGAGCGCGGAGGGCGCGAATTTCACGGGCGCGACCCTGAGCAACACCTCTCTCGACAACTCCGACTTCACTAACGCAACCTTCGACCAGGCATCGATATCGAAACCCGAGCGAGGCCAGATTCAGATCGACGAGTCCAATTGGGACTCCGTCTATGAAACCAAGGTGAAATTGGACGGCGCATCTTTCGTAGGGGCGAAATTCGAGCGCATCTATTTCGAACAATCGTCGGCCGCTTCAGTGGACTTCTCTAACGCGACGGCGGACCAACTCGGATTTATCTCTACCGATCTGCGGCAAGCGAACTTCGACGGCTTATCGGGAAGCGCAGTCGCATTCAATCAATCGGACCTTAGCGAGGCTAACCTCACCAATAATCAGGCGCGCTCAACTAACTTCTACTCCTCGATATTACAGGACACTCGGTTCGCTGGAAGCTCTCTTAACAACACGGGCTTTGTGAGCACGAACCTCAGTGTGGCTGACTTATCCGGCGTGGTGCGAGAGGGTAGGAACGCGGATTTCTTTGATACAAACCTGGACGGAATTGACTTCAGTGGATTTGATTTCACCGGGCTCAGGTACGGCGGGGACAAGGTTGTGTGGTCGCCGGATCACCAGGCAGTTCCCGGAGCGGGAGCGTCCGTACGAGGCACAAACTTCACGGGCGCGAACTTTACCGGCGCCCGGTTCGCCGGGTTTGACTTTCCGAGCGCCAACATGGATGGCGCTCACTTTGATCGAGTACTTGTCCAGTATAGTGACATCTCGACCCTCCGTGATACGAGCGGAATTGTCTACGATGCACTTGCAGTTCCTTCGAGCTACTTCTTGACCGGCAAATCGCAGCCCTGGGCTACGCCGCCTGCGACGGGCTCGATCCAAGACAAGTCTTCACTGGATGAAGTGACCTCCAACGCGACGCAAGGAGCATCAAAGGAAGCGCTCGCGGCACTTGAGACGCTGAAGGCGATTAATTCCGCCATCCGCGACAAGGGCGATCCCGCTGTCTACCGACATGGCCTCCTGGGCGCCCTCGAAAGTGATGCTTAAACTTATTATCGCTCGCCCTTGAGCGCCGTTACCTCGGCGCGCACAGACGGAAGGTGTGGCTGGGAGGGGCGGTTAAGCCCCTCCCAGCGGTTCGACCTACCAGGCTCTGAAATCGACGAACTCGTTATTCGGCCCACTGAACGTCGCTTCGCAGCGCGCGCCGAGGTAAGCGACCTTGCCGACCGGATACACAACGCCGGTTGTGTTGCTGATGTTGAATGTGAAATAGCAATAGGCTCCTGGCCTCGTCGAATCGTTGAGGTTTGCGTTGAACGTCAACCCGCCGTACCCGTACGAAAGCACCGTCTTCAGGGTGCCATCGCTGTAGCCGCCGGCCGCGACAGAGCCGATCTGAGGCGAGTACGACCCCGACCAGCTAACTCCAGAGATCGTGATTGTGTTTGGTGAAGTCTGGTCGTTGTAGAGCCTCGGGTAGGCGTAGAACGGTTGCGCCGCCGCCGGGCTGGCCATGGCCATCGTCGCGATCGCCGCCAGAGCCGCCGCACCCAGCATCGTTTTCTTCAGGGCTTTCATTGTCTGCCTCCCGCGCCCGGGGTCTCGGCCGCGGAGATCGCGGCGCCTAAAAGACCCACCCCATTAGGGGCTGCGCGACCCCAGTAGGCTCGACACGGCCTGAAGCTCGCCACTGGCGAGTCCGCCACTTGATTTGGCATAGATCACCGCGGCTAAAGTGTACGGAGCCAATGGTCAAGGTTGTTTCCGTGCAAATATTGCGAGTTGCCACAGATGAGACACCTGCCGCGTCGCCGGACTTGCGACGATTTGTTGACGTTAAGGCCCGTTTACCGTGACGATGCGCGCCGGGCATGCTCATGGCGGACACTTCAACTGACGCGAAAGCCACCGGCGAAGTAAAGGCGGCATGCTCATGGGGACCGTCGCGGCGATCCAAGGGGCCGAAACGCATCCCGTAGGTCCGGGACGCGGCACCCTCACGCACTGTTCACCACCTCGCGGCCCGCTACCGTTTCGAGCGACGTCAGCGGCTCTTGGACCTTGCCATTGGCTCAGATGACGCCGGACTGGGTGGGGTGTGAACAAGGCGCCCGGTCAGGTGGTCCTAAATATTGGCGGGCAATTGAGAGGCGGCCCACTAGGAGGCGGTCGGGATGGGGACCAGTTTTCACTACACGCCCCCTGGTTAACAACTGGCGACCCGGCCCGGCGCGCCTGGCCGTCATGCCGGCTAGGGTCAAGGCTAGGGACGCCGCGTGCGTCGGCTAGCAGGAGTAAGGCGCATGTCCGCGACCATCACATCGGCGACAACGACGCCCTACGTCCCCCTGACGGCAGCAGCCGCGCAAACCGAAGACATTACAGCGCCGGCGGCGCCGACGACCCAGACGGTGAAGCCCGCCCCCCAGGCCGCGCCGGACATTCCGCCCCTCACGGACGAGACCTTGGCCGCTCTCGTCACGGAACAGGCGGCGGCGGCAAAGCCGCCAATCGACCTTAAGGGTCAGGATCTTCGCACCCTCGATCTGAAAACCATCGATCTGCGCGGCGCCGATCTGTCCGGGGCCAACCTCAGCGGCATGGACCTGTCAGGCTTGGATTTCACCGGCGCCACGCTAACGAGCGCCGACTTTTCGGGCTCTACATTGAAAGGCGCTCGGCTCGAGGGGGTGTCTGCGGCTGGCGCGAACTTCAGCCAAGCGACCCTCGACGAAACGTCTTTGGACAACGCCAACTTCGTCGGCGCGGACTTCCAGGGAGCGACATTAGGACACCTGACACCGGATGAAGACGGCGAACACCGCGCCTTCATGACCTCTACAAACGTCACACTGGACGGAGCCAATTTTTCAGGCGCAACGCTTCAGTCGATTGTCTTCGAGGGAAGTTCCGCGAAAGCGACTGACTTTTCAAACGCCGTCGCGCAGTCGATTGGCTTCCGGCAATCGGACCTCAGCCACGCCAATTTCGATAACCTATCTGGTCGGTCCGTGGTGTTCCACGACAGCGACGCGTCGGACGCGGCGTTCACCAACAGCACCGCGACCTTCGTGGGCTTCTATTCCACCACGATCGAGAAGACGACCTTCGCTGGAAGCTCCCTGAACCAAACGACTTTCATGGCAACCGACCTTTCCGCGGCAGACCTCACAGGTGTTGTTCGGGAAGCAAGGAACGCAATCTTCGATCAAACGAACCTGGATGGTCTAGATCTGAGCGGCTTCGATTTTTCGAATGCGCAATTCAACGCCGAACCGCGCGAGGACGTCGAAGGTTGGCGGCAAGTGGCTGGAGCAGGCTGGTCGGCCGTAGGGACCAATTTCTCCGGCGCGTCATTCGCTTCGACCAGGTTCAACTATGTCGACTTGAGCAACGTCGCCTCCTTCGCCGGGGCCCAAGTCACAGACGTTCTCTACCGAGGAGGAATGCCAGGTGAACTCGCCAGCATGCCTGGCGCCAACGCAGTGTCGGAACGGGGGCAAGCGCCTTGGCTAGGCGATGATGTGCTGCCCAACCCGCTTCCGCCGTGGCTCCGCACACCTGATAGCGTCACGCAAGGATCCCAAGGCGGAATGCGCGGTCGCGCCACGCCGGGCCTAGAGCCGCCAAGCGTCGATGATGTTGCACTCCCGGCTGCCGGACCGTCCTCTGTCCTACACGCGCCAGAGCTGAAGGGGGCGGATTTGGCCCTGCGAACCCTGAAGGACGTCAGCGATCAACTTCGCGCCCGCCAAGACGAGGCAGCAGTGCAGCGTCAGCCCCACCCGACGACGGTGTCATCGCTGATGCGGGAATTGCGCGCTGAAATCGAATAGGTTCGGAAGTGACGGGTCGAGGCGCTTAGGCAGTGCTAAGCGCCGCCCTGCATCTTCTGGCGCCTCGCGCATCCCACTAGAACGAGCGCAGCATGGGGGAGGCTGGGCCTCCCCATGCCTTTAATTTTCAGTCGATAGAGAAATAGACGTCCTCACCGTAGCCGGGATAGTAGCTGTCGCAGTTCGCATCGCCACTTTTCACGTGGCCGACAGGGTAAATCGTCCCGTCGCCGTTATCGACGTTGAACGTGAAATAGCACGAGCCGCTCCGACCAGGCGTCGTGATGTTGGCGGTGAAAGACACGCCACCAGAGCCGTAAGGCAACACCGTGTGATAGGTGCCCGACTTGGTCTGTCCAGACGGCACCGGCGTAGGGATCTGGATGTAAGAGCCCGACCATGACACGCCGGTGATAGTCACATCGTCGGCGGAGCCATTCGTCAGGTGGGGATACGCGTAGAACTGCGCCGCCGCCGGGCTCGCCATAGCCATCGTCGCGATCGCCGCCAGAGCCGCCGCACCCAGCATCGTTTTCTTCAGAGCTTTCATGATCTGCCTCCCGCGCCAGGGATCTCGGTCGCGTGGATCGCGACACCTGAAAGACCCACCCCATAAGGGGCTGCGCGACCGCAGTAGGCGCGAGGCGGCCTGACGCTCGCCACTGGCGAGTCCGCCACTTGATTTGGCTTACACCAACATTCCTAGGTGTATTGTCCAATGGTCGAGGTTGTTTTGGTGCAACCATAGCCGGTTACGAGGTATGCGACGGCGGCGGTGTCGCCGGACGTGCGACGTTTTGTTGACGTTAATGCTCGATTACCGTGGCAATAGGCGCACGCCTCGTTAGGCGAGGAGTCATCAACCGGCGGACCGCGCCACCGAATAAGTAATGGCGCCCGCCTATCACGGCGATCTACGGCGCCGAGAGTCATCCCTTAGGGGCGGGTGAGCGACCCCTGTCGTGGAGGTCACACAACCCGCCTGGACTAATCCGGGTCCGCGGCCGAGAGCACATTCCCGCGCCAGAGGCGCACCAGCTCCTCGAATTCGGAGCGGAAGCTATAGGCGCTCGGATATTCGCGCGTGCGGGCGATGAACCCGAAGAGGGTGACCATGTCGTCGCGGATCGCGCCGTCGACGGCCCAGGTCTCGGTCAAGTCGAAACCGCCGAGATCGCCGGCATTCCACCAGGCCAGCAGGAAATTGGCGACGTAGCGCGATTGGTGGGTGTCGCCCCGCGCGATCTCGAGGAGCCGCTCGAGCGCCGCCCAGGTCGGCGGGTCGATGAGGGGGATAGGTGGCGACATTCTCAACTCCAGGATCGCAAACCTCGGCCCTTCCTCTACCTTCGAACATCAGCCGGTCTTGGTCCAGAGCAACGCCAGGCAAGGCCGGCTAGACGCGCAATCGGGCGCGCCTAAAGACGAATAGGTTGTCAAGAGTCCACCTGGACAAGTGGGCGGGTCCACGCCGTTCGGTCGTAATGAGATCGCGCGAGTACGCGGCGACGTGGTGCTCCTGTTGTGTCGACAGGCGCCGAGGCGTGTAAGATCTAAGTCTTAGATGGTCGACGACCCGAGGAGCTGGGGCGACCTCCCGAAAAGGTGGCGTCATGGTGCAATCGACTTCCGATGGACTGGGTAAGACCTCGCGCGATACCTCCGCCGGCTCCGCGCCGGCCTTGCGCAGCCGCGCGGCGGGGCCGCGGGCTTATCACGGCGCCGCGACGGCCGGCGGCGGAAGCGATGCGCCCGATCCCCGCGATTGGCTGGCCGCGATCATCGAAGGCTCCGACAACGCGATCATCAGCAAGGGCTTGGACGGCGTCATCCGTAGCTGGAACGACGGCGCCACGCGCCTGTTCGGCTACGCGGCGGAGGAGGCCATTGGCCGCCCCATCACGATCCTTATCCCTGAAGACCGCCTCCACGAGGAACAGGCTATCCTCGAGCAGCTCCACCTCGGCCGCCGCATCCAGCACCTGGAAACCCAGCGCCTTCGTAAGGACGGCTCCCTGATCGACATCTCCCTGACGGTCTCGCCGATCCGCAACCGCAAGGGCGTCATCGTTGGCGCCTCGAAGATCGCGCGCGACATCACCGAACGGCGGATCGCCCAGGAACAGCAGCGCCTGCTCATGGGCGAGATGCAGCATCGCGTGAAGAATCTCTTCGCCCTGGCCGGGGCGATCGTGTCGATCAGCGCCAAGTCGTCGTCGCCGGCTGAGGTCATCGATGACATCCTGACACGCCTATCGTCGCTGGACCGCGCTCACAGTTTGACGATGTCGGGCGTAAGCGAGGACCCCGCGGCGGAACGCACAGTGCCGTTCCATACGCTGACCAGGACGCTCCTGACGGCTTATGACCGTGGCGGCAGCATCGTCATCGAGGGCGACGATTGCGAGGTGAGCGGCAAGGCGATTACCCACCTATCCCTGTTAATCTACGAGTTCGCGACCAACGCCGCCAAGTATGGGGCCCTCTCGACGCAAGGCCGCGTGGCCGTGCGAACTGAAATTCGCGACGGCGTCGTGCGCTTCAACTGGCGAGAAACGGGCGGACCCCCGCCCCAGGCGGGCGGCCCGCCCGGGTTCGGTAATCGCCTGGAAGCGGGCATGGTCACGGCGCTGGGGGCGCGCATCGAGCGTGACTGGCCGCCCGAAGGCCTTGTGCTGACGGTGGCGCTGCCGCTTTCGTCCCTGTCGGGGTGACGCGCAAATCCCGGGCCGGGACGGCACGCGCCGCGTTCGGAACGGAATCACATTCACGCTGGCGAAAATCGCGGGCGGTGGACCGGTGACGTCCGCGCACCGCGGATCCCCTGGCGTCGCCGGTTGTCCAGGGGGGGCGTTTGGCGACGCCAGGGGCCGGGACGGCGCCTGCAGGATGAAGCGGCCGCCCTCGACGGGGGTGTCCGAGACGAGGAACGTCGGCGCCAGGCCGGTCGAGTGCGACCTGGCGCCACGTCCCCCCATGCCCGGCGCGGGCGCCGGGCTTCAGTTCAGACGATGGTGGCCAAGAGCGGGGCGCTCAGGGGCTCGGCCACATGGACTTCGGATTTAGGCCACTGGGCTGGGATGCCGTGGCTCTTGGGCGGAAGAGCCTGACAGACGGTTCAGCTCATCCTTAATCCGCAGCTTCCGACGCTTGAGGTCGGCGATCGTCTGGTCGTCCGAGGACGGTTGAGCGAGCACAGTCCGAAGTTGATCTTCGAGTTTGTCGTGCTTCTTTTCGAGCGACGCGATGTGCGATTGCACAGTCAATGGACGCTTCCCCCCTCTCAACGGCCGCCGCAGCTGGACGATTGCGACGACCTGATGACCATGTTGCCACGCAGGCGGGCAAACGCCCCTGTCCAGGTCGCCCGTTGACTCCAACCCAAAGGGTGCGTAGCGCGCCTGCCCCTAGAAACGTCGCAACTCGGCCAGGAGCGCCGAGGCCTCGATCGGCTTGGCGACATGGGCGTCCGCGCCCGCCTCGAGGGCCTCTTTCACATGGTGGCTCATGGCGTTCGCCGACACCGCGACGATCGGCACCCGCATAAGACCCAGGTCGGCCTCGCGCGCCCTGATGGAGCGTATCGCCTCGAGCCCTCCCATCACGGGCATTTCCAGGTCCATTAAAATCACATCGAAAGCCTGGCTGATGGCCTGTGCGCAAGCCTCCATCCCATTCTCGCAGAACGTGACCTGCACGCCGGCCATCTCAAGGATCATCTCAAAGACACGGCGGTTGCCCGCATTGTCTTCCGCCACCAAGGCGCGCGCGGGCAACGCGACTTCCGACGCCGGCGCGTTGACGTTGGCTGCGATCGGCGGTGCGACCCTCTCGGCGAGAAAGGTGAAATCGAACTGAGAGCCTTCTCCCAGCACCGTCTCGCAGACTATGTCGCCACCCAACAACCGCGCCAGGCCGCGAGAGATTGTAAGGCCGAGACCGGTGCCGCCGAACCTGCGGCTGATGCTGTTGTCGGCCTGCTGGAATCGTTCGAACAGGCGTGCGTGCGCGTCGGCGGTCATGCCGACGCCGGTATCCTTGATGCTGATGCGCACGCAGCGCTCATCGCGGAAGGGCGCGTCGGTGATCGTCACCGTCACCCCGCCCGTCTCGGTGAACTTGAGGGCGTTCGACAGCAGGTTGTTGACCACCTGGCGCACGCGCACGCTGTCGCCGCGATACCATCCCTTATCCGTCCGAAGGTCCTCGACCTGCAGGCCGAGACCCCTCCCGAGGGCCTGCATTCTTGAGATCTCAAATAGGCCGAACAGGTCGGCGGCAAGGTCGAAGGGCCGATCCTCGATGGCGAATTCGCCCGCTTCGATTTTTGAGAAGTCGAGCAGGTCGTTGATGCTGCCAAGCAGCAGGTCGCCGGATGAGCGAATCAAGGCGACCATCTCGCGCTGACGCTCGTCGAGGGCGGTCCCCGCAAGCAGATCGGCCATGGTCAGCACGCCGTTCAGAGGGGTCCGCAGTTCGTGGCTCATATCGGCTAGGAACGCCGATTTCGCGGCATTGGCCTTCTCGGCCGCTTCGCGCGCCAGCTCGATCCGCTGCAGCGCCTCGATGAGCCGGCGCTCCCGCGCGAGCGAAGCGTCCAGCCGTTGCTGCAACGCGCGGCCGCGCGAACGCGGCGGCTCCGAAAGATGCGTCATATGTGACCGCCCCAGGTCAAGGGGGCGCGCCGACGCGCGCCACGACAGTCGTCGCAGGGCCGACGGCGCAAGCTCACAGTATTGTGTCCTCGAGGTTCAATCACTGCAGCCTCCCCGAGTGGAGAGGGTAAAGCGCGGTGACGCCTGGGTCTTCGGGTCAGGTAGACACTTGTTAGGACAGTCGGCGGATACATAGAGTCCGCCCGCGTTTAGCCCTCATACGCGACGTCGAAAAAGGCCTCGGCGACGGGACGGCGGCGCATCCCGCGGGCGGCGGCATCGGCGCAGCCCCTCCCTCTCTTCGCCAAGACGCCCAGGGGAACGCAGCTCAGCTGCTCTTGGAAGCTGAGCTGCAATGTTGCAGACTTGTCGGGAAGCCGACCTAAGGCCGCGCCGCGATCCCTCGCGTTCGCCGCGGAAAGTAGGACGGCAGGAGCAATAAGATCATCCTTCCGGCGAACTCGATGTCGCCAGGACCGCTCCTCCTCGTTCCCACTATCAGGAAAGTAATGATATGGTAATGCGGTCCAGCACCATCGCGCCTGCAAGGCATCTAGAGCGAATTGCGGAGGTGGCCACTTGCAAGATTGTTTCGCACATCCAATGATAGTTGTGTTGGCTTTGGTAAGAACCTCGCGCCGGACGGCGCTTTGCGTCACGCACAGGGAGCGGTGATTGGTGCGCGAGGAAGGATAGGGGTAGGAGGGCGGGGTGCTGGATAGATTGGTTGCGGTCACCGACGCCATCAATGTGGCGCAAGACAAGCAGGGCCTGTTTGAGGCGGTCGAAGCGGGCTGCGCGAGTTTCGGTTTCGACGGCTTCGTGTTGTTCTGCAACAAAACGGATAAGCTCGAGGCCGTCGTCAACGCGACTTTGACCAACGCCAGCCGATCCTTTCTCCATGACTACGAGCACCTCAAATGGTGGGAAGGTGATTTCTTTCTGGACGAAGTGGCGCGACACGGCCGCCCGGTTGTTTGGAACAGCGCCAACCGTGAAGGGCTCGACGCGAACCAGCTTCGGTACCTGGAGTTTCTGATCGAGAGCCAAATGCTGCAGGGTCTCGCGGTGCCGCTCAAGCACAAGCCTGGGACCTTCAGCGGGTTCGCGATCAACTGCAGGGCGGGGGAGCGGCTACGCGACGGCTCGGTGCAATCGGCGACGATCATCGGCAATGCGGCCATGACCAAGGCTGAGGCGCTCGGCCTCTGCGAGGAGGTGACACTCGAGGGCGCGATGGCGATCAAGAGCCTGTCGGACGTGCAACAGGGGGTTCTGGAATGGATCGCCGAGGGCAAGTCCAACGTCGACATCGCCACCATCGTCGGGCTCAACGAGCGGGCCGTCCGCTACCATGTCACCGAGATCCTTCGCAAACTCGGGGTGGTGAGCCGCGCTCAGGCCGCCACCATTTGGCGGGTGGCGCGCAACCAGCGTCACTGAGCGGTCGACGTCGGCTGTGGAAGACCGTGAACCGGGCTGAACGTCCCGCCCCATACCCGGGCGCTCAAGGCGCCCCCTAGACTTGCAGGATTTGGCGGCCCAGCTCGGCCTGGCGGAAGCAGGTGGCGAAGCGCCGGATCTCGGCATCGCCTAACCCAGCGCCCTCGAAGGCCCGTGTCCATTCGCGCTGGACGAGGTCGGCCAGTCGAAGCGCCTCGCTGATGGCCTCCTCGGCGGTGAGGCCGAAGGCGGCAGCGCCGGCGACGGCGTTGTCGAGTGACGCCTCGCGCCCCTTGGGGCCGACGCCAAGCACCAAGGTCCGTTCGTGGCCGACCTGGGGCTTGGGCACCACGTCGTAGAGCGGCGACAAGCGCCAGCCCTTCGGGGTCCACAGGAAGCCGTGATTGCGCAGATGGTCGTCGTCGTTGGTGACCAGGATGTTGAACACCATGCGCCGATAGAGCTCGAGCAGGTCCCCGCGAGGATCGGCGCCGAGGCGCCGCAGAGACTCGGCCAGGTCGGCATAGCTGTGGCGGCCGACATCGCTTTCGTGGGCGCCGAGGATGGTCAGCCCCGAGGCGAAGGCGTGACGCTGAACACCGTCGGCGCCGAGGGTCCGATCGAAGCGCTCGATCATGTAGATGTCGCGGCCGAGGACCTCGCGGAAATCCAGTCGAGGCACCGTCAGACCGCATTGGGTCGCTAGTCGCATCGTGGCCAACTCGATCCGGCAGATCGGGTAGATGTCGTCGTTGGCGGGAAACTTGGCGATCCAGGGCTGACCGCCGACGTCGGTCGCGGCCTTTGGCCGAGCCCCGCCGAGAGAGGAGCCCGCGGTCAGCAGGCGGCGCAGGTTGTCGTCGAGCTCGTCGACGGACTGGACCCGCTCCACCGCCGCAGCGAGTTCCTCGAGGGTGAAATGCTCGCCGGGGGCGTCCCCGTCGCCCCAAGGCGTCAGGCGCTCCGGCCCTTCGGGTGTAGGACCGAACGCCAGGGCCCCGACGCGATAGTCGCCCGAGGCCAGCAGGATCTCGGCTTCGCTGGGTTCCCGATCGTCCAGCGCCTTGTACATCAGGTAGCGGCCCCAGCCGTCGGGAGCGGCATCGCGGATGCCGTTGAAGTTGGCAAAGCCCTCTTCGGTCCTGAAGACGACATTGTCGGCTTCGGGATCGGGGAGGGGGAGCTGGACCGGGTCCACGGGAATTCGGTCGGGTCGCTCCAGATATCGGCGGCCGTAGGCGAAGGTTGCGAAGCTGGCGCGCGGCTCGCGGGTCATGGTCAGGCGCCCCGCCGGCGCGGGACCGCCCGGCAGATGCATGAAGACGATCGTCGTGGTGGCCGCCATGGCGGTCAGAAGTCCAGATCGCCGTCGGACGGCGCGTGCGTACGGCGCGGCAGGCGCGCGACGTCCTCGCTGATCCCCATGGCGTCGCTATCTGGCGCTAGGAGAGCCTCCAAACGCCCCGTGAAGCCGAGCACGAACATTGCGCTCGCCAGGGCGCCCAGGCTGACGGTCGGATCGCCCGCCTCTAGGCGTTGAACGGTCTGCCGGCTAACCAGCATCCGCTCGGCCATCAGTTGCTGGGGGATCCGCCGGCGTTTGCGGGCCACCGCCAGGTCATGGCCGAGCGCCATCAGCGCTCGGCGGCCGGGCGCTGGCAGGGCGGTCTTGGATGCGGAAGTACGCGACATAGCGCGTTGAATGACATATCAGTCGTTAAAATACAATGTGCCTGATATGTCATCCGCAGGATGAGTGCCGACTGCGGACAGGTTGACGGCGTGGGCCGATGGCAACCGCCAACCCTAGACTGCAGCGCGGCAGCTGAACAGGGGCGACCCGGCCAGCAGCCTGACCCCTCCTGGCCCCGGTAGCCTTGCGTCGAAGGCGGCCGGCGCGGCGGCTGCTAAGTTAGGGGAGGGCGCAGATGCTCAAACGTCTCACGGCCGAGTTTCTCGGCACGGCCTGGCTCGTCTTCGGCGGCTGCGGCTCGGCGGTTCTAGCCGCCGCCTTTCCTGAGGTGGGCATCGGTTTCGCCGGGGTGGCGCTCGCCTTCGGCCTGACGGTCGTCACCATGGCCTATGCGGTTGGGCATATCTCGGGCGGCCATTTCAACCCCGCCGTCTCCGTCGGCCTGTGGGCCGGCGGCCGCTTCAACACCAAGGATTTGCCGGGCTATATCCTCGCTCAGGTCCTTGGCGCCATCGCCGGCGCTGGCGTGCTCTTCTTGATCGCCAGCGGCAAGGCCGACTTCAGCCTCGCCGGCGGGTTCGCCAGCAACGGTTACGGCGAACACTCGCCAGGCGGTTACAGCCTTGCCGCCAGTCTCGTCTGCGAGGTGGTGGCGACCTTCGTCTTCATCTTCGTGATCATGGGCGCGACCCATGGCCGAGCCCCAAAGGGCTTCGCACCGCTGGCCATTGGACTGTGCCTGACCTTGATCCACCTGATCACAATCCCGGTGACCAACACCTCGGTGAATCCGGCGCGCAGCACAGGGCCCGCACTCTTCGTCGGCGGCTGGGCCCTGCAGCAGCTGTGGCTGTTCTGGCTCGCGCCTCTCGTTGGCGGCGCCCTCGGCGGCGCCGTGTACCGCTGGCTCAGCCCCGACGCGCCGGCCGCGACCCCTGTCGCCGGCGACTAGCGACTCGATGGCCCGGGACGACGCGCGAGTGGCCGACGGGCGCCATGAGGCGGTGCTGGCTGCGAGACGGATCCTACGGACTCTACGGAGTTCGCCGGCTCCTCTTAAGGACGCCCGCGTCCTGCACGCCGCGCTCGCGGCCGCCTCTGGGTGGTCGCGCCAGGAAAAGCACGAGATCGAGCAATTTCGAGAGGGCCTCGCGACGGGCCTGAGCGAAGAAGCGCTTCGAGCCCGATGCGATCAGCTTGTCAGCCTGCTGGCGAACGCGAGGACAGAATGAAACCCTTTCGCGACCCCGGCGTCTCATCCGCCGGCCCCGACCTCGTTTCCATCGCGGCGGACGCGTCGACC
>Ga0153956_1001663_pt1 | contig 18694 bp, 21 predicted proteins | sample TSFL040MetaG_FD_104704 | JGI IMG/M metagenome (GOLD analysis project Ga0153956, IMG submission 104704) | Attine ant fungus gardens microbial communities from Florida, USA - TSFL040 MetaG | ecosystem: Host-associated > Fungi > Mycelium > Unclassified | place: USA: Florida, Wekiwa Springs...
CTACGGAAAAACTATCAGCCTGCGAGTTTACCACTGTAAGGCTGATGCCATTTACGCAAATGGAGCCTTTTTCGACCGTTACGTTGCCCGTTGAAGCGTCGTATTCAAAGGTATACTCCCAGCTGCCGTCAAGTTCTTTAAACTGCCTGCAGGTTGCGGTTTGGTCTACGTGGCCCTGTACAATATGCCCATCAAGGCGGGCATTCATTTGCATGCAGCGCTCCAGGTTAACAGGCTCGTCTATTTTCAGATGTCCAAGGCTGGTTTTATTCAGCGTTTCTTCGATAGCGGTTACCGTGTGCCTGCCATCCTCCACAGCTACCACGGTAAGGCAAACACCATTGTGTGCTACCGATTGATCGATCTTCAACTCGTTTGAAATGGCCGATTCGACGGTGATGTGCAGATTTCCCTGATCATGACGCAGGTTGGTTACTTTTCCCAGTGTTTCAATTATTCCGGTGAACATAGTTTAACTTATAGATTGCCGTACAAAACTAATTATATTAAAGCAGGTTTATTTATTACATATGCATATCTCTAATCAAAGCGCCGGAATTTTACTGTATCGCAACATAAACAATCATATCGAGTTTTTCCTGGTGCATCCCGGCGGACCATTTTTTAAGAATAAAGACGATGGTTACTGGTCTATCCCAAAAGGCGAATTTTTACCTGATGAAGATCCGCTTACTGCTGCCAAACGGGAGTTTGAGGAAGAAACCGGCGCGCCAATTCAAGCAAACAAATTCATCAAACTAACACCTATCAAACAAAAAAGCGGCAAAATAGTACATGCCTGGGCAGCCGGGGGCAATATTGACGCTAATATAATTGTAAGCAATACGTTTGAAATGGAATGGCCGCCAAAATCAGGTAAATTAGTCAGCTTTCCGGAGATTGACCGCGCCGGCTGGTTTGGTATAGACGAGGCCAATATAAAGATCAACGCCGCACAAAAAGCTTTGATTGACGAGTTGCTGACGCTGATTTGATACCGGGCTTAACTATACCTCGCGACGGTTCCTTACCCAGTTGGATGGTCGTGCAAACTGATCGCCAACGTTAGTTTTAGCGGCCGATAATAATTGTTGCATTAACAGGGCAGCTATCTTAGCTTCATTAGCATCGTCTTGCTGCAACACCTCCGGCGTAAAATACTTCTTCACAAAATGCGTATCAAACTTACCCGACTTAAACGCTTCATGCTGCATAACAAACTTGCCGAATGCTAAGGTGGTAGTTATGCCGGTGATGATATACTCGTCGATTGCACGTACCATCCGTTCAATGGCTTCTTGCCTATCTTTGCCATAAGCAACAAGCTTGGCAATCATGGGGTCGTAATAAATAGGTATTTCCATGCCCTGCTCAAAACCGTCGTCAACCCTAATGCCCGGTCCCTTGGGGGTTACATAAGTTTGCAGTGTACCGATATCCGGCAGGAAATTATTAGCCGGTTCTTCCGCATATACCCGCAGCTCAATGGCGTGGCCATTAATTTTAAGATCTTCTTGCTTAAATTGTATCGCTTCGCCGCGTGCTATTTTGATCTGCTCTTTTACCAGGTCAATACCCGATATTAGTTCGGTAACAGGATGTTCTACCTGCAGGCGGGTGTTCATCTCCAGAAAATAAAAATTAAGCTGATCGTCCATGATAAACTCTACCGTACCCGCTCCGGTATAATTTACCGAGCGCGCCACCTCAACTGCGCACTTACCCATGGCTTCGCGTATACCGGGAGTTAATGTAGCTGATGGCGCTTCTTCGACGACTTTTTGATGCCGGCGCTGCACCGAGCAATCGCGTTCAAACAAATGCAGAATATTGCCGTGCATATCTCCCAGTACCTGTATTTCAATATGTTTTGGCGATGATACATACCGCTCAATAAAAACCGAACCATCACCAAAAGCCACGGCAGCCTCTGACACCGCCAAATGCATTTGTTCTTCAAAATCGGTCGCGGTTTCCACAATACGCATGCCCTTTCCGCCACCACCGGCTGCGGCCTTGATCAGGATAGGGAAGCCTACCTCAATAGCTCGTCTCCTGGCTTCGCCGATATCTGTAACAGCTTCGTCGGTGCCCGGCACCATTGGAATATTGTATTGCACGGCTGCCGCTTTTGCCGACAGCTTATTACCCATTATCTCCATGGCTTCGGGCGAGGGACCTATCAGGATCAATCCTGCGTCGCGCACCTTGCGCGCAAAGGCGGCGTTCTCACTCAAAAAGCCGTAACCTGGATGGATAGCCTCTGCGCCGGTAATTCGGCAGGCCTCAATGATCTTGTCGATAACCAGGTATGATTGATTTGATGGCGCTTCGCCTATAAAAACAGCTTCATCGGCATAACGTACGTGCAGAGCGCCTCTATCGGCTGCCGAGTATACGGCTACTGTTTTGATGCCCATCTCACGCGCCGAACGCATTACCCTTAAAGCTATTTCGCCTCTATTAGCTATCAGTATTTTCTGCATATTTAATAATTTATCAAAATAGTTGCGTTACCCTGTAAATATTATCTATTAAGTATTTTTTTAACAATTTACTAATATCACAAACCTTTAACTATTACATCCGTTAAACAAACTATCTAATTAATTACCCCGTAATGTTAAAAAAACCGCACTTATTACTTTGGTTAGATAAGAATATTAAAACCAAGGAAGACTATCAGCTTTTAATGGTAGCTATATTGGTTGTATTTATTATTTGCACCAAATGCTACCTGTCATTTAGCTATAGTACCGGCATTACCGCCGATGTACCAACTCATATAACCGGGTTAAGCCACCCGAACCTCAAAGCCGGATTTTCATTCACAAAATAATTATCAAACAAAAAGCCTTACAGCTATTGTAAGGCTTTTTGTTTTTTACGCGTTATTAATGTTGCTGCTGCTGAGGCATTGCACCGCCCGGCGGCGGAGGCGGCATATTACCACGTTTACGTTCAGGCCAGGTAGCAGCCTCTAAATGTGCAACACCGCGGTGGCAAGTGTAACAATTTACGCTGCCCAGTTTAGCTACACCCAAAGAATCTTTTTCGCCTTTAAAATATTTTTTGTTCAGTTTGGCCGCCATCAGGTACATTTCGCGGGCCATTTTTTTCTCGGGTTTTGCATCGCTGGCAAAGTTCATGCCTTTACCACTTGCGTTTGGCTCATGGCAAAAATTACATTTTACGCCTAAAGCTGCTGCCCAATTATCCATGATATGGTCAACCTGTTTAAAAGTTAATTTTTTTGGTAACACTTTAAGATTGGTAACCGGCGGGTCAACACGCTCTTGCTGCTGATTGATCATGGTCATTGACGCCAGTAAAATTGAACCTGCAATGAGTGCAATTGGTATAAATATCTTTTTGTTAAAATGCATAATTGTCATATTTAAGTCACTAAAGTAGCAGATTGTTTTTAATGTTCCAACAAATAAACGTGAAATTAAACATCAAATTTTGCCACCATTTTTTCACTGAGGGCCCAAAGTTTTTCGCGGGCGGTTTCATCATTAGCAATACCGGCGGGCCTAACCTGTTTTTGTCTAAAAAAATAACCACCGCTTTTTGCTTCAGGTTTTGCCATGGTGGCCAGGTAAACTGATGTTTGTGCTCCCCGCTCCGGACTGATCATAAACGGCGTAGCCAGCAAGAATATAAACTTTAACCTGCCGGTTAGCATACTGTTAAAATTGGTTTTAACCACGCCCGGGTGCAGTGCGAAAGAAGTGATCCCCTTGCTGCTATATCGACTGGTCAATGATCGGGTAAAATAAATATTGTACAACTTGCTGTTGCCATAAGCTTTAACGGCCGAATACTTCTGCGCATTATTAATGCTTTCAAAATCGGGTTTGCCACGGCGATGAAGGTCTGAACTTACATTGATTATGCGGGCATGTCCTTTCTCCAGCAGAGGCATCAAATACCTGGTCAGCAAAAAATGCCCCAGGTGGTTAAGCTGAAAGGTGGTTTCAAAACCATCTTTAGTCAACTCGAAATTATTAAACATGCCACCGGCGTTGTTAATGAGCACCTGTATGTTAAATAGTTTTGATTTAAGTTCATTGGCCGCCGTTGCTACCGTTGCCAGATCGGTTAGGTCACAGTATACAATATGGATGTTTTTATTGCCTGTTTGGTTGATAATACGCCGTTTGAGTTCCTCGCCTCTTTCTACATTTCGCACTAACAGATACAGCGCATGATCTTTCTTTGCCAGCGCCCAGGCAGTAGCCTCGCCAATGCCAGATGTTGCGCCGGTAATTACGGTAGTTGTTATAGCCATAGCGTTAAAATATGTTAAATAACAAATTTGTTGACTAATAATTGAAAATAAAATTTGCTTAATTACGAAATGTTCGTAGATTTACGAAAACATCGTATAGTTATGGAAAAATTATCAGTTCAGGAAGAAGAAGCCATGCAAGCCATTTGGCAATGTAATGATGGTTACATTAAAGATTTTTTAGATATAATGCCCGAGCCTAAACCGCCCTATACTACCCTGGCGTCGACCGTAAAAAACCTGGAGCGCAAACAGTTTGTCACAAGCCAGAAAACGGGCAACTCGTTCAAATACAAAGCCGTTATTAAAGAAGAAGAATACAAAAAGCGTTTCATGAACGGTTTTGTGAGCGATTATTTTGGAAACTCATACAAAAACCTGGTGGCCTTTTTTGCCAAAGACAAAAAAATCAGCGCCAGCGAGCTTAAAGAGATCATCAACCTTATTGAAAACCCTAAACCTTAATCACTATGCCTGCATTATTCATTTTTTTGCTGAAAGTTAACGTAGCGCTTTTGGCTTTTTGCCTGGGATATTTCCTGGTATTGCGCAAACTTACTTTTTACACGCTTAACCGCTTTTACCTGCTTTTGGCAATTATTTTTTCGTCCATATATCCGTTTATTAATATGAATGGTTTTGTGGAGCAGCATAAGCAATTGGTGACTATCCAACAGGTGATGATTAGCCTGAAAGCCCCTGCCGAAAACCTACTTACCACCTCATGGTACTGGAACTGGCCAGCCATGTTGTTCTGGATAGGTACCGCTGTTTTTGCTGCGCGATTAATTGTGCAGTTGGTGTCGCTTTATAATATTTATCGCGGCTCGACACCCGATATCATACAGCAATATGATGTGCGTGTAACCGACGTCGATATTAGTCCGTTTTCCTTTTGGCGTAGCATATTTATCAATCCGGATAAGATAGAGGGCGCCGACCTGCCAAGCATTTTGCAGCATGAGCAAATTCACGTCAATGAGCTGCATACCCTGGATATTTTGCTGGCCGAGGTAAGCGTGGTGTTTTATTGGTTTAATCCCGGCGTATGGTTCATAAAAAAAGCAATAAACGAGAATATAGAATTTATTACCGACCGAAAAATACTGTTACAAGGAGTTGATACCAAAGCCTATCAATACAGCTTGTTAAATGTAAGCACCGGTTTAAACGTAACACCAAATATTGCCAATAATTTCAACATCACCACCTTAAAAAAACGGATAATGATGATGAACGCCCGCAAATCGTCAAAAATAAACTTAACACGATACGCTTTACTGGTGCCTTTGGTGGTAATAAGCCTTTGCGCATTTACGGTTACTAAAGCAAATGTCATCGGCAAAAGTCAGGCTGTTTATGAAAACATTGCAACATCAGTAAAAGAAATTGTGGGCGGCCCGCTTTCTGAAGTGACCATCAAATCAAAAAGAAAAGCAAACCATAGTTTAATTACCGCCATGCGCGACAATGTCAATGCGGGGCATCAAAAAGCAGATTTGATTTTAAAGGATACTATAATCAAAGCATTACCTGCAAACGTCCAAAAAATCGGGAATACGCTGATCCTGGTGCCACCAAAAGATACCGTTAAAACTATCAAATCCATACGGGTAAATGGCCAGGCGATTAGTATTAATGAGATAAACAATGGAAAAGTACTGGTTTTCACCCCGGCAAAAGACTCGGTTAAAGTAATTAAAGAAATCCGGGTAAATGGCCAGGCGATTAGTATTAATGAGATAAAAAACCTGCCAGCATCAATAGTAGAAAAAATAAGAGTTGTTGACACTACCAGAACCGACATTACCGGCAAAAAAAGCAAGGTCATCAGCATAGAAACAAAACAGCATTAGCAGCCGCAAAATCTATAACCTAAACCTTATCATGAAACCTACATTCATCACATCAATGATGCTGATATGCCTTTGTACTACCCTGTTTGCGCAAAAAACTAGCACTGAGCTGAAAAACAGCCTGCGGGCACCAGCTAACGTTAAAATAGATGGCAATCCTGACGAATGGGCCGGCAAACCGCAAACTTACAGCCGCCACACTCAATTTTATTACACGATCAGTAACGACGATAAATATTTATACCTGACCATACGAGCTGAATACGAGGAGATTGTTAACCGTATATTAAAAGGTGGTATATCATTAATCATCAATAAATCTGATAAGCGTAAAGACCCCAATCGCATACAAATCACTTATCCATTGCTACAATCTTTTATGGTATGGCGGCGCAATGCTCCAAAAGTTGAATCTGTCTCTGCAGCTACGGTAGCGCGTTTGGATTCCTTTGTAAACAATATCAACGCTGAGTTGGAATCAAAAGCAAAATTGATTAAAGTTATGGGCATCAAAAATGTCGACACCTTAATTTCAGTTTATAACCTGGATGGGATAAAAGCCGCGGGGCTGTTGGATAACAAATTGCATTATAATTATGAGCTTGCCGTTTCATTAGCCGAATTGGCACTTGATATCAATAATCCGAAGAAATTCATGTACCAGGTAATAATAAATGAGGTTGAGGACAAAACACCACACGGCACTTTAAAAGCAGCATCCGGCGGACAGATATCGTTTACCATAAGCAGCCCCAAACTATCCGGACAACCCGCTACTGATTTTTGGGGTGAGTATACACTCGCAAAGTAAACATCCGTCAACTCGCTTCGGCAAGTTTTTCTTTATCCAGTATTTCAAGCAGAGCTTTTTCAGCCATGTTTAGCTCGGCGGCTTTAATGTCTTTATCCTCGTCTAACTCCTTGATATAGTTAAACAGGTGCCCTTCTTCATAGCTTTTAATGATGGTAGGATGCACATAATATTTTTTGCATACGGTACGGGTATTACCCAGGTTTATAGCAACCTCATCCAGCACACTTACTATCTTTTTTTTACATTCAGATACAGTATCAAACTCACCCGCATGTTTAAAAGCGTATAACGCACTTACACTGCCGGCCCAGGTTCTGAAATCTTTTGCGGTAAAATCCTCGCCGGTGATGTCTTTTAAATAAGTGTTGATCTCGCCCGACCCTATTGAACAGCGATTGCCTTCGTGGTTATAGTACTGAAAAAGCTCCTTACCGGGTATATCCCGGCATTGCTTTACCAGGCGTGCCAGTTTGCGGCTTTGCAGGGCTATTTTATGAAAAACACCTTTTTTGCCTTTAAACTCAAACTTAAGGTTTGAACCTTCTATTTTAACATGCCTGTCTTGCAGTGTAGTGAGCCCGAAAGAACCATACAGTTTTTTGTATGACTCATTACCCACCCTTATACTGGTTAATTCCATTAAACGCACTACCAGCGCAACAACCTTTTCATGATCCAGGTTTGGGCGGGCCAGATCTTTATCAACCTGTTTGCGGATATCGGGCAGATGAGAAGCAAAGGTTTGCAGGCGATGATATTTGGATTGGTTACGAATTTTATTCCAATCGGCATGGTAGCGGTACTGCTTACGGCCTGCGGCATCCGTCCCTGTAAACTGCAGGTGGCCATTTTCATGAGGCGATATCCAGACATTAATATAAGCCGGCGGTATTACTAACTTATTAAAACGTTGAATCAGCTCCTTGTCTTTCACCGCTTTACCCTCAGCGTCGATATAACTCCATCCGCTGCCTGCTTTTTTACGCGTATAACCGGGCGTCGAGTCGGCTACATAACGCAGGCCCACGGCCTTTGCAGTAACCTTGGGGTCGCGACCAATTTTTTCCAGTTTTTTTACCAATCTGTTCATCGCTGATAATAACGATTGTGCAGGTAATTGGTTTGAAGTAGTAATAGAGATTAACCTGCAATACCAACAAACAAATAAAATATTGAACCCATGAATTATTGAACCAACGAACCAATAGCCGAAACCACATATTCAACTTGTTCAGGATGCACATCCAGGTGCGATACAAAACGAATACGGTGCTTATCTGTCGACATAGCCCGAATGCCTTTAGCATCTAATTTTTTCAGTATAGTGTCAGCGGGTTTCACGGTATCAAATAAAATGATATTTGTTTCCACGGGTAAAACGCTAGTCACGGCAGGCGATTTGTTGAGCGCTTCAGCGATAATACGAGCATGAGCATGGTCAATCTTTAACCGCTCTACATGATGATCTAAGGCATAAATACCCGCAGCTGCTAAAAAGCCGGCCTGTCGCATGCCGCCGCCTAACACTTTACGCACGCGGCGGGCATATTTGATGGTTTCCTTGTCTGCCAATAAAACAGACCCTACCGGGGCACCCAAACCTTTAGACAAGCAAACCGAAATACTATTGAAATATTTACCATAATCGGCAGCTTTGTCACCGGTATGAGCCAGCGCATTAAATACGCGGGCACCGTCCAGGTGTAATTTCAGGCCGTTGCGTTGGCAAAGCTCAGCTATAGGTTGTATCTGGTTTAAAGTGTAAGAGGCGCCTCCGCCTTTGTTTACCGTATTCTCCAACACTACCAGGCTGGTGCGCGGATAATGCACATTTTCAGCATTGATCTCCGGTTCGATCATATCTGCCGTTAATACGCCGCGATAACCATTAAGCAAGCGGGTTGATACGGCCGAATTGAAGGCTATCCCCCCACCCTCGTATCGATATACGTGCGCGGTTTGATCGGCTATCAATTCATCCAGCGGCTGGGTAAAGCATTTAATAGCTATCTGGTTGGTCATTGTGCCCGACGGGCAGTAAATGCCCGCTTCCATACCAAAAATGGCTGCCGCTTTCTCCTCAAGTGCGTTTATAGTTTCATCTTCGCCAAACACGTCGTCGCCTACTTTGGCGCTAAACATGGCTTCGAGCATCGCGGGGGTTGGCTTGGTTACGGTATCGCTGCGTAAATCAACAGTAATCATATTAAATAGCTTAAAATTACGTTATTTGTGTTTTATACTTTTATGCGCTCAAGTTTAATCATTTTATGTTTGATGCTGTTGTGTGCAACAGCAAAATCACAGTCATGGCAACCAGGCTATTTTTATGATGTCAAAGGAACAAAAAGCACCGGATTTATCCGCATTGACCCGCGTGGTAAAGGGCCAATTAAGGGCGAAGGTTTTATTGAATATAAAGAAGATGAAAAAGCCGAATCCATTAAACTCAGTGCCAGCGATCTGCGCTCATTTGTAGCCGGCCGCGACAGCTTTATTGTCGCCGTAGCTCCGGCAACCGGTTGGGCTAAATATGATCTTGATTTTGTCCGTGTAGCGGTTGACGCGCCATTACGCCTTTTTGAAGCCAGAGGCAGTGCGGGCGATGGAGGCGGCAGCGGCGTAGGTTTTAGTCCGGGAATAGGCATAGGCATGGGCGGCGGTGGCGGCACCGGTGGTTTTGGCGGCGGTGTAGGTGGCGGTATTTCAATTCCTATTGGCCATGGTGGTGGCGGCCGGGGAAAGGGCGGCAAAGCGATGTACTACTACGGCGCCAATACAGCCAGCATGAAACCCATCACCAGTGAAAACTTTATAGATGTGATGACCGAAATAATGGGCGATGAGCCTGATGTGGTCGAGAAAATACAAGCTAAAAAATACGGCCTACGCGATATGGAGAAACTGCTCACCTATTTTTATCAGGTGCAGGCGGAGCGATGATTAGAGGTTAAAGATCGGTAATTAGAGATTTTTTTGTAGTCTTGTTTAATTAGCTGATGCTCACTAACCAGTCTTTATTTTTCAGGCGTTGGTATTGTTGATCTATTTTGGAGTTTTCGACCACGAAATTCCTGAACAATAACTCGTAAACTATCTTCGCCCAAATTATTATCACGGGCCAGGCTTTCATGGAATATCTGGCAATGTAAGGCTCACGTATAAATTTAGGGAAAGCATCTGTTAATCCTAAGCCCGTTAATACCAATACTAATACCAGTAAAATGATGTTGGTTGTTGTATATGGTTTATCCTGTATCAGCATCCAGATAAACACACCCCCAACAGCAATAATATAAGTTGGATGCTCAGCACCGGTACTAAATATTACCACAAAAATTAAAGCTGAAGCTAATACCTGCGCCCGGTATTTAAATGATTGGTACTGGCTGAATCTAAGTAAAGGCAATAAAAACAGCAAAGCACCAACCACTAAAAACGGACCGTTAGGTACATTGATATTATGTGTTAAACGCCTGACTACGCCCATTACGCAAATATCCTGCGGAGAATCAAAATAAGCATTTAAGCCTACCTTGCTATGTACAGCGGTTAACCATTGATGGTATGAGTTAAGCAGGTATCCCGAGCTATATAAAACCAGCGGAGCTACAAACAGCACCACCGCCCAAATGGCAGTCCATAAAATAAATTTGCTTTTGTTACGAGAGAATAGAAAAAAGGAGAGCCCGATTATCGGGTAAAGTTTAATCAAGAAGCCCAGCACAATAAACAGTGTGGCCCATTGTTCCTTTCCGCGCTCAACTAAAATAAAGCTAAGCAATATCATAGCTGTAATAGCCGGGTTAAATTGCATGTAAAACACCGAGTTGGCATATTCAATGGCGCAAAGCAATAATAGTTGATTTTTTTGTCGAGTAGTAAAAGGCAGCAAATGGATGGCGATTAAAATAGCCATTGCGTTAGCTAACTCCCATAACAAAAATCCCCACGAATGCGGTAACAACGATGACGGCGCTATAATAAGGGGAAACACGGGGCCATAATAATAAAGATCGCCATACTCTTGCGGGTAGCTGGCATACAGATCTTTTTCGTGCAGGGCATGAAAATAAGAAGCTCTGAAAATCTTGTAATTATTATCAATGCCCCGGCTGTATTTAAAAGCCCATGTGTAAATAGCTACTGCAATATACAGCACCCAAAGCCATTGATAGCCTGACAGGTATAAGATTTTTCTGTTGCTCACGTAGTGCAATTATACAACTATTTAGAAAAATTACAGGCGTATATTAATATTACAAGGCGGGCCTGACATATTTTAATCAACAGCCATTTCCAATATTTTGGGGAAAAGCATTGGTGGGCCCTATCTTGTAATAGCCGGCAAACCGGCAACATCTTTAATAACATGATGATTAAGGCAAATACTGCTTAAACTCATTTATTACGCAATGTAACAAAAAAGTTGCTATGCAAAACTCTGATGTTAAATTTAAATGAAAGAAAGTTTTAGATATTTTGCGCGATGACAAAACCGCTTGCCCAGGCCCATTGGAAGTTGTAGCCACCCAACCAACCGGTTACATCGACACACTCGCCGCCAAAAAACAGTCCGGGAATTTTTTTAGCTTCTAAAGATCTGGAAGACAGTTCATCGGTTGACACACCGCCGCGCATTACCTCAGCTTTGTCATAACCTTTATTGCCGGCAGGCTTAACTTTGAATTTATGGATAAGATTGTTAATAGTTTCGACTTCAGCTTTGCCTAACGAAGCCAGATTTTTATCTACCGGCAAATAGGCACTTAAAGCCTCAGCAAACTTTCGGGTGTATAAGCTTGACAAGTAGTTTAGCAAAGTCTTTTTGCCATTTAACTCGCGCTCATGCTGTATCAATTGTGTGATATTTTGATTTGGAAGCAGGTCGATGTAAACAAGCTCGCCCGGTTGCCAGTAAGATGATATCTGTAAAATTGCCGGGCCGCTCAACCCCCAATGAGTAAATAAAATATTTTCTTCAAAACTGGCCCTGTCATTCCACACCCGGCAAAAAATACTGTTGCCGGACAGTTGCTCGTACCATTGCTGATCCTTACCGGTAATAGTTAACGGTACAAGTGCCGGAGCCGTATCAACGATCCCGATCCCAAATTTTCGGGCAATGCGCAACCCAAAATCAGTAGCGCCCATTTTTTGTACTGGCAGGCCACCGGCTGCAATTACCACTTTTGCCGTGTGCAAACTGATGCTCTGGTCTTGGTTTTCATAAGTCACCACAAAACCATCGTCAACTTGTTCAATGCTTTTTACATCAGCTTCTGTCCGGATATCCTGCCCCAGGTCATGACATAATTCTGTAAAAACTTTTACCACGTCGCGCGCCTTGTCGCTTTGCGGAAACAATTGCCCCAAGGTTTTTTCCTTGCCGTTAATACCATAAGTTTCAAAAAAGCTGATGGTATCGTCAACCGTCCATTGTGCAAATGCCGACTTTACAAAGTGCTCATTTTTAGAGATAAATTGTTTAGGTGATGCATACAGGTTGGTATAATTACAGCGCCCGCCACCGCTTATCAATATTTTGGCGCCTACTTTATCGTTCTTTTCGAGGATAAGTGTACGCTTGCCTAAAAAGCCGGCTTGTACGGCGCACATTAATCCGCAAGCGCCGCCGCCAATAATTATGGCATCAAAATCTGTTTGTTTTATTAAATTTGCAGACATGGTCGAAGTTTCGCAAATATCAGAATTTGGAAAGATACTTATCTTCCTGATCACCGGATTTATATTTATGGGACTGATGTTTTTTGTAAACCGACTGATTGCTCCCCGAAATCCGACAGCTGAGAAGCTAATCTCGTACGAATGCGGCGAAGACCCCATAGGCAACGCCTGGCTGCCATTTAACTCACGCTTTTATGTAATTGCGCTGGTGTTTTTATTGTTTGATGTAGAGATGGTTTTTGTTTTCCCCTGGGCCACGGTATTTGGCAGTCACGCAATTATAGCGGCCGACGCGCGCTGGGGCTGGTTCTCGTTAGTTGAAATGTTTATCTTTTTAGGTATATTAATATTAGGATTGGTGTATGTTTGGGTAAAAGGTGATCTGGACTGGATAAAACCAAAGCCTGCTGTACCTACAACCAATACCAATATCCCGGCTTCATTGTACGAACAAGTAAACATCAGTCAGCAAGCATTCAAGGTTCGCAAATTTTCTGCTACTACGCTTGCTGAAACACCTGCAGTTGCAGGTACGGCGCCTGTAAGTACGCCTGAAACAGAAGCTGCGCCAATACGCAAACCGATGTTTAAACCATCCTTTAAAAAACCAGCCGATGAGTAACGATATCAACAGCGAAGGCGGCGGCGTAATGGTCACCAAGCTAAACGACCTGTTAAACTGGTCGCGTTTGTCATCACTATGGCCTATGGGGTTTGGTATTGCCTGTTGTGCTATCGAAATGATGGGTTCATATGCCTCAACATATGATATGGACCGTTTGGGCGTGTTTCCACGCCCGTCAGCGCGCCAATCGGATGTTATTATCATAGCCGGTACCGTAACCTTTAAAATGGCCGAGCGAATTAAGCGTTTGTATGAGCAAATGCCCGAGCCTAAATATGTTATCTCCATGGGTTCGTGCTCAAACTGCGGAGGCCCTTATTGGCAACATGGCTATCATGTGGTTAAAGGCGTCGACCGCGTTATTCCCGTTGACGTTTATGTGCAGGGCTGCCCGCCTCGTCCTGAGGCTTTGATAGGTGCTATTATTGAGTTACAGAAGAAGATTGAGGGTGAGCAGTTGATTTCGGGATAAATTAATGTCCTTTGACTCCATATTGAGCCTTCGCTTATCTAATTCTATATTTTATTCAAAATGAATTAAAATGCAAATTATCTATGCTCCCTAGGAGCATAAGCCCGGCAGCTAAACGGTAATCTTCATATCGTGCTGTAGATACAAAACATAATCATCCAACCATCTCCCTACAAAACCAAAATTCATTACACATTTTTGAAAGATTTGGGGTAAACTTGCATTTACAAAATGAAAGCATTTTACGGAGATCTTAAACTTGGAATTTTAGGCGGCGGACAACTGGGCCGCATGCTTATACAGCAGGCCATTAATTACAACGTAACAGTAAAAATACTCGACCCTGACCGCGAGGCTCCATGCCGCAAATTATGCGACGAATTTGTGGCCGGCTCACTGGGCGATTATGAAACCGTTTATAAGTTTGGTAAAAAGGTAGACCTGCTTACCATCGAGATAGAGAAGGTAAATGTAGACGCACTGGAGCAATTGGAACGCGAAGGCGTACTGGTTTACCCTCAACCCAGAATCATTCGCCTGATACAAGATAAAGGCCTGCAAAAGCAGTTTTTTAAAGAGAATAATATCCCGACTGCTCCTTTCAAAGTAATAAGTTCGGTTAATGAATTAAAGAATTCTGAATTTAGTTATCCCTACATACAAAAATTAAGACGCGACGGCTATGATGGCCGCGGCGTATACAAAGTTACCGATGAAAGCTCATTGGCCAATGCTTTTACCGAGCCCAGTTTGATAGAGCAAATGATTGATTTTGAAAAAGAGATCAGCGTTATTGTGGCCCGCAATGAAAATGGCGAGGTGGCTACGTTTCCGCTTGTGGAGATGGAATTTAACCCGGAAGTTAACCTGGTAGAGTTTCTGATCTCACCATCTACTTTTTCTGCCGAAATTCAGGATGAGGCCGACCGTATTGCTCGCAAAATTGCCGAGGATCTAAAGATCATTGGCTTATTAGCTGTCGAAATGTTTTTGACTAAAGATGGCCACATTTTAGTAAATGAATTGGCCCCTCGCCCGCATAACAGCGGCCACCAAAGTATTGAGGGTAATGTGGTTTCGCAATTTGAGCAGCACTTACGTGCGATATTTAACCAGCCCATGGGCGACACTACCTGCATCGGCAACGCGGTAATGATTAACGTGCTAGGCGACCCCGGCTTTGAAGGCCCGGCCGTTTACCAGGGAATTGAAAAAATATTAAAATGCCCGGGAGTATATGTGCATTTGTACGGTAAAGCGCTAACTAAGCCGTTCCGTAAGATGGGGCATGTAACTGTGGTAGATCAGGATAGAGAGAAGGCAATTGAAAAAGCGCGTTTTGTGCAGAATACGCTTAAAGTTGTAAGTTAGTTAATAGTTAATGGTTCATAGATCATAGTTTATGGCTTTTAGATTTGAAGATTTACAAGTTTGGCAAAAGTCGCTTGATCTATGCGATCAAATTAATCAACTGACCAAAAACTTCCCGAAGGAAGAAATCTATGTACTCACATCGCAAATCAAAAGAGCAGCCGATTCTGTAGTTTTAAATATAGCCGAAGGATGTACGGGTCAAACTAAAGCAGTTTTTACTGAATATTATAACGAATATGAAATTCTGGTTAAGATGATTACAGCTTTACGTAATTCTCTTTAGTAAAAGCCATGAACTATCATCCATTAACCATCAACCAATTATGGCATTACCAAAAATAGGAATCATCATGGGCAGCAAATCGGACCTTCCGGTTATGCAAGACGCTGCCGACGTGTTAAAAGAACTTGGAGTAGATTACGAGATAACCGTGGTATCAGCACATCGTACGCCCGACCGTATGTTTACTTACGCTCGTGAAGCTGCAGGTCGTGGCATCAAAGTAATTATTGCCGGTGCTGGCGGGGCAGCGCACTTACCGGGCATGGTGGCTTCATTAACGCATTTGCCGGTTATCGGCGTGCCCGTTAAATCAAGCAATTCAATTGATGGTTGGGATTCAATTCTGTCTATCCTGCAAATGCCAAATGGTATCCCGGTTGCTACGGTGGCTTTAAATGCTGCTAAAAATGCCGGTATCCTGGCTGCACAAATCATATCAACAGCCGACGAGCAGGTAGTTAAAAACCTGATTGGCTTCAAAGAAAATCTCAAGAAAAAAGTAGAAGAGTCGGCCGAAGAAATGGAAAAGTCGGGAAGCTAAGTTCCCCGGCTTGGTGTCTGTAATCCACGTTAATTCAACTGCGGATTTTCAGGGAAATTAGCAATATGTGCGTAGCGGCTGCCCAAACTGATCACCACCTCCTTCCACATATTATGCTCGCTATTGCTGAATAAAGTTTCGGCGCTGCACTTTTCTGCCACTATCCAGCTGTTTTCTGTTATTTCTTCGTCCAGTTGGCTCGGTGTCCAGCCCGAATAACCCATAAAAAACCTGATCTCATTTTCGTTTAACTGGTAGGTGTTAATCAAGTCTTTAATAGCCTCAAAATCGCCGCCCCAGTAAACGCCGTCGCAAATTTCTATACCGCTTTCAATTTTGCCGGGCACACAGTGGATAAAATGCAGCGTGTTGGCGGCTACCGGCCCGCCAACGTAAACCGGAATTTCTGAATAAGAAATATCAGGTAAAACATCGCCCAGCAGGTATTCGCTTTGATGATTAAGCACAAAACCCATGGCCCCGGTATCCGCATATTCTGTAAGCAAAATAACCGAACGCTTGAAGTTAGGGTCCATCATAAATGGCTCTGATATTAATAATCGCCCTACTGCGGCTGCTATAGAATTTAACATAAACTTATTTCTAGATTACATTCAATTAACAAGTTAAAGTAAAATATGTTCAAGGCACCCACACGAAATACAATATTAACTATTTACGGTATAATTAATTTGTAAGTTTGTATGCAATGAATCAGGAAGAAATACAGAACTTACGCCAGGACTACAGCGCTGCCACGTTATCTGAAAAAGACACAAATACCAGCCCTATAAAGCAATTTGACAAATGGTTTAACGAAGCTCTTAAGGCTAAGGTACCTGAGCCAAATGCCATGACTTTAGCAACGGCAACCGCCGACGGCCGTCCTTCTGCGCGTATAGTTTTGCTGAAAGGATTTGATGAAAATGGTTTTGCATTTTACACCAATTACTTAAGCCGTAAGGGTAAGGAGCTGGCAAAAAACCCTAATGCAGCTATAGTTTTTCATTGGATAGAACTGGAGCGGCAAGTGCGTATAGAGGGCACTATAGAGAAGCTAAGTAAGGAGCGATCTGACCAATACTTCCATTCAAGGCCAAAGCTAAGCCAGATAGGTGCTTTAGCCTCGCCGCAAAGTCAGGAAATTGCCGACCGGGGTGAACTGGAAAGTAAAATGAGTGAACTGGAAGCAGAATACGCCGACAAAGAAGTACCCAAACCATCATACTGGGGTGGCTATATATTAAAACCACGACTAATTGAGTTTTGGCAAGGCCGGCGCAGCCGCCTGCATGATCGCATAGTTTACAAAAAAGCAGATAACAAAAGCTGGAAAAAAGTTAGGTTAGCACCATGAGTTTTGAGGAAATCAAACTATTACTGATAGATAAATTTGGCGCCGGCGTTATTGAAGGAGAAGAAGCCACCGGCCTGCAGCCGGCGCTGCTGATAGCGCCCGATCAGATTATTGACGTATGCCTGGAATTGCGCAACAACCCAAAAACTTACTTCGACTTTTTATCATGTCTAACAGGCGTTGATTATGGTGTTGAAGCCGGACGCTTTGGCGTGGTTTATCATCTGGCATCTATCCCCTACCAACTGCAATTGACATTGAAGATCAGCCTAGCTTATGATCGTGCCGAGGGCGGCGAACCTGTGTTTAAAAGTATATCATCGGTATACCGCACCGCCGATTGGCACGAACGCGAAGCTTACGATCTGGTAGGGATATTTTTTGAGGGACACCCCGACCTGCGCCGTATTTTATTACCTGATGATTGGGAGGGTTATCCGCTAAGAAAAGATTATCAAACAGCTGAATATTACAAAGGGATTAAGATTGATTGATATCGGCGGTAGGCGTAAGAGGCAGATGAACTGACCGCTATATTTATAACTATCGGCAAGACAGTGAAAGAAAATCAAAAATTAAAAAATTCTAAAAATTAAATCCGAAATCGAACATCCGATATCCGAAATAAATTGAACACCGCATTAGAAGATTATTACAAAAAAATAGCCAGCGCCAGCGTTGAGGACATGGTGTTGAACGTGGGGCCGCAGCACCCATCGACACATGGGGTTTTACGCCTGGAGGTTATTACCGATGGCGAGATTGTAAAGGAGGTGATTCCGCATATGGGGTATTTGCATCGTTGTTTTGAAAAACATGCAGAATCGCTAACCTACCAGCAAACTATTCCGTTTACCGACAGGATGGATTACCTGGCCTCAATGCCCAATGCTCATGTATGGGTAATGGGTGTTGAGCGCATGTTGGGCATTGATAAAGACATCCCCAAACGGGTTGAGTATATACGCGTGTTGGTGTGCGAACTTAACCGTATAGCCTCGCATCTGATAGCTGTAGGCACCTACGGTATTGATATTGGCGCCTTTACTCCTTTCCTTTGGCTTTTTAAAGATCGCGAACACATTATGGGGCTGCTTGAATGGGCATCGGGCTCTCGCCTGCTTTATAATTATATCTGGGTTGGTGGTTTGTTTTACGATCTGCCGGTTGGCTTTGAAGAGCGTTGCCGCGAATTTATTGAATACTTCAGGCCTAAAATGACCGAGCTTAACGAATTGCTTACCGGCAACCAGATCTTTGTGAGTCGTACAGCAAATGTAGGCGTGTTGCCTCGCGACGTTGCCATTAACTACGGTTGCTCAGGCCCGGTGCTGCGGGGCTCTGGTTTAAAATGGGATCTTCGCCGTATTGATGGATACTCGGTTTATCC
>Ga0153956_1001664_pt1 | contig 18693 bp, 18 predicted proteins | sample TSFL040MetaG_FD_104704 | JGI IMG/M metagenome (GOLD analysis project Ga0153956, IMG submission 104704) | Attine ant fungus gardens microbial communities from Florida, USA - TSFL040 MetaG | ecosystem: Host-associated > Fungi > Mycelium > Unclassified | place: USA: Florida, Wekiwa Springs...
CATTCACCGAAGCCAGCCGGCTGGAGGCGCCGTCGCCCTCGATCTTCACGTCCGTCGCGCAATTGTCCGGCAGCCCGCTCTCCGCGTCGGAGATCGCTTCGGCAACCGTCCCGTCCACCGGGGCGTCCACCGAGCAGGCCCGCTCGGCGCCATCAACCGCCGGCCCATGATCGATCAGCAAGCCGAACTGCGCGTCGGTGCCGGCCTCGACCTGAGGCGCCGGCCGGTAGATCGGGTCGCTCGGATTCTCACGCGCCGCGGGATCGGTGCCGAAGCCATCGCCGACCAGCGCGGTAACCGAGTCCTGGGTCGCGTAGAGATTGTCCGACGAATCGCTCGGCCGCCACTGGAACGCGCCGTTGTCCTTCTGCATGTCAGCGAGGAAATCGAGTGGCGTCTTGCCACTTGCCGTAGTCCAGCGCGGGCCCTGAGGGTCGATGCCGCACTCGCGGAGGCCGTTCACGACCCAGGCGGTGCTGTCGCTGTTGACCCCGAAGAAATCGCTGAGGAACCCGCCGGTCTCCGGATCCTGCATCGACTTGAGGTACTCGAGAGCGGACCCTACGGCGGGGTCGTCGGCCCCGGCGCCCGCCGCGCACAATGCGCTGATGCCGGCGCCGGTCATGTCCGTGTCCGGCTGGCCGGCCTGCGTGGTGTAGTTCCAGCCGCCTTCGACCTGGTTGTCTCGAACTTCTTTCTCGAGAGTCGGAGAGAGGTCGGAGACACCGTTGCCCTGCAGCGCGAGAAGGCCGAACATGTCGTCGTTCACGGTCGACTTGAGGCCCATCTGCGTCCCGGTGAAGAACCCGAACTGCCTCGCCAGCAAGTTGCGTTCGGCCGATAGCTGCGCTCCGCGGATACCACCGCCATGACCCACCAGAAGCGCCCGGGCCTGATCGGTCGAGGCCGTGCCCGGACCGTTTACTATCCAGCTGCTCGCATAGAAGTCCTGGAGGCTGGGCGTCAGCGACTGGGCCTTGAGGTCGGCGGCGTTCACGCCTGCGTTCGACAACGCGATCATCGACCAGTCACCGCCGAAGCCGCTGATTCCTCCGTTGTCGGCCTGCTCTCCCGCAAACCAGGCCACGGCGCGGTCGGCCGACGCCTGCGCCTGCTCGGACGTCACATACGCGCTTGCGGCTCCGGGGACCAGGATTGCGGCTGACACGAGCAACGACAAGCCGAGAGCAAAAACTCGAAAGGGACTGAATGACATGGAATTGGCTCCTTTGAGGGCGGCGCCAAATCATCCGATCCGGTCATCCGCCTAGTCGCGAGACGGTTTTCAGTGAAGACCGGGTATTCGGGCTCGGGGTCAACCTCAAGGATTTCCTTCCCGAGCGAACCGCTCAGTGGAACAACAATCCTTTCGTCACCCACACCGCTGCGCGTCAGCTCCGGATTCGCACCGGAATTCTCCGCAGTCGACACTGTGATTCTGAATTCAGGGACAGACTAGCGAAGCTACCTCGACGAGGGCCTGGGGCCTTTGTTCAGAACAGTCCCTGACCGACGTAGCCGTTCTTTTCACCGACCCCCGGCGGAATTGCGAAGAGGGCGCTGCCGGTGTGGACGATGTACTCGTTCAGGCTGTCGTTCTGACCCAGGCGCTGCTGGATCGGCACGAACTGCTTGTGCGGGTCGCGCTGGAAGCAGATGAAGAAGAGGCCGGCGTCGAGCTGGCCCCGCACGGTGTCGAATCCGTCGGTGAACGAGTAGCCGCGGCGGAGGATCTTCTGCCCCCCGTTCATCGCCGGGGCTGCCTGGCGGATGTGGGCGTCGACCCTGATCAAGGGACGACCGTCCGGGCCCTGCGCCTGAAGATCGACCGGGTCGTTTTCGCTTTCGCCGCCGAGCGGAGCCCCGCTCGATTTGGTCCGGCCGAAGACCTCCTCCTGCTCCTGCAGGAAGGTGCGATCCCAGGGTTCGATCATCATCCGGATCCGGCGGGCGACCAGATAGCTGCCGCCGTTCATCCAGTCCGGCCCCTCGCCGCCGGCCCAGACGAAATCATCGAGCGATCCCCGGTCGTCGTTGAGGATGTTGTTGGTCCCGTCCTTGAAGCCCATCAGGTTCCGTGGGGTCTCCTGATCGGCGCCGGTCTTCGCGGTGCGGCCGAAGCCGAGCTGGCACCAGCGCATCACCGCCCGCCCCTGGGCGATCTTGGTCAGGTTGCGGACCGCGTGGAAGGCGACCTGGGGGTCGTCGGCGCAGGCCTGGATGCAGAGGTCACCCCCGCTGATGCTCTGGTCGAGCTCATCTCCGGGCAACGCAGGCAGCGGCTCGAGCTGGTCGGGACGTTTCGCGGCAAGGCCGAACCGGCGGTCGAATACCCCCGGGCCGAGGCCGAAGGTGATCGTGAGGCTGGCCGGACCGAGGCCGACCGCCTCGCCCGTGTCATCCGGGGGCAGCAAGGGCTCGCTGTTGTCCGGCCCGGCCGGCTTGCCCTGGACCATCAGCCGGCTCGCTTCGGTCCATTCTTGGAGCAGCCCCTGCAGGTCGGACCTTCGGTCGGTCGTCAGATCGAAGGCCGCGAAATGGAGCCGGTTCTGGGCCGGAGTAGTGATGCCGGCCTGATGGGTGCCATGGAACGGCACCGACGACTGCTCGGGATCGGTCGGCTCCGACGCGGTGGCCCGGCCACCGGCAAAACCTGCGACGACCAGCCCGCCAGCCGCCCCGGCGCCGAGCAGGCGCCGACGGGTGATCCGGCCGTGCGGGCTGTCGTCGGAAGAGGTCATTGGGTGACTATCTGGCCACCGATCTGAGCCAGCGGCTGGGCGAGGGCATCGACCTTCTGGCTGAGCTCACGGCGCTGCTGCTGGTTCACCTTCGAGTAGTTCTCGTAGACCTCGCCCTTGACCTGGTACTTGTCCAGGGCGGCGTAGAGGTCTTCGAAGCGCTGCTCGACCTCTTTGGCCAGCGCCGGGTCGGTCTTCTCCAGCTCCGGCTTGAGCAGGTCGAAGGCTTCCTTGGCCCCGTCGACGTTCGCCTTGAAGGTGGTCAGGTCGACGTGCGAGTAGCGCTCCTCCTCGCCGGTGACCTTCGAGCGGCTGACCTCGTTCATCAGCGAGACCGCGCCGTTGGCGAGCTGGACCGGGTCGTAGGTGTTCTTCTTCACCCGGGCCTGCAGGCGCTTGACGTTGGCCAGCAACTGGTCGGCCATCTGGTTGTCGGCGGCGGTCAGGCCGGTCACCCAGAGAGCCTTCTCGAGTGGGTGGAAGCCGGTCCACGGGTCACCCTTGGCGACGTCGTTCTCGCGGGCGTCGATTGCCGGATCCAGGTCACCGAAGGACTCGGCGACCGGCTCGATCTTCTCGTAGGGAACGCGGCTGGTCTCGTAGAGGCGTTTGGCCTCGGCGACGTTTCCGGCCTTGACCGCGGCGACGAACTCCGCCGTGCGTTTGACCATTTCATTGACTTGGGCGATCGCGTAGGCCGCGTATTGATCGGCGGCTTTACTCAGCGCCGCGTTGTCGGTGGCGGCGACCTTCTTGCCCGTGACGGTCAGCTTGCCGGTCGGCGTCCGGTCACCGGGATTGCCGCAGACGACGTCATAGGTGCCGGGGTCGAGGTTCACCGAAACGTCCCCGGAAAGGCCGGCGACCAGGTTCTCGCGCTCGCCGATGATCAGGGCGCCGTCGAGGATCTCGAACTCGTTGTTGACGTTGCTCTTCTCGTTGCTGACGGTGAACACGGCCGGGCCCGACTTCGCTTTGAGATCGGTCGGCTGGCAGCCGTCGTCGGTGATCGTCACGGCGACCTTCTGGGCCGACGGATCGGAGCTGCTGTCCGAGCCGCAGGCGGCGAGCAGGCTGCCGAACGCGGCCAGGCAGGCGATCGCGACGAGAGGGCGGAGTTTGAGAGCGTGAGAAGTCAAGGTTCCTTTCGGGCCAAGCCCCGACAGGCCCGACCGGTTGGTTCAGATTTGCTCGGTCGCCTCGGGGCCCCTGACCTGCCGGGGCCGGACCGGGACGCTCCGGCGCCAGGAATCGGGCCAGAGGACGAAGGCGAGCATCGGGACGAGATAGAGCAGGTAGACGAGCACCTGCGCATAGGTCATGGTCGACTGGAGGCCGAGCATGCCGGTGAGCAGCGCGGAGGTCCAGGTGCCGGGCACGACCAGCCAGCTGATGTCCACCGCCTGGCCCTGCAGCACGGTCAGCCAGCCTGCCTCCCAGGCTCGCTCGGCGGCATTGGAGAGAAGGCCGGCCGCGACGAAGACTAGGACCACCGAGGTCAGCTTGAAGAAGCGGGCCAGATTGAGCCGGACTCCGCCGCGGTAGATGCCGTAGCCGATCGCCGCGGCGACCAGCAGCCCGAGCACGGCGCCGATTCCGGCCGCGGTGGGATCGTTTGCGCCCTGGAAGATCGCCAGCAGGAAGACCACGGTCTCGATCCCCTCCCGCAACACGGCGAAGAAGGACATGGCGACCAGGGCCATGACCGACCCGGTCGCGAGGGCGTTGCCCAGGTTGTTCTCGATCTCGGACTTGAGGCCCCGTGCGTGGCGGCGCATCCAGAAGATCATGTAGGTGACCATGATCACCGCTGCCACGCCGATCACCGCTTCCAGCATCTCCTGCTGGCGCTGAGGCAGCTGCTCGTTCACGAGCTCGAGGCCGACCCCGATCGCGGCGCAGATCAGGACGGCCGTGCCGATCCCGACCAGGACCCAGCGCAGCCGGTCGCGGTATCCCTGCTGGGCGAGGAAGGCGGCGACTATGCCGACGACGAGCGACGCTTCGACGCCCTCACGGAGTCCTATGACGAAGGTTGGCAGCATGAATACCAACTCGTTTATACAGGATTACTTTGGCACACCTAATTTAGGTCGCCCGAACTGGGCGAGAGCCTAACCTCCGAGACCGGCCACGATCTCGGCCAGCGGGCGCCTGACTCCGTCGATGAAAGGAAGCTCCTCGCGAGTGTGCCGGCGTGCACCGGCGGCCCTCAGGTCGCGCATCATGCCGACGAACCGGACCGGTTCGGACGCCTCGAAGGCGAGCAGCCACTCGTAGTCGCCCAGCCCGAAGGCGCTGACCGTGTTGGCCCGCACGTCCTTGTAGGGGCGCGCCAGCATGCCGTGCTCGGCCAGCATGTCGCGGCGTTCTTCCTCGGGCAGCAGGTACCACTCGTAAGACCGCACGAAGGGGTAGAGGCAGATGAAGTCTCCGGCCGGCTCGCCCGCCACGAAGGCGGGGACGTGGGCGCGGTTGAACTCGGCAGGCTGGTGGACTCCGACCGCGTTCCAGTACGGCGAAAGCGCCGGCGCGAGCCCGGAGGTGCGGATCGCCCGGGCGGCGGCGTCGAGCTTCAGGGTCGAATCGGCCAGCAGCCAGAAGAGGATGTCGCACTCCGCCCGGAAGACGGTGGTCGCGTAGGTGCCGCGGATCTCCACCCCGGCCGCCTCGATCTCGGCCACCAGCTGGTCGGCGTGCGAGGCGAGGCCGCGACCTGCCTCGACATCCCAGGAGTACGAGAGGTAGGCGCAGTAGTGCAGCGTTTCGGATTCGTTCTCAGTCATTGGTTGTCCCTTCGATGATCGCGTCAACAGTGTGTCGCACTCCGGCGATCGAGCGCGAGATGCCCGGTCCGTCGAGGTCGGCTCCGACCAGCCCCAACCGGGGCCGGCCATCCAGTTCTTCCCTGACCGCGGCGACGGCGGCTTCGTGGCCTTCGTCGCGGACTACCAGTGCGTCGGCGTATCTGGTCACCGCCGCTTCAACCGGCTCGCCTTCGATTTCCATCACCGGCCTGAGCTCGGCCATGACCCTTGCCACGACCGCCTCGTCGTCGAGACCGATCACGGTAGCCTGGCCCGCCTCGCGGACGGAGGCCCGGAGGATGACCGGCTCTCCGGCCAGCCGCTTCCACTTGGCCGAGGACCACGAGCAGCCGGTGACCAGCCTGCCATCGGCCGGATCGGCCAGGTAGCCGGTGCCGTTCATCTCCCGGCCGACCCGGTCTCCCGGGAAGGCGAGATGGACGAGAGTGACCGAAAGGCCTTTGATCGCCGCAAGCTCGGCTGCGACCCGGCCGCCGAGCAGACCGGCCGCTGACCGCGCACCGGTCGCGATGACGGCCGCGTCGAACGCCTCCTCATGGCCGCCGGTCCGCAGGACGACTCCGTCGCCGCGGTCCTCTACCTCCTCGACCGGGATGCCGAGGCGAATCCCTGCTCCGGCCTCCCGCAGCAGCTCTTCCAGCCGCTCCGGGAGAGAGAAGATGCCCCCGGCCAGGCCGAACATCGCGCCGCCGCCGACTCCGAACGGCTCCAGCTCCCCTTCGGCGGTCAGCTTGAATGCCTGGGCCGGGCCCGGGATCTCGATCTGGCCGGCCATGCCGATCTGTTCCAACAACTCGTCGAGCGCGGGATCGGGACCGAGCGCGTCGGGACCGGTGTCGACCAGGCGGCCGGCAAACTCGTTCGACCCGACCCGGCCTCCGGTCCGGTCAGCGGAGTCGAAGACCTCGACCCCGATGCCGGATCGGGTCAGCCGCCAGGCGGCGGCCAGACCGGTGACTCCGGCGCCGACCACCGCGACCCGGGTTCCGGTCACGCCTTCCCGGCCTCCCGGGCGACGATCCCGGCCAGGGTGGCGCAGAAACCAGGATCGTCGTTCGGCATCGCGGTCCTGGTCAGGGCGAGACCGGCTTCCTCCGCCGCCTGCCGAGCCTCGTAGTCGATGTCGAACTTGACCTCGAGGTGATCGGAGACGAAACCGGCGGCACAGACCACGACCGCGGTCCGCCCTGCCTCGCTCAGGCCGGGCATGACGTCGCAGATGTCGGGACCGATCCACTCCGCCTCGGTGCGTCCGGCGCTCTGCCAGGCCAGCATCGTGTCCTCGAACTCCGGGCGGCCGGAAAGGCTGTCCCGGGTCTTCTCCAGCTCCTGGACGTAGATGTCGCCCCGTTCCAGGATCGCGACGGGCAGGCTGTGCGCGGTGACCGCCAGCTCGACCGAGCGACGCGCGTCTTCCGGGAGCTCCGCATAGGCGTCGGTGATCGCCTGGTTCAGGAAGTCGAGGTAACCGGGCTCTTCGTGCCAGGACTCGACCACAGTCACCGGAACCCCGGCAGCGGCGGCCGCTTCCTCGGCCCGGCTGCGGTACTGGGCGATGCTCATGGTCGAGAAATGCGGGGCGAGCACGATGCCGATGATGCGGTCGACGCCGCGGTCGAGCAGCCGGCCGACCGCGTCTTCGATGAACGGGGCCGAGTGCTTCTGACCCATCGCGACGGTGAACTCATCCGGATGCTTCGCCTCCAAGGCAGCGGCGATGCCGTCGGCCTGGGCCTCGGTTATCCCGAGCAGCGGTGAGCCGCCGATCAGCTCGTAGCGTTCCTGCAGCTCCTTCAGGGCCTCCGGCTCGGGGGGCCGTCCGTGGCGGATGTGCGTGTAGTAGGCCTCGACGTCATCTGGCCCGGTCGCGGTCCCGTAGGCCATGACCAGCACTCCGGTCTTAGCGGTCTCTGCGCTCAATTCTCTTTCTCCGTCAGTTCGTGGACCAGGCCGACCAGCTCGGTCAGCATGCCTGGATCGGTCGATGGCAGGACGCCGTGCCCCAGGTTGAAGACATGGCCAAGCTCGGGGGCATCGTCCAGAAGGGCGCGAGTCTTCCGTTCGAGCACCTCGGGCCCGGCCAGGGGCACGGTCGGGTCGAGGTTGCCCTGCAGGGCGACCCCGTCACCAAGCCGCCGCCTCGCCTCCGAGAGCGGGGTGCGCCAGTCGACCCCCATCGCGTCGCAGCCGGACTCAGCCATCGCTTCCATCAGGTGGCCGGCGTTGACCGCGAAGTGGATCCGGGGCACCCCGAGCTCCTCGATCTCGGCGAAGAGACGCTGGGACACCGGGAGCACCGCTTCGCGGTAGGTCTGTTCCGAGAGCGACCCGGCCCAGGAGTCGAACACCTGCACCGCCTGCACGCCGGCCTCGACCTGGGCTTTGAGCGAGGCGACGGCGATGTCGGCCAGCCGTTCCAGCAGGTTCCGGAAGAGGCCCGGATGCTCGAGCTGCATCGCGCGGGCCATTTCCTGCGACTTCGAGGGGCGTCCCTCGACCAGATAGCTGGCCAGGGTGAAGGGGGCGCCGGCGAACCCGATCAGGGGTGTGTCACCGAGCTCGGCGGTGATGATCCGGATCGCCTCGGAGATCTCCGGCAGGTCGGTCTCCGGTTCCAGCGGTCGCAGGCGTTCGAGGTCCGCCTCGGTCCGGATCGGCTCGGCGATCACCGGACCGACCCCGGGCTGGATCTCGACGTCGATCCCGATCCCTTCGAGCGGGGTGACGATGTCGGAGAAGAAGATCGCCGCGTCGACTCCGTGGCGGCGGACCGGCTGCAGGGTCACCTCGGCACAGAGGTCCGGAGTCCGGCACATCTCCAACATCGGCACGCCCTGTCGAAGCTCCCGGTACTCGGGCAGCGAACGTCCGGCCTGGCGCATGAACCAGACCGGCTTGCGCTCGACCGGCTCACGGCGGAGCGCCCGGACCAGCAACGGGGTGGGTCGGGTTTTCGGCGCCGGCGCCGTCACTCCGACCCACCTGGCGGAGCGCTGTCCAGGGCCTCGGCGACCGCCGTCGCCAGCCCCTCGAGGTCGCTTTGACCGGCCTCGGCGGCAACCTCGATCCCGGCTTCACGCATCGCCTGCGAGGTGACCGGGCCGATCGAGATGGCGGCCACCCCGGCGAGCCCCCCGGGCACAGCGGCCAGAAGGTTTTCCACGGTCGAGCCCGAGGTGAAGGTGATCGCGTCGGCCTTCCGCGCCTCCGCCAGGACCGATTCTTCAGGGGTGACGGGGACGGTCCGGTAAAGCGGCATGACCGTCACCTCCGCGCCGAGCTGGCGCAGCCCGTCGGGAAGCGCCTCGCGAGCCTTCTCGGCCCGGGGGATCAGTACCTGCCGGCCCTTGAGCCGTTGGTTTTGGAGCGCCTCCAGCAGGGATTCGGCAACCGCCTTCTCCGGCACGATGTCGGCGCTGATCCCGTGCTCGGCCAGCGCCCGGGCGGTCGATCCGCCGATCGCCGCGACCTTCCACCCGGCCAGCGCCCGGGCGTCGGACTGGATCGCCGCGAAGAGGACCAGGAAGAACTCGCGCACCGAGTTCGGGCTGGTGAAGACGACCAGCCCGTCACGGTTATCGAGCAGGATCTCGATGCCGTCACCGATCTCGTCGCCGCTCATCGGCAGAGGCTCGATGTCGATCACCGGCATCTCGATCACTTCGGCGCCCTGCCCGCGCAGGATCGCGGCCAGCCTGCCTGCCTGGTGCCGGGCGCGGGTCACCACGATGCGACGGCCGAACAGCGGGCGCCGTTCGAACCAGGCCAGCTTCTCGTGATGCCGGACCACGTCCCCGACCACGATCAGGGCCGGCGGGCGGATGCCTTCTTCCTCGACCTTCTCGGCAATCGTGCCGAGCGTGGCGGTGACCACTCGCTGGCGCGGGGTGGCGCCCCGCTCGATCGCCGCGGCGGGCTGGTCGACGGAACGGCCACCGGCGATCAGGTCGGCCATGTTCTCGGCGAGACGCTTGACCCCCATGTAGAAGACGAGGGTCCCGGGGAACAGGGCCAGCGAGCCGTCCGGGTCGATCCCCTGTTCGGCCTCGGCGTCGCGATGGCCGGTGACGAAGGCGACCCCGGCCGAGTCATCGCGGTGGGTGAGCGGGATCCCGGCGGTCGCGGTGGCGGCGATCGCCGCGGTCACCCCAGGCACGATCTCGAAAGGGATGCCGGCCTCGGCCAGTTCCTCGGCCTCCTCACCACCGCGACCGAAGATGAACGGGTCGCCGCCTTTGAGGCGGACCACGGTCCGGCCCTGCTCGGCGGCCTCGATGATCCGGCGGTTGATCTCCGACTGGGGATTGTGGACCGTGCCCGGCATCTTGCCGACGTAGATCAACTCCGCATCGTCGCGGGCGCCGGCGAGGGCGTTCGGCGGGATCAGCCGGTCGTAGAAGACCACATCCGCCTCGGCGATCAGCTCGAGAGCGCGCGCGGTCATCAGCCCCGGATCCCCGGGGCCTGCTCCGACCAGGCTGACCTTTCCTTCCGCCATCAACCCGAAAGGTTAGAGCCGGCCATCGCTTCGGTGGCTCCGGCCCTCAGCATCCGATCGGCCAACTCGCGGCCGAGCGACTCGGGCCTCGAAGGGTCGCCCTCGACCCGGTCCCGGATCCAGACGCTGCCGTCGGAGCGCCCGGCGAAACCGTCGACCACCAGCCACTCGCCTTCCAGCCGGGCGTGAACGCCGACCGGGCTCGCACAGTCCGCGCCCAGACCGGCTACCGCGGCCCGTTCGGCCAGCAGCCGGGTGAGTGAGTCGGGATCGCCGATCCCGACCGTTCCTTCGCGGCCGGTGCGGGTCTGGACGACCAGGCAGCCCTGCCCCGCGGACGGGGTCATCTCGGCCTGATCGAAGGCGAAGGCGACCACCTCGGCCCGGCCCAGCCGCTGGAGCCCGGCCATCGCCAGGACGAGCCCGTCGGCCTCCCCGGCCTCGAGCTTGCGCAGCCGGGTATCGACGTTGCCGCGCAGCTCGACCATCTCGAGGTCGGGCCGGAGCGCCTTGAGCTGAGCCCGCCGGCGCAGGCTCGAAGTGCCGACCCGGGCCCCTTCCGGAATCTCGTCGATCGAGCCTCCCGGGCCGATCCAGGCGTCGCGCGGATCGACCCGCGGCGGGACCGCCGCGATCGCCAGCCCCGCGGTCATCTCGCCGGGCAGGTCCTTGGCCGAGTGGACGGCCGCTTCCGCCTCGCCGTCCAGCACCAGCCGTTCCACTCCACGGGTGAATCGCTCCTTGTCCCCGGCCTCGGGGGGAAGGTCGGCGTCGACCTCGACCAGCTCGGCCTCCGGGCCGATTGCCGCCGCGACCTGTCCCGCCTGGGTCACGGCCAGGGCGCTGGAGCGGGTCGCGATCCTCAGGACCGGCCTTCTTCCCGGCGGATCGGCGTGACCGTCGCGACATCACCGTCGCCGGGATCGGTGCCGGAGTCGAGTCCGAACAGTTCACGGACCGTGGCGAGGACCTCGTACAACTCGTCGCTGCCGGCGATCTCCTTCAGGCGCAGGGTGGGCTCATGCAGCATGCGGCCGACGATCGTCCGGGCCAGGGTTTCGACCCGGCGACGATCCTCCTCGCCCAGCCCTTCCCAGCGGCCTTCGTTCTCGCTCATCACCCGGTCGACGATCTCGTCCGCCTTTTCACGCAGCCCGACGATCACCGGCATCACCTCGAGCGACTGAAGCCAGCGCTGGAACAGCTCCAGCTCCGCCTGGACCACATGCTCGGCCCGCCGGGCCTCGGCCTCGCGGCGGCCCAGGTTGCGGGCCACCGTGACCTGGAGTTCGTCTACGTCGGTGACGGTCACGCCGGCCAGCTCCCGCACCCGGGGATCGATGTCCCGCGGCACGGCCAGGTCGACGAGGAAGATCGGCCGCTCGGCGCGATCCTTCATCACCGGCTCGAGCAGTTCCCGGTCGATCAGGTGATGGGGTGACATGGTCGCCGAGATGACCAGATCGGCCTGGGCCACCTGCTCGCTCAACTCGGTCAGCGGAGCGGCGGTGCCGCCGAACTTCTGAGCCAGGTCGCAGGCTTTCTCGAGGTGGCGGTTGGCGACGAAGACGCTTTCGGCCCCGCGGGCGCGCAGCGCTCCGGCAACCAGCTCCGAGGTCTCGCCCGCCCCGATGATCAGGGCACGGCGGTCGGACACCTCGCCGATGACGCGGCTCGCCTGCTCGACCGCGACCGAGGCCATCGAGACGCCGGTCCGGCTGATCCCGGTCTCGTTGCGGGCCCGGCCGCCGGCGGCCAGAGCGCCTCGGAGGAGCCGGTTCAGGATCGGTCCGGAAGCCCCCTCGACCAGCGCCAGCTCGTGGGCGCGCTTGATCTGGCCCTGGATCTCGGACTCGCCGATGATCATCGAGTCGAGCCCGGCGGTGACCCGGAAGAGGTGGAGGGCCGCGTCGTCGGCCCGCAGGGAATAGAGGTGACCGGCCAGCTCGGTCGGGCTGATGCCGCCCTGGCTGGCGAGGGTCGAGAGGATGCTCGATTCCGCGACCACGGGGTCGTGGGCGAACACATAGATCTCGGTCCGGTTGCAGGTCGAGATGACCGTGGCTTCGGAGGCATCGCCCGACTCGGTCAACTCCGCCATCAGGCGGGCGGCCCGCCCTTCGGGCAGGGCCAGTTTCTCGCGCAGCTCCAGCGGAGCCGTCTTGTGGGAAAGCCCGAGTGCGAGAAGCTCAGACACCAGTCGGCTCTTTGGCGGCTTCCGTCGACCCGGTCTGGCCGGCCGGCTCGGCGCGTCGGCCGGCCTCGACTTCCTCGGTCAGCTCGGAGATGTCGCGGCTGATCCGCTGGAACTTGGCCCCGAGGATGCCGAGATAGATCAAGAGCAGGGCGAGAAAGACGACGTATGCGGCGACGACGTAGCCGGTGGAATCGTTGGGGACTGCGTCGAACATCGGTTACTGGGCCTCCAGATTGGGTGCGATGCGGCGACCGACGGTGCCGGTCGGTTCGGTGCTGCCGCCGAATCCTTCTGCCTCCAGTGCCCTTCGCAGCTTCGACACCTGGCCGGAGGTCTGCTTGCCGAGCAGCTCCAGCTTGACCAGGGTCACCCAGAGCAGGCCGATGCCGACCAGGCAGACCAGGAAGGTGAACAGCATCGAGCCGGGCAGGCCGCCTCCGCTGGTCGCGAAGACCCGCGGGTGGATCAGGCTCTGGGCCATCCGCACCGCCATGAAATTGAGTGGGACGAAGGCGCCGGCGGTGATCGCGAAGACCGAGGCATAACGGGCCTGGCGGTCGCGATCCTCGATCGCATAGCGGAATGGGTAGTAGGTGCAATAGAGGAGGAAGACGATCAGGAAGCTGACGAGGGTGGGTTCATCCCAGACCCAGAAGTGGCCCCACGAGGCCTTCGCCCAGAGCATCCCAGTGATCAGGGTGGCGACCCCGAAGATCACCGAGAGGTGGATGAACACATACGAGTTGGCGTCGTGGCTGCGGTCGTTGGTGCGCAGGTGACGGAAGCCCTCCACCCCGCCGGCGACGAAACCGCAGAGCGCGACGATCGCCAGCGGCACGTGCAGATAGAAGATCTTCTGCTTGAAGCCCTGGTCGGCGTCCATCGGGACCCAGAAGAAGACCAGGGCGAAGCCCGCCAGCAGGACCAGCGCCGTGAGGATCGAAAGTTGTTTGAGACCACGTCCCGACATTTCGGTTTCCGCCCGGTGCCGTCAGTCCTCGAGAAGGAAGTCGAAAACGGCATAACCGACGAGGCAGAAGACCCCATCGTATAGACCAAGGACCAGAAGCCAAGTCCCGAACTTGTCGTAGGACGGTCCGCCCGCGTCCAGCAGGTGCGATGTCGCCCCCGTCGCGGCGATCATCAAGGGCACCACCAGGGGCAGCAGCAGGAGCGGCACGAGCAGGTCCCTGGCCCTCGAATTGACCGCCATAGAGGAGATCAGCGTGCCCAGTGCGGCGAGGCCGAGGTTGGTGGCGAGCAGGACCGGGATCAGGGGCAGGAGCCCGCTCCATTCCTGCAGGAAGAAGACGCCGAACACCGGGATCACGATCAGCTCCAGCACCAGGAGGTAGAGGAACAGCACCGCCGCCTTCGCGGTGAACAGCACCGGGCGATCGACGGGGGCCAGCCGGAAGGCGTCGAATCCGCCCTCCTCCCGCTCCGGCAGGAAGATCCGGTTGATGCCGAGCACCGCGGCGAACAGCAGCGTGGTCCAGATCACCCCGGAGGCGAGGCTCCCGGAGAGCGCGGTCCGGTCCAAGCCGAAGCGGAAGATGATGAAGGTCGTGACCGCGAACAGCACCATGGCCGGGAGTGAGCGCATGGTCCGGAGCTCGGTCCGCAGGTCTTTGCCGACGATCGCCGCGAAAGCCTGGCGGGACGGGGTCACGCCGCCACCCCGATCTCCAGTTCGAGCACCTGGTCGGCTTCGGAGCGCGCCTTCTCCGGATCGTGGGAGACGGCGACCCGGGTGACCCGGGCCTCGGACTCCCAGTCCAGCTCGTCCGGCCGACCGATCAGAGACCGGGCGGCCTCGCGGCCCTCGGGGTCGAGGTTGGAGTCGGGCTCGTCGAGCAGGAGCAGGGCGGGCCGGTGCAGGACCGCCCGGCAGATCGCGATCCGTTGCTTCATCCCGGCCGAGTAGTCGCTGACCCGGTAGTCGGCGCGACGGCTCATCCCGAGCAGCTTCAGGTCGCTCTCGATCCGGGCGGCCGCCTCGCCGGCCGGGATGCCGTAGAGGCGGGCCTGGAACTCGAGGTTCTCGCGGCCGGTCAGGTCCTCGTAGAGCAGAGGCTCGTGGCCGAGGTAGCCGATCCTGCCCCGCAGCTTCCAGGCCTCGTTCGGCAGGGAGCTGCCGAGCACGGAGACTTCTCCCCGGCTGGGCCGGAGCAGAGTGGCGAGCACCCGGAGCAGGGTGCTCTTGCCGGACCCGTTCGGTCCGAGCACCGCCAGCGATGCCCCTGCGGCCAAGTCGAGATCGACCCCGCCGAGCGCCGGCCGGTCCCCATAGTCCCGGCCGAGTTTCCTCAGGCGGATCGCGTTCTCAGGCGCTTCGGACATCCGGCGCAGTCTCCCACGGATCCCACCCGGCAACCCCTCAGCCCGGTGGGTCGGATTATGTGCACCAGAACCACTTTTCCGACCCACCCGGAAATCGATTCTCGCGGTGGGTCGGATTCCGCGCACCGGAACCGATTATCCGACCCACCGCGTGGAGGGGGAGAGCTTTCGCTCGCCGGTCCTCAGGAAAGCATGGAAGCGATACTGGAGCGCTACGATTGTTCAATGTCTGTAGAAGTTGCCTTGAGAGACCTGCGGAACCACACCTCGGATCTGCTGAAACGGGTTGAATCCGGCGAAGAGCTGGTGATCACCAAGCGCGGAAAGCCGGTGGCGAGGCTGCTACCGATCGCCCCGAAGCGCCGACGCCCGATTCCTCGGGAGGAAATGGCGGAGCGGTTGCGATCCGCTCAGGCCGATCCTGGCTTGCGCGATGACCTGCGGGAACTTGCCGGCGAAATGACCGATGAAGATGGTCTGGATGAGCTATGGCGCGCGGACTCCTAGACACGAGCGTCTTCGTCGCGCTTGAGACTGGTCGTCCGATCGAGGCAGATCAGCTCCCAGAAGAGTCGGTCATCTCACCGATTACCCTCGGTGAGCTCCAGGCGGGAGTGTTGGTGGCCGACACAGTTGAGATTCGCGCCGTCCGCATGAACACGGTCCAGTTGGCCGCCGAAGTCGAGTTGATCGCAATCGACGAGCGGGTGGCAGCATCCTGGGCCCTGCTCCGAAATCAACTGGGCCGGGCAGGACGCCGGGTACCGATCAACGACCTCTGGATCGCTGCGACCGGGCTGGCCAACAAACTCCCCGTGTACACGCAGGACAACGACTTCGACCCCCTGGACGAGACCAGCAGCCTAAAAGTGATCAGGGTTTGATCAGCGGGCCACGTGGAACTCGTCGACCTGGATCTGCTTCTGGCCGGCGTGGCCGTGGTAGACCGGGCCGGCGCCGCCGACCAGGTCACCTACCTTTGGTAGCGGGTCCGGCCGCAGGTCGGTCCGTACATCGAAGATCGTGATTCCCGGCAGGGTCACTCCCTGCTCGGAGGCGGTCACGAAGTGGGCGTCGCCGTCGCCGTCGGGATCGACCGCCTCGACGTAGATGACCCGCCCGCTTGCCACCACGCAATTCGAGGAACCAGCCGGGCAGCTCGACGGTGGCAGCTTCGCCTGGCCGCCATCGGGCGGAGTGGACTCACCGGATTCCGGCTCCGTGTTCCAGACCTTGGCCGGCTGCTGCTTCGCCGCTCCCGACTTGGACGAGTCGGATTCGTCTCCGCCGCGGCCGAACACAAGCCAGCCGCCGCCGAGCACGACGACTACCAGGCCGATGAAGGCGTAGAGCTTCAGGAGCCGCGCTTGGTGATTCGGCGGCCGACTTCGAGCAGCGGCCCGGCGCCGGACTTGAGCGCCTCGATCCGCTGGCCGCCCTTGCCGTAGAGCAGATTGGCCGAGGACTTCATCGCCTTGGCCAGGGTCTCGTCATAGGGATGCCACCAGAAATCACGGGTGAGCCCGCCTTCCCAGGTGACCAGCTTGATCTCGACGCACTCGTAGAAGCCGAACTTGGAGTGTGAGTGGCCGAGGCCGGAATCCTTGACCCCGCCCCAGGTGCACTGGCAGGCGCCGTGGGTGAACATGTGGTCGTTGATCCAGACCATTCCGGCCTCGATCTTGTCGGCGATCCGCTCGCCGCGCTGACGGTCCTTCGTCCAGACCGAGGAACCGAGCCCGAACTCGGAATCATTCGCGAGGTCCAACCCTTCCTGATCGGACTCGATGGTCATGATCGGCAGGACCGGGCCGAAGATCTCCTCGTTCATGATCCGCATGTCGTGGTTGACGTTGGTCAGGACCACGGGGGCGATGAAGTTGCCCTCGGGGAAGCCCTCGACCTCGACCGGGCCGCCGCAGCGGAGCTCCGCCCCGTTGGCGACCGCGTCGTCGACCAGCTCCTTGACCAGCTCGTACTGGTCCTTGGACACCATCGGGCCGATCTCGGTGTCGACCTCGGAGGGGTCACCCACCTTCAGCGCGCTGGCCCCGGCGACCACGCCCTCGATGAACTTCTCGCTCACCTCACGGCGCACGTAGGCCCGCTCGATCCCGGCGCAGGTCTGACCGGCGTTGGCGAAGCCGCCCCAGACTGCGCCGGAGATGGCGAAGTCGATGTTGGCGTCCTCGAGCACGATCATCGGGTCCTTGCCGCCGAGCTCGAGCACGCAGCCCTTCATCAGCTTGGCGCACTCCTCGCCGACCTTGTAGCCGACCGGCACCGAGCCGGTGAAGAAGATCTTCTGGGCGCTCGACTTGGTCAGCGCGTCGCCGATCCGCCCGCCGCCGTGGACGTTGCGGATCAGGCCCTTGGGCAGCCCGGCCTCCTCGAAGACGCTCTGGATCGCCTCGCCCAGGAGCGGGGTGAGGCTGGCCGGCTTCAGCACGACGCCGTTGCCGCACATCAGGGCGATCGCGATCTCCTGCATCGGGATCGTCCACGGGTAGTTCCACGGAGCGATCACACCGACCACGCCTAGCGGCTGGTAGCGAAACTTGGAGCGCTTGGTCTTGAAGAAGGGCTGCGGGTAGGCGATCTTCTCGTCCTTGAGGATTCCCGGGCCTTCCTTGGCGCACCAGCGAAGCGCGTCGATCGAAGGGATGAGCTCCATCGTGTAGCACTCCGAGATCGGCTTGCCCTGCTCTTCGGAGAGCAGCTTGGCGATCTCGTCGAGCCGGTCGAGCAGCACCGTGGCCGCCCGCTTCAGGTAACCGGCGCGGTCGCTCGGCTTGAGCTCCGCCCATGCCGGCTGGATCTGGGCGACCTCGTCGACGATGCCCTGGACCTGGTCCGGCGTGATCGTCTCGACCGTGCCGACCAGTTCACCGGTGGCGGGGTTGAAGGACTCGAGTGGCGGAGTGCTCGCGGACCCGGATGAATCCGCCGTCGTGGCGGGAGCGGTTTCGGTAGCCATGAACCGAAGTGTACGCCGGAAGGGCCGGTCCGCGGCAAGGCGCGTCCATGCCCTTCCGTCCGCGTACATGCAACTCGGCCGGAGACCCCCAGTCCGAGTCTCCGGCCGACACAGCACCCCACCTGGCGTCTTGCTCAAGTTGGGTCTGACCTATGAAACCCCTAAAGCCTCAAAAAGTTTTGGGAATCAACTAAAGGTTCCCTAAGCATTTTTGGCTTGGTTGCTGCCCTTTTCGCGTATGCGAGCGGCCGCGTCACGGCGGCGGGCCAGCTCCGACTCGAACCCGTAGCGGGTCGGCTCATAGAAGCGACGACCCTCGAGCCCTTCCGGCATCAGCGGCTGTCCGGACACGCCTCCGTCGACATCGTGGGGATAGACGTAGCCCTCACCGCGACCGAGCGCTTTCGCGCCGGCGTAGTGGCTGTCACGCAGATGGTCGGGCGGCAGCTTCGGACCGTTCCGCCGGACTTCCTCGCGGGCCGCGTTGATCGCCGCGTAAGAGGCATTCGACTTCGGTGCGAGGGCCAGGTAGGTCGCCGCCTGGGCCAGGTTGAGAGCTGCCTCGGGCATCCCGACCCGATCGACGGCGGCAGCGGCGGCCGTGGCCACGACCAGCGCCTGAGGGTCGGCGTTGCCGATGTCCTCGGAGGCGAGGATGACCATGCGACGGGCGATGAAGCGTGGGTCTTCACCGCCTTCGATCATCACCGCGAGGTAGTAGAGCGAGGCGTCCGGGTCCGAGCCGCGGGTCGATTTGATCCAGGCGGAGATGAAGTCGTAGTGGTGGTCACCGCCCTTGTCGTAGGCGATCGCCTGGGCCTGCAGCGCGTCCTCGACCTCGGAGACCCCGGCGGTGCCGCCCGCCGCGGCCAGGCGCTCCAGGGCCGACAGTGCGGCGCGAGCGTCACCGGACACCCGCTCGGCCAGCAGGTTCAACGCTTCCGGCTCGACTTCGACCCGGCCGGCCACCCCGCGATCCGGATCATCCAGCGCCCGCTCGAGCAGGGTCAGGATCTCGGACGAGCCGAGCGGTTGGAGCTCGTAGATCTGGCTGCGGGAGATCAGGGCCGAGTTGACCTCGAAGTAGGGGTTCTCGGTGGTCGCCCCGA
>Ga0153956_1001665_pt1 | contig 18692 bp, 21 predicted proteins | sample TSFL040MetaG_FD_104704 | JGI IMG/M metagenome (GOLD analysis project Ga0153956, IMG submission 104704) | Attine ant fungus gardens microbial communities from Florida, USA - TSFL040 MetaG | ecosystem: Host-associated > Fungi > Mycelium > Unclassified | place: USA: Florida, Wekiwa Springs...
CATAGCTATGTACGGACGGGATAACCGCTGAAGGCATCTAAGCGGGAAACCCACCTCAAAACGAGTATTCCCTTGAGAACCGTGGAAGACGACCACGTTGATAGGCCGGGTGTGGAAGCGCAGTAATGCGTGTAGCTTACCGGTACTAATCGTTCGATTGGCTTGATTGCTCTCATTTTCAATGTCCACACATGTGGTCTTTCAAAGACCTGCATGTGTGATTGACGAGATTGCTTCGTATATCTGTCTTTCGCCGGCCTGGTGGTTCTAGCGAAGAGCCTCAACCCGATCCCATTCCGAACTCGGCCGTTAAACTCTTCAGCGCCAATGGTACTATGGCTCAAGCCCTGGGAGAGTAGGTCGCTGCCAGGCCTGCAAAGGACAGAAATTCTCCTCTTTCGATGACTTCACAAAAACGCCGTCTCCTTCTGGAGGCGGCGTTTTTGTTTTCGCGCTCCGGAATGTATCGTCGCACCGGCGATCCCTGTGAATTGCCCCGGATCCTGCGATGCTGTCGCTTTGTTTTGGTCACGATCTGGACCAATGATCCGGCATTCCACCGGGTCCGCAATCACCCGGCCTGTTTTGATTCCGATTCCTCAGCCAGGAGATTTTCATGCGTGATGCCGTCCGCCCGATCGCTGCCCTGACCGCGGCTGCAGCCCTTCTGCTCGCCGTCGTCGCACCCAGCGGGTCCGCGTTCGCTCAGGCCAAGCAGCCGTCCGCGCCCGCCATGCAGGCTGCACCGGCGCCTGCCCAGCCGCCGGAGGTGAAGCAGATCGCGCTGACCGACAAGCAGATCGAATCGATTCTGGCCTCGCAGAAGGACTTCGATGCGCTGAGCGATCAGGCGTCGGCCAGGCCGGGCGCAAAGGAGCCGCCGAACATGCTCGCCAAGCTCGATGAGGTCGCGAAGAAATACGGTTTCGCCAATTACGCCGACTACGCGATCGTTCAGTCCAACATCGAACTGGTGATGGGCGGCTTCGATCCGAAGACCAAGACCTATGTCGGCTCGGAAGCCGTGCTCAAGCAGCAGCTCGCCGAAGTGCAGGCGGACAAGAAGATGTCCGCAGAGGACAAGAAAGATGCGCTGGCCGACATCAACGAGGCGCTGAAGTCGCCGCCGCCGGCTGTGGCGTTCAAGAGCAACATCGATCTGGTGGGCAAGTATTACGACAAGCTCCTCGCCCTGATGCAGGACGACGAATAAGCCGGCCGGCGCATCGTCGACGAGATCGGACCGCCGCCTTCAGGGGCGGCGTTCTGCTTTCTGCCGGCACATTCTCCCGCTAAGCTCAAGTCTGCTCGTTTCCGCGACAGCGGAAACGCGCGGACTGGTTTCCCGCCGTCGCGGGACTAAGCGGGAAGGATCGCGGACATGACGCAGATCGAGACCGTCGGGCAGCCATGGCCAGCATTGCCTTTCATCGGCTGGAAGGACACCTGCGCGACACTGCATATGTGGACGCAGATCGTCGGCAAAATCCGCCTCGCGCGGGAGCCGATGGTCAATCAGTGGTGGCAGGTGCCGCTTTATGTCACCACCAGCGGACTGACGACGTCGCCGATGCCATACGGATCGCGAAGCTTCCAGATCGATTTCGATTTTTGCCGGCATGTTCTGGCGATCACCACGAGCGATCCGCAGCGCCGGGAATTCGCGCTCGCGCCTTATCCGGTTGCGGAGTTTTACGAGAGGACCATGAGCGCGCTGCGTGAGCTGGGCATCGATGTCGCGATCTGGACAATGCCGGTCGAGGTGGCGGATGCCATTCCGTTCGAGCAGGACCGCGAACATGCATCCTACGACGCGAACGCGGCACGACGCTTCTGGCGCGCGCTGGTGCAGGCCGATCGGCTGATGAAACAATTCCGCTCCGGCTTCACGGGGAAGGTTAGTCCCGTGCATTTTTTCTGGGGCAGTTTCGATCTTGCGGTGACGCGCTTTTCGGGACGAACCGCGCCGCCGCATCCCGGCGGCATGCCCAATCTTGGCGACTGGGTGGCGCGAGAAGCCTATTCGCACGAGGTTTCGAGTTGCGGCTTCTGGCCCGGCAACGGCGGTTTCGGCAAGGCCGCGTTCTATGCTTATGCCTACCCGGCGCCGCCGGGATTTGCGGATGCGCCGCTGCGCCCGCCGCAGGCGTCGTTCGATCAGAATCTTGGCGAGTTCATTCTGGATTACGACGCGGTCAGACTGTCCCAGGATCCGGACGCCATGGTGCTGGATTTCTTCCAGAGCGCCTATGAGGCGGCCGCCAATGCCGGCCGGTGGGACCGCGCCGCCCTGGAGCGCATGTCGCGCCGGCTCCATCCTCCCGCTCGGATGCATCGATTTGTGCCGCGAGGGTAACGGCGTTGTACGGGCGGTTGATCCGTGGGCGTAACGCGCGGAAAAGGCTATGCTGGCGGCGGCACCGTGGTCCTGACGGACTCGCGCTGCATCATCTTCTCGTGGAAAGCGTCGAGCTTGGGGAACGACTTGCGCCAGCCGCAATCGGGAAAGCGGAAATCGAGATAGCCGAGCACGCAGACGATGCCGATCTGCACAAGATCGAGCGGCCGCGTCAGGACGTCGGGATGCGCTTCGTAGCGGACCAGGCCGTCCCAGGCGCGCTTGAACTGGTCATCGTACCACGCCTGCCAGCAGAGCTGTTCGGGCCGCAGCAACTTCTCGTAGCGGCACAGCAATAGCGCGTCGAGCATGCCCTGCAGGATGGAGTGATCGGTCTTGACCTGCCACTTCTTCGCTCCCGAGGCGGGAATGAGTTTTCCCCCGGCGAGTTCGTCGAGATATTCCGCGATGACATACGAATCCACGATCACGCTGCCGTCGTCCAGGATCAGCGCGGGGATCTTGCGCAGCGGGCTGACCGTGCGTGCATAATCGTCGTTCTCTGTGGCGGGGACCGCCTTGATCGGCGTGATGAACTCGATCTTGTCGAACAGCCCAAGCTCCATCGCCACGATGCGGATCTTGCGTGCGAATGGCGATGCTGGCGAAAACGCAAGTTTCATGCGGATGTCCTGAATTCTGCAGATGCGTGAGGTTTGGAGAAAAGGCTCCGGCGGTGCCGGAGCCTTTGGTTGGTTGGCTGGCTCAGGCCGCGACGATCTCCTGCCGCTGCGCGCCGAGGCCGTCGATGCCGAGGGTGACCACGTCGCCGACATTGAGGAACTGCTGCGGCTTCATGCCCATGCCGACGCCCGGCGGGGTGCCGGTGGTGATGATGTCGCCCGGATAGAGCGTCATCAGTTCGGACACGTAGGACACGATCTTGGCCACGCCGAAGATCATGGTGGCGGTCGAGCCGGTCTGGCAGCGCTTGCCGTTGACGTCGAGCCACATGCCGAGCTTCTGCGGATCCGGAATTTCATCCGCGGTCGCGATCCATGGGCCGACCGGGCCGAAAGTGTCGTGCGACTTGCCCTTGGTCCACTGTCCGCCGCGCTCGATCTGGAAAAACCGCTCGGAGACGTCGTTGCAGACCGCGTAACCCGCGACATGCTTCAGCGCGTCGGCTTCAGAGACATACTTGGCCTTGGTGCCGATGATGATCGCAAGTTCGACTTCCCAGTCGAGCTTGGTCGAGCCGCGCGGCTTTTCGACATTGTCGTTCGGGCCGCACAGGCTGGTGTTGGCCTTGATGAAGACGATCGGCTCGGACGGAATTGCCATGCCGGCTTCGGCCGCGTGATCCGCATAGTTGAGGCCGATCGCGACGAACTTGGTAATGTCGCCGACCGGTGCGCCGAGGCGGGGATTGCCGTCGACCAGCGGCAGCGAGGCCGGATCGAGAGCTTTCAGCTTGGCCAATCCCGCAGGCGACAGCGCGTCGCCGTTGATGTCCTTCACCGTGCCGGACAGATCGCGGATCCGGCCGGAAGCGTCGAGAAGGCCGGGCTTTTCCTGACCGACAGCGCCATAGCGAACCAGTTTCATGGGCAATTCCTCTTTGTTTTTGGCCTAAATTTCATTCGTCGGATGTTTCATGCGACACGGCGCGGGGAAATTCAACCGTCCCGGTGATGTGTGCAGTGCGATCAGTTGGAATTTGACAGGGCAAGCAGCCTGAAGGCGTTGCCGTCCCTGACCAGATGCCCCGGGTCGAAATGGCCGCCGAACACAATTGTGGGCGTATCGGCAAAGCGCGAGAACAGCATTTTGCGCGCTTCGATCGACTGCACGGGATCGGAATCCGCCGTGGACGACCAGTCCAGATGCGCTATCTGGCAGGGATGGTGCGCGACGTCGCCGGTCAGCAGGGCCTCCGCACCGTCGGACCTGATCAGCACGCTCATGTGCCCCGGGCTGTGGCCCGGTGTTGCAATCAGGGACACCTCGTCACCGATCCGGTGATCGGCGGTGACGAGATCGGCGAGGCCTGCATCAACAACCGGTTTGACGGAATCCTCGAACACCGCCCTGTGCTCGCCCTCCGGGCTATGCGCGGCCCAGTGCTCGTATTCCGTCTTGCCGAACACATAGCGGGCATTGGCGAATGTCGGCACCCACCGGCCGTCCACGAGCTTCGTATTCCAACCGACATGATCGACATGAAGATGCGTGCACAGCACCGTGTCGATGCTCTCCGCCGGAGAGCCGGTTGCCGCCAGATCATCGAGATAGGGCTTGTCGAGGTTATTCCAGATCGGGACGGACCGGTTCTGCTTGTTATTGCCGATACAGGTGTCGACCACGATCCGGTGCGAAGGCGTCTCCACGATCCACGACTGGATGGTCATGCGCAGCCGCCCTTCAGGCGTCGCGTAGTGCGGGACCAGCCAAGGCATCGCCTGAATGGCTTCCGACGTCCCTTGCGGAAGGATGAAGCGTGACCCGCCGACCGAGGTGATCTCCACGATCCTGGTGATTTTGACCCGGCCCACGGTCCACTGCATCACGCCACTCCCGGTTCTTGGCAGTCTTTTGCCGCAGAATGCGAATTTCCCGCGCCCGGTGCAATGGACGCGGGAAGATCGCGTGGCAACCGCCGTTTACATCGTGCCGGGATAAGCGCCGCCATCCAGCAGGATGTTCTGGCCGGTGATGAAGCCAGACTTGGCGCCGCACAGGAATGCGCAGGCGAGGCCGAATTCCTCCGGATCGCCGAAGCGGCCCGCCGGGTTCTGTTTGGCGCGCTGCTTCAGCATTTCCTCCGGGGAGATGCCCTGAGCCTTGGCCGATGCTTCGAGCAACGGTCCGCGAATGCGGTCGGTGTCGAACGGGCCGGGCAGAAGGCCGTTGATAGTGACATTGTTGATCACCGTCTTGCGGGCGATACCGGCGACGAAACCGGTGAGGCCGCTGCGTGCGCCGTTGGAGAGGCCGAGCACGTCGATCGGTGCCTTCACCGCCGCCGACGTGATGTTGACGATACGGCCGAACTTGCGCGCCATCATGCCGTCCACCGTCGCCTTGATCAGTTCGATCGGCGTCAGCATGTTGGCGTCGAGCGCCTTGATCCAGTCGTCGCGCGTCCAGTTGCGGAAATCGCCGGGCGGCGGGCCGCCGGCATTGTTCACCAGAATATCCGGATCTGGGCAGGCTTTCAGCGCGGCTTCGCGGCCGGCCGGCGTCGTGATGTCACCGACCACTTCGGTCACGGTGACTTTCGGATTGAGCTTGCGGATGTCCGCAGCGGTCTTGGCCAGCGCTTCCGCGCCGCGCGCGGTGATGGTCACGTCGACACCTTCGTTCGCCAGCGCGATGGCGCAGGCGCGGCCGAGGCCCTTGCTGGCCGCGCACACGATCGCGCGCCGTCCTGAAATACCGAGATCCATGTCGTCACTCCTTTTGTTGCGTTTCTTGACCCCGGCTTTGATGCCCGATCCGGGCTGCCGGTGCAAAGGCATCCTTGGCGCTTCATCCGATCGTGTGCCGCCGGGACCGTCATAAAAACGTGAAAAAAGATCGCCCGCAGGCCTTTCCAAAGCGGGATGCCGTTGGTACATACCCCTTGCGCCACGGCATTGCCCTGGTCGCCTTCTCTCTCGGCTCCGGACGGGTGAAACGACGCTCAGGCGTTGATTTGTCGTCTGTTTGCCATTGAAGACACCGGTTTATCGCGGGGTGGAGCAGCCCGGTAGCTCGTCAGGCTCATAACCTGAAGGTCCTAGGTTCAAATCCTAGCCCCGCAACCAAAAAAGCCCTTCCAGATCAACGGTCTGGAAGGGCTTTGTTTTGGTGCCGTATCGTTTTGACAGGCGCTAGCCGCCTGATCCGCCGGACACGATCTTTTCACCCAGCTTCTGATCCACGACATCGACCGTGCGGTCGATCTCGGCATTCGGCATGCCGATCTGATGCGAGATCAGTTTCACCAGAAGGTCGACGCGCTCGATGAAGGGAGCGCCGCTGGCCACTGCGCGCGCGGCGGATGATGGCTTGAGCAGGCTTTCGGCCGCCTTGGCGTATTTCTCGAAAGGCACCTGATCTTCCGCTTCCGCGCCGAGTTTGCGCGCGACGGCGTCGACATGGTTGTAGATCGACTTCGAAAGGTTCAGATCCTTGTGCACGGCATCGCGGATCGGCTGCGGATCGGTCGGCGTGATGCAGCGATAGTTGCCGGTCAGCAGCATCGACCACTTCGCCAGCGGCACGAACAGCGAGTCGAACACCTTCAGCTTCACCGGAACGTCCTGACCATCGAGCTTCACCGCGTCGATGTCCGCTTCCAGTTCGCGCAGCACCTTGTTGTGCGCTTCGTTCTCGAAGGTCGCGGCCTTGAAGTTGGTCGGCAGGCCGACATGAAGCACGTTCGCGCCTTCCTCCGGCGGACGGAAAGCCTGCGGATCGGGCGAGCACAGCGTGACGAGGCCCGGCGTGAAACGCTCCCAGACCTGCGCGTTGGTATAGGCCTCTTCGAGGTCCATGTTCGCCAGCGCCGGAATCCGCTTCAGGTAAGGCAGCGGCGGCATGTTCATGATCGACAGGCAAGGCAGCTTCGCCTCGGCGATCTTGATCATCAGCACGCGGATGGTGTGGTTGGTGTACTGCGGCTCCTGCATCGCGAGCGCGACCATGTCGTAGCGCGACAGGTCGACCTTGTCCGGCGATGTGGCGTCCAGCTTGCCGGGCAGGGTGCGCGAGAAGATCGAGCGATGGGTCGGCTCGTCGCGCAGCTTGATGCGGACTTCGGTGCCGTCGCGGTTGATGAGATCGGCCGTGTTCTTTCGGCAGACCAGCGTCACGTTGTGACCGGCCATCAGAAGCTTCGTGCCGAGAAGCGAGCCGTAAGAAGCTCCGAGGATCAGAATATTGCGCGCCATATGTTCACTCGTTCATAAATGGGGAATTCGCGCCCGGCCAACCGGGCCGGCATCGCATTGAAAATTCCTGTCCGGGCAAGGACGGCGCAGGCCAAACCCTCAACATGACAGGGAGCGCCCCGGTCAGGCGGGGCGCCCGTATCTAGCTTATGTTGGTATACACCACAACATATACCAAGCGTGCTTCGGGACTCTTCAGGGAAATGTCAGCCAGGCATCGTGTTGGCGTGAAGCGCCTGCCGCAAGAATAGCGGCCGCCCTTGCGGGCGGCCGTAGTGTTTTTTTGGAATGTCAGCGTCTCAGTTGGTTTTGCCGAACTGCGGCTCGTCGGGCTTGACGAAGAGATTGCCGCTTGGCCCGTAGCCGGTGATCTGGATGATCGCGCCTTCCTCGCGCGTGCCGTCCCAATGCACCTTGCCGTTCGGATGCATCATGTAGGCGCCGGTCTTGAGCGGGATGGCTTTCTCGGGCTCGAAGGCATCGCCCGTGCCGGTGTACCAGGTCCCCGACAGCACCACGACATGGCGGTCTTCCGGATGCTTGTGCGGTTTGCTCATGATGCCCGGCGGCCATTTGATGCGCAGGACATAGATGCCGGGCTTCGATGGATCACCGAACAGTGTCGCCACCTCGACGCCGACGCCGAACGGATTTTTGTACTGCTCCTCGCCCTGCTTGATGCGGATGAAGCCGTCCTTGTCGGTGTCTGCCTTCGCGGCAGGATAGGCGGCGACGGTCAGCGCGGCGGCGCATCCGGCGATCGCAAGTGCGGTCTTGATTGTCATGGATTGTCTCTCCCTTGTTTCTTGTTGTGCAGGGAGGCTAACCCGCTTCCGTCGCGGCAGGCAACGAGCGGTGCGGCAAGATCACCACGGCAGGCCGCAAAGGTCGATGGTGCCTTCGCGCAAGAGCCGCTTGATCTTGAAAACATAGGGCGACAACGCCGTGAATGGTGTTCGCCCTCCGGACTGTTCGGCATAGACGATGCCGTTGAAGGTCTGCCAGCCGAGTTTTTCATAAAATGCCGCATGATGCGGTTCGCAGAACAGCATGCCGAAATCGGTGCCGCGCTCTTCCGTCAGCGTATGGATCGCGGCATTGATCGCCAGCGTTGCATAGCCGCGGCCGCGCACATCTTCGCGCGTGGCCACGCTGCCGATACCGCCGATGATCACCTTGCGGCCGTTCCAGGTGCCGGTCCGGCGCGTGATCCCCACATGGCAGACCGTGTCCCAGTCCAGATCGATCGTCACCCGCAGGTCGGGAGGGGCGAACGCGATGTGGTCTTGCGGCAGCGACTTCACCCCATCGGGCGGCCAGACCGAGGTGAGCAGGGGCTTTGCGGCGCGCCAGCCGGAATCTCCGGTCGTAATATCGATCTCGATGCTCATTTTCTTGCGTGTTTCCGTGTATCCGCCGCGCACATCTGCATTGTTCCTGGATCGATGGCAAAATGCCGATTCCGGTGCCAAACTCGAAAAAACATTCCAGAACCCCGAGGGGCCGGAGGACATGCATGCGGGCTGACCAACTCACATCCTATCAGCGCTGGTCCATTCTGATCGGCGCGTCCGTCATGCTGAGTCTGTCCATGGGTATGCGGCAGAGCTTCGGACTTTTCCAGCCCTCGATCCTGCACGACACCCAGATCACGAGCGCGGACTTCTCGCTCGCCACCGCGATCCAGAACATCGTCTGGGGCATCACCCAGCCCTTCGTCGGCATTTTCGCGGACCGTTACGGCGCGCGCTATGTCATGGTCACCGGCGTATTGGTCTACATGCTCGGCCTCGTCACCATGATCTTCGCGACCACGGCGCTGACCTTTACCTTCGGCGCGGGCATCTGCGTCGGCATCGCGCTGTCATGCACGGCATCGAGCATGAGCATGACGGTGTCGGCGCGCGCGGTCTCCGCGGCCAAGCGCAGCGTCACCATGGGCGCGATTTCCGCCGCCGGTTCGATCGGCCTCGTGATCGCCTCGCCGTTGGCGCAGGCCCTGATCTCGACCTCGGGCTGGCAAATCGCGCTGGTCGGCTTCCTCGGTCTCGCCTGCGTCATGATTCCGTCGGCCTTCAGTGCAGGAAAGGCGGACAAGATCGAGATCGACAAGGCGGACGACGTCAACCAGTCGCTGGGCGCGGTGGTGCAGTCGGCGCTCGGCCATTCCGGCTATGTCATCATGGCGCTGGCGTTCTTCGTCTGCGGACTGCAACTCGTCTTCATCACCACGCACCTGCCGAACTATCTCGCCATCTGCGGGCTCGATCCGTCGCTCGGCGCATCGGCGCTGGCGCTGATCGGACTGTTCAACGTGTTCGGATCGTATCTGTTCGGCTGGCTCGGAGGACGTTATCCCAAGCAGCTTCTGCTCGGCGGCATCTACATCGTGCGGTCGCTGGCCATTGCGGTGTATTTCATCCTCCCCGCGACGCCGGCCTCGACGCTGATCTTCGCCGCGGTGATGGGCTCGCTCTGGCTCGGCGTGATTCCGCTGGTCAACGGTCTTGTCGCGCAACTGTTCGGCCTGCGCTTCATGGCCACGCTGACCGGTATCGCGTTCCTCAGCCATCAGGTGGGCTCGTTCATCGGCGCGTGGGGAAGCGGCCTGATCTTCGATCATCTCGGCAGCTACGATCTGGCGTGGAAGGGCGCGGTCATCATCGGTCTGATCGCCGGATCGTTCCAGATGCTGATGAATGTCCGGCCGCCGAAGCCGAAGGAAAATCTGGGTGGGGCGCTGCCCAATGCGGCCTGAGATGGCAATTTAGGGATCAAGCGGCGATTTCACGCGGCGTATCTTCTGTTCCCCTCTCCGGGAAACCTTCTATAGTGCGCCGCGTTGACACCTCGTCACCCATAATTTCCGGAATAGACCCATGACCTTCACGCTCCCGAATTTGCCTTATGCCTACGATGCGCTCCAGCCTTACATGTCCAAGGAGACGCTCGAATATCACCACGACAAGCATCATCAGGCTTACGTGACCAACGGCAACAACCTGCTGAAGGGCACGGAATTCGAGGGCAAGTCCCTTGAAGACATCGTGAAGGGCTCGTTCGGCAAGAATGCCGCGCTCTTCAACAATGCCGGCCAGCACTACAACCACAACCACTTCTGGAACTGGATGAAGCCGAACGGCGGCGGCGACAAGCTGCCGGGCAAGCTCGCCAAGAAGATCGATGAGGATCTCGGCGGTCTCGAGAAGTTCAAGACCGATTTCGCGGCCGCCGGCGCCGGCCAGTTCGGCTCGGGCTGGGCCTGGCTCTCGGTCAAGAACGGCAAGCTCGAAGTCTCGAAGACGCCGAACGGCGAAAATCCGCTGGTTCACGGCGCGACCCCGATCCTCGGCGTCGACGTGTGGGAGCACTCCTACTACATCGATTACCGCAACCGCCGTCCGGACTATCTCAAGGCGTTCGTCGATCACCTCGTGAACTGGGAATATGTCGAGTCCCTGTTCGAGAAAGCCGTGTGACAATCGCACGACTGTCGTACTAACCTGCGGGGCCTCAGTGGCCCCGCTTTTATTTTGAAATCATCCCGGACGAGTCCATGAACTACATTCTGGTTTTTCTTGGCGGCGGTCTCGGTGCATCGCTTCGCCACACGGTCAATGTCGGCTGCGCCCGCGCCTGCGGCCTCAATTTTCCCTATGGCACGTTCGTGATCAACATCACCGGCTCGCTGGTGATGGGCCTGATCGCCGGGTATCTCGCCTTCAAGGGGGAAGCGTCGCAGCCGTGGCGGCTGTTTCTGATGACGGGCGTGCTCGGTGGCTACACCACGTTCTCCGCGTTTTCGCTGGATGCGGTGACGCTCTATGAGCGCGGCGAGGGCGGCCTTGCCGCATTCTATGTGCTGGGATCGGTGGTGCTGTCGATCGCGGGGCTGATCGGCGGCCTCTCGCTGGTCCGGCATTTTTCTTAAGTCGCGGGTCCGTTGTGTCTGTTCCTGACGCGAAGACCGAACCTGCCGAAGAGCGGGGCGACGTCGAAGCCGACCCGCCGCGCAAGGGCAAGCCGTTCGGCTGGTCGACCTTCATCATCGCGGTGCTCGTGGCAGTAAGCGCGGCGCTGGTCTGGCGGCGCGACGGCTTCGACGCGGTGTGGGCCATTCTCTTTCACGACGTGTCGCTGTTTGGCGAGATCATGCCGCGTGTGCTCGCGGGTTGTCTGCTCGGCGGATTGATCGCCGCCGTGCTGCCTCATGACAAGGTCTCGAAATCGCTCGGTCCGGACTCCGGTTTGAAGGGACTGCTGATCGGAACGGCGTTCGGCGCGATCCTGCCGGGCGGACCGTTCACCGCCTATCCGGTGGCGAGCGCTCTGCTCGCCGTCGGCGCGGATTTCGGCGCGACCATCGCGATGGTCGTGAGCTGGACCATGATCGGCTACGGCCGCGCGGTGGCGTGGGAGATGCCGATCATGGGGCCGGACTTCACGCTCTGGCGCATCGTCATCTCGCTGCCGATGCCGGTGCTGGCCGGAGCCTTCGGCCGTTTTGTTTACATTCGCGTCAGGCACAGGTTTGGGCTGTGACGACGCTGATCATCGACATCCTGCTGTGGGGCTCGCTGATCGGCGTGGGCTTTGTCGCGTGGCGGCAGGACAGGACGGTGCTGACCGTCGCGCTGCGCAACGGCGGGATGGATTTCATCAATGTCGTGCCACGCATCGCGCTGGGCGTCATCGGCTCGGGCTTCATCGCCGCGATCATTCCTTCCAGCATCATCGTCGGTGGGCTAGGCCCGGATACCGGCTGGCTCGGAGTGGCCACGGCGGTGCTTGCCGGTGCAGCGACCCCAGGCGGGCCGGTGGTGGGCTTTTCCATCGGAGCGGTCGCGCTCAAGAGCGGCGCAGGCACGCCACAGGTGGTCGCCTATGTGGTCGCGTGGGCCCTGTTCGCGTTCCAGCGGGTGATTCTGTGGGAAATTCCCTTCATGCCCGCCCGGTTTGTCTGGTTCCGGTGCGCGGTTTCCGTCCCGGTTCCATTTCTGGCGGCTGCCGTCGCGATGATCACCGGGAAACCATAAGATCGTTCTCTCCTTGCGGGATCATGGACTCGGGTTATGTTATAATATAACACTTTGCGATGCTGGGGCTTCAGGCCAGCCGGCCTTTTGGTTTCGGAACACCGTTCATGGCCCATCCGCACGGGCATACCCACGCTCACGACCATCACGGACACGACCATGGTCACAGCCATGGTCCGGCATCGCCGCATCCGGCGCAGCCGCTGACATGGTCCATCCTGCGCATGACGCTGGCGGCGCGCGTAGCGGCGGCCGTGGCGATCAGCGCGGTGCTCTGGGCCGTCGTGCTGCTGGCGATGAGGTGAGCATGGCCGCGCAACTCCGGTTCGATAATGTCACGCTCGGTTACGACCGCCATCCCGCCGTGCATCACCTCAGCGGCGAGGTCGCCTCCGGCGCGCTGGTCGCGGTGATCGGCCCCAACGGCGCGGGCAAGTCCACGCTGTTTCGCGGCATCGTCGGCATTCTCAAGCCGCTGTCCGGTGTGATCTCGCTCGGCGACCTTCGCCCGCGCGACATCGCTTACCTGCCACAGACCGCCGATATCGACCGCAGCTTTCCCATTTCTGTTTACGACTTCGTCGGCACGGGCCTGTGGCGGCGCAAGGGAATCTTCGGCGGTCTCGGCAGGGTCGAGCAGAGCCGGATCACCGAAGCGCTGGCCGCTGTCGGCCTCAGCGGTTTTGAGAACCGTCCGATCGGCACGCTGTCGGGCGGCCAGATGCAGCGCATGCTGTTTGCCCGCGTGCTGCTGCAGGACGCGCGGATCATCGTGCTCGACGAACCGTTCAATGCCATCGACGCCAAGACCTCCGCCGATCTGGTGGCGCTGGTGCGGCACTGGCATGACGAGGGACGCACGGTGCTGGCCGCGCTGCACGACATGGAAATGGTGCGCGCGAACTTCCCAGAGACGCTGCTGCTGGCGCGCTCGAAGGTGGCATGGGGCAAGACGGCCGATGTGCTGACCACGGAGAATCTTCTGGCCGCGCGGCATATGTGCGAAGCCTTCGACGATTCCGCCGCGCCCTGCATCGAAACGCCGTCGCGCGCCGCGTGAGTTCGTCATGATTTACGATGCGCTGATCGCGCCTTTCACCGAATTCGAATTCATGCGCCGCGCGCTGGCCGGTGTCATTTCGCTTGCATTGGGCGGTGCGCCGATCGGCGTCTTCCTGATGCTGCGGCGGATGAGCCTTGTGGGCGACGCCATGGCGCATGCGATCCTGCCCGGCGCGGCGGTGGGCTTCTTGCTGTCCGGCCTCAATCTGTTCGCGATGACCTTCGGCGGGCTGGTGGCGGGCTTCGCCGTCGCCATCCTGTCCGGCCTGGTCGCGCGCAGCACCGAGCTGAAGGAAGATGCGTCGCTTGCAGCATTCTATCTCGTGTCGCTCGCGCTCGGCGTCACCATCGTCTCCATTCGCGGCACCAACATCGATCTGCTGCATGTGCTGTTCGGCAATATCCTGGCGATGGACGACCAGACCTTGATGGTGATTGCGTTCAACGCGACCTTCACGCTGATCCTGCTGGCGGTGATCTATCGGCCGCTGGTGATCGAAAGCGTCGACCCGGTGTTCCTGCGCACGGTGAGCCGCGCCGGCGCACCCGCACATCTCGCGTTTCTCGCACTGGTCGTCATCAATCTGGTCAACGGCTTCCATGCGCTCGGCACGCTGCTGGCGGTGGGGCTGATGATCCTGCCCGCGGGCATCGCGCGATTCTGGTCGCGTGACATCACCGGCATGATCGGCATCGCGGTGGTGAGCGCGGCGCTCTCCGGCTATGCGGGGCTGCTGCTGTCGTTTCACACCAAGGTGCCGTCGGGCCCTGCGATCATTTTGGTCTGCGCGGCGCTGTATGTGGTTTCTGTGCTGTTCGGCAGCGTCAGCGGCCTGGTGCGGCAGCTTTTTCCCGGCCGCCATCTGGAAGCATGAGGATCGGACCGTTGCGCTTCATTCTTGCGATCGTTGTTGCGGCCATGGCCGGGTTTGGGTCTGCGCGGGCTGAGGACAGGCTCAACATCGTCGCGACCTTCTCGATCCTCGGCGATTTCGCGAAGAACGTCGGCGGTGACCGGGTGAATGTCACGACGCTGGTCGGCGCCGACAGCGATACCCATGTCTATACGCCGAGCCCGGCGGACGCCAAGAAGATCACCGATGCAAAGCTTGTGATCGTCAACGGCCTCGGTCTGGAAGGCTGGCTGCCGCGTCTGGTGAAATCGTCGGGCGGCAAGGCCGTCACCGTGATCGCCACCAAGGGCATCACGCCACGCAAGGTCGCGGCGGGCGAGGCGCTGAGCGAAGAGCACGAGGTCGGCTCTGCCGATCCGCACGCCTGGCAGTCGGTGGGCAATGCCAAGGTTTATGTCGCCAACATCCGCGACGCGCTGGTCGCGGCCGATCCGGCGAACGGCGATGCCTACAAGGCCAATACCGCGGCCTATCTCTCAAAGCTGGATGCGCTCGATGGCGAGGTCCGCGCGGCCGTGGCGGGCATCCCGCCGGAGCGTCGCAGCGTGATCTCGACCCACGATGCTTTCGGCTATTTCGCCGCCGCTTACGGCGTGAAATTCGTCGCCCCGCAGGGCGTCTCCACCGAATCCGAGCCCAGTGCCCGCGATATCGCGGCGATCATTACCCAGATCAGGAAGCAGAAAATTCCGGCGGTTTTTCTGGAAAATGTCACCGATCCGCGCCTGATGCAGCGGATCGCCGCGGAGACCGGGGCGAAGGTCGGCGGAACGCTGTATTCGGACAGTTTGACCGGCGAAAAGGGGCCTGCCCCCACTTACATTGACATGGTCCGGCACAATATAAAGGCCCTGACCAGCGCGCTGTCGAACTAGGGCAGGGGCCACCCCGCCGCCGGGCGCGTCTTTGATTTGCCTGGAGTTTTCATGTCCGAAGCCGCCGCCAACAAGATCCCCGTGACCGTTCTGACCGGCTATCTCGGGGCCGGGAAAACCACGCTCCTGAACCGCATCCTGTCCGAGAACCACGGCAAGAAATACGCCGTGATCGTCAACGAATTCGGCGAGATCGGCATCGATAACGATCTGATCGTCGGCGCGGACGAGGAAGTGTTCGAGATGAATAACGGCTGCGTCTGCTGCACCGTGCGCGGCGATCTCGTGCGCATCATCGACGGGCTGATGAAGCGCAAGGGCAAGTTCGACGCCATCATTCTGGAAACCACCGGCCTCGCCGATCCGGCTCCCGTGGCGCAGACCTTCTTCGTGGATGAGGATGTGCGCGAGAAGACCGCGCTTGACGCGGTGGTGACGGTGGCCGACGCCAAGTGGCTCAGCGACCGCCTCAAGGACGCGCCGGAAGCCAAGAACCAGATCGCCTTTGCCGACGTCATCGTGCTCAACAAGACCGATCTTGTCACCGCGCCGGAGCTGGCCGAAGTCGAGGCGCGCATCCGCGCGATCAATCCGTATGCGACGCTGCACAAGACCCAGCGCGCGCAGGTGAAACTGTCCGACGTGCTGGAACGCGGCGCGTTCGATCTCGACCGTATTCTGGAGATCGAGCCGGAGTTTCTCGATGACGGTGGTCATGACCACGATCACCACCATCATGACCATGATCACGGCCATGATCATCACCACCACGATCACGGCCACTCCCACGGCGGCCTGAAGCACTATCACGACGAGGATATGCAGTCGCTGTCGCTGCGCACCGAGAAGCCGATCGATCCGACCAAGTTCATGCCGTGGCTGCAGGATCTGGTCGCCAAGGACGGCGAGAAGATCTTACGCTCCAAAGGCATCCTCTCTTTCAAGGGCGATGACGACCGTTATGTGTTTCAGGGCGTCCACATGATGCTGGAAGGCGATCATCAGCGGAAATGGCGCAATGACGAGAAGCGCGAAAGCCGTGTCGTGTTCATCGGCCGCGAATTGCCAGAACAGGCGATCCGCGAAGGTTTCGAGAAGACCATCGCGTGATGAAGGACTTCAATCCGGCTTCCGAGACCGCTTCCATCGTCTCCGTCACCGATCGCGTCACCGGGGTCGCGCTTCATTCTCCGGCGACGGCCGTGCATTTCCTCGGAGATACCGCGGTCTTTGTCGGCGCCGAGGAAAACGTCACCTTCGCGAAGGGCGATGAGGTCAAGGTAATCGCCGTTCATGGCGGCGGCATCCTGTGCGCGGCGTCCGACGGCAAGCGCGTCGCGATGGGCGGCGACGACGGCAAGCTGGTCTCGGTCGATGCCAAATCGAATGTCGAGATGCTGGCCACCGACGCGAAACGGCGCTGGATCGACAATGTCGCGCTGCATGCCGACGGCACGGTGGCGTGGTCCGCCGGCAAGACGGCCTTCGTGCGTTCGCCGAAGGGCGAAGAGAAATCGTTCGATGCCCCGTCCACGGTGGGCGGGCTCGCCTTCGCGCCGAAGGGCATTCGCCTTGCGATCGCGCACTACAACGGCGTGACGCTGTGGTTTCCGAACATGGGTGCGAAGCCCGAGTTTCTGGAATGGAAAGGCTCGCATCTTGGCGTGACCTTCAGCGCCGACAACCGTTTTCTTGTGACGTCGATGCACGAGGCCGCGCTGCACGGCTGGCGGCTGGCGGATTCGCGCCACATGCGCATGACCGGCTATCCGGCGCGCGTGCGTTCGATGTCGTGGAGCGCGGGAGGAAAGTTTCTCGCCACCTCCGGTTCGGACAGCGTGATCCTGTGGCCATTCGCCAGCAAGGATGGGCCGATGGGCAAGGAGCCGGGCATGCTGGCCCCGCTGCAGGCCAAGGCGACCGTCGTCGCGTGCCATCCGAAGGATGACATCTTCGCCGTTGGCTACAGCGACGGCACCATCCTGATGGTGAGGATCGAGGACGGCGCGGAAATTCTGGTCCGCCGCAATGCCGGCGAGCCGGTCGCCGCATTGGGATGGAATGCGAAGGGATCGCTGCTCGCTTTCGCGACGGAGGACGGCGACGCTGGACTGCTTACGCTCTGAGAATTCAGGTTCCGCGCGTTCCTTCAAATTCCCCGGCTGCGACGATGCGCATGTCCGCTCCATCGGAACTTTCGTTTCGGCAATCTGTTGATGTTCCGTTTGGTCATCAACGGGTGCCGCCATGACTCCAGACACGAAGCGAAACGCCGGCCGAGCCGACTATCTGCTGTCTGCGCTGCTGATCGCCGGAGGCTTGGCGCTCACCGGAGTTTCGCTGATGCAGCTTTCCGAGCGCGGTGAAATTCATTTCGCGCAGGCCACTGAGCCGACCGAAACACAGCCGTCCGTTCCCGCAGGCAAGAGCGACGGACCCGCCGAACCCAAACCGGGCGGCACGCGGCCGACGACGCCCGCGCCTGAACCCGCGCGCCCCGATGCCGACGCACAAAAGGCCGGCGCGAAACCCGCTCTGCCGCCCGCACCGGCCGAGAAGATGGGCGAGCCGATCAGGAAGTAGCTGCGAGCGCAGTTCTCAGCTGAGAACACTCTTCGTCATGGCCGGGCCTCGTGCCGGCCATCTTGCCCGTCATTGCGAGGAGGCGAAGCCGACGAAGCAATCCAGCTTTTTATGAAGGTGGATTGCTTCGCTTTGCTCGCAATGACGTCGAATTGCCTCACCGCACCAGAATATTCTTGAACTGCCAGGGATCGCTGGTGTCGATGTCTTCCGGGAAGAGACCCGGACGATCCGTCAGCGGAGTCCAGTCGGTGTAATAGCCCTTCACCGGTCCGAGATAGGGCTTCTGGATTTCCAGCAGGCGATCGAAATCCATCTCGTCGGCTTCGACGATGCCTTCGTTCGGATTTTCCAGCGCCCACACCATGCCGCCGAGCACGGCGGAGGTCACCTGCAGGCCGGTGGCGTTCTGGTAAGGCGCGAGTGTCCGTGTCTCCTCGATGGAGAGCTGCGAGCCGAACCAGTAGGCATTGTTGTCGTGGCCGAACAGCAGCACGCCGAGTTCGTCGATGCCGTCGACGATCTCGTTCTCGTCGAGGATGTGATGCTTCTCCTGCGCCTTGGCGGCGCGGCCGAACATCTCGTGCAGCGAAAGCACCGCGTCATCCGCGGGGTGATAAGCGTAGTGGCAGGTCGGCCGATAGATCACCTTGCCCGATGCGTCACGGACGGTGAAATAGTCGGAGATCGAGATCGACTCGTTGTGCGTGACCAGGAAGCCGTATTGCGCGCCGCGGGTCGGGCACCAGGTGCGCACGCGCGTATCGGCGCCCGGCTGCATCAGGTAGATCGCCGCGCCGCATCCGGCTTCGTGGGTGTGCGCGTTTTCGGGCATCCATTTTTCGTGCGTGCCCCAGCCGAGTGCGGATGGCTGCACGCCTTCGGAGATGAAGCCTTCCACCGACCATGTGTTGACGAACACGTCCGGCTCTTTCGGCTTCTTCGAG
>Ga0153956_1001666_pt1 | contig 18690 bp, 20 predicted proteins | sample TSFL040MetaG_FD_104704 | JGI IMG/M metagenome (GOLD analysis project Ga0153956, IMG submission 104704) | Attine ant fungus gardens microbial communities from Florida, USA - TSFL040 MetaG | ecosystem: Host-associated > Fungi > Mycelium > Unclassified | place: USA: Florida, Wekiwa Springs...
CATCCGCCCTACGGCTGACTGTCATCGCCCGGCTCTCTTGACCGGGCGATCCAGTACACACCGGACTCGCGCTGCGCGTATCGGATTCAACCGGACTCGTATTTCGGGAATCCGATTCCGGTTTGTTCTCGTTGCGACACGATGACCTGTGGATGAAGTCCGGTTTGTCTGTGGACGGAGTCGAGGCGCCGTTGCGCGGATTCCGCAAATCACATCACTTCGATCTCGCAAGTTCTGGACGATTTGAGTTTAAAGCCCTGCAACGGCGCCCGACAATGTCGCGTACCCGGCCAGTCGTTTGCACCACTACTTTTCAAGGCAAGGTCGCGACCGCATGTCACTTCTCGAAGGCACACTCGATTCACGCGCCAACCCGCTCGCCGTCATCGAGGATATCGCCGCCGATCACAACTGGGCTTTCGAGCGATCGGGCGAGGATGAAGTCACGATCGTGTCCAAGGGCGACTGGACCGATTACCAACTCTCCTTCACCTGGATGGGCGAAATCGAAGCGCTGCATCTCGCCTGCGCCTTCGACATGAAGGTGCCGAGCGCACGGCGCGGCGAAGTGCAGCGCCTGATCGCAGCGATCAACGAACAGATGTGGATCGGCCACTTCGATATCTGGACGCATTCAGGCATGATCATGTATCGGCAGGCGATCCCGCTGCCCGAGGGGCTGACCGCTTCCACCGCACAGTGCGAGTCCATGCTGGTATCCGCGATCCATGCCTGCGAGCGCTACTATCCGGCGATGCAGTTCGTGGTATGGGCCGGCAAGACCGCCGAACAGGCGATGAGCGCGGCGATGTTCGACACCGCAGGCGAAGCGTGAGTACGGAGCCGGTCATCACCGTTCCCGACGCGCCGGGCGAAACCGAGCGCCTCGCGGTGTGGAATGCTCTGCTCGCCTATAACAACAAGTCGGTCGGACCGAACAACTATCAACCGCTATCGATCCTGATCCACGATCCCGAAACCGGCGACCCCGCCGGCGGCATCTGGGGCAAGACCGCCTATAACTGGTGCTTCGTCGAACTGTTCGTGGTGCCGGAGAAGTTTCGCGGTCGGGACATCGGCACCAAGGTTCTGAAACGCGCGGAAGACATCGCCCGCGAGCGCGGCTGCATAGGCCTGTGGCTCGACACCTACTGGTTTCAGGCTCGCGGCTTCTATGAAAAGCAGGGCTATGAGGTGTTCGGCGAACTGCCGGATTATCCACGCGGCGGATCGCGCTATTTTCTGAAGAAGAGTCTGGTGTGATCCACGTCGTAGCCCGGATTGCGCTTCGCTCCATCCGGGCTACGCAACATCACATTGCGCTCGTGCCACACGATGCTAAGGTTCCGCGCCCTTTCAGCATCGGGACTACACAATGACCCCTGTATCCAACGCTCTTAAGAACCTCACCGGTCACATCGTCCTCGCCGGCGCCGGCAAGATGGGCGGTGCGATGCTGACGGGATGGCTCGCGGGCGGCCTCGATCCGAAACGGGTCGTCGTCATCGATCCCTATCTCTCCGAGGATATCAGGGCGCTCGAAGCCGGAGGTGTCCGGCTCAATCCGGATATCGCACAGATCGGCGCCGTTTCGGCGCTGATCCTTGCCGTCAAGCCGCAGATGTTCGCCGAGGTCGGCCCGAGCCTGCGCGCCATCGCGGACAACGCGCTTGTCGTCTCCATCATGGCCGGTACGACCATCGCGGGCATCGCGAAAACCTGCGGCGGCAAGGTGGTTCGCGCCATGCCGAACACGCCGGCAGCGATCGGCCGCGGCATCACCGTCGCCGTCGCGGCAAGCGATGTTTCGGCGGCCGAGCGCAATCTTACGAATGCGCTGCTGCGCGCCACCGGCTCGGTAGAATGGGTCGAGGACGAAGGTCTGATCGATGCCGTGACCGCGGTGTCCGGTTCGGGTCCGGCCTATGTGTTCCTGCTCGCCGAGGAGATGGCCCACGCCGGCATCAAAGCCGGACTGCCGCCGGAACTCGCGATGAAGCTTGCCCGTGAGACGGTTTCCGGCTCGGGCGAATTGCTGCACCGGTCCGATCTGGACGCCGCAACACTGCGCAAGAATGTCACGTCGCCGGGTGGCACGACCGCAGCCGCGCTCGGCGTGCTGATGGCCGAGGATGGATTCGAGCCGCTGCTGACGCGCGCGATTGCTGCTGCGGCGGCAAGATCGAAAGAACTCGCGAAGTAACTACACCGGCACCCGCACCACTGCGCGCAAGCCGCCCATCGGACTCTCCGCCAGCGTGATATCGCCACCATGGGAGCGTGCGATATCGCGCGCAATCGCAAGACCGAGACCGGTCCCGCCTTCATCCTGGTTGCGCGCATCGTCGAGGCGCAGGAACGGCTTGAACACTTCCTCGCGCATGTCGACGGGAATGCCCGGACCATCGTCATCCACCGTGACGGTCAGATAGCGATGATCGCGGTGTCCCGTGATTGCAATGTCGTTGGCATGGCGCGCCGCATTGGAGACGAGATTGCCGAGGCAACGCTTGAACGCCGCCGGTTTCACCGTGACGATGGGCAGGCCGTGGAAGATCACCGTTGCCCTGTGGCCGTTGCGTTCGGCATCGCTGCGCAGTTCTTCAAGGGCAACCGCCATGTCGGTCGGCTGCGCCAGTTCTCCGCTGTCACCGCGCGCGAAGGCCAGATAGGCTTCCAGCATCGCCGACATCTCGTCGATATCCTTGCGCATGCCCTCAACTTCGGGGCCATCCTCCAGCAGCGCCAGTTCCAGCTTGAAGCGCGTGAGGATGGTGCGCAGGTCATGCGAGACACCGGCGAGCATCGCGGTGCGCTGCTCCATGGCACGCTCGATGCGCACCTTCATCTCGATGAAGGAATTAGCGGCGCGGCGCACCTCGCGGGCACCGCGCGGACGAAAGTTCGGCGCCTCGCGCCCTTTGCCGAAGCTCTCGGCGGCATCGGCCAGCGTCAGGATCGGGCGGATCTGGTTACGCAGGAACAGGATCGCGACAATCAGCAGAATCGAGGATGTGCCGACCATCCAGAACAGGAAGATTTCGGAATTCGACGCATAGGCCGCGCTGCGCTGCGCGAAGACGCGCATCACGGCGTCATCAAGCTGGATGCGGATTTCAACAAGGTTGGAGCGCCCCACCGTGTCGATCCAGAACGGGCGCGGAATCTGCTTCGCGATCTGCACCGACAGCGTCTGGTCCAGCAGCGAGAAGAACGGCTTCGGACCCGGCGGCGGCATGTCGCCAAGGGGGAGAAAATCCACCACGAGCCCGAGGCGCTGCTGTGCGATCGCCTTGATCTGGGTGCGATCCTTATCCTGCGGATAGATTTTGTAGACGTCGATCAACGTAGCGATGTCCTGCACCACTGCCGCCGACAAGCGCCGCGTCACCGTATTCCAGTGACGTTCCATGAACACGAAGGCGACAACCGATTGCAGGATCACCATCGGCACGATCATGATCAGCAGCGCGCGGGCGTAGAGCCCCTTCGGCATCACATTCTTGAAGCGCCGGCTCATCAGGCTGTTCGCCGCGGCCAGCCGCTCCGCCGCGGAGCGGAGCATCGTCATGCCGGTGTCGAGTGTGCTCATGTGACGGACTTCATCGCGCCCTGATCGACTACGGCGACGCGACGAGGCGATAGCCGATGCCGCGCACAGCCTGCAGAAACAGCGGATTGGCCGGATCGGTCTCGATCTTGCGGCGCAGGCGATTGATCTGCACATCGACGGCGCGCTCGTTGACCGTCCCGTCACCGGTCAGCGCGCCGCGCGGCACCGTTTCGCCGGGCGTCTCCGCAAGGATACGCAGCATGTCCCGCTCGCGATCGGTGAGATGAACGATCTCCTCGCCTTGCCGCAACTCGCCGCGCTGCAGATGATAAACGTAAGGGCCGAATTGCAGCATCTCTACCCGCTCCACCGGAACCGGTGCGCTGCGCTTGAGGATGTTGGCGATGCGCAGCGCCAGTTCGCGCGGCTCGAACGGCTTCGATACATAATCGTCAGCACCGATCTGCAGACCTTCGATGCGATCGTTCGACTCGGTGCGTGCGGTGAGCATCAGGATCGGCACATGCGACGACGTGCGGATGAAGCGCGCAAGGTCGAAACCGGTTTCGCCGGGCATCATGACGTCGAGGATCAGGAGATCGAAATGCAGGCCGAGCAGCTTTGCCCGCGCTTCTTTCGCGCTCGGCGCGGTCGTCACACGATAGCCCTCGCCGGCAAGGAAGCGCGAGAGCAGGTCGCGGATACGCCGGTCGTCATCCACCAGCAGGAGATGCGGCGCGTCGTCGGCCGGCTGCACCGGCATCTTCTTGGCGGCCTGAGCAAGTATCATGTCCTGGTCGTCCCGTTGTCCGTCCCGAAGATCGCCTGCAACACCTTGTCCGGATCGTCGCGATCGATCATCCCCCCGAGAAAGCGCTTGATCGCCGCCACCTCGCTCGGTGTGAAGTCCTTCAACGCGCGTTCGATACGCTTGGTCTGCAATCCCGCAAGCTGCGCAACCAGAGCTTCGCCCTTGGCGGTGGCAAAAAGAAGCCGCTGCCGACGATCCATTTCGCCGGACTTCTGCACGATATACCCCTCGTCGAGCAACTGCTTCAGCACACGCCCGAGCGACTGCTTGGTGATACGCAGCACATTCAGCAAATCGGCGACCTTGAGGCCGGGATAGCGGTGCACGAAATGCACGACACGGTGATGGGCACGGCCGAAGCCGAAATCATCCAGCACATGATCGGGATCGCCGACGAAATCACGGTAAGCAAAGAACAGAAGCTCAATAATATCCCATCGCAGCGGCACCCCGGCCGACGCCCTGATCGGCGAAGACATGGCAGCATTGAAATTTACGTCAGCCATATTGACATATCTTGGGTTCAATCTTACAAACTTGGCCGTCCCAGCGAAATTTTATAACCTTCGCGGGACAGATCGATAGGTCCGATTTGAGAACCATACCGGACTTCGGCAGCCCACCATAGCCTAAGCCTTGAGCACCACGCCTTGGGATGACAAGTCTCTGGGCAACAAGCCTCTGAGCAACAAGTCTTGGGTAACCGGGTGCGTATCGCAGACAGCTTTTGCTGTCGGTTCGGACTCGACGTAGAACAGCAAGCGCTGCCGCCCAAAGAAGCGGCGATTGCCAAGCAGGAGACAGATCCATGGGCGTTTCATTCGACAAGGTCGATGGCGCAATCTGGCTGGATTTCGATGTCCAGCCCTCGGCCCATCCCGTTCCCGAGGCGGAACGCGTGGCGAAGCTGAAGGATCCCAGTTTCGGCCGTGTCTTCACCGATCACATGGCGATCGTGCGCTACAGCGAGGGCAAGGGCTGGCACAGCGCGCGCGTCGAAGCCCGGACCAATTTGCAGCTCGATCCCGCCGCGGCCGTGCTGCATTACGCGCAGGAGATTTTCGAAGGTCTCAAAGCCTATGTCCGCGACGACGGCGGCGTGAACCTGTTCCGTCCCGACGCCAATGCCAGGCGTTTCCGGGATTCGGCCACCCGCATGGCGATGGCGCCGTTGCCCGAGCCGGTCTTCATCGAAGCCGTCGAGCAACTCGTCCGCATCGACCGTGCCTGGATTCCCGGCGGAGAAGGCAGCCTGTATCTGCGTCCCTTCATGATCGCGAACGAAACGTTCCTCGGCGTGAAGCCGGCGTCCGAATACATCTTCGGCGTCATCGCTTCGTCGGTCGGCTCCTATTTCAAGGGCGGCCCCGCTCCGGTGTCGATCTATGCGTCGGAGAATTATACGCGCGCGGCGGTCGGCGGCACCGGCGCCGTGAAGTGCGGTGGCAACTACGCCGCCAGCCTGCGCGCGCAAGCCGAGGCTATGGACCACGGCTGCGATCAGGTCGTCTTCCTCGATGCGGTCGAGCGCCGCTATGTCGAGGAGCTCGGCGGCATGAACGTGTTCTTCGCATTTGACGACGGCTCGCTGCTGACGCCGCCGCTCGGCACCATCCTCCCCGGCATCACCCGCGATTCCATCATCGCCCTCGCCAGGGACGCCGGCGTGCAGGTGCGCGAAGACCTGTATTCGCTCGACCAGTGGCGCACCGACGCCGCCAGCGGCAGACTGAAGGAAGCGTTTGCCTGCGGCACCGCCGCCGTCATCTCCCCGATCGGCAAGGTCCGCACCAAGTCCGGCGATTTCGTCATCAACGGCGGCGAAGCCGGCCCGGTCGCGATGGGCCTGCGCAAGAAGCTGGTGGACATCCAATACGGCCGCGCGCCCGATCCGCACAACTGGATCCGCAAGGTGGTTTGAGCGCGCAGCGGCCCCCTCACCCTCCCGGCCCATCGATGCTTCGCATCGAAAGGCCGGTCGACCTCTCTCCGGTGGGGAGAGGTCGGCGCGAAGCGCCGGGTGAGGGGGCGCTTGCTACACCAGCCCCAGCCTTTCCCGCCGCGTCCAACGCCACAACATCACTGGCGCGACCACCGCCAGACCAGCGGCAAGGCCGATCCAGATGCCGACGCCGCCGAAGCCGAGCTTGAAGGCGAACAGCAGGCTGAGGCCCATGCCGAAGCCCCAATAGCCGAGGCCGGCGATGATCATCGGCACGCGGGTATCCTGCAATCCGCGCAACATGCCGGCCCCGACCGATTGCGCGCCGTCGGCAATCTGAAACACCGCCGCACAGAAAAGAAACGACATCGCCGTATCGATGACAACGGCATTAGCGGGATTGCCGAGATCGATAAAGGCGCCGATCAGCACGCGCGGCGCGGACAGCAGCAGCACGCTCATCGATGCCATGAAGCTCACCGCAAGGACGAAGGCGGTCCAGCCGGCCCGCGTGATGCCGTCCCGATCGGCCGCCCCCTTGGCCAACCCGACCCGCACGGTGGCAGCCTGACTGAGCCCCATCGGCACCATGAAGGAAATCGAGGCGATCTGGATGGCGATCGCATGCGCGGCAATCGCCGCCGTGCCGAATTGCCCCATCAGGAACACCGCCGCATTGAAGACGGTGATTTCGAAAGCCAGCGCCGCGCCGATCGGCAGGCCGATCTGCCACAGCTTGGCAAAGCGCGGCCAGTCGGCGCGCCAGAAATTGCCGAACAGCGCGTAGCGGCGAAACTTCGGATGCCACAGTACCACCGCAACGAAAGTCAGAAACAGGAACGTATTCGATAGCGTCGTCGCCAGCCCCGAGCCCGACAGCCCCATCGCGGGAAAACCGAGATGACCGAACACCAGCACCCAATTCGCGGCGGCGTTGAACAGGATCGCGACGGCCGTCACCAGCAGCGCCCAGAGCGGCCGCTGCACGGCCGCGACGAACGAGCGCAGAACGATGAAACCGAGCGCCGGCAGAAATCCCCATTGCAGCATGCGCATGAAATGCTGTGCGTCAGCCGCAGCCTGCGCATCCTGACCGAACAGCAGCAGGATCGCTTCCGTGTGCCACAGCACCATCCACGCAGGCACCGCGATAATCACCGCCGTCCATAGTCCCTGCCGAAAGGTGCGGCGCACGTCGCGCACCGCATGCAGCTTGCGGCCGATCGCCTCCGCCATCATCGGCGATGTCGCGGTGACGAGACCGATCGCAAAGATCAACAGAGCGAAATAAACATTCACGCCGAGCGCCGATGCCGCCAGCGCCCGCGCGCTGACGCGACCGAGCACGATCACATCGGTCGTGGTCAACGCGATCTGCGCGAGATTGGTCAGAACCAGCGGCCAGCCGAGCGACAGCGTGGCACGTAATTCGGCAAGCCACAGGTCACGCGTTGAGGTTTTCTGCTCGGCGGGCAGCATGAGGTGTTCGATCGGTCAGGGATGATGGAGAGGTAAGAGATTTATCGCATCGGAGAGGCGATAAAGTGACGACGGAGTGTGGAGAAAGCCCCCTCACCCGCCGCGAAGACGCGGCGACCTCTCCCCGGCGGGGAGAGGTGAAGAAAGAGCTGCCTTTTTTACCTCTCCCCGCCGGGGAGAGATCGCGCGCTCTTGCGCGCGGGTGAGGGAGCCAAACTCAGAACGACCTTTTCACCTAAATCCCACTCCGCCCCTGCAGCGCCGCCGCCGAGATCCAGAACACCTCGCCTTCGGAGTCTTCCGTATCCAGCCAGATCAGCGGCAGCTCGGGAAACGCGGCATCGACATGGGCGCGGCCGCGGCCGACTTCGCATAGCAGGCCGCCGTGCGGATTGAGATGATCGCCCGCCTGCTCGATGATCTTTCGCACGAGATCGAGCCCGTCGACGCCGCCGTCGAAGGCCATCGCCGGTTCGGCCAGGCACTCGTCCGGCAGATCGGCCATCCCCTGCGCATCGACATAAGGAGGATTGGTGATGATCAGGTCGTAGGTGTTTTCGCCCAGTGGCGCGAACAGGTCGCCCCTGTAGAGGGTCAACCGCTCATCGAGTCCGTAGTCGATGACATTGCGCATGGCGACGGCAAGCGCTGCGGGCGACAGATCGACGGCATCCACCTGCGCATTCGGGAATGACTGGGCGGCCAGGATCGCGATGCAGCCCGAGCCCGTGCAAAGATCGAGCACGCTCTCGATCTCCATGGGATCGTCGATCAGCGAAGCGCCTTCACCATCGTCGCCGCTGAAATGCGTATCGAGCAATTCGCCGATGAAGGAGCGCGGCACGATGGTGCGTTCGTCCACATAGAACGGCAGCCCGCGCATGTAGATCTTGTTGACCAGATAAGCGGCCGGCTTTCGCGTCGCCACGCGGCGATGGATGACATCGAGAATGTTGCGTCCCTCGGCGGCGGTCACCCGCGCCATGGCAAAACTCTCGAACTGATCGGGATGCAGATGCAGCAATTCGCAGACGATGAAAGCCGCTTCCGCCACCGGATCGGTGGTGCCATGGGCGAAAGCAAGCTTCGCCTCGATGAAGCGGCTGGTCGCATAGCGCACATAGTCCAGCAGCGTGACGAGTTCACCCGGACCGACTTTCGGCACGGCGGCGGAAACCAGCTTCTTCACCGAGGCCTTGGCCTTCGCCGACGCATCTGTCTTCGCCGCAGCGGTCTTGCCCGCCTTCTTCACGGTCTTCTTTACAGCTTTCTTCGCCATTACTTGCCCCAGCGCGCCGCCGCGTCATCATCATCGCTCTTGGCCGCGATCCAGCTTGAACCGGCGGCTGTTTCCTCATGCTTCCAGAACGGTGCATGAGCCTTGAGATAATCCATCAGGAATTCAGCGGCCTGAAACGCCGCCTGCCGGTGCGCCGACGCCGTCAGCACCACCATGATGTTCTCGCCCGGCAGGATACGGCCGGTGCGATGGATGATCGTCAGCCCCGTCAGCGGCCAGCGCGTCATCGCTTCGTCCGCATGGCGACCGATCTCGGCCTCGGCCATGCCCGGATAATGTTCGAGCGTCAGCGCGGTCGTCGCATCGGTCCCCTCGCCGCCGCGGCAGATGCCGCTGAACGTCACGACGGCGCCGATATCGGTACGGCTCGCCGTCAGCGCGGCGATCTCGCACGCGATGTCGAAGTCGGCATGCTGAATACGGATGGTGACGTGATCGCTCATACCACACTCCCCGTGCCCCTGACGCGGCGCAGTACGAAGTGCTGCTCCGCAGAGCCGGGGCCGTACCGAACGCCGGAGCCTTGTACGGTCCCGGTTCTGCGCAACAGCATTGCACGCTGCAGCACGCCCGGGACAAGAGGGAGCAACATCACGTCAGCCGCCGGTCATCGGCGGAAAGAATGCGATCTCGCGCGCGCCGGCAATGGCCGCGTCGGGACGCACATGCATGTGATCGATCGCAGCACGGATCACCTTCGGCGCTTCGAAGGCATGCGCATATTCCTCGCCGCGCGTCGCCAGCCACCCGATCAGTTCACCGACGGTATTCACGGCTGTCGGCGGCTCGACGACTTCCTCGGCCTTGCCGATGCGCTCGCGCACCCATGCAAAATACATGACCTTCATGCATCGTCCTCGATCAGATGATGAATGCCGGAACGGAAATAGTCATACCCGGTATAGATAGTGACGATGGCGGAAATCCAAAGCAGCAACAGACCGATCTGCGTGGTGAACGGCAGCACCTGATCGCCGGCCTCTCCGGCCAGCAGGAAACCGATGGCGATGAGCTGGATGGTGGTTTTCCATTTGGCGATCCGGGACACCGGCACGCTGACGCGCAGCGCGGCCAGATATTCGCGCAGGCCGGAGACCAGGATTTCGCGGCAGAGGATCACGATGGCTGCCCACAACGTCCAGCCGTGAATGATGCCGTCCGCCGCCAGCATCAGCAGGCAGGAGGCGACCAGCAGCTTGTCGGCGATCGGGTCGAGCATGCGGCCGAACGCCGACTGCTGATTCCAGATCCGGGCATAATAGCCGTCGAAGAAATCCGTGATCGCCGCGCCGATGAACACCGCCAGCGCGACCCAGCGCAGCCACAGCGGCCCGTCCATGATCGACTGCGAAAAGATACAGCCCACCACCACCGGGATGGCAGCGATCCGGGCCATGGTCAGGATATTGGGCAGGGACATCGCGGAATTCGCGGTCCGTCGTGTGGTCGCTGTCATGGATATTACCAATACTGCCGGGGCACGGAGGTCAACCGCCGCGAAGCACCTGACCTGAGTTTAGCGCAAAATAGCCGGTGCACGCGATGGCCGCATTACATCCCGGTCATCGCGCCCCCGGCTGGGAATGGAAAAAGTCGAAAATCTTGCGCGCATTCTCCGTCGAAATCCCCGGAACCTTGCCGAGATCGCCCACCGAGGCGCGCTCGATCTCCTTCAACGTTCCGAAATGGTGCAGCAGAGCCCGCTTGCGGGTCGGCCCTATCCCCGGAATCTCCTGCAGGCCCGCCTCGCGGATATCCTTCTTGCGCAGGGTACGGTGCGAGCCGATCACGAAGCGATGCGCCTCGTCGCGCAGGCGCTGGATAAAATAGAGTACGGGGTCGCGCGGCTCCAGCTTGATGGCGTCGCGGCCGGGCAAAAAAAGCGTTTCGCGGCCGGCATCGCGATCCGGCCCCTTGGCCACCGACATCAGGGTCACATCCGCCAGCTTCAGTTCGTCGAAGATCTCCTTAACGGCGTTGAGCTGGCCGCGGCCGCCATCGATGATGACAAGATCTGGCCATAGCGGCACGTCGTCGTCCTTGCGCCTGGCGGTCTCGTCATCCGGTGCCGCCAGAAGGCGCTTGAAGCGGCGCTGCAGCACCTCCTTCATCATCGCGTAGTCGTCGCCCGGCGTCAGGCCCTCCGACTTGATGTTGAACTTGCGGTACTGGTTCTTGATGCAGCCGTCCGGCCCGGCCACGATCATTGCCCCGACGGCGTTGGTGCCCTGGATGTGGCTGTTGTCATAGACCTCGATGCGCGCAGGCGTCCGCGGCAGGCCGAGCGCCGTCACCATCCCTTCCAGCAAGCGCGTCTGCGTCGCCGTATCGGCAAGTTTGCGGCCGAGCGCCTCGCGCGCATTGGTCTGCGCGTGCGCGATCAACTCCTTCTTCTCGCCGCGCTGCGGCGTCAGCACCTCGACCTTGAAGCCGGCCTTCACGCTGAGCGCGCTGGCCAGCAGGTCGCTTTCCTCGATGGCATGCGACAGCAGCACCATCTTCGGCGGCGGCTTGTCCTCGTAGAATTGCGCCAGGAAGGAGCCCAACACTTCCTCCGGCGTGAACGACTTTTCCGCCTTCGGGAAATAAGCGCGGTTGCCCCAATTCTGGCCGGTGCGGAAGAAGAACACCTCGACGCAGGAATAGCCGCCCTCCTGATGGATGGCGAAAACATCCGCCTCCTCCACCGTGCGGGGATTGATGCCCTGCTGCGACTGGATCGCCGACAGCGCCGCAAGCCGGTCGCGATAGAGCGCCGCCCGTTCGAAGGCGAGTTCTTCCGACGCCTTCTCCATTTCATCGGCCAGCAGTTGCTTCACCGCCCGGCTGCGGCCGGACAGGAAATCCGTCGCCTCGCGGACCAGTTCGGTGTAGCCGGGAAAGTCGATCTCGCTGGTGCAGGGGCCGGAACAACGGCGGATCTGATACAGCAGGCACGGCCGCGTCCGGCTCTCGAAGAACGAGTCGGTGCAGGAGCGCACGAGGAATGCACGCTGCAACGCCGTGATGGTGCGATTGACCGCCCCCACCGATGCGAACGGGCCGAAATAACGGCCGGGCCGCGATTGCGCGCCGCGATGCTTGACGATCTGCGGCGCCCAGTGATCGCCGGTGATCAGGATATAGGGAAACGACTTGTCGTCCCGCAACTGAACATTGAAGCGCGGGCGAAGCTGCTTGATCAGATTGGCTTCAAGCAGCAGTGCCTCGGTTTCCGTCGCGGTCGAGATGATCTCCACCACCGCGGTCGCCGCGATCATCCGCGCGATGCGCATCACCTGCCCTGTCGGCCTTGCATAGGACGACAGCCGCTTCTTCACGTTCTTGGCCTTGCCTACATAGAGGACGTCATGGGCCGCATTCAGCATGCGGTAGACCCCCGGCGAGGTCGGCGCGAGACGCACGGCCTGCGCGATGGCCGCCCGGCCGGTCGCCAGGGTTCCCTCGGGCACCTCGCCGGTCGGGTCATCGTCAGCCTCGTCCGGCAGCGCCGCGTCCTCGTCGTCCTCGCCAGGCTCGATATCGAGATCGGGCGGCGCCTGCAGGCCGGACTGGACCTGCGGCTTCGCCTCGGACGCGGACTCCGCCGCCGTTTCATCCGGCGTCGGTACAGGATCGGGGGGGTCTTGAATCATGCCGTGAATTTAAGCGTTGCAATGGCCCGCTGCCAGCATCCGGTGCGGCTGCGATGCCCCCTCTCTGGAAAGATCGCGCGACAATCGGGCCTGCCCCCTCGGCACGGAAAAAGACACCATCGTCAAAAGTAAGACTCTTTTAACGCCAATATCGCGCCAGCCCGGCGAATTAAGACCCGCTTAATCTAAAACTCTCGATAAATCGTCCCGATAAATGATGGAATTCCGTAACCCTAAGCCTTCGTTCGACCGATACCGGGCGAGGCTCGGGACGACAGTAAAGCGTTGTGGAGAGTTGATGATGAGCAAGTTTGCATTCGCGGCAGCCGCGGTCATGGTGACCGGCATGACGGCGGCACAGGCGGCAGACCTGCCCTATTACGGGCGCGGCCGTGCGCCTTATACCGTGAACCAGCCGCTGAATGCCTATAGCTGGGCCGGTCCGTATCTGGGCGCCAATCTCGGCTACGCATGGGGCGATGTCTCGGGTACGCAGACCGAGCCCTCGGGCATCGCGGGCGGCGTCACCGCCGGTTACAACTGGCAGAGCGGCCCGATCGTGTTCGGCATTGAGGGCGACATCCAGGCCACCGGCGCGGACGACCGTTTCGCCTCCTACAAATTCTCCAATCCGTGGTTCGGCACCGCGCGCGGCCGCCTCGGCTATGCCTTCAACAATGTGCTGCTGTACGGCACCGCGGGTCTCGCCTTCGGCAGCCTTGAGGCGGAACAGAACGGCTGGCAGCAGTCGCAGACCTCGGTCGGCTGGACCGCCGGCGTCGGCGCGGAAGTCGGCATCTACCAGAACTGGACCGCCAAGATCGAATATCTCTATGTCGATCTGTCCAAGAATACCTACACGCTCACCGGCACCGACAGCGGCCTGTCGTTCGGCACCGTCCGCGTCGGCGTGAACTACCACTTCTGATCCGCTTTCGGATCGGGTTTCCGCTCCAAGTTAGAAGAAACCAAGACGACCCACTCCCGGCCGCCCTGCGGCCGGGATTTTTTTGCAGCCTATTCGCGAACGGCTGCGTTCGCCGCTATGCCGTGATCACCAGATTGACGGCCTTGGGGCCTTTCCCCTTCTTGTCGGGCTCGACCTCGAACGTGATCCGCTGTCCCTCGACCAGATCTTTCAGGCCCGCACGTTCGACCGCGGTGATGTGAACGAACACATCCCGCCCACCGTCATCCGGCTTGATGAAGCCGTAGCCGCGTTCGCCGTTGAAGAACTTGACCGTACCGCTCATGCCCATCGGGAAACTCCCTCCCCGCAATGCTCTGCCATGGCGCACCCACGCCGCGACCGACCGGACATTCACTCCACAGAAGCTTGGCCGTTTCTTGTGTCGTTTTTTGAGACTCTGTCATTCCGCCGCGGCCACGCGCAAGAACGGAACGTAACGCCAGTCACGCGACCAGCTTAATACGGTTCTCCGGCAATTGACTACCGTTTTCGGATACATCGCCTGAAAGCAAGCGCTTGGGTAGTTGAAGCCTCCGTTATGCCTTGACGACTTCCAGCCGGAACCGGCCGGGACCGCCGAGACCCAGCGGCCGCTCCAGTTGCGGCAGGATTTGGCGCAATTCGTCCTGCAATTTCCATGGCGGATTGACCATCAGAAGCCCCGTGGACGTCAGCGGGCCATCGACGATCTGCGGCGCCACGCTGAATTCGAGACGCAGACATTGCCCCGGCGTCGCCGATGCCGCCGCTGTCGCAGCGACATCGCGCGCGAGATTTTCGGTCGCACGGCGGCTCTTGGCCGGATACCACAGCATGTAAATGCCGGTCGGCCACTTCGCATAAGCTTGTGCAAATATGCTCGCCAGCCGCACGAATTCATCCTTCGCCTCGAACGGCGGATCGATCAGCACAAGGCCGCGCCGCTCCTTCGGCGGCACGTAAGCCGGCAGGCCGACCCAGCCGTCGATATCGACGACCCGCGCCTGTTCGTCGTTGCGCAACGATGCGATGAGTTGCTTGCGCGCCTGCGGTTCCAACTCGCAACAAACCATGCGGTCCTGCGGCCGCATCAAAGCGCGCGCGATCAGCGGCGAGCCGGGATAACGGGAGAGATCATTCTGCCGGTTGAATGAGCGGACGATATCGAGATAGGGCATCACCAGAGGCTCGATCGCCTCGCTGAAGCGCGCCTGCATCATGCGGGCGATGCCGGTGCTCCATTCCGCCGAACGCGTCGCCTCATCCCCGGTCAGGTCGTAAAGGCCCGCACCGGCATGGCTGTCGATGATGCGGAACGGTGTCGGCTTCTCGTGCAGATAGGTCAGGATGCGGACCAGCACGAGATGCTTGATGACGTCGGCGAAATTGCCGGCATGGAAGGCATGGCGATAGTTCATGGAAGATGCAGTACGCCAAGCGTGAGAGAGTGCAAGGGGGACGCTTGTCATCCCTGCGAAAGCAGGGATTCAGTAAACGTTGGCGGCAGCGCTTGAGCCGCGGCGGCAGTGCTTCCTGAGCGCCCGGTCCTGGCGCGCAAGTGCGCGCACGGCCGGGCGACGACAATGGAGTATACTATCCCCCGCGCACCGGCGGCATCACCACCTTGTCGCGGCGGCAGGCGCGGCGGTCGGTTTCCTCGCAGGCCCGGAATTGCAGATCCTTGCTCAGGCAGATGCGCACTTCGGAAAGACGATTGCGGTCGCAGGTGACGGCGATCGCCGCGTTGCTCAAGCCCGGATTGACCTTGATGAATGCATCTTCCAGGCTCGCCGGAGCGATGGTCCTGGCCTGTTGCAGGTCGACGAACTCGTCTGGAATTTTAATACCGGCGCGAGCCTTGCGAATGGCTTCGAAATAGCCGCGCGAACCGAGGCCCGAGCACGTCCCGTGCTTGTCCCACTCGTTGAAGATCAGTCCCGGTGCCGGCATCAAATCCAGCATCGAGGTCATGATGTTGCGCGGCAGCCGCGGCGACGGTCGCTCACAATATTCTGGAAAACCGCGTTCGTATTGCGGCCATAGTCCGTGCACCACGAAGGCATAGGGACGGCCGCCGCATTGCATCTGCTGATTGCGGCTGGAACCGCCGCGCTCCTGCGCCGCCGCGCAGAAAGACGGCGACCACGACAACGACAGCACATAAAAATCGAACTCACCGGGCGCATTCTGGCGCCGATCCTGAGCGAATGCAGCGTCGCCCGCCGTCATCGCGACCAGCAGAATACCCAGCGAAAATAATACCGATCGAAATGCCAGCCTCATGACACGCCCCTTCCCTGATCGGGAGCGAGCCTAATCAGGCACCATGAACAATTCAAGAACGGAATATATAGGTGCGCCGCTCAGCGCTTCGCGGCCCGGCAGCGCGGATTGTAGGCCCAGTTGCGATCCAGGCCGACCACGCACCATTCGACCCCCTCACCGTAAGAGGCGAACCCGCCATCCTCGATGATCGCATAATGGACCTGGCGCAGCTTGCCGTCGCTCAGCATGGCGTCGGCCGTGCAGAAGCGGCGCGGAATGTTATCGGACGTCCAGGGACGGAAGGCGGTTTCGTGCACGCGGCTGTACCCGGTGATCTGCAGCGCAGAATTCCAGAAGGTGCTTTCCTTATCCTGGAACTGATAGCTGATGGTCGGCAACGCGGATTCGCATGACGACAGCCGGCCGTCATAACTCGGACCGAACAGACCGAAATTGAGTTCCAGCAGATTTGCAGCCTGCGCCTTCGGTGCCGCGCTGAACAGCGCCATGCCGATGCCTGCCACGGCGATCAGGGCAGCTTTTTTCAGGAACGATACGAGGGTGTGCATGGGAATCTACCGTCTGGGAAAGGTTCGGTGAACGTGCCGCGAAGGCCGTGCGGGGTCAAGTGCGCCGCGGCAACACCCTGCGTACAACTCCGCCGGAATGCCGCGCGCGTTCTTTTCAGCGTCGCCGACGATCTCTAAGATGCCGATCCGAGATTGAAGGAGAGTGCGATGCGAGCGATTCGGTTGGCGATTTTGGCAGCGGGTGTGAGCGCGGCGATGGGCGGCGCGGCCAAGGCCGATTGGGTTCCCCCGTTCAAGGGCAACGACACCGGCGGCATCATCTCCAGTTCGCTGATCGGCCAGACCGATGTCCGCGCTCTCGCGATCGACCATTGCGCGCGATACGGCAAGGTCGCGAAATTCCTCAGCGCGGAGAGGCAATATGGCGGCTATGTCTCGTTTGCCTGCCGTTGGGTTCCCCAGGGCGCGCACAACCGTCCGCTGCGCGTGCGTTACTGAGGTTCGCCCTCCCGAATAATCCATCATAAAAACCGGAGAGACCATGTTTCAGCGCGCAAGCCTGATCGCCTTTGCTGTTTTGTGCGGCACCAGCCCGTTGCTGGCCGAGAACGTTCAAATGCCGCTCCGCAAAGCCGGCCTCTGGGAACTGACCACGCAAATCACCGGCATGCCGAACACCACGGCGCCGCCGGTGATCATCCAGCAATGCACCGACGAGAACGTCGACCGGCAGTTGAACAAGATGTCATCCGACATGGTCAAATGCTCCAAGCAGGAAATGACGAAATCCGGCGACAGCTATATCGGCGATAACGTCTGCGCCATCGGCGACACCACCGTAACCAGCCATGTGGAAACCACCGGCGATTTCAATTCGGCCTATTCGGTTAAAACCGTTGCGAAATCGAGCGACCCCAAGGTGCCGCCGGAAATGGTGACCACAATCCAGGCCAAGTGGCTCGGCGCCTGCAAGGCAGATCAGAAGCCCGGCGACATCCTGATGCCTAACGGCATCAAGATGAACGTCACCGACATGCAGAAGATGAAAGCAATGCAGCCGAAGTAAGAGGCGGCGCCGTTTTTCATGGACGACGGCGCACCGACCGATACGCGTCGGCGCTTTTCGTACGTCATGCCCGGGCAGGTTTTGACCGAGACCGACATTTGCTGACGGTGAATATCTAAGAGTCCGTTTGAGAACTATGGATGGGCGATGCGTCGGATGAGTAAGCCCGCCATGGCGACGTCGATCATGGCGTGAGACACGTCCAATCGCGCCTCGTAGTCCCGCACGAGGCGGCGATGGCGGGTTCATCCAGCCGAAGGTTCGCTCGACGACCCATCGTCGTGGCAGCACGACGAAGGCGGCTTCGGTCCGCTTGACGATTTCGACGGTGAAGTCGAGGAAGGCAGCCTTGTCGAGCAATTGCCGGCGGTCATAGGCGCTGTCGGCGATATCGGCGGCGGTGAGATTGACCATCAGGAGACGCCCGTCGGTATCGACCGCGATGTGGCGCTTGCGGCCGACAATTTTCTTGGCGCCATCATAGCCGCGCGTGCCCTGTGCGGCCGGCGCCTTGACCGACTGCCCGTCGAGCACCGCCGCATTCGGTTCGGCCGTGCGGCCGCTGCGCGCCCGGTCGATCATCAGGGCGATCTCGTGGATGGTCCGAAACATCAGACGGCGCGCCAGGCGGCGAAACCACCAATACACCATCTGCCAGAGCGGGAAATGGATCGGCGGCATTCGCCATTCGCAACCGGAGCGGACGAGATAGCGGATCGCGTTCAATACTTCCCGCAGGTCCGTCCGCCGCGGGCTGCCGGTCGAACCCGCCTTCGGCAAGAACGGCTCGACCGCCGACCATTCCTCATCGGTCAGGTCGCTCGGATAGCGCTTCGTCTTCTTCTCTATCCCGGCCATGGCTGGCGTGGTCAAGAATGGGGTCAGGACGAAGATGGAGTGCCTTCATCCTGACCGCCCCGGATGCGACCCAACGGGCATTGGTTCGATGAAGGCACGGCAACATCAATCCGCCCGCCGGCCATTGTCGGTTTGCCGAACGTGTTCTGAGCGGGCGGCTGCATTCTCTATGTCGCCCCCTCGGAACTTGACGTTGACGTTGGCGGGAAAGGTCTGATCGGTGACGCCCGATCCGAACCGGCCGTCAGCCGTCCGGCCTCCGTATCAACGTAAGAGCCGGACGCCGGAAGCTTCCGAGGAAG
>Ga0153956_1001667_pt1 | contig 18681 bp, 12 predicted proteins | sample TSFL040MetaG_FD_104704 | JGI IMG/M metagenome (GOLD analysis project Ga0153956, IMG submission 104704) | Attine ant fungus gardens microbial communities from Florida, USA - TSFL040 MetaG | ecosystem: Host-associated > Fungi > Mycelium > Unclassified | place: USA: Florida, Wekiwa Springs...
GACCGAATAATGCCCGCAGGTTGGCGAAAAAAAATTACCGATGCTGTCATAAAACTTAAATGCACGGTGTTTTCATCACAGAAGCAGTAATGTTGGCATCATAGATCTGGAGTTTTTTATATGACTTGGTTATACACAGTGGTCTTTTCGGGATTATTAATGGCAGGCGGTGCGGGTACGAGCCGCGGCATTCCGCAGGTGCCGGTCATTTCTGAACCGACAGCCGTATCGGCGGGTTTTGAAGAGTCGGAGCGGTTCGACAAGAGCTATCCGCTTAATGAAGGCGGCCGTGTGCGGGTTTCCAATATCAATGGCTCGATCACGGTCCAGACATGGGACAGAAATGAGGTCAGTATCTCGGCGGTCAAAACCTCAGATAATAAAGAAGCTCTAAAGCTGGTCGATATCGACGTCGATGCCCAGCCTGATTCGATCTCGGTCGAGACTCATCATGGCGAGATGTACAACGGCAAGGTTTGGAATAAGGATCGTCTCGTCGTAGTTGACTTTACATTGAATGTTCCGCGAGGAGCCGTACTTTCAGGCATCGAGACCGTGAACGGTTCGGTCAAGATCACGGGTTCAAGTAAATTCACAAAGGCCTCGGCAGTGAACGGCAGCGTTCGGGCGACCGAGCTGCGAGGTTCGGCGGATCTCTCGACAGTGAACGGCGAATTGATCGGCGAATTTGCCGAGATCGACCCGACGTCTAAGATCGGAGCCAGTACCGTCAACGGCAGTGTCAGGCTGCAAGTGCCGGGTGACGCTGATCTAACGGTCAAGGCCGACTCGGTCAACGGCGATATAAGCAACTCGTTCGGCTTGCCGGTGCGTAAAGGAAAGTATGTCGGCCGCGATATGTACGGCAAGATCGGATCGGGTGCGGGCGTGGTGAAATTGGAGAGCGTCAACGGCGGCCTGCAGCTTGTCCGAGCCAACGACGGACGCCAACCCGGCCCGGTTGTCGATATGCTGCCAAAGGCCGGTAAGGAAGATGACGATTTTGACTTCGACTTCGACTTTGACTTTGATCGCGACGAAAACGATGCTGCGGCTGCAAAAGCTGATAAGGATGCCGCTCGAGCTGCGGCACTTGCCGGAAGACGTTCGGCAAAGATCGCGGCGCGAGCCGGTGCCGAAGCTGCCAAGGCAGCCGCAAAGGCAATGAAAGAGATACAGCCGATGCTCGACTCGCTTAAGCTCGATGCCCTTGCAAAGGCAGACGTTCAAGTGCTTTCGCCCGAAGATCAGCGAGCCATTGCAGATGCTCAGCGACAGGTTGCGGTAAATGTCAGGATCGCGCAGCAGGCACTTGCCCTTCGTGACATATCGATGTTCACACCAAATCCGAAAGTCGTGAAAAGGTCGAATACGTTTGACGTAAAAGGCATTCCGACGGTTACGGTAAATGCTCCCGGCTGTTCGGTTCGCGTTGTCGGCGATGATGTACAGACGGTTAAATATTCACTCGTCGATCTTTCGCGGTCGAATAATGCAGAGGATGTGAAAGTGACAGAAAATGCATCATCAGATGCCGTCGATCTCACTGTGAGCGGAGCCGACGAGCATGACCATCTGAGAGTAAGGCTCGAGATCGTTGTTCCGCGCAAGACCGACCTTGTTATCCGCACAGACGGCGAGATACGGGTTGAAAAAGTAACAGGTAAGCTCGATCTGCAGGGCGATGACAACTCGGTAAATATCACTGACTCAGCCGGCGATCTCAAGGTCGCATCGGGTGACGGACGTGTTCGCATTGTCGGCTTTAGCGGAAAGATCGATGCAAAGACAGCGGACGGAATGATCGTGCTCGATGGTGATATCGACGAATTGAATGCGGTCTCGGATGACGGCGAGGTCGTGCTTACGCTGCCGCGATCTGTCGATGCCGATATCGACGCGCGATCGGAGACATTTGACCTTAGCGGCTTTGACGGAAGATCCGCAGTATCTGCTGACGGTGTGACGACATTCAAACTCGGCCGCGGCGGCCGCAAAATGACATTACAGACCGGTGGCGGAATTATGCTCAGGTCTGCCGATCAGCTGCAAAAAAATATCTGACCACGACAAAATAGCCGCGGCTGAAAAAAAAGTTCGGTGCCGCGGCTTTATCTTGAAACTAACTGACCAATTTGCCCGTTTAGTCAGTAGCGGTACGCTTGAGATGTCCCGCCGCTTATTCGATCTCTACCAAAAAGGTTCCGATAATGAAGGCTTTATTATTCACTATATTCATACTCGCACACAGCATCGGAGCTTTTGGACAGGCCGTCGCAACGGTAACGGCCGGTCAAAATGCGGGGGTGGCAAAGGCGAGCCGATCTATACCCGAACTTCCGCCCGAAAAAAAGGCGCCCGTGATTATCTCAAAGGTCGATGCCCCGATCGTGATCGACGGTAAACTCGACGATCCGGCCTGGAAGACCGCCGCCGTCTTTAAGGATTTTTATCAGACATCTCCGGGTAACAATACTGCTCCGTCGCGGCCGACAGAGGCGTATATGATGTACGACGAGCACAACCTTTATTTGGCATTCAAGTGTTGGGACGAGCGCGATAAGATCCGTGCGACGGTCGCAAAACGTGACGACGTACTCGGCGAAGACAATGTACGGGTCTGGCTCGACACCTATGATGACCGCCGCCGTGCATATGTGCTCGCTTTTAATCCGCTCGGTGTGCAGCAGGACGGCATTTACACCGAGGGCAACGGTGCTGATTTTTCAGTCGATGTCGTAATGGAATCAAAGGGCGTGATCGAAGATTGGGGCTGGTCGGTCGAGGTCAAGATCCCTTTTAAATCACTCAGATACACGGCGGGAAAAGGAAAGTTCTGGGGCATCAATCTTGCTCGAAACATAGACCGTTTAAACGACGAATTCGATCAATGGATGCCGGACGACCGCAATGTATCAGGATTTTTGATCAAAAGCGGAAAGATCGGCGGCCTCGATGGTATTAAATATGAACGCACTCTCGAGGTCGTCCCGACGATAACTATCGGCGAGACGGGCGAATTAATGCCCGCTAATTTGGTTCCGCAGGGAAGATTCGTAAACAGGCCGATCAAGCCCGAGGTCGGCGTGACCTTGAAATACACGCTTTCGCCTAATGTTACATTCGATGCGGCGATAAATCCTGATTTTGCCGAGATCGAGGCCGATGCTCCTGTCGTGACCGCCAATCAGCGTTTCCCGATCTACTTTGATGAAAAACGGCCATTCTTTCTTGAGGGCAAAGAGATATTCGATTCTCCGCTGCGGCCGTTCTATTCTCGGACGATCGTCGATCCGGATCTTGCCGCTAAACTGACCGGAAAGGTCGGCAAGACAAGTTTCGGATTTATGGCCGCGTCTGACAATGCTCCCGGTAATTACTCCGAAGATGAACGAACCGCCAACAGCCAATGTCTGCTGCGACAGTTGACAGACCCGATGGTGCAGTGTCCGCTTAACGAATTTATCGGAAAGAATGCGACCTTTGGCGTACTGCGTTTAAAGCGCGATCTCGGCAAGAACAATAACGTAGGCTTTTTCAGCACTGCTCGTATGTACCCCAAGAATCGCAATTACACGGGCGGTTTTGACGGCACCTTCAAACTAAATGACGCGACCGTGATGACCTTTCAGGTCCTTGGCACACATTCGCGAAAGAATTTTTACAGTCCTGAGCAGAATTTGGTCAACTATCGGACCGGCAACGGTTTCGGCTATTACTGGAGCGCCGATTATTCAAAGGATACACACGGCTGGTTTGCAGAGGCGTTTGGACGAACGCGAGATTATCGAGCCGATGCGGGCTTTACGCAGAGGACCAACTCGAACCAATTCTTTTTTGTTAATCGCCTCAGCACGAAGTCAAGGCCGAAAGGAAAGTTCATTCGTGTCAATACCAATCAGTTCATTCGTTACACGATGGATTGGCAGGGCCGCACTCAATATGGACTGCTCGGCGGAAATGTAAATATGCAGCTTCAGGGCAATCTGTTCATATATTTCGAAAGCGGCGATCAGGTCGAGCATATATATGAAGAAGAGTTTGGCCCCAAACGTAATGCGCTCGGTACGATCAGCGGAGCATTTGCCGGCGGGCCTGAGAGGGTCTCACAGCAGCCGTACGCAAGTATGAATTTTAACAAGACCGTCAACAAGCAGGTCAGTATCTACGGTTTTGTCGGTACGATCTGGGGAGCGTTCGATTACGACTTTGGCGGCGGCAGCAGATTTCAGCGGGTCAGCCCGGCGTATCTTAATTATCTAACGGCACTCGCAGGCGACCCGTCAGCGGTAGAGCCCGGGCTTGATCCCGGACGCGGACGTCAGTTCGATGCTAATTTCGGCGGCAGCTACAAACCCATCGATTCGTTGAGATTTTCGATCGACTATACCAACAGCCGGCTTCGACGATACGACACGGGCAAACTTGCTTATGACACCAACATCTTTTCGTTCAAATCGACATATCAATTCACAAGATTCGTTTTTGTGAGGACGCGCATCGATTACAATACGATGGAACGCAATGTAAAAGGCCAATTCCTCTTCGGTTGGAACCCTAATCCGGGAACTGCATTTTATGCCGGATACAATGATGATCTTAACTATCGCGGATATAACCGCTTTTCAAATGACCTGATGCCGGGATTTGAGCGAAATGGCCGAACATTCTTTATAAGAGCGTCGTATCTTTTTAGGAAGAGTTTTTAAAACTCATAATTATCCCCAAAGAACGAAAACTTTAGCGTAGTGCGTCGTCAACCGCACTACGCTTTTTTGTTTGACAGCGAAAAGTGCATAACTTAAGCATTTTCTTATTTTTCGTATCAAAAAATTATGCAAAAAGTTCTTGTGAAATCTTAGTATTTGCTGTATAACCTTATGTGGAAGTTATATTTCACCTACAACAACGACCTTAAAGGAGAACTCATGAAGTTAAACAAATACTTACTGACATCTGCTATTTGTGCGTCTATGCTTACTGGTATCGTGCCTGCCGGGTTTGCACAGACAACGACCCAGACAGCTAATCTCAACATCGCTTTACAGCGGGGTTATCGTACGGGTTATTCGGACGGATATATGTCGGGTTACCGTGATGTGATCGACAATCTCGGCCGTGATATCAAACGTCATGATGAGTACAACAAGGCCAGCAGGGCATTCAATCCCGATTATGGAACGATCGAAGATTATCGTGACGGATATCAGCAGGGGTTTGAGTCGGGTTATACGACGGGCTTTGAAAAGCGGTCATTCGAATCAACTCTGCCATCGAACATCAAACGTCGCGGTACCGCAGCAATTCCGACTCCGAATGAGACCAATTTAGCTTCGACACAGCCGATCGCGGTGCAGACTCAAGCCCCGATGGCAGTTCCCGTTGTTCAGCAGACGGCTGTAAATGAGACTGCTCCGATGGTGCCGATCGCGGCCAAGGCTGACATTCCTACTCCGACCTATCAGGGCGACCCGAATGCGATCATCATCATCCCGCGTGACACAGAGCTTATGCTTGAGGTGCAGGATGATCTCAGTACCGAACGCAATCGCGAGGGTGATAAATTCACGGCAAAGGTCGTTTCTCCGGCAGAGATAGCCGGTGCCGTCATCGAGGGCAGGGTCGGCAAAGTGATCAAACCGGGACGCATCAAACGCCGTTCGGAACTGCTGCTGACATTTGACCGCATCATCGTAAGCGAAAATCGCTGGAGCAACTTCAGCGGTACGCTTATGGAGGTTATGCCTGTCAAAGGCGATAATATCAAGACCGTCGATAACGAAGGTACTGCTATCGGCAAAAGCTCGGTCAAAGGCGATCTCATCAAGATCGGCGGTGCGACCGGTGCGGGAGCTTTGACCGGAGCACTGTTCGCAGGGCCGGTCGGTGCGGCTGTCGGTGCCGGCGTCGGTGCCGGATTTGGCGTCGGTGCTGTCGTCATCGAACGCGGAAAACACGTAAACATCGGACGCAATCAGCAGATGCGTATCAAAACATCCTACGAGACCCAGATCAGATGATCGGAGGGCATCCAGAAGGGCGTTTCTGAACTCACTTCAGTAAACGTCTTGCTTGCTCTGAGCATCTATCAAAATATCCACGTTCGGATGGCTGATCGATTTCTGTTCTCCTTTGAGATCCGGCGATCTGAGCGTGGGTATCCTGACATCCTTGGACATCCCGCATCCTGCACTTACCACTTCATCCGGGATTAAAATACATCCTGCGATCACGGCTCTTTAAGATAATTTCGCTATAAATTAACAGGCTTTTACGGTCTCGGTTTCGACGTTCGGCTTGTTAAGCCCCCTTATTGTCGGCTAAAATGAAAGTTTGGTTTAGCCAACTAAGTGCTGGCTGTTGACATCGGATACTCACAAAGTCCATATCTGAACAGGGCACGAAAAAGATAGGAAGGGAATTATTAATATAATGAGTACAGGAACAGAAAGCAGTGCAGCGGCCGCGGGCCTTCGCGGAGTTGTTGCGGCTCAAAGCTCGATCGGTGACGTAAACGGCGAGCAGGGCATTTTGATCTATCAGGGTTATGACATTCACGATCTGGCTGAAAATTCGACTTTTGAAGAAGTGATATTCCTTCTTTGGAACGGACGCCTGCCGTCAGCCCGCGAACTTGCGGATCTCGAAAAAGACATTCGTGCAAATTACGCTCTTCCCGATGAGGTTTTAGAACTGATGCAGCGTTTCCCAAAGGATGCCGATCCGATGGACGCTCTTCGCACGGCGGTCTCAACCCTCGATTTCTTTGACAAGAATGGCCACGGTACCGACCGCGAGACGGCGACACAGGTTGCCGTAAAGATAACAGGCCAGATCGGTACTATCGCTGCCGCATGGGACCGTATCCGTAACGGCAAGGAGATAATCGCTCCCGACACGACACTGTCGATCGCAGAGAATTTCCTTTATATGCTTCGCGGCGAAAGGCCTGATGCTGAAGAGGCTCGAATGTTCGACGTTGCGCTTATCCTGCATGCCGACCATGAGTTAAATGCTTCGACATTTACGACACGTGTGGTTGCAGGTACGCTTGCAGGTATGTACGGTGCGGTCACCGCCGGTATCGCCGCTCTTGCAGGGCCGCTCCATGGTGGTGCAAATACCAATGTGATGAAGATGCTCATCGAGATCGACGATCCGGCAAAGATCGATGCTTGGGTCGATAACGCTCTTGAAACCAAGAGAAAGATCATGGGCATCGGCCACGCTGTTTACAAGACCGAGGATCCGCGTGCCACATGGCTGCGTCGATACTCAAAACGCATGGCTGAAAAAACAGGTGTCACCAAATGGTACGAGATGTCGCAGCGTATCGAGCAGCTTATGCTCGAAAAGAAAGGTATGCACCCGAATGTCGATTTTTATTCGGCTTCGACATATTACCTTATGGGCATTGCTCTTGATATGTACACCCCGATCTTTGCGGTCAGCCGCATTTCTGGTTGGACGGGACATATCCTCGAGCAGTACGCGAATAACAAACTTATTCGCCCGCGTGCCGAGTACATCGGTGCCCGCGACCTGAAATACGTTCCCATCAGCGAACGCTGATCGTGAACCCGATCTAACGAGAGAGGCTGTCCGATATGACGGCCTCTTTTTTATTGCCGGATCTTGTAAGGAGTAATATCGCTATCGATTCAGTATAAATATTTAGCACATTCGATGCATATAGAACTCATCGCTTAAGATCTGCGTATAATGGGTCAAGGTTATTTCCAACAAACAAGAATTCGGAGGATATTTTGATGAAGGCCCTGCTCTCTAACCTTGTCTTTCTGATAATTATAATTGTCATCGGAAAAACGGTGATTATTGCTCAAGATATGAAACCACCAGAAGCTAAAAAGATACCAAAGGTACTAAAGATACACGGTTACGAGATCACCGATAACTACGCTTGGATGCGCGACCGTCGGCAGGAAAAAGATCCGGCGATCATCAAGTATCTTGAGGACAATAACAAATACACCGACTCATACATGGGCAAATATTCAGGCTTTGTTGACAGCCTCTACAAGGAAATGATCGCCCGTATTAAGGAGGATGATACCAGTGTGCCGTATAAAAAAGGCGACTATTGGTATTTTAACCGCACCGAGTCAGGCAAACAGTACCCGATATATCTGCGCGGACACAAGGCGGACGGCAGTGATGCGTCGGTCATACTCGATCAGAACGAACTTGCACAGGGACATAAATATTTTGCGATCGCCGAATTTGATGTCAGCGATGACGGTAACATACTGGCATTCTCGACGGATACGACGGGTTATAGACAGTACACGCTTCAGTTCAAAGATCTTAAGACCGGACAGATCCTGCCGGATAAGATCGAGCGTGTAACGTCACTCGTCTGGACACCTGACAACAAGACGGTCTTTGTAGGTGCCGAGGATGACAGATCAAAGCGTTCGGATATTATTTGGCGTTACGTTATCGGATCTAACAAACTTGTCGAGGTCTATAACGAAAAGGATGTTCTATTCAACATCGGTGTCGGACGTTCGCGTGACGGCAAGATGCTGTTCATCGGTTCGGGGGCCAAGACGATGGACGAATATCGTTATTTACCCGCGGCCGATCCTTACGGTGAATGGAAGGTAATATCACCACGCCGCGAAGGCCATCAATATAACGCCGACTATGATAACGGCAGCTTTTATATCGTAACCAATAAGAATGCCGATACATTTAAGATAGTCAAAGTTCCCGGGACAGACCCGGCCGAAGCAAATTGGAAAGACTTTATACCTTACAACCCGGATATTACTGTCGAGGGTATAAGCTTTTTTAAAGGGTATTCGGTCATAAGTGAAAAAGAGAACGGCATCGATTATCTAAGTGTTCTACGGGCAGGCAGCAAGGGCAGGCCGACGCGTATTAAAACACCTGAGAGCGTTTACACGATCAGTCTCGGATCTAATGCCGAGTATGATACAAAGGGCGTCAGATACAATTATTCGTCGATGATCACGCCAGGCTCGACCTATGAATTAGATCTGGCAACACTAAAGAGTAAACTGCTCAAACAGCAGGAGATACCGAGCGGATACGACAAGAGCAAATATGAAACTAACCGCGTATGGGCGACCGCACGCGATGGCGTAAAGATCCCGATCATCGTTGTAATGAAAAAGGGGACAAAGCTTGACGGCAAGTCGCCGATGCTGTTGTATGCCTATGGTTCGTACGGCGTTTCGATACCGCCGAGTTTTTCGACCGCTCGTTTGAGCCTGATCGACCGCGGCATGATCTATGCGATCGCACAGATCCGCGGCGGCGGCGAACTCGGTGAAAAATGGCGTCTCGCGGGCCGAATGAATACCAAGCTCAATACGTTCAACGATTTTGTCGATTCGGCAAAATGGCTCACTGAGAATAGATATACATCGTCCGATAGGCTTGTGATACAGGGCGGTTCGGCGGGCGGACTGCTGATGGGGGCCGTGTCCAATATGTCGCCGACATCATTTCATGCGGTCATCGCACAGGTGCCTTTCGTTGATGTTATGAACACGATGCTCGACGATACGCTTCCGCTCACGACCGAAGAGTGGATCGAGTGGGGCGATCCGCATGAGAAAAAGGCTTGGGATTACATGGTCCAATACTCGCCGTATGACAATGTAATGGCGCAGCCGTATCCAAATATGCTAATCGAGATCTCGCTCAATGACAGCCAGGTTCCATATTGGGAAGGAGCGAAATTCGCCGCTAAGATCCGTGAGATGAAGACAAATGATAGCACGATACTGTTAAAGACCAATATGGGAGCGGGTCACGGCGGTTCGTCAGGCCGCTATGATCGGCTGAAAGAGGTTGCGTTCGACTACGCATACGCTCTGACACAGGTCGGTATCGAAAAATGAATAACAACGGGGCTGAAGATGATCCGTCTATTTGTCTTCGGCTCAAAAAGAATAGCCGTAGGCGACAACGAGGCCATTATTTGAGCGGCCAAAATTGCCAAAAGTATATCCGGCGGTTATATAGTGTTTTTCTTTTAGAGCGATCTGCAGCCCGGCGTTAGAGTATCCGAGATCGTTATTTCCGCTGAGCCAGTCGATCAGAACGGTAAACTTGCCGGCTTTGTCCAAAGGCTGTTCGAGGCCGGCCATGACGCCGTTCTTTGTTCCGTAGTCACGTCCGCCGCCCGCGATCTGATATAACCCGCCGGTCAATTTCAGGCTGCGTGCTTTTTCAAAGGTCTTACTTGCATTCGCATATATCATCACTGCCGGGACAGCGTCATTGCATCTGCCCACAGGGATAAAGGCGATGCCGCCGACGGCAATATTTACGTCGCCTCGTTTATTCTTAAATGCCTGCCATTTTACGTTCGGCTGAAACTCGCTTGTAATGCCGTCCTCAGAGCTTGAAAATACATAATTGAACCCGACCTCAACATTTTCTGAGACGCCGTATATAAGACGCGGGCTGAGTTCGTTAAATCCGCCATTGCGATAATGTGCAATGTGCGTCGTGTAATATGTCTCGACGTAAGGTTTGCCCTTATCCTGGGTCTCGGTGGATGGAATGCTGAATATCTGTGTCTGAGAAAATGCGGCGACGGTCAGAAAAAATATCGATGATATTATCTTGACGATCTCCATGTTCGTAAGCCCCGATCCGAATTTATCAGGGATCAGTGGGTCGAAAATTACAAATTATCCTCTTTGCCGATCTTGGCAATCAGCTCTTGCCAACGCGGATCGTCGCGGAGTGAAACTAGGTTAGTGTCCGTCAGATAAAACGGCTTATTCTCATTACCTAACCTGATCGCCTTATTGAGCCATTTGAAAGCAAGGTCAGTCTCGCCGAGTATAGCATAGGCGGCGCCGACCCAATATGCCATGTCATGATCCGCACGTGAAAGAGCAAGAGCGTGGTCGCTGAGCTGTCCGACACAGTCTTCGCGGCGGCCGTCAGCGGCGAGATATATCGCATACAACGGGCGAATACCGTCCATTTCAGGATGCTCTTTAAGCACGGCCGAGATCATATCGATCGCGGTGTCGGCATCGCCTTGATAATAGATGACCGCTGAGCGAAATATGCGGATCATCGGATGATTTGGTTCCACCTTTGAGCCGCGATTGAGTTCCTCGACAGCCTTTTCAAAGTCGCGTTTGTAAATATATATCCGGGCGCGGTTGTATGCCGCAACGACACGTGCCGCGGGGTCGAGCCGCGAGAGTTTTTCAAATGCCTTGAGAGCCTCGTCGTATTGACCGTCGAGGCGGTGCATCACCGCTTTGACAAAAAATAACGAGGCATCGTTGGGAAATTGCTTTTCGAGCACGCGTATCTCGAGGCGGGCCTTTTTCTTTTCGCCGCGTGCCATATAGATCATGACCATCAGCACGCGTGCCTCGACGACATTGGGGTCGTAATAAAATGCTTTGCTGAATGCTGATTCGGCGTATGTATAATCTTCAGGGTCGCCCATGCCCTTGATCATACGGTTGGCGTAACAGGCACCGAGGCCACTGTATGCGAGGGCAAAATGCGGATCGAGTTCAATCGCGTGTTTAAAGTTAGCGATCGCCGCGTCACAATCGGCAGCGTCGATCGTGCGGAAAATGAATCTGCCGAAATTATCACGGCCGCGAAGGTACTCTTCCCACGCCTCTGCGTTGTCGGTCGCTCGTTTGCCGAGGCTCTCGGCTTCGGCATCTGAAAGTTCGAGCCTCAAACCCTCTAATATCCGCTGAGCGATGCTGTCCTGTATCGCCAGGATGTCGCTGCCCTCGGCATCGATGCGGTCACTCCAAAGTATCTCGCCCGTCATGGTCTCGAGCAACTGAGCCGTCACCCGCAGTTTGTCGCCGGCACGCAAAAATCCGGCCGAGAGTACGGCATTCACACGCAGTTCGCGGCCCGCGACTGCCGGATCGATCTCGCGGCCCTGATATTTTGCGATCACCGAACTCGGGCGTACGATGATCGATCTTATCTGTGCCAACTCGGTGATGACGGCATCGGCAAGAGCAAATTCGTAGAATGACGATGCTTCGTCGTTTGCAAGATTTTGGAAGGGAAGTATGGCAACGCTTTTCTTTTCGGTTCCGGCGGCTGTGAGCGAGATGTCGGGTGCGAAAGACGGCTGGCTGGTCGCGATCGGTGTAGCGGCTGATGACGGCGACGATGCCTCGGGGATCGATCTGTTGGTAAACCAGTTGAGCATACGTTTAACCGCTCCGCCATCCGCGTGCGACGGTGCGTATGTGTCTGATGGCATTAATTGTGCGCCGGCGATGCTCTGAAGCACGAATCGCAGATCATCTCGCATCTGTGAGATCTTTTGATAGCGGTCTTTAGGCTCCTTTTGGAGTGCTTTATCGACTATTGCCTGGAGTGCCGCCGGGATCGGTTCGCGTCGTGACTCGGCGATAAGTTTAGGTTTGCCGTACAGCACTTGATGACGGACATCGATCACCGTTTTGCCCTGAAACGGCCAGATGCCCGTAAGCATCTCGTAAAGCAGGACGCCGGTCGAAAAGATATCAGAGCGGGCATCGGCGCGTTCGCCGCGAGCTTGTTCGGGTGCTGCGTAGGTCGCCGTTCCGTACGGAATGCCCAACTCGGTGATGTCGCTGCTGTTCTTACCCTGCAATTCCTCTGCGTGTTCGTCCTCGAGCAGCTTTGCAAGTCCAAAATCGAGTATCTTTACCTGACCGCCGCTTGTGACCATTACGTTGCCGGCCTTGATGTCGCGGTGAATGATATTTTTCGAATGTGCGTAAGCGAGAGCATCGGTGACCTGTATCGCTATCGAGAGGGCGCTTTTTATTTCGAGAGCACGGCCTGAGACGAGCTGACGTACATTTTTACCCTCGACATACTGCATCGCGATATAAAAAACGCCGTCAGCGTCACTAAAATCGTATATCGTACAGATGTTAGGATGATCGAGCTGCGAGCAAAGCTGAGCCTCGCGTTCGAAACGTTTAAAGTTCGCGGTCTTTTTGGTAAGCTCCGGCGGCAGCACCTTAACGACAGCGGTACGGTTGAGCTTGGTGTCGAGAGCCTTATAAACGGTTCCCTGGCCGCCTGACCCGATCTTTTCGAGGATTTTGTATTGATTGATCTGCGAACCGATCATAAGCGAAAACGGAAACGTGAAACTGCAACGCGGAAAAATTCCGGCTCAGGAGGGTCAATTCCGTATAGGCTGCAATTAACTATTATATTGCTAAATCTATTTTGCGCAATGTATGACGAAAAAAGTTGATGTTCCGGGCCTGTTATTTCTGTCAGATCTTGAGATCTTTGACGACGATGGTACAGCCTCGCGGCGGTTCGCCCCATCCCGAAGCGATGAGTTTACCGTCCCTTACGATCGCCGGTACGGTCGGGTCGCCGCCGGTTATCGCGAGCATTTCGTTTTGACGGGCAATGTCATATTGAGCATCATATTCGACAAATGCCTCGCCGACCGATCTGTAATGTTCGAGCGCACGTTCGCAGTACGGGCAATCGGGTTTTGTATAAATTATTAAGCTCATTGCTCAAAATTACACCCTTTAGGCTATGATTAGCTAGTTTTTTATTTTGCACAAAATGGAAATAGAACTTCCCGATATATTTGAGCCTTTTGACCGTATGGCGTCGATCGACCTGTTGGGCAAGACTGTCGAGGTGCCTGACAATAACACTATACTCCGTTGTTTTCAGTATCTGGCGATGGAGAGCGTCTCAGAGAGCGATCTCTGTTGGAACAGCGATTGTATGAATTGTCAGGTCTGGATACAGAATGGCGAAAAAGAAAAAACTCTCATCGCATGTCGTGCAAAGGTCGAGGACGGTATGAGGATCTTGCGCGTCTCGGACGATATCGACCTAAGCTCGATGGAGTGAGATCAGTCAATGTCATAACGCCTTTTACCCAAGATCAGTGCTTTAAATATCATCCACGCAAAAGCACTGTTCGACGACAGGTAGCGTTTCCACATACGCCGCGGCTCGGCCAGCAGGCGATAGAGCCATTCAAGCCCGAAACGCTGCATCCACTGAGGTGCTCTCAGCGTTTTTCCGGCAAAGATATCAAAACTGCCGCCTACGCCCATTACAAAAGGCACATTCATCGACTCAAAGTTGCGGTCAAGAAAGAATTCTTTTTTCGGTGAACTGATCGCGACAAAAAGAAGGTCGGCATCGGATGTCCGTATGGCCTCGGCGACGGCGTGCTCCTTATCCTCGGAAAAATAACCGCTGCGAAACCCCGCTACGTCGAGCGTCGGATGACGGGCGCGAAAAACATCGACCGCCTTTCTGACGACGTCATCAGTTGCTCCGAGAAAATACGGACGCAGACCATTGTCGGCCGCGATGGCGATGAGACTTTCGAAAAGGTCGATGCCCGCGACCCGCTCCGGGATATTTATGCCGAACAGCTTTGCCGCCCAAACGACGCCCTGACCGTCAACACTTATCAGAGAGCATCGGTTGACCGCCGAACGAAGAGCGGCATTCTTTTGCAGCGACACTAATTTTGCGACATTTATGGCGACGTGCTTTTGAGGCGTGCCGTCGTCTATTATCTGTCTGACCGCATCGAGTGTCTCGCCCATCGTCAGCAGATCGATATCGGCACCAAAGAACCGTCGGCGTTTTTTCGTCGTTTCGTTCATTTAGAGGTTGATAGCAATGCATCCGCATCGACAGGGCGTCTATCGATCCATTCGCGATGCCAAAGCTCGAAACAGAGAAGTGCGTAAAGCCGTTTTGAATGATCTTCTTTTCGGGCACGATGTGCATCGATCATCTCGCGGACGGCCGTGATGTCAAAATATTGCCGATATGCCGAGTCCGCAGCATCAAAAAGCCGTAATGCCGCCGCTGCCAGATCCTTTTGCAGCCATTCGTCCATCGGGGTCTGAAATCCGCGTTTCTTGCGATGGACGATCTCTTTCGGCAACCATGCTTCGCATGCTTTTTTGTGAATATACTTGCGTGTCGTGCCGTGCAGCTTAAGGTTTGACGGCAGCGATCCGATGAATGCGATCAGTTCTTTATCGAGAAAAGGCACGCGCATCTCAAGCGAATTTGCCATCGTGATCTTGTCATTAAAGAGCAAAAGGTCGTCCGGCAAACTCATTCTCGTATCGATATACATCGTCTTTGCCAATAGGTCGGGAAGCGATGCTGCTTCGTTCAAAAGTTCCTGAAGACGGCCGGTCTTAAGTTCGCGATACGGCTCTCGCGATCCGAAAAGACGTGCCCGCTGATCGGCATCGAATATGGAATAAACGGCTATAAGGCGTTCAAGATTTGTCGTGTATCTCGCGGCGGCGGCGGCTTGTTTTACACGTCCGGCACGCGGCAGCAGGCCAATTAGGGGCGATGCGGCCTTTATCAGTTTGCCGTACCTTTCTATATACCTGACGCCGAGATAACGCTGATAACCGGCCATCGGTTCGTCGGCGCCTTGGCCGGCGAGTACGACCTTGAGGTCTTTGGCGGCACGCCTTGACAGATAATAAAGAGCCGACACGCTCGTCTCGGCGATCGGTTCCTCGATCGATGCGAAGGAACGGGTAAAGAATTCGAGATATTCGCGGCCGTCGATGACGATCTCATGATGGTTAGAGCCTAGCAGTTTTGCCGTCACGCGTGCATCATCGAGTTCGTTGTGGTCGCCTTTTCCCGTAAAGCCGACCGTATAGGTGTTGATCTCACGGCCGCCTGCCTCGACCATCAATTTACCGATCGCTGCCGAATCGACGCCGCCGCTCAAAAAAAGCCCGATCGGAACGTCGCTTATCATTTGACGCTTTACCGCTGCACGTAAAAGCCGCTGATATTCTTCGATCGCCTCGGCCTCGCCGATCGCGGCCGTTAGCGGTGGAGCCTCGTTGAGGTAATTTTTCTGCGGTGTTGCGCCGCTGCGTGTGATCTCGATGAAATGGCCGGGAGCAAGTTTTTTAACGCCGTCGATCAGAGTGTTTGGCGACGGATCGTAACGAAACGCCAAAAACTCAACGAGTGCGTCGTGATCGACGCGTCTTTCAACACCAGGTGCGGCAAGTATCGAACGTAATTCCGAACCAAATAGCACGGATCGCGGGCCTTCGAAATAATAAACAGGTTTTACGCCGAAAGGGTCGCGGGCGAGGACGACCTTTTCAGCTTTTCGATCATAGATCGCGACGCCGAAAATACCGTTGAGTTTTGCAAGGGCGTCGATGCCCCAGCTTTCGTAAGCGCGCAGTATGACCTCTGTATCGCTGCGGGTCTTAAATCGATGGCCGATCGCCTCGAGATCGAGGCGTAATTCCTGAAAGTTATATATCTCGCCGTTGTAAACGATGCAAAGGCTCTCATCATCATTGAACATAGGCTGAGTGCCGCCTTCGATATCGATGATGCTGAGACGGCGATTGGCGAGAGCGACGCCGAGGGTGTTGTCAATAAAAAAGCCTTCGCCGTCAGGCCCGCGATGAGCGATCAGGCCCGCCATTTGACGAATGAGGCCTTCGTCAACCGTATTTCTATTTTTATTTACAAACCCGGCAATGCCGCACATATCAATCAAGTGCCTTTAACAGCGATGCAAAGGCGTGAAAAAGCTGGGCTTGAGGCCAGCGAATAAATGCAATGTCGTTGCGTCGCCCGAGACGATCGACAGATGTTGCAAAATGACCGTCTTTAAGCTGCATTTCGGCTTTAACAAAGCGGCCGATGCGAACCCCGCGATCTAATGCACCGTCAATCGTATCTTTTAGAATAGCGGCGAGATTCATCGCTTCGGCCATATCGTAAAGGGCATATTTTAATGATCGATCGCCGCCTTTTGAAAAAGGCTTTGGCAGACCGTCGTGATAGAACAGTGCGTTTGCGTAATACTCGTAGCCCTTTTCGATCGCCGCAATTACCTCGCCGCTACCTGTAGAATGGTATATCTTTGACAGGCATTTAAGCACGAAACAAGTGTGAAAATGATCGATAAAGTCGTCACCTGGTTCCTCGAGTGCGTAGAGCCAGGAGCCGTCGTCATTTTGCGAGTCGAGAATAAAACGAACCAGCTTTGCCGCATATTCGCGGGCATCAATATCGTCAAAGATCTTGCCTGCGGCTGACAGGACGAACGCCCGATATGCACTCGCGTTGATAACGAGACTCTTATCGAGCGGCGAATAACTAGATGCCGCCCCGTCATTACGGCGCGGAGTATCGTTGAGGTCTTTTTTGGCAAATTCGGCGACAGATCTTGCACGGTTGAGCCAATTCGTATCGCCTGTTGCCTCATAAAGTGCGATATATGCCTCGAAACCGTAGGGCGTAACCGTGATGAACGGAGTGCCCTTTGGCCAATGGCCGCGTCGATTTTCCCAATCGAACGGGTAGCCCCAACAATCTCCCGAATAACCTGCGATACTGAGTTCTTTTAGCTCATTGCCGAGGCTGGACGCTGCTCTGATATTATGCTCGCTGTCAATGCCGGCTGCTGCGAGATCGGTCATGCCAAGTATCAGATGCGCATGAGACATCGCATATCTTTTCTTTTCGATGCCGCGGCGTGCAAGGGAGGGAAATACGCGGTCAGCGGCCATCAAGGGCAGAGCAAGCGGAGCGGCAGCTTTACCGTATCGGTAATACAGTCGCCTGACTCGAACGCCGAAATCGGTCGCCCAAAGATCATAGGGATCATGACCGGCAGTGCCATTAGCATCCAGCCAGACGAGAAATTTTTGTATCGCGTCCTTAAAGGCCGCTTTGTCGTCCATTTTAGATCATGTGCGGCATTTGGCCGCCGCTAAGTTGCAATAAAATCATACATATCGCTAAATGTCACTTACGCCTTGTAAGATGAAGATATTATTCGGAATGCCATCGCCTGATTCGTGGGGCGGCCCGGCGGGCTGCGAACCGCCGTTCGTTGCCGCTCTGCGTAAAATGGGCGTTCCGCTCGTCGAGGAGACTTTTGTTTATGGTGATAAAGAGAGTGAGACGCCGCTGATATCGAGATTCGTCAGGGTCATCAGAACCGCTCTGCGGCTCAGACGGCGGCTGCGAAGCGAGAGTTTTGACCTCATTCATCTGAACACCGCGTATGACAAAAAGACGCTGCTGCGCGATGCGATGACCATTTTTTTAATGGGCATCAGACGCGAGAAACTGTTTTTAAAGATACACGGATCAAGCGCTCAGGACATTTCGCCGGACTCGTTCCTTTTTAAACGTCTTATAAAGTACATCGACCGCCGTACCGATGCTTATGGTGTTTTTACGCACGACGAGATGCAGACCTTTGCCATACATCGTTTAGATCGTTCAAAATTTTTCATCGTAAAAAATGTGATCGAACTAAGCCCGCTCGACGAAAATGTGCAAAAAAGTACCGACGGGACATTGAACGCCGTCTTTGTCGCTCGTTTTGTCGAAACAAAAGGGCTGCTCGAGACGATCCGGGCGGTAAAGATCGCCCATGATAGCGGTGTCAGGATACGTCTGAACTGCATCGGCGACGGCCCGGTGCGGCAGCTTGCCGAAGAACTCGCGGGTGAAAGCGGAGCAGGTGAGATCGTCAATTTTACCGGATACGTGTCCGAAGCCGAGGTGGACAGTTACTTGCGGAGTGCGGACATATTTATCTTTCCGACGCGGCACAATGAGGGTTTTCCGATCGCGTTATTCAAAGCGGCTAGTGCAGGA